>Ga0210378_10000099_pt1 | contig 37499 bp, 31 predicted proteins | sample PLM1_60_b1redo_FD_155465 | JGI IMG/M metagenome (GOLD analysis project Ga0210378, IMG submission 155465) | Groundwater sediment microbial communities from an aquifer in East River, Colorado, USA - PLM1_60_b1 redo | ecosystem: Environmental > Terrestrial > Soil > Riparian zone | place: USA: East... | reverse complement strand
CAGCGCCTGAAGGAAGCGGCAGAAGGCCAAGATGGAGCTGTCGACGACGATGGAGACGGAGATCAACCTCCCCTTCGTCACCGCCGACGCCTCCGGCCCCAAGCACCTGAGCCTGCGCCTCACGCGCTCGAGGTTCGAGCAGCTCGCGAGCGACCTGCTCGAGCGCTCGATGGGACCGGTCCGCCAGTGCCTGAAGGACGCCGGGGCCGAGCCGGCCCGCATCGACGAGGTCGTGCTCGTCGGCGGCAGCACGCGCATCCCCCGCGTCCAACAGCGCGTGAAGGATTTCTTCGGCAAGGAGCCGCACAAGGGCGTGAACCCCGACGAGGTGGTGGCGGTGGGGGCGGCGGTCCAGGCGGGCGTGCTCTCGGGCGACGTCAAGGACCTGCTGCTCCTGGACGTCACGCCCCTGTCCCTCGGCATCGAGACCCTCGGCGGCGTCTTCACCCGTCTCATCGAGCGCAACACCACGATCCCCACCCGGCGCTCCGAAGTGTTCTCGACCGCGTCCGATAGCCAGCCCTCGGTCGAGATCCACGTCCTCCAGGGCGAGCGGCCGATGGCGAAGGACAACCGCACGCTGGGGAAGTTCCAGCTCGCCGGCATCCCGCCCGCGCCGCGCGGCGTGCCCCAGATCGAGGTGACCTTCGACATCGACGCCAACGGGATCGTGAACGTGTCGGCGAAGGACCGGGCCACCGGCCGCACGCAGGCCATCACCATCACCGCGTCCTCCGGCCTCGCGAAGGAGGAGGTCGAGCGGCTGGTGCGGGAGGCCCAGTCGCACGCCGACGAGGACAAGCAGCGGCAGGAAGAGATCGAGCTGCGCAACCGCGCGGACGGCCTCATCTACACCACGGAGAAGACGCTCCAGGAGAACAAGGACAAGCTGCCCGAGGCCGAGGTGAAGGCGGTGACGGAGGCGCTGGAAGCGGCGCGGAAGACGCTCGAGGAGGGCGGCCCAGAGCGCATCGCCTCCGCGCTGCAAGAGCTCACGCGCGCCTCTCACCGCATGGCCGAGACGCTCTACCAGCGCACGGCGCCGTCCGGGCCCGCCGCGCCGGACACCGAATCGGGCCCGAAGCCGGAGGGAAGCAAGGGCGGAGACGACGTCGTCGACGCGGAGGTCGTGGACAAGGGGTAGATGGACCTTTACGACGTATTGGGGGTCCGCCGCAGTGCGAGCAACGCGGAGATACGCCGCGCGTACCAGAAGCTCGCGCGCCTGCTCCATCCCGACCTGAACCCTGGCGACCCCCAGGCCGCCGAGCGCTTCCGGGCCGTGTCCTCCGCCTTCGCCGTGCTGTCCGATCCCCAACGGCGGACTGCGTACGACCGTGGAGAGTCCGTGGCCGTCTCGTCCGGCATTCCGGAGATCGGGTTCCACGGATTCGACTTCTCGGCCGAGGTGCGCCTGGGCGGAGCCGGCTTCCAGGAGATCTTCGGCAACGTCCTGCGGCGGCCGATGCCGGCGGACGTCGTGGGTTCCACGCGCGGCGAAGACCTGGAGCAGTCCACCCAGCTCTCGTTCGAGGAGTGCTTCCGGGCCACGCGGCGCCGCGTCCAGCTGGTGCGCCAGGCACGGTGCCCGGCGTGCCAGGGCGTGGGCGAGGTGGCCCTCACGCCCCGACCGTGTCCCTCCTGCCAGGGCAGCGGGCAGGTGCGGAGCGCCCGCGGGCGGATGGTCTTCACGCGCCGCTGCGCCGATTGCGCGGGTGCGGGCACGATCGGCCGCCGGCCCTGCCCCCAGTGCGCGGGAGAGGGCCGGGTCATGCGGAGCGAGTGGCTCGAGGTGGAGATCCCCGCCGGCGCCTGCGACGGCAGCCGCATCCGGATCCCCGGCGCCGGCAACGCGGGTCGGCGGGGCGGGCCGCCGGGCGACTTCATCCTCGTGGTGCAGGTGGAGCCTCATCCTTTCTATCGACGAGAGGGCGAGGACCTGCACATCGAGGTGCCGGTGACGATGGTCGAAGCGGCCCTCGGCGCGCACGTCGAGGTCCGGACGCCGGACGGCCCCGTGACGATCGAGGTTCCGGCGGGGACGCAGAGTGGCCAGCGTTTCCGGCTGCGCAAGCGTGGCCTGCCCCGCCTGGGCGAGAAGGGCCGCGGGGACCTGTTCGTCGAGGCGCGGGTGTGGGTGCCCTCCGTGGCCGACGACGCCAGCCGCGAGCTGCTGCGCGAGTTCGCGCGCCGCAATCCCGCCGACCCGCGCCGGCCGGCCGCGAGCGCCCCCGCGCGGGAGAAGGTCTAGCGTGCCCCGCGGAAGAAAGCCCCGCGGCGAGCCGTCCCCCGAGCGCCGGCCCGCGCCCCGGAAGGGCCGGTACTACATGATCAGCGTGGTGGCGAAGAGCTACGGCATCCATCCGCAGACGCTGCGCCTCTACGAGCGCGAGGGGCTCCTGAAGCCCTCGCGCACCGAGGGGAACACGCGCCTCTACTCGGAGGACGACCTCAAGCAGCTCGAGCTCGTGCTGAACCTCACCCGCGACCTCGGCGTGAACCTGGCGGGGGTGGAGATCATCCTGAACATGCGGCGCAAGATGGAACAGATGCAGGCCGACATGGACGACTTCGTGCGCCACGTGCGGGACGAGCTGCAGAAGACGAACCAGGACGGCTGGGAGGAGAAGCTGGAGCAGGCCCTCGTCAAGCTGCCTCCGACCCAGATCGTTAAGTCGCCGGTGGAAAAAGGGTCATAATTCCCTCGGGGACCCGTGGTCAAGCGCTCGCCGACGAAGACGAAGAGCCCGGCCGAGAAGGAGGCGGAGCGGCGCCCGACCGGCGACAGCCTGAACGCCTATATCCGCGAGATCTCCCGCTTCAGGCCCCTGAGCGGCGACGAGGAGAAGGAGCTCGGGCGGCGGATCCAACGCGGCGATCACAAAGCCCTGCAGAAGCTGGTGGAGGCCAACCTCCGCTTCGTGGTCTCCTACGCCAAGCGCTACCGCGGGCTCGGCCTTTCGTTCCTCGACCTCATCCATGAGGGCACCCTCGGCCTCATCGAGGCCGCCAAGCGCTTCGACCCCGAGCGCAACGTGAAGTTCATCTCCTACGCCGTGTGGTGGGTGCGGCAGGCGATCTTCCACGCCCTGTCCGAGCACACCCGGGTATTCCGCCTTCCGCAGAAGCTCTCCGGCCAGATCTCCAAGGTGGGCAACGCCCGCCAGCAGCTCACCACCGAGCTGAACCGGTCGCCCACGAACGAGGAGGTGGCGGAGAAGACGTCGCTGACGCTCCACGAGGTGGAGGAGCTGCTGAAGGTGGCCGGCGACGACCTGTCCCTCTCGAGCACGGTGGGCGAGGAAGGCACCCTGGAGCTGGGGGACACGCTGGAGCAGGAGACGATCCCCTCGGTCGAGCTGGAGATGATCAAGAGCTCCTTCGAGAAGCAGGTCCGGCGGGCGATGCTGGAAGAGCTCGACGAGAAGGAGCGCGGGGTGATCAAGATGCGCTTCGGCCTCGACGGCGAGGAGCCGCGGACGCTGCAGGAGATCGGGGAGGAGCTGGGCCTGTCGCGCGAGCGCATCCGGCAGATCGAGAGCAAGGCCAAGGAGAAGCTGCGCCGGAGCCACCTTGCCCAGGGCTTGCGCGGGGTGCTGAATTGATCATTTGCGAGCGTTGCCGCGGCACCGGCTTCGAGATCGTGGACCGTGACGGCCGCGAGTTCGCCCAACCCTGCGCCTGCCGGCGCGCCGCCGCGGGGGCCCGCGGGGATTTCGTAGCGGCGTGCCGCATCCCTCCCCGGTACGAAGAATGCGCGTTCGCCAACTTCGAGGGCTTCACGCCCTCTCTTCGGAACGGCCTGGAGCGTTGCATGCTCTATTGCAACGACTACCCCCATCTGGGCTCGACCTACGAGGGCCTCGGCCTGCTCTTCACGGGAAGCAACGGCATCGGGAAGACGCACCTGGCGGTGGCCGTGCTGCGCGAGCTGTGCACGCGGAAGGGCGTTCGGGGGCAGTTCTGGGATTTCCACGAGCTGACGCGCGAGATCCGGGACTCCTACAACCCGGAGACGAAGACCACCGAGCTGCAGGTCCTGGAGCCGGTCATACGCGCCGATGTTCTCCTGTTGGACGACCTCGGCGCGTGGAAGATGACGGACTGGATCAACGACACGCTCTTCCACATCATGAACAGCCGCTACATGGCCAAGCGGGCCACGCTGATCACCACGAACTTCGAGGACGCGGACCGCACGACCGCGGTCAAGGCGGATCAAGACTACTTCGAGCGGAAGCGGAAGGGCGAAGCGGCGTCACCTCCGCAAAGGGAGTTCTTGCTGGAGAGGACCGGACTGTCCGTCAGGTCGCGCTTGATGGAGATGTGCGTCGTCATAAAGATGTCAGGCACCGACTATCGCGAGGCCCGCCAGACATCCAACCAGGCTCGGACCGGAGGATCGGTCAAGAGTTAGCGATGCGGCGCCTCAGACCAACACGCGATGCTTCCATACCGCCTCGCTAAAGCGGCGCTTCGCGCCGAACCGAGATTGACCCAACGAGGTCATGTTAGTTTTCGTCGCGCCCGATCTTGAGTTTCGCGACGAAAACTAGCTTGCCCGAAGAGCGCGAGTCCGTCGGCCTCTACGTCCACATCCCCTTCTGCGAAGCGAAGTGCACCTACTGCCACTTCGCGATCGATCCCCGCCGACCCGACGACGCGAGACAGGACCGTTACCTGCGCGCGCTGATGGCCGAGATGGAGGCGGCGCCGGCCTCGCCCGCCGACACGCTGTACTTCGGCGGAGGCACGCCGTCGCTGTTCGCCGCCCCTCGCCTGGCGCGGCTGGTGGACCTCGCACGGGCGCGCTTCTCGTTGTCGAAGGACGCCGAGGTCACGGTGGAGGCGAACCCCGCCGATCTCGACGCGGCGGGCTACCGGGAGCTGCGGCAGGCGGGGGTGACGCGCATCAGCCTGGGCGTGCAATCGTTCGACGACGGCGTGCTGGCCGAGATGGGCCGGCGGCACTCCGCCGCCGACGCGATGCGCGCGGTGGAGTCGGCCCGCGCGGCCGGCTTCGACAACGTCTCGATCGATCTCATCCTGGGGTGGCCGGGGGAGGAGGCGGCACGCTGGACGCGGAGCCTCCAGGGCGCGGCCGCGATCGCGCCGGAACACCTGAGCCTGTACGTCCTGGAGGTGGAGGGCCGCACGCTGCTCGCCCACCGCGCCCGCGCCGGCGGGCTGAACCTGCCGGAGGACGACCTCGTGGCGGAGCTGTTCGGGCGCACGCGCGAGGAGCTCTCGGCGCTCGGCCTCGAGCGCTACGAGATCTCGAGCTTCGCCCGTCCGGGCTTCGAGTCCCGGCACAACTCGAAGTACTGGGCCGACACGTGCTTCCTCGGTTTCGGCATGTCCGCCCACAGCTACCGTGGAAGCCGCCGATGGTGGAACCTCGAGACCTATGGTGCCTACTGCCGGGCGGTGGAGGAGCGCGGCCCCTCGGCGGCCGTGGCCGGGGACCGTCTCGTCACTCCGCGCGAGCGCGCGCAGGAGGCGCTCTTCACCGGAATGCGCCGGCGGGAAGGCGTGGACCTGGAGGCGTTCCGGACCGCCCATGGTGTCGACGTGCTCGGCGACTATGGGCGGGAGCTCGAGAGGTCGTTCGCCGCCGGCCTCCTCGAGCGGTGTGGCGCCCGCCTGCGGCTCACGGAGCGCGGCGTCCTGGTCTCGAACGAGGTGTTGCAAGCGTTCGTCTGAGCGTCCTCCCTATTGCCGCCGGCTCCAGGCGGCGATCTCGGCGCGGTGGGAGGCATCGTGCTCCGCCATCATGTGCGGCAGGTCGCACAGCGCCACGCGCCCCACTCCTTCCTGGGTCCCGCTGCGGGACCACTCGGCCGCCGGCACGGCGCGCAGCGTAACGAGGTTGGCGGCGCGAGCCGCCCGGAACGCGCGGATGGCCTCGGGAAGCGATCGCTTCCGGTACTCTCTCTCCTTCGCCACCTGGTCCCCGTCGAAGTCGGGGAGGTAGGGATCGGTGTCGCTCAGCAGGCGGCGGATCCTCACCGCGAACCCTTCGCGCTCCAGGTCCGCCAGATGCCAGCACTGCTCCACGGGCGAGAAGGCGCCGTCCGGTCCCGGCCGTGTCGTCTGTGGCGCCGGGAGCGATCCGAACTGCTCGAGCAGGAAGGCGGGCATCGTTTCGAGCGCGCTCCACAACTCGTCACGCTCGGTGCGGGTCAGCAGGAGATATTTCATGGTCAGATCGTCCTGGCGTCGAGGATGGAGTTGTCGGCGCCGGTGTCGATCTCCCGGTGCTTCGCGTCCACGGGGGCGCCTCCTTATCGGGCGGATTCTCGCGCGGAGCATGCCGCGTGCGCAACCGATCAGGATCGCGTAGCGTGGGGTAGGCTCTGGGAGGAGGTCGAGACATGGCCGCGCAAGAGCTGCACTCCGTCGCCTTTCCCGTCCTGAGCGACACCCAGATCGCCGCGCTGGCCGGCTGCTCCGCGGCGTCGCTCAAGCGATATCCCGACGGTCACGTCCTGGTCAAGGCCGGCGACGCCCACTTCAAGTTCTTCGTCGTCAAGTCGGGGAGCATCGAGATCCTGGACGAATGGGGTGACACGCCGAAGCGGATCACCCTCCACCAGAAGGGGCAGTTCACGGGCGACGTAAACCACCTGACGGGCAAGAAATCGCTCGTCACCGCCGTCGCCCGAGGCGATTGCGAGGTCTACGAAATCGCCACCGACGCCTTGCGCCAGGTCCTGAACCAGTGCCCGGACCTGGCCGACATCATCCTGCAGGCGTTCATCGCCCGCCGGCAGCTCCTTCGCGAATCGGGCAGCTTCACCGGCCTGCGCGTGATCGGCTCGCGGTACTCGGTGGACACGTTCCGGATCCGGGACTTCCTGGCCTCCAACCGGGTGCCGTTCACGTGGCTGGACCTGGAGGTCGACCCCCAGGTGGATCAGCTCCTGAAGCGCTTCGGGGTGACGCCGGCCGAGACTCCGGTCGTCGCCTTCGGGAGCCAGCTCCTCCTTCGCAATCCCTCGAACCGGGAGCTGGCGGAGGCGATTGGTCTGCGCCAGCCGCTGACGGAGAAGATGTACGACCTGGCCATCGTCGGGGGCGGGCCCGCGGGCCTGGCCGCCGCGGTGTACGCCGCCTCCGAGGGGCTGAACACGGTGGTGCTCGAGCGCGCCGCGCCCGGGGGCCAGGCCGGCCGCAGCATGCGCATCGAGAACTACCTTGGGTTCCCCACCGGCATCAGCGGCGGCGAGCTGGCCGATCGCGCCGTGCTGCAGGCCAACAGGTTCGGCGCTCGCCTGCCCGTCCCGACTCCGGTCCAGACGTTGAGGTTCGACGGTGCCTATCCGGTCCTCGAGATCGATCGCGCCGAGACGATCAACGCGAAGTGCCTGCTGATCGCCACCGGGGCCGAGTATCGGCACCTGGACGTGCCGGGCTGCCAGGCGTTCGAGGGCCGTGGCGTCTTTTACGCCGCTACGCTCAACGAGGGGTCGCTCTGCAAGGGGGCGGAGGTGCTGGTCGTGGGGGGCGGCAACTCCGCGGGCCAGGCCGCCGTCTTCGTGGCCGGACTCGCGCGCAGGGTCTACATCCTGATCCGCGGCGACGACTTGTACAAGAGCATGTCCAGCTACCTCGTCCACCGCATCGAGCAGACCCCCAACATCGAGGTCCTCTACAACACCGAAGTCCGGGCGATGTCGGGCGATGGCCAGCTCCGAACCGTCGACGTCGTCAACAACAAGGCGGGGGAGGTGCGGACGTTCACGACGCCCGCGCTCTTCAGCTTCATCGGGGCGGTGCCGCACGCCGACTGGCTGCCGCCGGAGATCGAGAAGGACGACAAGGGCTTCGTCCGGACGGGCGCGGGGCTGGCGCAGTCGCCCCACTGGACCGCGCGGCGCGCGCCGTTCCTGCTGGAGACGAGCCGGCCCGGCGTGTTCGCCGCCGGCGACGTGCGATCGGGCTCCGTCAAGCGCGTCGCCTCGGCCGTGGGCGAAGGGGCGATGGCCGTGCAGTTCGTCCACGAGTACTTCAAGGAGATATGACGGCGCCCTCGAGCCGAGTCTACGCCCGCGGGGTGGGCCGCGCCACGACGAAGCGGTGCAGAAGGCCGTGGAAGTGGTGGACGCCGTTCTCGCGCCGCACGGAGTAGCGGCCGCGCTCGTAGGTCCGCGACCGAAGCCCTTCCTGGACCGACTCGCAGATGGCCGTGTCCTCGCGCTGCACCTCCTCGCTGAAGGTCATGGCCCGCTCCAGCTCCTCCATCGCGCCCGCCCGTCCGGGATCGGGGAGATACCATTCGAAGCGGGCGCGCGTGCGCCCGGAATCGAGCGGCGTCACGAGGTTGAGCTGGAAGCTGTCGGGATAGACGTTCAGCATGAGGTTCGGGAAGACCCAGTACTAGAAGGCCTCGCTGGCCTGTCCGCGCAGGGGCGCGTGTTGCCGGGAGTGGAGCGCGGCGGGCTCCACCCGGTAGGCGCCGTAGTCGAGCAGGCGGAAGAGGCCCGGGTGCACGACCGGAATGTGATAGCCCTCGAGATAGTTGTCGACGTAGACCTTCCAGTTGCACGCCATGGGCGGGCAGGCGGCACGAGGCTCGATCGAAGCCCTCCACGTCCTCGAACTCGGGCGTGGCGAGGAGGCCGCCGTCCAGGCCGTACGTCCATCCATGGTAGGAGCACTTCAGGGTGGCGGCGTGGCCGGACCCGCGCGCGACGGGACCCGCGCGATGGCGGCAGACGTTGGAGAAGGCGCGCAGGACGCCGCCTTCGTCACGGGCCACGACGATGCCCTCGGCGCCGATGCGGGCCGTGAAGTAGTCGCCGGGAGCCGCAGCCCGATCGGTCCGCCCCACGAGCTGCCAGGTGCGCCCGAAGACGCGCTCGCGCTCCACGTCCAGGATGGCCGGATCGAAATACCACCGCGAGGGCGGCGTCCGGGCGCGGGCGAGGACCGGCTCGAAGTCGTAGTCGCCGGGGTCGACGGTCGGGTCGGAGCGCGGGCCCATCGCTTTAACCGCCCAGGCCGAAGAGCCGGCGCGCCATGACGGCGGAGGTGCCGTTGAAGCGCACCGCCACCAGGTGCGTCCCGCCGTCGCCGGGCCGGGTCCACCGAACCGAGCCGGCCAGCATGATGCCGGTGGTCTCGCGATAGGCGAGGAGCTGCAAGCCCACCGGGGTGCCTTTGGGAAGCGGATCCGCCAGCTCCAGGCGGCAGCCCGAGAGTCCCACGTCGACGATGTGCCCGGCGAGGCGCGTGTGGCGCGCGCGGTCCTCCACGTCGACCTTCAACAGTAGCGGGCGCCGCCCCCCCCGCCGTTCGACGCTGTCCGGCCGCGTTCCCGAGTCCCATCGCCGATCGCCCGCGCGGACGAGACGGAGCGCGAGGTCGCGCACCTCGGCGGGGCCGGTGTCCGCGGACACGTAGGCGGCGGCGCCGCGCGCGAGGGCGCCTCCGTAGCTGTCCACGTCCGTCTCGGGAGCGACGACGAGCAGCGGCGCGCCGTGGAGGGCGGGATGGGAAAGCAGGCGGACCTGGGTCGCTTCGCGTTCGGCCCGCGGTCCTCCGCGCGCGAGGACGACGAGGCGCGGCAGCGTGAGCTGCCGCGGCCCGAGAGCTTCCGCCTCGGTCAGAACGTGGACGGAAAGGCCGGCGCCGCCCAGGGCCTCGACGAGACGGTCGCGCTCGCTCCCGGCGGGACCGACCACGACCGCTTCGGCCGCGGCCATTTCATGCCTCTTACCGGCCGCTGGCGCCCGCCGACGCCGTCCCGCGCGTGGTCCTGGCTCCGCCCACCGGCGGACCGCCCGGGCCCAGCGTCAGCAGATAGGACCGCACGGCCTCGATCTGCTGGCGCTGGTCGCCGCCGAGGATCTCGGGGAACGCGTTCTCCTCCGCCTTCTCCGGGAAGTTCGACGGCATGCGGGTTCCGGGCTGGATCCTCTGCGGGTCCGCCAGCCACTGCGCGAGCCAGGCCGAACGCAGGCGGCTCGGCACGTTGGCGAGGTCGGGGGCCATGAAGGCCGGCTCCTGGTTGGGGAGCCTGCCCGCCACCACGTGGCACTTGATGCACTGCCACTTGTTGAAGAGGTCGTGGCCCACGGCCACCATCGGCGCCTTCAGCTCGGGCTTCTGCTCGTAGGGGAACGAAACCTTGTCGAGAGCCGCGAAGTACTGGGTGAGGGTGTTGGTCTCGTCCTCGCTGAACTCGAAGGTCGGCATGCGGACCTCGAGCCAGGGCCGGATCTTCTTCGAGGGGTCCTTCAGGAAGTCATGGAGCCACGGCGTCTGCACCCGCGCCCCTTCGCCGGTCTTCTCCTTGTCGTTGTAGAGCAGCGGCGGGGCCAGCCCCTGGGCCTGCAGGGCGTCGCCGCCCGCGGCTTCCAGCTGGGCCCTGACGATCTCGCGGTAGTTCCCGCCGCGCTCGCCGATCTGGTGGCACCCCTGGCAGTTCTTCTCCCGGATGAGGCGCTGGCCGCGGGCGACGAAGCGGTCGTCGGCCGTCAGCTGCCGCTGGGCCGCCATCGGCACCTGCTCCTTGGTGAACGACAGGATGCCGGTGACGATCGCGTCCGCCTCGGCGTCGCTGACCCAGAACTTCGGCATCCGGAGCATCTCCTCCGGTCGCTTGACCTTGCCGCGGTCGAAGACGCGCGGCTCGATCAGCTTGCGGTGCACCCAGCCCGGCAGGGTGTGCGGGATCTTGCCTTGCTCGAAGGCGAAATCCAGCCGCTCGACGAGCTTCGACCCTTCCTCGGTCAGCTCCACGCCGACGGGGGAGGTCTTCTCGAAGCCCTTGATCGTGTGGCACCCGAAGCAGCCGTAGCGCCCGATCGTCCTCTCCCCCACGAAGAGCGTCCGCTGATGGTCGTCCATCACGGCCACCTTCTGGTCCACCTCCCGCACGGGCATGCTGGCGGCGAGCATGTACTCGCGGACGATCTCGTCGCGAAGCTTGGTGTCGATGGCGGGCCGCGGCCGGCCGACGAACGCGTCGTTCTTGAGGCTCATCAGGTAGGCGGTGATGTCGGCCGCCTCCTTGTCCGTCAGCCGCAGGTTCGGCATCCGGGTCTCGTGCCAGTAGCCCCGCGGGTCGCGGACCCAGGAGTAGAGCCAGCCCGCGCTCACCTTGCTGCCGGTGCCGTCGAGGTTGGGTCCGTGGGTCCGGAAGGACGTGGCGTCGAAGGGCTCGACGACACCGCGCTTGTCGGGCCCGACCCGGTGGCAGGCCAGGCAGCCCACCGACTCGAACAGCTTCCGGCCCGCCTCCAGGTTCCCCGCGGGGGGCGCCGGGTACGGATCGGGGGTGGCCGCGTTGGCGACGATGTACGCCACCACCGCGTTCGCCTCGGTGTCATTGCGGTGCTTCTGCTCCGGCGTCTCGTCCACCCGCACGTCCCAGACCTGCGGCATGCGGGTGGGGCGGAAGCCCTTGGGCTCCGTGATCCAGCGGTAGATCCAGTCCTCGTTCGTCTTGCTCGTGATCTTCGTGAGGTCCGGGCCCACCTTGCGCAGGTTCTCCCAGCCCTTGATCTTGTGGCAGCCGTAGCAGCCGTAGCGCTCGAGGAGCGTCAGGCCCGTGTTGAGGCTGTTCGCCTTCGGGACCTCGGCCATCCCCTGGTGGCACTTCAGGCACTGCGCCTCCGTGTGGCCCTTGGCCATCATCGGGTAGTCCCAGTAGTGCAGCCCGTGGTAGGTCTCGCTCCCGCTGTACTTGCCCCACGCCTTCTCCTTCTCGACGCTGGAGGCGGTGTGGGCGGCGTTGACGAAGCTGGTGGCCCGCCCGCGGCCCTGGTGGCACGAGGTGCAGCCGACCTTCTCCACGGGGTGCGGGCCCTGGAGGTAGAACTCGAAGTTGGGGTGAGTGGTGAAGGGCTGGGGGGCGTTCTCGAAGCCGCGCTTGTCGATGCCGAGGTGGCAGGTGGTGCAGCGGTCGACCTTGGGCGTGCCCGTGAAGATCACGTCGTCCTGGAGGTTGGTCGGCATGACCTGGTTGATCTTCAGGGAGGGGTTGGCCAGGTCGATGACGGGCATATTGCGCACGAAGGAGACGAACCCGGGCTTGATCTGGCGGAGCTTCTCCTCCAGACGGTTGTACTCCGCGTACATCTCCTTATGCGTGTTCTCGGCCTGGAGCCGCGTCTTCTCCAGCTCCTGGATGCGGGCGGCCGCGGCCGCCTTGCGGGCGTCGATGTCCTCCAGCTCGAGCTTCAGCTTCTGCCAGCGGCTCTCGAGGTCGTCGAGCCGGCGCTTCTTGGCGGCGGCGCTCTTCGCGCCGTGCTGGGCGGCCTCCTCGTACTCGTAGCGGGCGACGTCGATCTCGGCCTTGGTGAACCGGTAGTCCTGGTCGAGGCGATACCAGTCGGCGTCGAGCTTCTGCTGCTCCTTCTCGGCCTCCTTCACCTCGCCGCGGCGGGCGGCGATCTCCTTTTCGCCCTGGGCGAGCTGGGCCTGCACCTGCTGCCGGCGGGAGGCGTCCACCTTGCCGAGGGCCTGCTGGACCTGGTCCTCGGTGAGCTTCACCTCGAGCCGGTTGAAGCGCTTCTGGAGATGCTTCCATTCCCGGTTGTAGTCGTCCCAGATCATGTACGACAGGGCAATCAGGAGGCCGATGGAGGTGAGCGCGAAGACGACGTTCAGCGTGGCCGTCCGACCGGCCATCTCCGGGTCGCGTCCAGGCTCGGGCTTGGCAGGAGGCATGGCTAGATGTTGAAGAAGATTTCAGGTAACGCGACGATGTACTTGAGGTTGAAGAGCCACCGCAGGACCATCTTGATGGGAAGGGAGAACATCGCGAGGACGAGCATCACGAACACGCTGTAGCGCCACGGGCCCATCTTCTCGTAGTACTTCCGCAGCCCGAGGTTGAACCGCACGCCGCCCGGGAGCCTCACCTCGCGACGTGAAAACGCGAGCAGCCCCGGCAGCACGCCCACGTAGAAGAGGACGAGCAGGATGCCGGGCAGCTCGCGCACGAACATGTTCATGCCGCTGATGTTGGCGCGGAGCAGCTTCACCCAGACGTACTCGGACAGGTTGACGTTGTTGAGCGCGAGCAATTTGTGAAGATCCCAGTACTCATAGGGCCCGAAGAAGTTCCAGTTCGGCCCGCGCAGGAAGGTCCCGAGCATGACGAGGAGCACCCACAGGATCACGAAGCCGAACAGGAACAGCGTGATCTCGACGCGCCGCTCGCGGAACGTGAAGTAGCCGTTTCCCTTGGGGTTGGTGTCCAGGTAGGGGATGGCCATCAGGCCCACGATGATCAGGCTCGGGAGCACCACCCCCGCCAGCCAGGGATCGAAGTAGACGAGCATCTCCTGCAGGCCGAGGAAGTACCAGGGCGCCTTGCTGGGGTTGGGGGTGCGGGAGGGGTTGGCGGGCTCCTCGATGGGGGCCTTGAAGACGATCCCCCAGACGACGAGCACGATCGTCCCGATGACCATGCACATCATCTCGGTGTACACGAGGTCGGGCCACACCCACGTCTTTTCCGCTTCCTTCGGAGTCCCCTCCCCGGGCGGCTCGCCGCGGGCGATGCGCTCGTCGTTCGCGTAACCCTGGCTGAGGCTAACGAAGAAGAAGAAGCCGACGAGGAACAGCATGGCCACGATCGGGATGTTGTCGGGCTTGGCGACGATCAGGCGGAAGTTCGGGTCGAAGGTCGACAGGGCCACGAAGATCGCGGCCAGAACTCCCACCACCAGGCCGACCTTCGGGCGCCAGAAGGACCGGCGGCCGATGAGGAGGAAGAACACCACCGCCGCCAGCGTGATGAAGATCGGCGGGTTGGTCAGGAAGTTGACGGTGTCTTTGACGGCGTTGACCGCTGCGTTCATCTTCTTCCTATAGCGGCCCCGAGATGCCCCCGTCCTTGCGGACGCGCCAGAAGTGGACGGCCATCAGGATGCCGGCCACGAGCGGGATGCCGACGCAGTGCAGTACGTAGAAGCGCAGCAGAGCGCCCTCGCCGACGAAGCGCCCGCCGAGGAGAGCGAAACGCGCGTCGGACCCCGCGTGCACCATCTTCACGTCACCCAGGGCCAGGAGCTGCGAGCCGGGCCCCTCGTGCCCGAGCACCGGTGTCGCGCGGGCCATGTTCGAGCCGACGGTGATGGCCCAGATCGCGAGCTGGTCCCACGGCAGCAGGTAGCCGGTGAAAGAGAGCAGCAGCGTGAGCACGAGGAGGATCACGCCGACGTTCCAGTTGAACTCGCGGGGCGGCTTGTAGGACCCGGTCATGAAAACCCGGAACATGTGGAGCCACACCGTGATGACCATGGCGTGGGCGCCCCAGCGGTGGATCTCGCGCATGATGCCCAGCGGTACCTGCTCGGCGAGGTCGATGATGTCCATGTACGCGTAGGCCACGGTCGGCCGGTAGTAGAACATCAGGAGCAGACCGGTGAACGTCTCGACGAGGAAAAGGAAGAAGGTCAGCCCGCCCATGCACCAGGTGAACTTCAGCCGGATGCCGCTCTTCCGGATCTTCACCGGGTGGAGGTGGAGGAAGACGTTGCTCATGACCACCAGCACGCGGTTCCGGTTGTTGGCGGGCATCCCGTGCCGGAAGATCGAGCGCCAGATCTGGGTCTCGGTGATGTAGTCCCAGGTCCGGCTCAGGAAAGGAGTTTTTGACGTGTCCGGCATGCCCGTCAAAAACTCCTAATAAAGAACATCATTGCCGTCCTCATCAGGAATTTTCGCGCAGCGAAAATTCCTAGACCTTCAGGAACGCCTCCGACTTGGTCCACTCGCCCTTCTCGGACTGGAACTTCACCGACTTGTCGACGAGGATCTGGCCGTCGTCGGCGAGCACGATGCGGGCGCGCTCGAGCGGCCGCGGCGCCGGCCCCTCGAAGTTCACGCCCGTCATGTAGAACCCGCTGCCGTGGCAGGGGCACTTGAACTTGTTCTCGGCCGGCAGCCAGTTCGGCGAGCAGCCGAGGTGGGTGCACACCGCGATGAGGGCGTAGAAGCCCTCCGCGTTGCGCACGATCCAGACGCCGTAGGCGTCCTTCCACCGCACGTCCACCTCGCCCACGTTGTACTCGCCGGGGAAGCCGGCCTTGAACGACTGCGGCGGCTCGAAGAGCACGTTGGGGAAGAGGAAGCGCGCGGTGGCGACGAGGCTGGAGGCACAGGCGGCCGAGAAGGCGACCCAGCCCACCGGGAGCGACCACTTCATGAAGCTGCGCCGCGAGACGCCGGCGGATTCTCCCGCCGCGGGCCTGGCGCCGGTCGCGGATGCCACGCCGGGTCCGATCGTGTTGGAGCGGCCGTAGGGCTGCGCCGCGGGCGTCGCGCCCGTGGCCGGCTCCAGTGGTGTCATCGGCGGCGAGCCGACGGGCGGCCCCGGCTTCGCCCCCCCGGGGGGCGTCGCTCCTGCAGCCGCGTCCTTCTCGTCAGCCATGAAGACCTCGCCGGATCGAATGAAGCGCGCCGGACGGCCTGAAGTCTGGCCATTCTATCCGGTGACCCCGACCTGTCAAGAACCGCGCGCTCATGGCTGCGGGCCCTGCAGCGCGGCCCGCGCCGTGTCCCGCACCTTCATGTTCGGGTCGGAGTCGCGCAGTCCTTCGAGCGCCGCCCGCAGGCTCGGGTCGGGCACGACCGCGGCCGCCTGCGTGGCCTGCAGGACAGCTTCCTCGCGCTGCTCGGCGGTGAGGTCCGGAATCATGGCCAGGTGCTTGCGGTCCATCATCTGTAGAAGCACGGGGGCCGCCGCCGGATCGCGGCGGCGCGCGAGCGCCACCGCGGCGTTCCAGCGCACGTCCTCCGCCGGATCGTTGACCGCGGTGAGCAGCGCCGCCGTCGCTTCCTCTCCGAGGAACGATCCCAGGGCATGCACCGCGGCCTTGCGCACGCCCGCGTCCTCGCTGCGCGCGAGCGCTACGAGCGTGGGGACGGCCTGCGGGTCGCCGATCGCGCCCAGCGCCCAGACGGCGTAGACCTGGGTGTCCGGATCGGTGGACGCGTCGCCTTTCGGGTCGGCGGCCTGGATCAGAGCCGGGACCGCCCGCCGGTCGCCCAGGCGGCCGAGAGCCAGGGCCAGGTAGCGCCGCACCCGCGGGTCGTCGGTGCCGGCGCCCGTGAACACGCGCACCAGCTCGTCGGCGAAGCTCGGATCGGCAAGGGCCGGATCCTTGCGGGCCTGCAGCACCTTCGAGAGCTCGAAAGCCGCCTGCCAGCGGCGGTTGGCGCCGCCGGTGCGGACCTCGTCGAGGTAGGCGCGCGCCCCTTTACCCTCGGCGGCGATGAGGCCGAAGATCACGAACACGGCGACGCACACCGCCACGATGGCCATGGGAAAGATGAAGAACTGCAGGACGAGGAACGGTGTGGTCTGGCGGGGGGGCGCCTCTGGCTCCGCCTCGGGCGCCTCCGCGTGGGACTCGGTGCCCTCCATCATCACCGGCCAGTATCTCCGTCCCGCCCCCGCAGGGCAAACTGCTAGACTGGCCGCTCAGCCCAGGTGGCCACGACCTTCCGGCAACGTCTCGCTCCGCTCGTCCTCGTTCTCGTCTCGACCCTCCTGACCCTTCTCGTCCTCGAAGCGGCGTTTCGGATCCTCCGCCGCGGGCAGGGCGGGGGCAAGGAAGAGGCGGAGATACTCCGCTACACGGAGTACGACCCCATCCTCGGCTGGCGCAAGATCCCGCGGGCCCGCGTCGTCTACAACCGGCGGGAGTACAAGGTCGAGGTGGTGATCAACGGCCTCGGGTTGCGCGACCCCGAGCGGGGCTACGAGGCGCCGCCGGGCACGGCGCGCATCCTGGCCCTCGGCGACTCCTTCATCGAGGGCTACTCGGTGCCCTTGCCGCAAACGGCGACCCAGATCCTCGAGTCGTCCCTCGCCTTCGCCGGCTGCCCGGCGGATGTGATCAACGGGGGCACTGCGGGCTACAGCACCGACCAGGAGCTTCTCTTCTACCAGACCGAAGGCCACCGCTACTCGCCGCGGATCGTGCTCCTCTTCTTCCATTACAACGACGTCATCTACAACGACCGCCAAGAGTACTTTGGCACGCCCAAGCCCGTGTTCGAGATGGGCGAGGGACGGCCGTGCGTCCACCGGCTGCCGGTAAGGAGCCGCTCGCCCGACACCGCCGCCGGCCCCGCGACCGAGAGCGAACCGGGGAGCCCCTCGGCGCTGGTGGATTGGATCCGGGAGCGGCTGTGGTACGGCGCGCCGAGGGCCTACAACACCGTCGCCCGGCTCGGGCTTTGGCCTCCCATGCCACGCATGTCCACGCGCCTGGAGCTCAGGGTCTACGAACGGCGCCGGGTCGAGCCGGTGGAAGATGCATGGGCCAAGACGGCCGCCATCCTCGCGGAGGTCGCCCGCGCCACGCAGGCGCGCGGCGCCCGCCTCCTCGTCATCTACGTTCCCAGCCGCATGGAAGTGGACGACCAGACATGGCGTCTCAGCCGCCAGCTCTACGACTGGGCCGAGGCCGGCTGGGACCGCCGTCGCGTCGCGCAACGGCTGAGGGACATCGGCGCCCAGGCCGGCATCCCGGTGCTGGACCTGACCGAGCCCCTGCGTCGGGCCAGCGCGGGCTGGGGGGACAAGCCCTACTTTACCTACGATGGCCACTGGACTGCCCTCGGCCATCGCATAGCGGCCGAAGAGACGCAGCGCTTCCTCACCGCACACGCCTGGCTCCACGACTGCCCTGGGCGGGATCGATGAGCGCGCGTCGGGCTCCTCTGTGGCTCTTCGTCCTCGTCGCGTCCGTGACGATCGGCGTCCTGATCTACAACACCCGTCGCGAGCGCTGGGAGAGCCTCTCCAAGCTCGAGTATTCCCCCTGGGTGGACGGTGAGGTGTATTCGACGGCATCCTGGCGATTCTGGGACGACATGTACGTCGGCATCAGCCGGTATCTTGATTGGAGCTACGGGCCGAGGAGTCGATCAGGGAACCCCGACGAGGACATCGAGCGGTTCAAGGACCTCCTCGTCTGGAAGGCGGGTGAGTCGGGCATCCATCCAACGGAGTTCTGGCGGGCGATCCGGCCGGACCCCTTCCTGCGGGTGCGGCACCAGACGTGGATTCCACCTCTCGAGGATCCCGGACGCCCGATCCTGCTCGGCGCCGCGTTCACTCTCCGGGGAGGCATCGCACCCTACCTGCTGATCTGGATCGGCACGCTGGCGAGCCTCCCGGTATTCCTATGGATCCTCTGGGAGGCCCGCGCCAGCGGTGTCTTCCTTGCCGGAAGCGTTCTCGTTGCGCTGTCTGTCTCATCTCCCTTCGTGGTCGAGAGCCTGTCGCTCGCCCACTCCGCCGTGGCCTTCTACCTCATCGCGGCCCTGCTCCTGGTTGCGCTCGGGGTCTACGCCTTTCTCGGCCGCGATCGGTCGTCGCGAGGCTTCGTCATTCGCGCCGCGGCGGCCTCGCTGGGCTTTGCCCTCTGTTGCATGTGCCGCGCGGGCACGCTGCTGATGGCGCCGGCCTTCGCCGCGGCCCTGTTCGTGGCCTTTGGCCGGAGCATTCCCATCCGCGCCCCGGACAGCTTCGGGCGGCGATGTCTCCTCGCGGGTCTGCTCACGGTCGCCTTCGTCACTCCGTACCTCGTGGTTCGGCCCCCCCAGCACCACAATTTCTGGATGTCGTACTGGCAGGGCCTGGCCGACTACGGAGCTGAGCGTGGTTACTCCTGGCACGACCGCGATTTGAAGCGCTGGCTCGTGGCTCGTGGACGGAAGCCTTTCGAGCACCCCCGCCACGTCTCGCGTGACGACGACGTCTACATGGGCGAGGCCGTGCGCCGCGACATCCTGGCCGACCCTTCCTGGTTCGCCGTCGTCCTCGGCCGTCGGTTCGTGGACACGGTGAGCCTCGCCAAGCTGGCGCCGTACGGCCCGCGAGACCGTTACTCGATCGAACCGCCGCCGTTCCACTACAAGTACACGACTCCGGCGGACTGGTTCGGCTTCGGCCGGTGGAAGGTGGAGGTGCGGACCTCCCTCCTTTGGTCGGCGAGCGTGATCCTGCTGTTGTGGTGGGTCTATGCGGCGCTGCGGTCAGAGGACGCCTTGAAGCGATACCTCGAGGACCGGTTGTCGCTGATCCTGGCCCTGGCGGCGGCCACGCTGGCCTTGCCCGTTTTCATGACGACGGCCGCGGGCATGGAGACGCAGGCGTTCGTATTGGTGCACTTTCTCAGCTTCAGCTTCCTGGTGCAGGCGGCCGCGGATCGGGCCGCGGGTTGCGGGAGCCAACATGCCCGCCCCTGATCTTTCGGCGGCCGACGCTCGCCGGCTCGCGCTCGCGGCGCAGGGCTTCGATCGGCCGCGGCCGCGGCGCCGGGTCGGCGCGCCCGACCTGCGGCGTACGATCCGTCAGCTCGGCCTGCTGCAGATCGATTTCGTCAACGTCCTCGTGCCCGCGCACTACCTGGTCCCCTTCTCACGGCTGGGGCCCTACGACCGCGCGCTGCTCGACGAGGTCGTGTACCGGGGCCGGGAGTTCACCGAGCAGTGGGCGCACGAAGCCTCGATCGTGCCCGTCGAGACCTGGCCACTGCTGCGCTACCGCATGGAGGTCCATCGCGCGCGCCCATACGGATTCGATTCCTTCATGGAGAAGAACGCTGCCTACGTCGAGCAGGTGCTGGCGCAGGTGCGCGAGCGCGGTCCTCTGTCCGCCGACGATCTGCCCGACCCGGAGGGTGCTTCGCGACGGATCCCCGGCGCGTGGATCGGCACGGTGCCCCGGGCGGTGCTGGAGGCGCACTTCGGCCGGGGGACGCTGGCGGTGACGGAGCGGAGGGCCAACTTCTCGCGCACGTTCGACCTGGCCGAGCGGCGTCTTCCTGCGGACCACTACCGGCGCGAGGCGACGAGGGAGGAATCCCAGCGCGAGCTGCTGCGGCTGGCGGCGCGGTCCCACGGCGTTGGCACCGCCACCGATCTTGCCGACTACTACCGCATGCCGGTGCGGCCGGCGCGTGAGCGTCTGAGCGAGCTGGTGGCGGCCGGCGACGTTCGCGAGGTGCGGGTCGAGGGCTGGCGGGAGGTCGCGTACCTCCACGCGCGCGCGAAAGTCCCGTCGCGGATCGAAGCCGCAGCCCTGTTGGCTCCCTTCGACCCCGTGGTCTGGTTCCGGCGGCGGACGTCGCGCCTCTTCGGCTTCGACTACCGGTTCGAGATCTTCGTGCCGCGCCCGAAGCGACGCTGGGGCTCCTACGTGCTTCCGTTCCTGCTCGGCGACCGCCTGGTGGCGCGCGTGGACCTCAAGGCCGACCGCTCTCGGCGCCGGTTGCGCGTGCTCGCCGCCTACGTCGAGGCCGGCGTGCGCCCGGCTCCGGTCGCGGAGGCGCTGGCTACGGAGCTGAAGACGATGGCCGCTTGGCTCGCCCTCGAGTCGGTCGCCATGGAACGCCGGGGCAGCCTCGCCCGAGCCCTCGCCGCCGCCCTGCGCGGGTGAGCCGGGCTCACTCTTCGCCGCCTACCACCAGGCCGCACTCGGGGCATTCGAGCGCCGCCGCCGGAACCGCAGCGCCGCACGCGGGACAAGCGCCGCCCTCGGCGCCGACCGTGGGCTCCGCGTCGTCGGGGACGGCCAGCACTCCCTCGCGACCCTGCAACGCGGTCGCGGCCGCGGACTGATCCGCTTCTCGAACGAGCAACTGGAAGCCCGTCGAGCAGCCGGTCGCCCGGAACGGAACCTTGGCCGCCGTGAGCAGGCCGGCCGCTTCCTTCAAGGTCGCCGACTCCATGCAACCGAACACGGGCCGGTACTCCTCCGGAGGGGCGGCGGGCTCCGGCTCCCCGGTCTCGCCGTCCCGCCGCTCGCCACCCTTTTCCTCGTCGTAACGGTCCTCGAGCTCGCCCCCGCAGTCGGAGCAGAGCACGATGTCCGGCCGGAACTCGTCATCGCAGTTCGGGCAGTAGCGCGTGTGCGTCATCCGGCCGTCGAGTCCAGCTTCTTCCGCAGCATGCCCAACCCCAGGCCGGTGATGCACCAGTTTGCCGCGAGATAGCCGATCGCCGACAGCATATGGACGATTGGAAAGCCCGCCCAATTCCACTGCGAAAAATATACCTCGGTGCCCGCCGCCAGCCCGACGAGTCCGAGGAAGCCGGCCGCGCGAAGAGGGGACCGAATCGTGGTCGCGAGCAAGAGAACGGACAGACACAGCGCGACCGCGAACTCGACTATGAATTGACCGACGAGATGAGGGCCAAGGCTCTGGAGTCGAGGGGAGAGACCGCTCCGCAGCGAGACCGCGACGAACAACCCCTCGGGAGCCGCATAGATGTCGTTCGTCGGTGCGTTCGCTCGTATCGTCGCGGCCACGGCATGGGGGTCCTTGAATTGCTTGAAGCGCGGCGGCAGGATCGCCGCCGTCAGCCAGCCCAGCAAGCTCAGGGCGACTCCTCCCGTGAGCGTTCCCGCAATCAGAAATCGCGCGCGGCTCATCGTGCCCTCCCGCTCATGCACGATGTCTATGCTGGGGCAGCCGCGCCCTGCACTGCCCGGCGTAGCGCCGCCCGCGCAAGCAAGCGTGTGGAATCGAGCGTCGGCAGCGGGGAATTCGAGTCGTTCATGATCAACGGGATCTCGGTGCAGCCGAGCACAACGGCGTCGCAACCCTCATCTTTCATCCGTCCGATGACCCGCTGAAAGAAGCGACCGCCTCGGGCTTGAAGACTCCTTGAACCAACTCATCCATGATGATGCGATTGATTTCTTCGCGTTCGGGGGCGTTCGGGCGCACATACTCCAGGCGGCGCGCGCTGAGCGTTTCTGGATAAACCGCTCTCGACGAGATAACGAGTTCCGGTCAGGCCGAGGCGCCGGAAGCCGCGCTCGACGGCGTCTGCGGCGACGACCTCGGCGATGTGCAGCCAGCGCAGCGGTGATCGCGGTTCAATGCAAGGAAGCGCCTGGTGGATGGTGTTGTCGGGGCAGACCAGGAAATCGGCACCGATTTTCGCGAGCTTATCCGCGGAGGAGAGCATCAGCTCACCCACGCCCTGCCAGTCGCCGCGGTAGATGCATTTCATGTACTGGGCGAGCGAGTGCGTGTGCATCGAGACCTCGGGATGATCGTGCGCGCCGCGCCGCTCGTCAGCTCCTGCAATTGTTGTGCGGCCTTCGCTGGACCTCGTCGCGCAAGCCCTTAGTCCCGAACCGGCAGGCGGTTCAGAACGTCGCCACAGAAGCGGTAGCTGCCGTCCTTGGTCGATCCAGTGAGGCACTCCAGCTTCACAACGACCTGACCCGCTCGAGGTGTGAGTTCCGTTGGCGGAAAGCCCGGCACATAAACGCCCAAACGGCCTGTCCCCGGCGACACGCAGGTCGTGACCGATCCTGAAGCGTCGGTAACGCCGAGTAGAGCCTCACGTGGCTCCCGACCCGACCACTTCCTTACTTCTGCGCCGCGAACGGCAGCGCCATTCGAGTCCAGGACCAGAAGAGCCAATTCCTGACCTGGAGGACTACAGATGACAGCCGCAGCTGCGAGCACTAGCCACATCGTCGCCTCCTCAGACGCATAGGGTCCTTACCCTCGTCCAGCTCCGCCAGCCCGGCGTCGATCTTCGCCAGAAAGACGAGCCTTCGATGGCATCGTCGAGGGTTGCGTCTGGGGGGAGATCCTGAAGGTCTCAAGGATGCGATCGCGCGTCGTCTGGGCAGCCATATTGGGCGATTCTACCGCCGCTCGTCAGCGCGTCGTCCGTCGCCGCCACGCCGGCTACGTCGGCCGTTAGTCCGGCCTGATGAGCACGACGTAGTCAGCGGTGGCGCCCGGCACCTGGATCCGGTCCCCGCCCTTCGCATGCTTCACCCACGCGCGGAAGCCGACGAGCCGGAGGTCGTTGTCGCGCCACCGTCCGGCGACGCCCGCGTCCCGGAAGCCGGCGCGCTCCAGGCCGGCCGTAAGCGGAGCGCCGTCGGTGAAGACAACGAAGACCTTCGCCGCTCCCGTTCCGGGCGCGAGCGAGAACGAAAGGCCGGTGCGGGCCTCGGGCTTGCTCAGCCGCCGCGTGCTGATCCAGCGCGCGCCCTTCAGCTCCGTGGGCAGCCGGTGGAACGTGTTGTCGGCGCTGCCGTCGAACTCGTAGTAGAAGGGCCACTCCTCGCGTACCTCCGTGTCGACGAAGTAGGCGGGGCTCGCCGCGTTGCTCGACCGCAGGTCCTGTACCAGGGACGAGGCATCCGGGCGGGGCCGAGCGCCGCGTCCGTGGAAATAGACGACGGCGGAGTCCGTGTGGCCCGCGCCGTCGCTCACGCTCACCTCGTTGCGTCCCTCCTGCAGCGCGACCGGCCAGTAGAAGACGTTGTCCACGACGCGCCGGTCCGGATGGCGGAACTCGCCCTTGCGCCGCCGGCCGCGGTCCTGGCCGTTGAGGGTCAGGGACAGCTCCCGCCGGTTCGAGTACGCCTTGATGCCGTTGGCGATCCGGCCGCGGCGCAGGAAGTAGGTCTTGCTCGTGAGATGGACCACGGGCTCGTCCGGCCGGAGGAAGGCCTTGTAGAGATGATAGGCGTCCTTGCGGAAGCCGGCATACGTGAGCAGACCCTTGGTATTGCGCCCCTTGTACTTCTCGATGGCGAAGTCCCGGAAGACCCACAGCGTGTAGAGCGGAAGATCCTTCTGCTCGCGGAAGACGACCTGGAAGTGGACCTCCGCGACGTGCTGCCGGTATTCCTCGGGCTCGAACTGGTCGACAACCCGACGGGCATCCGCGTAGTCGGTATGGTGCGTGACGACCGCGCCCGCGCCGGCCTCGGACACGAAGCGCATCTGCCGCGCCTTCTCGGCGAACTCGGCCGTGTGCCCGCGGTACCAGCCGCGATACGTGTTCTGGGCGACGAAGTCGAGGAGGGGATAGCGCTTGCCTCGAGGTCCCGTGTTGCTGGCGTAGGTGATGAGCCGCTGCGGGTCCTGGGCCCGCACCACCGCCGCGTAGCGGTTCACGCGCACGAAGCCGGTCTCGTTGCCCACGGACCAGATCACGATGCTGGGATGGTTGTAGTTCTGACGGACCATCTCCCGGGTGATCGTGTCGCCGGTCGTGGTGATCTTGTACGTGTTGGAGTGCCCGTTCTCCGCCCAGACGAGGATCCCCATCTCGTCGGCGAGGTCGTACGCGAGCGCCGCGTGCGGGTAGTGGGCGAGGCGGACGAAGTTGACGCCGAGGTCCTTCAGCCCGGCGAAGTCCTCCCGCAGCTCGTCGTCGGCCACGGCGGCGGCATGCTCTTCGGTCTCCTGGTGCTTGCCTACGCCGCGCAGCACGATGGGGGCACCGTTCAGGAGAAACCGGCCGTCGACGAGCCGGAAGTCGCGGAAGCCCGTGCGCTGCTCGACCACGTCGACGACGTCTCCGTCGGAGACGACCTCCGCCCGCACGCGATAGAGGTACGGGTCGGCGGGACTCCACAAGCGCGGCTGGTTGAGCGTCACCACGACCTCCACCGGCGCCGACGCCCCCGCGTCGAACTCCAGCTTGCGCACGAGCAGCGTGACCTGCTGGCCCGCCGCGTCCAGCAGCCGGCAGCGCACCTCGACCGGCTTCCGCGCGTCGCCGGCATTACGGACCAGTACCTTGACCGCGAGATCGGCCGACTGCGCGCTGACGTTGCTGGGCGTGACGTACACCCCCGGCGACGCGTCCTCGGTCGGATCGACATGGAGCGCGTGGGGCGAGACGAGCCAGACCTTGCGGTACAGGCCGCCATACATGTTGTAGAGCTGCTTGCCGAGTCCCGAAGGCAGCGAGTCGGCAGTGTCCGCGGGGTCGTTGGTGAGGCGCACGGCCAACACGTTCTCGCCCGGCACCGCGGCGCGGTGGCCGTCGAAGACGAAGCGGGTGAAGGCGCCCCGATGCTGTCCCAGGTGCTTGCCGTTGAGGTAGACGTCGGCGAAGGTCGCCGCGCCCTCGAAGACGAGATAGAGCGGCCGGCCCACGTCCTCCCGTGGCACCGCGAAGCGCGTGCGATACCAGGCGCGGCGCCAGGGGCGCTCGCCCCAGGTGTGGGGCACCGTCACGGGCTCCCAGTCGCGATCGTCGAGGCCGGGCGCCTCCGCGGCCAGCAGGTCGTTGCTGGCCTTGAAGCGCCAGGGGCCGGAGAGCAGGAGTGTCTTGCGCTCGCCGGCCGCCGTCACCGGCGACGTTGTCGCCGTGGGCGGACGCTCATCGCGGCGGCAGGCGGTCGCCCCCGCGAGAGCCACGAGCACAAGTGCGACCACCCGCGCTTCCGGAATCGCCGTCCCAACGTGAGTCGCGACGCTGCGGAGGAGGAAAGGAGTGTCGAGCCGAACGCTCAGGCCTTGACCCGGTCCCGCAGCCGACGCAGCGTCAGCTCGACGTCCACGATGAGCGCTTCGGTCGTGTTCTCGAGCTGATCCATCCCCCGGTGGAACTGCGCGTAGTCGGCGTTGTCGGGCTCGTCGGCCTCGGCGAGGTTCTCGAGCCGGGCGGCCCACTCCATCAGGCTCTGCAGGCTGGCCTCGCCGTGCGAGTCCATGTGCGAGCTCTCGGTGCGGCCGAGATCGAGGCCGCGCAGGAACGCGCCGATCTCGCGACGGCGGTGCTTCGCGCGCTCGACCACGCCGGGAAAGTTGCGCCGGCCGACGGGGCGGGTGGGCAGGAGCGGCTCGATCGTGCCGCTGTCGAAGCGCTCGGCCAGGCCCACGGCGAAGCGGCTCAGCTCGCCGCGATCGCCTTCCGCCTCGGGCCCCTTCTTGCCGATGATCTCGGACACGCCCGCCTCCGGCGCCGGGTGCTCGGCGGCGACGGAGCCGCGCAGCAGGTATTGGATCTCGTCCGGTCCCTGCGGTCCGGTCGGAAGCAGCAGATCGCCGGGCTGGAACAGCTCGCCGTTGGGGCCGCGGCGCTGGGACAGCGGGCTCTTGCGGCCGCTCTTCTTGCCGGCGGGGCGCGCCGGCTTGCCCGGCACGGCGGCCGCCCCGGGGCGGACCGGACCGGCCCCGGGGCGCGCCGGACCGGCCCCGGGGCGCGATGGACCGGTGCCGGGACGCGCCGGGCCCCCGGCGGACGGCCCCGTCGTCGCGGCCGCGGTCTTGGCTCCGCCTTTGACCGCGACCTGGCCCGGCGCGGCGGCCGGCTTCGCGACTGGCGGTCGAACGGCCTTCGGCGCGGGTGCAGGGACCTTCTTCGGCGGCGTCTTGGCCTTGGCCTTGGACTTGGGACGCTGCGCGGCGGCGCGCGCAGGGCGCCGGGGCTTCGTACGCGAGGTCGGCATCGTCTCTCCTAGGGCAGGAACGCTCGGGGTGCTTCAGCGTGGCGAAGGCGGAACCTCCCCCGGGTGAAGGATTTAGAAGGACCGCCAACCGGGGGAGTCTATCACACCTGGATCGCCTTCGAGAGCTTCTTCTGGGCGGCGTTGAGCTCGTCGTTCACGTATTCGGCGACGTCTTCGAGCGCCTCGCGGCCCTTCTTGATCAGATGCTCCTTCTCGGTCCGGAGGGACCGGCCCATCCGCCGCGATTCCTCTTCGAACCTGCGGCTGATCCGGCGGCGCGTATCGCGGCCGCTCGACGGGGCGATCAACAGGGCGACGGCCGCCCCCACGATCCCTGCGGTCAGGGCCACACCGACGTACTTGAGACCAGTCATGGGCGCCTCCAAAATAAGGACACCTACACTATGCCACGGGGAAAAGAAGCAAGGGGAGTGCCAGCGAATCAGGAACGGCGGCCTAGTGCTCGGTAATCTCGGCCAGCTGCCGAGCGACCTCGAGCAGCGGCCCTCCCATCCCCTCCAGGTTGGCAAGAAGCACGACGGACTGGCCCGTGTCGGGCAGCATGTAGAGCACCGTACTCACTTTCGGCTGGCCGCCGATGTGGTAGATCTCGCGCCGCCCCTGCTCCGTGCCGACGGCCCAGCCCAGGCCGTAGCCGGTGGGCTTCCTGTCGCGCGTCCGCTGCCGGACGAACATCTGCTCCCGTGTTTCCTTCTTCATCAGCGCGCCCGAGTGCAGCGCGACCGCGAAGCGGGCCACGTCCTCGGCGGTGGAGACGAGCCCGCCCCCCGGCACCCGGTTGCTCGTGTCCGAGAGCGCCGAGTTGAACAGCTCGCCGCCGGGACCCTTCTGGTAGCCCGCCGCGCGGTGGGGGATGAGAGTGAACACGTCGTCGATCCCCGCCGTCTCCATCCCGGCCGGGGTGAAGACCTTCTCGCGCAGGTACTCGAGATAGCCCTGGCCCGCGGCGCTCTCCACCGCGGCGCCGAGCAGGGTATAGCCGAGGCTCGTGTAGAGCGTGCGGGTGCCCGGCTCGAAGACCAGCGGATCGTTCTTGAAGAACTCGAGCGACTCCGCGAGGCCGGCGTAGTGCTTCGTGTTCCGGAACTCCTCCTCGGTCCACTGGCGCACGCCGGCCTGGTGGCACAGCAGCTGCCGGCCGGTGAGCGGCCACTGCTTCTCCGGATACGCGGGCACGTACCGCTGGATGGGCGCGTCGAGATCGAGCTTGCCCTCGGCCGCCAGCTGCAGCACCGCCACCGCGGTGATGGGCTTGGAGACGGACGCCAGGCGGTAGACCGTGAGCGGCCCGGCGGGCACGGCATTCTCCACGTCAGCCAGGCCGTAGCCGGCGGACAGCCGCACGGAGCCGCCCGAGGCGACCGCCGCCGAGAGGCCGGGGATGCCGTAGCGGTGCATCGCCACGCTGATGGCCGTCTCCACGGCCTGGAGCTTGGGCGCGGCCAAGCCGGGCGAAGGAGACGGCGCCGGCGAAACGGAAGGCGCGGGGGAAGCGGGGGGCTGCGCGAGCGCGGGAACGCCGAGGATCGCGGCGGCGACGATGCCGAGGGCTACTCCAACCAATCCCGATCCTTCAGCTTCTTCGGCAAGTACTCCTCGGTGATGAAGCTGATGCCGTGTCGGGAGAGCGCTTGGATCTCGAACTTGAGGCCGCTCCGCACCATCTCCTGGATCTCGCGCTGCCACTTGGCGTGCTTGAACCAGGGATAGGCGAGCATCTGTTTGGCCCGGCTGTTGTCGCCGTCGTTCATCCTGATGGAGACGTTCGAGGGCAGCTTGTACTTGTCCTTGTCGAACGAGGACAGGCCCACGAACCGCGCATCCGGCACCGCAAGGCGCATCGACTCGAAGGCCAAGTTGATCGAGCCCTGCTTCATGACGCTGTAGATGTAGAACCCCCACGGGTCGTTGTCGACGAGCACGTAGACCGGCAGCTTGAGCTCCTTGTGCAGGCGCTGCACCAGTCGGCGCACGCCGCGCGGCGGCTGGCCTCCTCCCTCGATGATGATGCAGTTGTTGCGCTTCCAGAACTTGTCCTCGTTGAAGCGAGTCCACACCGCGTCCTTCTCGATGAGCAGGACGTACTTGGCCTCGTGCTTGCGGAACGTGATGACGTTCTCCTCTACGATGGAGGGCACGGCCCAGCCGCCGGAGCCCATCCGGCGCAGGTCGATGGTGTCGCCGCTGTCGGTGATGGTGAGGGGTCCCACCATCGAGCCCTCGCGCGAGGCGAAGAGGTGCAGCTCCTCGCGCAGGGCATCGATGGTGACCTCCAAGTCCTCGATGATCGGATCGGACTCGTCCTGGTCCTCGAACGTGTTCTGCCGCGTGTCGCCCAGCGTGTGCTTGGTGACGTAGTAGAGGTCGCGGATGCTGGTGGTCTTGCCCGACTCGATGAGCTCCTTGCAGGCCTCGCTCACGAGAAAGGTCTGCATGAACTTCTTCGCCATCGAGACGTTGAAGAAGTAGCGCTTCTGCTTCTGGCTGCCCATCTCCACCAGCCGCCTCTTCTCGCTCCAGCTCACGTTGGCGAGGGAGCGCACGGGGATGTCGAGGAAGGGGTTCTTGCCGGTCTCCACCGTCTTCAACACGCCGTGGGCCAGCTTCTCGATCTTGGCCGCCGTCTTTTTCGAGATCGCGTCCTTCCGCGGGGCCACTACTCTTCCTCCGCCTCGGCGCGCGGTTTCGGCTTGGCCTTGGCTTCACGCGCCTCGAGCTCCATCGCCTTCTCTTCCTCTTTCATCTCCGCCGCCGTCACCTTGTGCGCCACCTGCAGGAATTCCCGCTTTATCGGATTGGGCTTCCGGCCCGTGATCTTCCCGATCGCGATGGCGACCTCTTCGATGTAGAGCTCGAAGATGCTGCGCCGCTGCGCCTGGTAGTCGGCCGCCTTCCGCTTCCGGATGAAGGTGGCCAGCTTGCGGCCGCACTCCTGCGCCGCGAGCTGGATCTCCTTGATGATCTCCGGATAGTGGGCCACCGCCTCCTTCGACTCGCTGGTGAACGGCACCCAGACCGACGCGATGTGGACGAGCAGGGCCATCGGTCCCACGGGGAGCGAGCCCTTGGGCTGGCTGAGCATGTAGTTGCGCCAGTCGGTGCGCACGATGGCGTCGGTAATGCCGCAGGCGCCGCGCTGGAAAAGGAGCGGGACGCGGTTGGCGAAGCGGAAGAGCTCGATCGTCTTGTCGGCGGGCCAGCTCCCGCCGTAGGCGAGCCCCACCTCCACCTGGAACGGGTTGCCGCGGTATACCTTCGGCGAGCGGGTCACCGTGGCGATGAAGTAGTTGTGGCCCTTGATCTTCTCCACGCCCTCTTCGGGCGGCGCATCAGGAATCGCTGGCTGCGCGGGCACCTCCTCGGGCTTGGCCTTCTGCTTCCCGGCCGCGGCCGCCTTCGCGGCCCGTTTCGCCGGCTTCATGCCGGCCGAATCGAGGTCGAGCTGGGTGTTCTCGTCCCCGCTCTCGCCCTCGCTCTCGATCACGTTCAGGAAGCTGACGAGCCCCTTCCTCATCAGCTCGTCGCCGATCGGGCTCAGGCAATTCGTCGGCGGGTTCATCAGCTTCGTCTCGCCGATGGCTTTGTGCAGCTCCTCAGCCATGACGCGGCTCGCGCCGAGGACGCGCGGCTTGGGTGGCTTCTTGCCCCACGGGACCTTGGCCAGGATCTCGCCGGCGGCCTGGGCCGAGACGCGGCTGAACGCTGACTGCAGGAAGCCGCGGACGTCGTGGCTCTTGGACTCCCGGGCCATGAGCATCAGCGCGCCGAGCTCGACGCCGTGGGGGTGCGGCTTGATCTCGATGGCCTCCTTGGGCAGCTCGTTCGTGGCCCGCGGGAAGCTCAGCGTCTCGTTGCCCGGCCGGTCGGCGCTCGTGCGCTGGGCCGCGCCCACCGGCCGCGTGTAGTGGATGGTAGCGTGCGGGTTGGCGAGTGCCGTGTGCTCGACGTAGCGGTTGACGAAGCGCTGACCCTGCTGCCAGTTGGCGACGATCTCCAGCTCGACGCGGGTGCCGTGCTCCTGATCCCAATCCTCCCTGGTTTCGTCGTGGGTGACGACCGGCTCGTTCTTGCGCGTATCGAGCTGGATGTCGAAGACGTGGGCGTCCTTTCGCTTGCCTACGCGGCTCGTGACGCGGATCGGCTTGCCGGTCGTGAGTTGTCCGTACATCGCGGCGGCGGAGATGCCGATGCCTTGCTGTCCGCGCGAGTTGTGGCAGGCGATGGCTCCTTCGCCGGCGACGAAGTTCTCGCAACCAGGGACGGAAAGGTCGTACACGAAGGGGTGGACGCCGCGGAGGCGGCGCACCTGGTTCACGCGCAAGAGGCACAGGTCCGAGGCCACGAAGGACCGCACCGCCGCAACGTCGTGTCGCAGGTGTTCGACTCTGGGGGTCGCGGCATACCCCCCGGACTCGACCTCCAGGAGATATCCTCGATCCACCAGATGATTCGTGAGATGACGTGTCACCCTGCCGCCCGCCAGGGCGCACAATTGAGGAAGACCATAAGTCGCTCCGACGACGGCCCCCATGACGATGCCGACCGACTTCTCGGTCCCCGCGGGGCCTGTCGGCAGGCCAGCCGCGCGCATGATCGACTCGGGCTCCGCGCCCACCCGCACGCCCGCGTCCGCATCTGCGAACCCCAGCTTCCGGGTCGGGAACAGTCGATAGCGATTGCGCCGTTCCTGCACGTCGCGTCGCTTGTAGACATGCGAAGCCCCGATGTCGAAGCCATAAACGTCGAGTCTCCAGGAGGTGGAAACATTGCGACCCAGGCCGCGCTGGCGAAACGGTCCGTAACGCGACGGCACCACGCCTTGCAGCAGCCAGAGCACCTCCACGTCTCCGATCAACGTCCGACTGGCGGAGTTGAACATGAGGACCTCGCGCGTCTTCACCCTGTGCCCGTCGCCCAGGTAGAGGCCGTCGAGGAAGTGCTGTCGCAGGTCACGGTCGGCCTGGTACACGAATTCCGGCACCCGCTTGTTCTTGGCCCCGCGCCCGCACCAGGCGGGAAACAGCAGGGAGGTGAGGCCGCCGAAGAGCTTCACGCGGACGGCGTTACGCGGGTGTGCCTCGACCGTAGTCGACAGGCCGAGCGCCCGTGCCGTCGTCACGACCTCCTCGACGAGGTTCGTCTCGTGCGATGAGAACGTGAATCCGACAAGGCGGGCGTCGCAGTGTCCCTCAGCCACATAGAGTCCAAGGAGGTGCATCAGAGCCTTGCCGAGGACCCAGGTCACGGGAGTCTCCCGGACGGCGCCGTGATGGTACGTTCGCAACAGGCCGCTGGCGCACTCCGCTTCGAGGCCGAGACGCTTCACCAACAGCGCAGGAAGGAAACCTTTTCGCCGGTATTGGGTCCACGAATCGTCGAGGACGTCGATGGTCGTGCCGTCACTCCCCGCCAGCCGGAAGAACCGTCTCGATTTGTCCTTTCCGATCTTCCGATGCACGGTCGTGGAGGGCGCCGCCAGCGCGTCGAACACCGCCTCCGGAACGCCGTAGACGAACACCCAGCGCGAAGCCAGATCATCGGCACGGAGGTACGAAAGAAGGTTTACGCGATCGAGACGCACTGGCTCCGGGAGCCGCCGGGGTGTGACGATGTAGTGGCCCGCTCGCAGGGAGCGCGCCTCCACCGCTTTCACCTGGTGCAGATCGGGGTCGTACGTGAAGAGGCTGTGGCAGCCGGTGACGCGAACGCGCTTGCCTCTCTCGGTTCGCACCTCGAGGACCTCGTTCTCACGGCGGTGTCGAATCACGTGGGACACGGCCCGCCACTCGTAGCGCCAGGTGGACTGATCGAATGCCGGGGCGCGGATACCGAGCGCCGTCACGTCCTTGACCTCTTCGCCGTCCGCGAGCAGGCCGTCGACGAGCTGGCCGATGGGCAACCGTTCGAACTTGCCATCGCGCTCGATCAACACGGCCTGCTCGGCGGTCAACGACTGCTTGAGCCGATGAAACTTCGAGCCGTACAGCAGCTTCCCGAAGATCTTCGGGACCTGGGCCTTGACGATGCCGGGGCCGTTGTCCTGCACGACCACGACAAAGCGGCCCTCGCCCTTGGTCAGCTCGGCGCCGCGCGGCTTGGCTTCGAGGGCGAGGTCGTGGACCTCGACGTGCAGCTCGGGGAGGATGCCGGCTTCCTCACAAGCGTCGAGCGAGTTGTCGACGGCTTCCTTGATGGTGGTGAGCAACGCCTTCGAGGGGTTGTCGAAGCCGAGCAGGTGGCGGTTCTTGGAGAAGAACTCGGAGACCGAGATCTCACGCTGCTTCTGGGCCAGCGACTCCGCGGTGACGCGGCGAGCGGGGGTTCGCGCCGGGGCCGGGGATGCCGCCGGCGGCGCGGGAACCGGCGCCGGGGGAGGTTCCGGCGGGGCCGGCATCTTGCGGAAGGCCCGAAGTGGATTCGGACCTTCCTCGTCAATCGGGATCGCTTCGCGATCCCTAAGGACCACCTTCCCGCCCCCGTCCTCGAAGAGCGCGAGCTGGGGGCGGGCCGGCTTGCGGCCCTTGCCCTCCGCGGGTGCCTTGCGTTGCACGAATGCCTTGGCCACTCTGGTCGGCCTCCTCCCAAATCCCGCAGTTTAGCACGCGGGCACACTTGGCCCGCGCCACGTTAACCCGGCCCTCGGACATCCCGGGACCGATCGGGCCCCGTTTGGGGGTGGTAGGATGCAATTGGAATGGCGCTCACCTACGGCCAGTACCTGAAGGTGCCGGAGCTGCTGTCGTTGCAGCAGGGGCTCTCCTCGCCGCCGCACCACGACGAGGCTCTCTTCATCATCATTCATCAGGTCTACGAGCTGTGGTTCAAGCTCGCGCTCCACGAGGTGGACAGCGCCGTCGTGCACCTGGACGAGGACCGGGTCGGCGAGGCGACGCGGCTGCTGCGCCGCGTGGTGGAGGTCCAGCACCTGCTCATCAACCAGGTGAGGATCCTGGAGACGATGCGGCCCCAGGATTTCCTGGGCTTCCGCTACCACCTCAACCCCGCCTCCGGCTTCCAGTCGGTGCAGTTCCGCGAGCTGGAGTTCCTGCTCGGGCTGAAGGACCCGGCCGTTTGCCGGCGGCTCGTGTGCGAGCCCGAGGAGAGCGCCCGGCTCCAGCGGCGGCTGGCGGCGCCTTCTCTCTCGGACGCCGTCGACGCGCTCCTCGTCCGGCGGGGGTTCGTGCCGGGTCCGCCTCCGGCCGCTCCCGGCGGCGGTGCGACGGAGCCCGAGGAGTGGCGGCTGCGGGCGCTCGTCCGCATCTACGAGGACCCGGACACCCATGCCGACCTCGTCGCGCTGTGCGAGGTCCTCATCGAGATGGACGAGTGCCTGGCCCTCTGGCGGGCCCACCATGTCCAGATGGTGGAGAGAATGATCGGGGCCAAGCGGGGCACGGGCGGGAGCGAGGGCGTCACCTACCTGCGCTCCACGCTGCCGAAGCGGGCGTTCCCGGACCTGTGGCGCGTGCGCTCGGAGCTGGGCCAGGAACCGGAGACGCAGGCGTGAAAGGGAGGACGAGATGAAGACGGCGAGCTGGATCCTGCTGGCGCTGGCGGGAGCCCTGACGATCATCGGCGGACTCGTTTCTCTGAGCGTGGCTTTCCGTTCGCCGGAGGACCAGATCGGACCCGTCAGCCTGGCCGAGCTGGTGGCCGGGCGGCCGGACGTGGAGGTTGCGCTGCGGGGGCGGCGCGCAACCGCGGCCGCCTACGCGACCGGCTTCGGCACCCTGTTCCTCGCCATCACCCTCGGCCCCTACCGCCGCGGCGATGCGTGGGCGTGGTGGACGCTGTTCGTCGGCACGCTGGTGGTGAGCGCACTGATCCTTCTGCGGGTCCCCTTCCTCGGCACGCGCCTGGGGGTCGCGACGGCGCTGGTTCAGCTCGGGGTCGTGGGTCTCGGGCTGGCGCTCGGCGCGGGGCGCTTGCGCTCGGGGGCAACCACGCGCTGAGCCGGGCTCTCGGCCGTCGTCACGAACTGGCCAGGCTCCTTCCCCGCCGTGCCCGCGAGGGGTGCGGCCTGCCTCTCGGCGAACAGCAGGCGGCGGATGGTGCGCAGGTCGTTCAGCAGGCGCCGGCTGGTCGTGAGGTGTGTCTTCAGCTGGGAGAGCTTGTAGGTCGCGAGCTGGATTGCCTGCTGGCGGCGCTCGGCGCCCACCGCGGACGCGAGCTGCGTGTCCGCGTCCAGGTCCTCGCGCGCCTCGTCCACGGATTCCAGGAGCAGGCCCAGGTACTCAGCGGCGCCCTCGATGCTGCCGAACTTCGTTTCTGCCTGCGATTTCTTGCTCACTTGAGGCCTCCAACCATGCAGTCGAACCCAGAGCGGTCCCATCCTGGCACGAACGGGATCCGAAGGGAAGCCCAACCTGAGCGGGTGTGACTCAACTCGCCCCGGGACGAGTTGAGCCTGCGTCGCGGGCGTAGAATCGCGGTCTCATCCGACCAAGCGAGGTGTCCATGCTTCGTGCGTTCTGCGGTCTCATGCTGCTCGGCGGCTCGGTGGCGAGCGCCGAGACGCACCACTTCAAGCCCACGCTCGGCCATGCCACCTTCGCCGTGCGGCCCCCCGTGCTGACGATCAAGCCGGGGGACGTCGTCGAGAGCGAGAGCCTGTGGGGCGAGTGGTACGAGAAGGCGGGGGGGAAGTGGCCCGGCGAGGTGGGGCCGATCGCCATCGAGGGCGCGGAGCCGGGCGACACGCTCGTCGTCGAGATCCTCAAGGTGCGCCCGAACCGCGACACGGCGGTCTCCACCCAGGGTGGCCGCTTCGGCGCCCTGGTGCCCGACGAGGGGACGGCGATGCTCAACGACACGTTCCCGCGCGGACGTTACGTCTGGCGGCTGGACCGCGCGCGGATGACGGGCACGGTGGACCTGCCGGGCAGCGCGATGAAGTCGATCACCGTTCCCCTCCGGCCGATGCTCGGCCGGGTGGCGGTGGCGCCGGAAGGCGAGATGAGCTTCGACGGCATCTGGCCGGGGCAGTTCGGCGGGAACATGGACGCCTCGGACGTACGCGAAGGGACGACCGTCTATCTTCCCGTCTTCCATCCCTCGGCGCTCTTCTACTTCGGCGACGGCCACGCCCTGCAGGGGGACGGCGAAGTGTGCGGCTCCGGGCTCGAGACGTCGATGGACGTCGCCTTCCGCTTCAACGTTCTCAAGAAGAAGACGATCGAGTGGCCGCGCCTGGAGGACGCGGAGCACCTGATGGTGGCGGGCAGCGCGCGGCCACTGTCGGATGCGCTGCGCATCGCCTTCGTGGAGCTGATCAACTGGCTGGTGGCCGAGTACGGCTTCGCCAAGCCCGATGCCTACCAGCTCGTCTCGCAGGTCGCGGTCGTGCGGGTGGCGGCCATGGTCGATCCGCTCTATACGGTGGTCGCCAAGTTCCCCAAGCGCTTCCTGCCGTCGCGGGCGGCCGATCGGGGAGGTTCGCCCGGCGTGCGCTTGTCGGAGATGCCGTGGACGGAAGCCGAGCGCGTCTTGACGCCCGAGCGCGTCGTCGTCTTGCCGCTGGGTGCCGCCTCGAAGGAGCACGGCCCGCACCTGACTCTGGGCAACGACCAGATCCTGGCCGACTACGAAGCAGCCCGCGTCGTGGCCGTGCGTCCGGTGGCGCTGCTGCCGACGCTCACCTACGGCCACTACCCGAACTTCGTCGAGTATCCCGGCTCGGTGTCCCTCTCGTCGCGGACGCAGAAGGACGCGGTGGTGGAGATCTGCCGCTCGATCGCCCGCTTCGGCCCGCGCCGGTTCTACGTGCTCAACACCGGCGTTTCCACGGTGCCCCCGCTGCGGGAAGCGGCGCAGGAGCTGGCCGGCGAGGGGATCCTCATGCGGTTCACGGACGTGCTCAAGGCGGGCAAGGCGGCCGAGGACCAGGTGCGCCAGCAGCGGTGGGGGACGCATGCCGACGAGATCGAGACGTCGATGATCCTCTACATGCAGCCGGCCTCGGTGCGCATGGAGCGAGCCGTGGCCGACGGCGAGCGCGTGGGACCGGGGCCGCTGACGCGCGATCCGCGGCGCCGCGGCCAGCACTACTCTCCCTCGGGCGTCTTCGGCGATGCGACGCTGGCCACGTGGCAGAAGGGCGAGAAGATCACGGAGGCGGCGGTCGCCGACATACTGAACGACATCGACGCGCTGGCCGCGGCCGCGCTGCCCGCGGGCTCCCCCGACTAGCGAGGGATGTCGCCCGCTTCACCCATTCCCCTGGCCCCCCGACCGGCGCGACCAGCGTGCGTGTGCTCGATGGTCGGCGGGCTGCTGCGCCTGGCTCTCGCCGTGGTGGCCGTGCTGGGAGTGGTGGCCGGCGCCGTCGAGCTGGTTCTGCGTGCGGCCGGAGTAAAGCCGGGGGTGGCGGCGGAGCTGTCCAACATCGTGCCCGACGGCTGGACCGGCTTTCGCCTGCGCCCCGGCGTCACCGGCCAGGAAGCGTTCGTCACCAACGATCTCGGCATGCATGCGCCACGCTCCTACCCGCTGGCGCGGCCACCCGGGACGCTGCGCGTAGCCGTGCTCGGGTCGTCCGTGGTCTACGGTCTGGCCACGAGCTTCGCGGAGACGATCCCCGGCGTCGTCGAGCGCGAGCTCCAGGCGGCGGGGCAACGCGCCGAGGTCCTCAACTTCGGCACGCACCGCTTCAGCATCGTCAACCTGTCCGCGCTCCTGCAGGCCTACGTCCACCAGCTCCAGCCGGACGCGGTCGTCGTAGTGATCGACCTCCAGATCGGCCTCCCGCGCTGGCCCGATGTCCGTCCGGCGGCGACGCCGCCGGAGGAGGAGATCGAGAAGCTCAACTGGTGGGAGGCGCTCCTCAAGCGCGGCTCCCAGAGGAGCGCCCTTCTCACCCTCCTCGACGATCCCCGGCCGGCGCGCCGGTGGGTCCGGCGCGCCACCGGCCTGTCCCTCCAGCCCCGACCGCGCCCGGCGCCTCGCCGCCCACCGGGGGCGCGGACGCCCAGCCCTGTCCCCGTGCCCGCCGAGGAACCGGCCGCGGCCTCGCCGGAGAAGATCCGCGCCTACGAGGAGAGGCGCGAGCGTGAGCTGGCCGCGCCCTTAGCAGCGATGGCCGCCTTCTCCGCCGAGAAGTCCATCGCCCTCTACTTCGTGACGCCGTACGGCCCCTACTTCGATTTCACCGATGACGAGCTGGCGCGCATGAGCGTGCACCACTTTCTCGAAGAGGCGGCCCGCGTTCACGGCGGCGAGCGCGCCGCCCTCGGCGCCGAGGTCGAGCTGATCACGCGGGTTGTCCGACGGGTCG
>Ga0210378_10000098_pt1 | contig 37626 bp, 27 predicted proteins | sample PLM1_60_b1redo_FD_155465 | JGI IMG/M metagenome (GOLD analysis project Ga0210378, IMG submission 155465) | Groundwater sediment microbial communities from an aquifer in East River, Colorado, USA - PLM1_60_b1 redo | ecosystem: Environmental > Terrestrial > Soil > Riparian zone | place: USA: East... | reverse complement strand
GAGGTCCTGGAAGGCGATGGTCCCCGACCCGAACGCGACGCCTCCGGCTCCCTCCTCCTCGCCGCCGAACGGCGTCCCGACGCTGACGGACGTGCTGCTCAGGTCGTCGTAGGAGAGGGCGTAGGTCACCAGGGCCTGCCAGCGGTTGGAGTACCGCCGCTGCAGCGTGACCTCCAGGCCTTTGAAGCGGCTCTTGAAGTCGGACGGGTTGGTCTCGACCCGCCGGTTCTTGCCGACGAACGCGGCCTTCTGGTTGAAGACCGTCACCCGCTGGTCGTCGGCCGTCCCGGTGATCCCGTCGTTGCCGGGATCGATCCCGACGGTCTGGTCGTAGCCCGTCGAGTCCTGCGGGATCCCGACCTCGGCAAGGGCCACCAGGTTGCGGCCCCAGCGGAAGACACCGCCGACGGTGAGCTTGATGTCCTGCGGCAGCTCGAAGTCGAGGCCGGCCGTGATCTCGTCCGTCCGCGGCCGCTTGAGATTCGGGTCCACGGTGTTGGTGTTGCCGCCGAAGGTGAAGAGCAGGTCGCCTTCCTCTCCTCTCTGGAACCTCCGGTCGCCGTTGCGGTCGACCCAGGTGTAGCCCGAACCGGCGAGGCCGAGCGGGTTCGGCACGCCGATCATGTCCGCGCCGATCTGGTGGTGATAGCGCGCATAGCCGGCCTTGAGCGCGGCCTTGTGGTTCCCCGTGAGGTCGTAGACGAGCCCGAGCCGTGGCGCCAGGTTGTTCCACTTGATCGAATCGATCCGGGCCGAGGTCTGGGCAGCCGAGAACGGGCCGGCGGCCTTGCTCTGGGCGGGCACGAAGCCGTTCGTGTGCTCGAAGCGGAGGCCGGCATTGATGGCGAGCCGGTCCTTCGTGATGTTGTCCTGGACAAACACCATCGAGCCCTTGAACTCGGCGATCCCGGGAACTGGCGTGTTGTACTCGGTCACCGTCGACGGCTCGCCGTTGAAGGTCTGGAGGTTCACTCCGTCCAGCGCGTCGAGGTTCGCACTGGAGTAGCCGCGGTAGAACTCGTAGCCCGCCTTGAACGAGTGGTCCGCGCCCGCGAACCGTCCCTTGAAGTACGAGAGGGTGCCGTTCAGGGCCAGCCGGGTCCGGTGCTGGGGCGGGGCGTAGGCGAAGCTGGCCGCGCCGGTCTGGTTGCCGGTGGTCAGCTCGAGGGTGTTCGGCTGGGTGACCCCCGGCTGCAGGAAGAGCGGGAAGCTGACGTCCGAGAAGCTCACGCGCGCGTCGAAGAGCGCGTTGCTCGAGATCTGCGAGTTGTAGTGCGCCTGGTAGATCGAGAACACGTCGTCCTCGATCCAGGTGCTCTCGGGCTGGATCGAAGCGCTCGCGTTGCGGTTCGGCTTCCAGTAGGTCTGGCGCGTCCAGAGGGCGTCGATGCGGTTGTTGGAGTTGAGCTGGTAGCTGAGGTTGACGAGCCCCGAGCGGAGGTCGGTGTTCTCGGTCTTTGGCGTGCACGACGACGTGCCCGTGGTCACGCAGGGCTGGCCCGAAGACGAGAAGAACCCCTCCTCGAAGAAGTTCGGGACGTTCCGGTGGATCCGCCAGTCACGCCAGGACGTGTAGAAGCGCAGCTTGTCCTTGATCAGCGGGCCGCCGAGCTGCAGGGTGGCGTCGGAGAAGAGGTCGACGCCGCCTCCGGAGCCGATCCCCTTGTCCTTCAGCGCCTGCGTGACGTTGTTGCTGACGAGGCTGCCGTTCTCGAAGTAATAGGCGGCTCCGCCGTGGAAGGCGTCCGTGCCCCGCTTGGCCACGAGGTTGAAGTACACGCCGGGGGTGCCGACCTCGGCCGAGTGCTGGGCGGTCGAGATGTTGACCTCCTCGAAGCTGTCGTAGTCGTAGTAGAAGCCGGCCGCACCCGTGGCCGCGGGGTCGGTCACGTTCACGCCGTTCATCGCATACGTGTTCTGGTGCCACGTGCTGCCGTGGGCCGAGAAGACCGCCTGCAGGCCCCCCTGGCTTCCGCCCACGTCCTCGCGGTCCAGGACCACCTGGGGCGCCAGGTTCTGGAGTATCGCCCACACGTCGCGGGCGGTCGGGATCCCCTGGAGGGCGTTCACGTCGAGGTTGGTGGCGACGGTCGTCTGGGTGACGTCGATGAGCGAAGCGCCGGCCACATCGACCGTCTCGCTCAGGTCGCCCACCTCGAGCGTAGCGTCGACGGAACGCGTGGTCGCCAGGCTCACGGGAATGCTGCTGCGGGTGAGCTTGCGGAAGCCCTTCAGCTCGAAGGCGAGGGCGTACGTGCCCGGAGGAAGCGCAGTGAATCGATAGGTGCCCTCCTGGTCCGTCACCGTCGTCCGTGCCGTGATGAGAACGGGGCTGGTCAAGGTCACGGTCACGCCGGGGGTGCGGGCCCCCGTGTTGTCGCTGACCTTGCCGGTGATGTTGCCGGTCTGCAGGGACTGGGCGAGGGCGGCCGGCGCGAGCGCCGTCACGACCGTCAGGGCGAGCACCGCCGCGACGCCGAGCTTGTACACCGTGGTGATCCGAACCCGGGGGGAGAGAGTTGGGATCCACGTCATTGAAATAGCCTCCACAAGCGTGAAACGGACCTCCCGGAAAGGCAGGGTTAGCAAGCTTCTATCGAGCCGACGGCGGCGGCTCGCGACACGGTGACCGCATACGTTCCTCCATGAATGAGGGCGTCCATCATCCGGCGGCTGCTGCCGTCGAGATGCCGCTCCACGGCCGCGCGCGCTCCTTCCGGATCGCGCCGCTCGATCGCATCCACGACCGCGTCATGCTCCCCGCTCGCCGACTTCTGCAGCGGGGCGTAGTCGATACCGAGGGCGATGAAGCGCGTGACCTGATCGAGGCAGTGCCGCACGAGGTCGACGATGATCGCGTTCCGGCTGGCCTGGGCCACCGCGAGATGGAACGCGCCGTTCGCTTCGGCGGCCTTGCGGAAGCTGGCGGCGTCCTCGCTGGCGTACTCGCACGTGGCCAGCGCGCGCAGGCGGGCGATGGCCGCCGGGTCCGCGAACTCCGCCGCCCGCGCCGCCGCCGCGCCCTCGAGCAACCGGCGGACCTCGAAGACGTTCTGGATGAGGGTCACCGTGATCGGCGTGACGAAGTAGCCGCGGGGGGCGACGCGCTCCACGTACTCCTCCTCGAGCAGCCGCGAGAGGGCCTCGCGAACGGGCGTGCGGCTCGTGCGGATCTGGCGCGCCAGCTCCACCTCCGAAAGAGGCATGCCCGGCGCGAGCTCGCCGTGCACGATCCGGCGCTTGATCTCGAGGTAGGCGTGATCTCGGCGGCTCAGTGCCATGGCTTGAATACCAGCTGAGTGCACTCAGTATACACGCCCGTGTCAAGGGCGCGTCGACGCAGGCTGCTCAAAAGATTGAACTTAACGTACGGGTCGAAGCGCCGTGGGTTGTGTCTTCAGGTGCGCGTCGAAGAAGCGCTCGACCCGCGTCCAGGCGTCGCGAAGCACGTGGGCGCGGTGGAAGTAGTGGTACTCGCCGGGGTAGGTCATGAAGTCCACGTCCTTGCCGGCCTTGAGGGCCAAGTCGACCACCCGAAGCGACTCGAGGTACGGCACGTTGACGTCGGCCGTGCCGTGCAGCACGAGGAGCGGACGCACGATCTTGCCGACAGCGTGGATCGGGGACGTGCGACGGTACAGCTCGGCGTTCTCCTCCGGCCGGCCCATGCGCCCACGGATCCACGGACCGTCCGGGTCGTGGTACCAGTCGGTCCAGTCGTCCACTCCCGCGACGTCGATCGCGCAGCGGAACAGCTCCGGCGTGACGGTGAGTGCCTGCAACGCCATGAAGCCGCCGTAGCTCAGCCCCCAGATGCCGACACGCGTGGTGTCCACGTAGCCCAGCGTCTTGAGGTAGTCGACACCGGCGGCGATGTCCCGGTAGTCGGCCCCGCCCAGGTCCCGGTAATGGCCCTGGCGCCAGGCCTTGCCGTAGCCGATGCTGCCGCGATAGTCGACCGCGAGCACGACGTAGCCGCGCTGCAGCAGGCGCTGGTGCTCGGTGTAGTAGACGGCGTAGTCGCGCCGCACATGCCAGCCGTCGAAGTTCTGCGTGATGCCGTCGCCGTGCACCCACACGACGGCGGGGTGCTTCCGCGTGCGGTCGAGCCCGGGGGGAACGAAGAGGTACGCCGGCACCTTCTGGCCGTCGGGCGCGTCGTAGCGGACGAAGCGCGGCTCGACGAAGGCCGAGGCATCGACACCCGCGGGCAGCGCCTCGCCCAGGCGGCGCGGGGCCGCCGGCGGCTTCGCATCCACGATCGCGAGCACGGCCGGGGTGCGCGGATCGGTGTGCTGGTACAGAAGACGCGCACCGTCCGAAGACCATGCGGCGCCGACGTTGGTGCCGCGGCCCGAGGTGACGGTGTCGAGTCGGGCCTGGCCCGTGTCGTCGCCGAGCTCCGCCACCACGAGCTGCCGCGCGCCGGGGTTGTCGCCTTGGTTCGTGTCGAAGGCGATGCGCCGGCTGTCGGGGGACCAGGCGGGCCGGCTGACCTCGAAGGCGCCGCGAGTGACCTGGTGCGCCTCGCCGCCCGCGGCGGGCACCACATAAAGATGGTCCCATCCGTCCCGATCGCTGAGGAACGCGACGAGGCGCCCGTCGGGCGAAGGCACGGGCTCCGCGCCCAGGAACTCCATGCTCCAGAAGAGCGGATCCTCGTCCCGGTGCAGGACGCGGCCGTCGCCGGTCGTGGCGTCGGCGACCACTATCTCGCGGGCCTTGAGGTCGGCGCTCACGCGCTGCAAAGTGAGTCGCGAAGCGTCCAGCCACCGCGGCGCCGTCTCCGTCCCGTCCGTGCGGACCGCTTCGACGACGGCTCCGCCGTCCGCGGCCACGCTCCCGACGTGAACCGTCCAGCCTTCTCGATAGAGGAACGCGATCTTGCCGCCCACGTAGTCGGGCACGTCCTGGCGCGGCGTCCATGACGCAATGGTGAAGGCGATCCGGCGGTCGTCGGGCGACCACGCCGGGCCGCTTTCATCCGCCGGTGTACGCGTGAGCCGCGTCTCCCGTCCATCGGCGAGAGCGCGGACCCAGAGATCGCCGTCACGCGCAAAGACCACGCGGGTCCCGTCGTGGCTCAGCGCGACGTCGCCCTCGCCTTCCGGTGTCGTCCACACCCGCGCCGCGGGCGCGGCGCCGGCCGCGGCCACGCGCCACAGGTCTCCGTCGTGCTCGAAGTAGACCGTCCGGGAGTCCGGGCCCCAGAAGAGGCCGTTCACGAGCCCCGACGCGTGGGCGGTGAGAGCGCGAGGCTCTCCCTGACGGCTCCCGACGACATACACGTTCTGTACGCCCGCCCGGTCCCAGACGAACGCGATCCCGCCGCCGTCCGGTGACCAGGCCGCCTGCGAGGGGTGCTTGACGTCGAGGAGCGCGTCCATCGTGAGGCGGCCTGCCAGGGCGAGGACGGCCAGACACAACAGTGGCATCGGCGTTCTCCAGTGCGCGGATCATAGCGGAAGGCCCGGAGGTCGCGTTACACTCACGCGCGGCGCCGACCCATGACCCGAACGCTCCTGGCCCTCCTCGTCCTCGGCGCGTCCGTGCTCTCCGCCGAGGATCCGTCCCGCGCGGCGCTCGAGAAGACCGTCCGTGGCCGCCTGGACGCCCTCGACGCGCACAGCACGCTCTACGCCAAGCACCTCGCCACGGGACGGGAGATCACGCTCCGCGCCGACGAGCCCGTGAACACCGTCAGCGTCATCAAGATCCCGATCATGGTTCTGGCGTATCGGGACGCGGAGGCCGGACGGTTGAACCTCGACGAGCGCCACGTGATCCGGCCCGAGGAGCTGCGGCGCGGGACGGGGATCCTGCAAGCCTTTGCCGTGGGCCTCAACCCGACGTGGCGGGACCTCGTCACCCAGATGATGATCACCAGCGACAACACCGCCACCGACCTCCTCATCGAGAGGCTCGGCCTCGCGCGCGTGAACCACATGCTGGAGACGATGGGCTACCAGGAGACGCGGCTGCGGATGACCATCGGCCGGCTCTTCCGCGGCGTGTGGGAGCAGCTCGACCCGAAGAATGCGGCCCTGAGCGATCGCGACGTCTTCGAGCGCGGGTTCCCGGAGGACGCCGCCGCCCCCGCCCGCTACATGGCCTACGTTGCCGATCCCACGAAGTGGTTCGGCCGCACCACGGCCCGCGAGATGTCCCTGATGCTCGAGCGGCTCCAGAAGGGCGAGCTGGCCGGGCCGGCATCGACGGAAGAGATGATCCGGACCCTCCAGCGGCAGCTCTATTTCTCCCGCCTCCCCCAGCGCATCCGCTTCCGCGCGAAGGTCGGCCACAAGACGGGGGACTGGCCCCCGATCATCGGCAACGACGTGGGCATCCTGTATTCCGATGCGGGCCCGATCGTCGTCTCCGTCTTCACCAACCAGAATCGCGGCAGCTTCTTCGACCTGGAAGCCGCCATCGGAAAGGTGGCCGAAGACGTCCTGGACGCGTGGCGATGAAGGTCCATCTCGTGGACGGAACGTACGAGCTGTTCCGTGCGCACTACGGCGCCCCCCCCGCGGTCGGCGCGGACGGTGCCGCCGCCGGGGCCACGCGTGGGTTGTTGCACACGCTGCTGGCTCTCCTCGCCTCGCCCGGCGTCACCCACGTCGCCTGCGCCTTCGACCACGTCATCGAATCGTTCCGCAACGACCTCTACGAGGGCTACAAGACGAGCGAAGGCGTGCCCCCGGAGCTGCTGGCCCAGTTTCCGGTCGCCGAGCGCCTGACGCACGCGCTCGGGATCGTGGTGTGGCCGATGGTGGAGATGGAGGCCGACGACGCCCTCGCCACCGCCGCGGCGCGTTGGGCCGAAGCGGACGGGGTGGAGCAGGTCGTCATCTGCTCGCCCGACAAGGACCTGGCCCAGTGCGTGAGGGGCACGCGTGTCGTGTGCCTCGACCGGCGCCAGCGGAAGCTGATGGACGAGGCCGGCGTGCGCGAGAAGTTCGGCGTGTTGCCCGCCTCGCTGCCGGACTGGCTGGCTCTCGTCGGAGACAGCGCGGACGGTTATCCCGGCGTGCCCCGCTGGGGCGCAAAGTCGGCGAGCACCGTGCTCGCGCGTTACGCGCGGCTCGAGGGCATCCCCGAGTACGAGCGCGAGTGGGACGTAGCGGTGCGCGGCGCGGCCGCCCTCGGGGCGAGCCTGCGCGCGCACCGGACGGAGGCGGCGCTCTTCCGCCGCCTGGCCACGCTGCGCACCGACGCCGAGCTGCCGGAGTCGCTCGAGGACCTGCGCTGGTGCGGCGCGCGCCGCGACGAGCTGCAGGAGATCTGCCGGTGGATCGGCGAGATGGAGGTCGCTTCGCGCATGCCCGCCTGGCGTCCCTCGTGACACCCGCGCCTTGCGAGCATTGAGCCCTCGAACGGGCGGGTTCCTGGTGGTGGCCGCCGCGGTGGCCGCCGCAATCGCGGCGGCGATGCCGGTGGCGCAATCGCCGACCGCCTCACCCTCGCCGACGCCGGAAGAGGCGGCGGTACGCCAGGCCTGCACCGGCTGCCACGCCCTGGCGCCGCCGGACATCCTGCCCCGCGAGGACTGGACGGCGAAGATCTACGAGATGGTGGGGCTCATGATCGCCGGCATCGGCGCGCCCGCGAGCGCCCGGGCCTCGATCCCCACGGACTTCGACGTGGACGCGGTGGAGCGCTACTACCGGACACGGGCGCCCCTCACGTTACCCGCGCCGGTGCCCTGGCCTCCGGCCGGAGAGGGCTCGCCGCGGTTCGCTCGCTACTCGTTGAAGCTTCCGGGGGCCGACAGCCGGCCGGCGATCGCCAACGTCCGCTACCTCGACCTCGACGGCAGCGGACAGCTCCAGATCGTGGCCGTGGACATGACGCACGGGCTCGTGATGAGGGGGTCGCCCACCGCGCCCGACCGCGGCTTGTCGATCGTCGAGCGTGTCACGGCTCCCTGCCACACGGCGGTGGTGGACCTCGACCGCGATGGGCGGCGGGACCTGCTGATCGCGGACCTCGGCGCCGTGGCGCCCTCGGACCACCTGCGGGGTAGCGTGGTGTGGCTGCAGGGGATTGCGAGCGGAGGGTACCGCAAGCACACGCTCGCCAGCGGGCTGCCTCGGGTCGCGGACGTGGAGGCCGCCGACTTCGACGGCGACGGCGACCTCGACGTGGCGGTGGCCGCCTTCGGCTGGCGCAAGGTGGGCTCACTCCTGCTGCTGGAGAACCGCACGCGGGACTGGTCGGCGCCGTCGTTCGTGCCGCGCGAGCTCGATCCCCGGACCGGCTCGATCAATGTCCCCCCGGTCGACATCGACGGCGATGGGCGCCTCGACATCGTGACGGTCTTCTCGCAGCATTTCGAGACCGTCGTCGCGTTCCTCAACCGCCGCGAAGGCTGGCGGCCGGAGGCGATCTACACGGCGCCGCACCCCGGCTGGGGCTCCTCGGGCCTCGACGTGGCGGACGTCGACCGGGACGGCGACCTCGACGTGGTGCTCAGCCACGGGGACATGCTCGACGACTTCCTGCTCAAGCCGTATCACGGCGTCCAGTGGCTCGAGAACCGGGGCACGTTCCCCTTCACCGAGCACACCCTGGCCGCTTTCAGCGGGGCGATGGGCGCCAAGGTGGTCGATCTCGACGGCGACGGGGATCTCGACGTCGTCGCCGTCGCCTTCGTGCCCCCCCCGCGACGCGGCCAGGCGGTACCGCCTCCGCTTCCGTCTCTCGTGTGGCTGGAGCAGATCGCGCCGGGCCGCTTCGAGCGGCGCACGCTGGAAATGGGGGGCCGGCACGTCAGCGTGGACGCCGCCGATCCCGACCGCGACGGCGACGTCGACCTCGTGGTCGGCAGCTTCATGTCGGAAACCGAGAACTGGGTCGAGGTCTGGGAGAACCTGACCGCCCGGAAGTGAACGACCGGTCGTTCTTGACGGTGCTCGGGCGGGGGCGTAATGTGCGGTCTTACCTACACATGCCGGGGGTCTGATGGTCCAACCGGCGGCCGCCGACCTCGTTCGCCAGCGACGTTTCGGACATTACGAGATTCTCGAGAAGCTCGGCGTCGGTGGCATGGGCGTGGTGTACCGCGCCCACGATCTCACGCTGCGTCGCGCGGTGGCGATAAAGGTTCTCCACGGGTCGGCCGCCAGCGATCCGGAGCGGCTCGCACGCTTCGAGCAGGAAGCGCGCTCGGCCTCGGCCCTCAACCATCCGAACATCGTCACGATCTACGAGGTCGGCTCGGCGGAGGGCGTCCGCTACATCGCCATGGAGCTGGTGGAAGGTCGCACGCTCCGCCAGATCCTGTCGGAGGCGCCGCTCGTCACGCGCCGGGCGCTGCAGCTCGCCGCCCAGGCCGCGGGGGGGCTGGCCCAGGCCCACGACGCCGGCATCGTCCATCGGGACCTCAAGCCCGAGAACATCATGGTCACTCCTGACGGCCGGGTGAAGATCCTCGACTTCGGCCTGGCCAAGCTGGTCGCGCCCGTGGACGACGAGGCGACCACCGAGTCCGGCGATTCGCCTGACACCGGGCCGGGGACGATCCTGGGCACCGTCGGCTACATGTCACCCGAGCAGGCCGAGGGCCGGCCGCTCGACTTCCGTTCGGACCAGTTCTCCTGCGGCGCCATCCTCTATGAGATGGCGACGGGGCGCCCCGCCTTCCGGCGTCCCTCGCGACCCCAGACGTTGGCAGCCATCGTCGAGGAGGACCCGGCACCGATCGCCACCCTCAACCCCACCGTCCCTCCGCCGCTGCGGTGGATCATCGAGCGCTGCCTCGCCAAGGAGCCGTCCGAGCGCTACGCCTCGACGCGCGACATGGCCCGCGACCTCGAGAACGTCCTCGTGCACCTGGCGGAGGTGTCCCCGGCGCCGCATCGCGAAGGGGAGGAGCGCCGTGCCCCCCAACGTTGGATTCCCCCGCGGGGCCTGGCCATAGCCGGAGTTCTGGCCATGGCATGCCTCATCGGCTTGGCGCTGTGGATCGGGCGCCAACGGCTCGGGACCCTCGCGGGGGAGCCGAGCCCCGCGGCCGCTCCCGGCATCCCGCCTCGGCGCTCGGTGGCGGTGCTGGGTTTCAAGAATCTTTCGAGGAGCCCGGACGCGGCCTGGCTTTCGACGGCGCTCGCCGAGATGCTCACGACCGAGCTGGCCGCGGGCGGACGGTTGCGAACCATCCCGGGCGAGAACATCGGCCGCATGAAGATAGAGCTTTCGCTCTCGGACGCGGAAAGCCTCGCTCGAGACACGCTGGCCAAGGTGGGAAGGAACCTCGGCACCGACATGGTGCTCCTCGGCTCGTACCTCATCCTTCCCGAAGACCAGATCCGCCTCGACATGCGGCTCCAGGACGTGGCCGCGGGCGAGACGGTCACGGCGCTGGCCGAGAGCGGGACCGAGACGAAGCTCGTGGACCTGGTGATGCGAGCGGGCTCGCGCCTGCGGCAGTCGATGGGCGTGGAAGAGCCGCCCACCGCCGAGGTCGGCAGGCTCGCGGCGGTGGCACCGTCAAACCTCGAAGCGCAGCGGCTCTATGCCGAAGGCCTAGCCAAGCTCCGAGTGCTCGACGCCCTCGCCGCACGCGACCTGCTCGTGAAGGCGGTGGCCGCTGACCCTAACTCGCCCATGGCCCACACGGCCCTCGCCGAGGCCTGGACCTCCCTCGGTTACGACGCCAAGGCCAAGGACGAGGCCCGGAGGGCGTTCGATCTGTCGGGCAATCTGTCTCGCGAGGAGCGTCTCTCCGTGGAGGGACGTTACCGCGAGACCGCCGGCGAGTGGGACAAGGGGATCGCCATATACGGGGCTCTCCTGGCTTTCTTCCCGGACAACGTGGAATACGGCCTGCGGCTCGCGACGGCCCAGAACACGGGCGGCAAGGGCGAAGCGGCTCTGGCCACGCTGGCGAAGCTGCGAAGCCTTCCGCCTCCCGCATCGGAAGACCCGCGCGTCGACCTGACCGAGGCCGCGGTCGCCCAATCGCTCGGGGACTTCAAGCGGGAGCAGGCCGCCGCCAGCCGCGCCGCGACCAAAGGAAACGCGCAGGGCGCGCGGCTCCTGGTCGCTCGCGCGCGGCTGCGCGAGGCGTATGCCCTCGACCGGTTGCTGGAAGTGTCGAGAGCGGCGGCCGCGGTGGAGGAGGCGCGAAGGATCTACGCCGATGCGAAAGACCGTGGCGGGCTCGCGTGGGCGCTGAGCCTCTTCGGGAACGTGTACTGGGACCAGGGCGATATCGAGAAGGCCAGGACGACCTGGGAGGAGTGCCTCGCGATCCGTCGTCAGATCGGTTACCGGCGTGGCGTCGCGATCTCGCTGCACAACGTCGGGCTCGCGCTTTGGGAGCAGGGCGACCTCACCGGTGGCCGGCGGAACCTGGAAGAAGCCTACGCCATCGACCGGGAGCTCGGCGAGCATTCCGGCATGCTCTTCGGTCTCGAGGCTCTCGCCGGTCTGTTGCACGACCTGGGCGATCTCGAGGGTGCGAGGAAGACCGGCGAGCAGGCGCTCACGCTCTCGGGCGAAACCGGCGACAGGACCGAAGAGAGCCTGGTCAGGGTGCGCCTCGCAATGGTGCTTCAGGCGCAGGGTGACCTCACGGCGGCGGAAGCGAAATACCGGGAGGTCCTGCCCATCCTGCACGAGAGGGGCACCCGAGACTCCGTCGCCGACACTCTGTTCCTGCTGGGCGAGCTTCTGCAGGTGAAGGGCGACCTCGCCGCCGCTCGCAAGAGTCACGAGGAGGCGCTCGAAATCAGGACAGCGTTAGGGTCGCCGTTCGCGCTGGCCAAGAGCCAGGTGGCGCTCGGCAGGGTCTTCGTCGAGGAGGAGCGTCCCGGGGCCGCCCAACCGCTACTTCGGGCGGCGTTGGCGGTGTTCGCCAGCCAGAAGGCAGCCGACTGGGATGCGGCCGCACACGCAGCCCTGGCCCGCTCTTGGCTGGCTCGCAGCCACCCTGCCGATGCGCTGCGCGCCATCGAGCCGGCGGTCGCCGTCGCGGGGCGGAGTGCCAATCCGCACGTGCGACTCGCCGTAGGCGCTACCGCCGCGCGGGTCCACGCCGCCAACGGCAGGGTCGATGAGGCCCTGCGCAGTCTCGAAACGGCTCTGGCCGAGGCAACGAGGCTTCGCCTGGTCGCGCTCCAACTCGAGATCCGCCTCGCCCGGGGCGAGATCGAGCTCGGCGCCGGCCGCCACGCCAAAGGCGCCCTCTCGGCCCTAGCGAGCGACGCCCGGGCCAAGGGCTTTGGCCTCGTCGCCAGCAAAGCCGAGGCCCTGCTGCGGACCCGACGGGCGCCACGGGGGGTCGCTTCGTGACGGCCGGCGGCGAGATCGTCCTCGTCTGCATGCCCTTCGGAGACATGTTCTCGCCCTCGATAGGCCTCAGCCTTCTCAAGGCCGAGCTGGCCGCGCAAGGGATGCCCGCGCGCGTGCGATACTTCTCGATACGGTTCGCGGAGCTGATCGGCCAGGGCTTCTACTACGGGCTCTCCTCCACGAGCACGCCTTCCATTCAGGACCTCGCCGGTGAATGGATCTTCTCGGCTAGCCTCTTCGGATCCAGTCCACGGGACGAAGAGTACGTCGACCTGATCCTGCGCAAGCAGGCGCTCGGTGCCGACGATGAGCCGGAGATACCGGCTTCTCCGGCCCTCATCGCGCGTATCCGCGGCGCTCGCCGGCAGGTGGACAGCTTCCTCCGGTGGTGCCTGCAAGACATCCTTCGCGCTCGGCCGAGGCTCGTGGGCTTCACCAGCATGTTCCAGCAGCATGTGGCTTCGCTGGCGCTGGCGCGCCTGATCAAGCAGTCGCTGCCGGAAGTCTTCATCGTTCTGGGCGGGGCGAACTGCGAGGACGTCATGGGCGCAGAGACGGTCCGCCAGTTTCCATTCGTGGATGCGGTGGTCTCTGGAGAGGCCGACCTCGTATTTCCCGAGCTCGCGCGTCGCGTGCTCCAGGGGCAGCCGGTGTCCGGTCTTCCTGGCGTCCGGACGCGCGAAGGCATTGCGGCCGAGTTCGCGAGCGGCCGCTTCAGCATCGGACCGATGGTGCGAGACCTCGACGCGCTCCCCTACCCAGACTACGGGGACTACTTCGCGCAGTTCGAGGCGTGCCGTTACGGCCGCGAATGGCTGCCGAGCATCTTCATGGAGACGTCGCGGGGGTGCTGGTGGGGCGAGAAGATGCACTGCACGTTCTGCGGGCTCAACGACCAGACGATGGCTTTTCGCAGTAAGTCCGCCGGACGGGCGTTGGAGGAGCTCGCCTACTTGACCGACCGCCACCCCGGGTGCGACGTCGAAGTGACCGACAACATAATGGACGTGCGCTACTTCAAGGACTTCGTGCCCGAGGTGGCCCGCCGGTCTTCCGGCGCGACGCTCTTCTATGAGGTCAAAGCCAACCTCAAGAAGGATCAGCTGAGGATGCTCCGGGATGCGGGCATTCGAAGCATTCAACCCGGAATCGAGAGCTTCAGCGACCCGGTCCTCCGCCTGATGCGCAAGGGCGTCAGCGCGCTGCAGAACATCCAGCTCCTCAAATGGTGCAAGGAGCTGGGGGTCGAACCGAGCTGGAACCTGCTCTGGGGGTTCCCCGGCGAGCCGCCCGAGGAGTACCGCCGGATGGCACAGCTCGTGCCCCTCCTGACGCACCTTCCTCCACCGGGGGCCGACGCGCGCATCCGGCTGGACCGCTTCAGCCCGAACTTCGAACAAGCGGAGCAGCTCGGGTTCGCGGACGTGACCCCTCTGCCTTCCTATCGATACGTCTACCCGCTCCCCAACGAGGCCTTGGCCAACCTCGCCTATTACTTCACGTTCCGCTATCGCGAACCTCGCGACGTCAACGTCTACGTCGCACGCCTCGAAAGGGAGGTACGGGCCTGGCGGAGGCTCGAAGAAAAGCAGGACCTCTTCTCCGTCGACACGGGGCAGAGCCTTCTTCTCTGGGACCTCCGGCCCGCCGGCCGCTCCCCGCTCACGGTCATCAGCGGTCCCGACCGCATCCTGTATCAGGCCTGCGACCGCGCGTGCGACCTCCGGCAGCTCGCCGAGTGTCTCGCGCGCAGTGCCGAGGGCCCGCTTCCTGCGGAGGGGATCGAGCGGCGGCTCGAGCCTCTGGTGGAGCGCGGCCTGCTCGTACGGGATGGCTCGCGCTATCTCGCTTTGGCGATTCCGCTGGGCGAGTACTACTCGCCTCCAGCACCGGCCGTGGAGCGATTCTACGACCTGCTTAAGGTGCTCGGGACGAAGCGTGACGGAGGGTGGATCGTCTCCGCCGAAGCGGCTGGCAATGCTTCCCGCCGCGCTCTCGGCTCGCGGAACGCGACGACGCGCGGCCGAAGACGTACCCGCGGTCGTGCGCGCCGGCTGACCGCGTCACAATTCACGACCAACGACCAGGGCGAAGTATTCATCCGACGGATCGGCAGCCCGTAAACAGAAAGGAGGAGCGATGCCTGCCAAGAAGAAGACCGGAGGGGGAAAAAAGAAGGGACGCCAGCCGGGGAAGAAGAAGAAGACGAAGTAGCAGAAGGCCGCGCCTCACGGCGCCGGGCGGCCTCGGGAGCCGGGATGCTGGCATCCCGGCTCCCTTCTAGTGAGCGCGAGCTCACCACAAGGAGAGAGATGCGCCTACTGCTCGCAATCGTCCTTCTCGTCGCCGGCACTCCCGCCCATGCCGCGGACGGCCTCGCCCTCACGCCGCCGATGGGCTGGAACAGCTGGAACAAGTTCGGCTGCGACGTAAGCGAGAAGCTCATCAGGAAGACCGCGGACGCGCTCGTCGCCACGGGCATGAAGGACGCCGGCTACCAGTACCTCGTCATCGACGACTGCTGGCAGGTGCGCCGCGACGCCCAGGGCCGCATCGTGCCCGACCCCGATCGGTTTCCTTCCGGCATGAAGGCGCTCGCCGACTACGTCCACGGCAAGGGGCTGAAGTTCGGTCTCTACTCCGACGCGGGCACCGGCACCTGCGCGAAGCGGCCCGGCAGCAAGGACCATGAGGCCATTGACGCCCGGACCTACGCGGAGTGGGGCGTCGACTACCTGAAATACGACTGGTGCAACACCGAGGGGCAGGACACGCGCGAATCCTACGCGCGGATGGGCCGGGCCCTGCGCGCCACCGGCCGGCCCATCGTCTTCAGCATCTGCGAGTGGGGGAGCACGCAGCCCTGGTTGTGGGCGCCCGGCATCGGGCATCTGTGGCGGAGCACGGGGGACATCCAGGACTGCTGGGATTGCGGCAAGAGCTGGGGCGGGATGGGAGTCGTCCATATCATCGACCTGCAGGCCGACCTCCATCCGTTCGCGGGCCCGGGCCACTGGAACGATCCCGACATGCTCGAGGTCGGCAACGGGGGCCTCACGACCGCGGAGTCCCGCGCCCACTTCAGCTTCTGGGCGCTCCTGGCCGCGCCTCTAATGGCGGGGAACGACCTGCGGGCCATGTCCGCGGAGACGCGCGAGATCCTCACGAACCGCGAGGTCATCGCCGTGGATCAGGACGCGCTGGGCATGCAGGGCCGGAAGGTGCGTGACAACGGCCCCCAGGAAGTCTGGATGAAGCCACTCGGCGACGGGTCACGCGCCGTGATCCTCTTCAACCGAGGCACCGAAGCCGGCAACGTCTCCGTGTCGTGGGAGGACATCGGCCTGGCTCCCAGAGGCCAGGCGCTCGTGCGCGACCTGTGGAAGAAGACGGAGGCGGGGGCGTTCACGGGTCGCTTCGAGGCGAAGGTCGCGCCCCACGACGTCGTGATGGTCCGGATCACGCCCGAGCCGTGACGACGGAGGTCCGCGCCGAGCGGCTGACCTCCATCGACGCCTACCGCGGCTTCGTCATGCTGCTCATGCTGGGCGAGGTCCTTCGCTTCTGCGAGGTGGCCGCCGCCCGCCCCGGCTCGATCCTCTGGAGCCTCCTCTGCCAACACCAGTCGCACGTGGAATGGACCTACGGCTCGCTCCACGACCTCATCCAGCCGTCGTTCTCGTTCCTCGTCGGCGTGGCGCTGCCGTTCTCGCTCGCCGCGCGCAGCCTCGCCGGCCAGTCCCGCGGCCGCATGATCGCCCATGCCTTCCGGCGGGCGGCGATCCTGGTGGCCCTCGGCATCGCTCTGCGCTCCATCGGCCGCCCGCAGACCTACTACACCTTCGAGGACACGCTCACGCAGATCGGCCTCGGGTACGGCTTCCTCTTCCTCTTCGCCCAGCGGCCGGTGCGCGACCAGTGGATCGCTCTCGCGGTCGTCCTCGTCGGGTACTGGGTGGCCTTCGCCCTGTACCCGCTGCCGGCGGCGGGTTTCGACTACGCCGCGGTGGGCGTGCCTCCCGATTGGCCGCACCGCCTCAGCGGGTTCGAAGCGCACTGGAACAAGAACAGCAACCTCGCGTGGGCCTTCGACACGTGGTTCCTGAACCTGTTTCCGCGGGAGAAGCCCTTCCTCTTCAATGGCGGCGGCTACGCGACGCTCAGCTTCATCCCGACGCTCGGCACGATGATCCTCGGCCTCATCGCGGGCGGCGTCCTGCGCAGCCCGCGCCCGCCATCCGCGCGGGTGCGCTGGCTGGTGGCCGCGGGGGTCGTCGGGCTGGCCGGCGGATGGCTGCTCGGGGCCCTCGGCATCTGCCCGGTGGTCAAGCGCATCTGGACGCCGAGCTTCACGATCTGGAGCGGCGGCTGGTGCTTCCTCCTCCTCGCGGGTTTCTACGAGGTCGTCGACATCCTCGGCTGGCGGCGCTGGGCGTTCGCGCTCGTCGTCGTCGGCACGAACTCGATCGCCGCCTACTGCATGGAGTGGCTCTTCATGCACTTCATCGCGGAGAGCCTGAAGACGCACCTGGGCGAGGGCGTCTTCCGCGTCTTCGGCGACGCCTATTTCCCCTTGCTCCTGGGCATCGCAGCGCTGGCGGTCGTCTGGCTGCTCCTCTATTGGATGTACAAGCGGCGGATCTTCCTTCGCATCTAATCGCTCGCGCGGAGTGAATCCGCGCTCGCTCGTTGAGCTGGGGGGGCTCTCCGGCCCCCCCAGACTCCCCTCTGCGGGACTACCTGGCCGCGGCGACGACCAGCTCGGCGGCGGTCATCGGCCCGCTGGCGTACGTATCGGTATGTGAGGCGAGCATCTGCCGGAACTCGATCGAAGCCGCGAAGCCCGTCTTGAGCCCCTTCCGGGCGGCGACCTCGTCGAGCTTGCGATCCTGCTCGGCGGTGGTGATCGGCCAGATGAGCAGGTAGTCCCAGCTGTCGCCGTCGTTGTGCGCGTACAGCTCCGTCGCCGGTACGCCCGCCTCCTTCGTGATCTCCTCGCGAGCCGCCAGCCATTTGAGGAGATCGAGGTGCCGGCCGGGGGCGACGCGATAGATCGAGATCCGCGCGCGCCCGGGCTCCGCCTTGTCCTGGGTCCATCTCGGCGCGGCCACGGCGAGGGAGCAGACGGCCACCAGCGCCAACGCGGCCCTACGGTTCATGAGTACCTCCTCGAAATGAGGCAGAATGCGGGTTATCCGGAGGTTTGGACATGGCACGATTCCTCCTGGGGATCATGGTACTCGCGTCGGCGCCTTCCTTCGCCCAAACGCCTAGCCACAAGCACTACGAGCATTCCCCCGAAGCCGAGAAGGCCGGCCCGGGGGGCGAGCTGGCGCCGCGGCTCCAGAACCTGGGGTCGCACACGTTCCCGGTGACGACGAAGTCGAAGCAGGCCCAGGCGTTCGTCAACCAGGGCGTGAACCTCGCCTACGGCTTCAACCACGCGGAGGCCGGGCGCGCGTTCCGGGAGGCCGCGCGGCTCGATCCGACTTGCGCGATGGCCTACTGGGGCCAGGCCCTGGTGCTCGGTCCCAACATCAACGTCCCGATGTCTCCGGACGACGAGCCGAAGGCCTACGAGGCAGCCCAGAAGGCCGTCTCGCTGAAGGCAAAGGCCTCACCGCGCGAGCGGGCGTACATGGACGCGGTGGCCCAGCGCTACGGAGGCAAGGCCGACGACCGTGACGCCCGGAACCGCGCCTACGCGGCGGCCATGAAGGAGGTGGTGCGCCGCTATCCGAACGACCTGGACGCGGCCACGATGTACGCCGAAGCGCTCATGGACTTGCGGCCGTGGAACTACTGGACGCCCGACGGCCGGCCGTACGCCGAGACGCCCGAGATCGTCGGCACCCTCGAGAAGGTGCTGGCCCGGAACCTCAACCATCCGGGCGCGAACCACTACTACATCCACGCCGTGGAAGCGACGAAGCAGCCCGAGAAGGCCGAGGCCGCCGCCGACCGCCTGCTGAAGCTGATGCCCGGCGCGGGGCACATGGTCCACATGCCGTCCCACATCTACCAGCGGGTGGGCCGCTATGCCGACGCCGCCGCCTCCAACGAAGAGGCCGTCAAGGCCGACGAGGACTACATCACCCAGTGCCGCGCGCAGGGCCTCTACCCGATGGTGTACTACCCGCACAACATCCACTTCCTCTGGTACGCCGCCACCGCCGAAGGCCGCAGCCGGGTGGCGATCGACGCCGCCCGCAAGATGGCGTCGCAGATCAGCGAACAGACGCTGGATACGCTGCCGCTGGTGGCGGCGTTCCGGGTGGTGCCGTACTACGCTCTCTCGCGGTTCGGAAAGTGGGACGAGGTGCTCGCGGAACCGGCTCCGGCCGACCGCCACGCGTACCTGAAGGGCGTCTGGCACTACGCCCGCGGCCTCGCGCTGCTCCGCAAGGGGCAGCTCGACGAGGCGGAGAAGGAGCTCGCCGAGGTCAGGCGCATCGCCGCCGACCCGGCGCTCAACTATTCGCTGCTCTCGCCCAACACCGCGGCCGCCGTCTTCGCCCCCGCGCCCCATGTGCTGGCCGGCGAGCTGGCCGCCAAGCGCAAGGACTACGACCAGGCCATCGCGCACCTGGAGCGGGCCGTGCGCCTGGAGGACAGCCTGGTCTACACCGAGCCCGAGGAGTGGCACTACCCGGCGCGGCAGGCCCTCGGCGCGGTGCTGCTCGACGCGGGCCGGGCGCGGGAGGCGGAGACGGTGTACTGGGACGACCTGAAGCGGCACGCCGACCAGGGCTGGTCGCTGTTCGGGCTGGCCGAGGCGCTGCGCGCCCAGGGCAAGAAGGAGCAGGCGGCGGCCGTCCAGGAGCGGTTCGACAAGGCCTGGGCCCGCGCGGACGTGAAGCTCAGCGCCTCGCGTTTCTGACTAGTTTCTGTCGCGAAACACTATGACGGGCCGCGACAGAAACTAAGCGCGGCGCTACGCGCCGCGAAAAAGCGCGGTTGGCTCCATTAGTTTTCGTCGCGCCCGGTCTTGAGTCTCGCGACGAAAACTGGTCAAAGAAACTTCAGCTTGCGGGCGGCGAACGCGCTCATCCGCAGGAGCAGCCACCCGTGGCGGAAGCGCGAGATGTTGGTCACGCCGTGCTGGCGCGCGTGATAGCGCACGGCGACGTCGACGATGCCGAGGTTCAGACGGGCGGCCCCGAAGAGAAGGTCGAAGTCTCCGAAGGGGTCGAAGTCGCCGAAGAACGAGCGGTTGGCGGCGATCGTCTCGTAGTCCTCCCGATACAGCGCCTTGGTGCCGCAGAGCGTGTCGCGGACCTGCTGCCCGAGGAGCCATGTAAAGAGGATGGCGAAGCACTTGTTGGCGAGCAGGTTCAGGAACTGCATCGCCCGCCCCTCCATCGGGTAGACCATCCGCGAGCCGTTGATCAGCTCCCCCTTGCCGGCGACGAGGGCGCGCACGAACTTCGGGACGTCCTCGGGGGCCACGCCCATGTCGGCGTCGAGGATCAGCAGCACGTCGCCGCGGGCCGCCGAGAAGCCCAGCCGGACCGCGTCGCCCTTGCCCCGGCCGGTCTGCTTCACGAAGCGGAGCGGGCGCCCAGGGTTCTCGGCGATCGTCCGGTGGATCACCGCCTCGGTGTCGTCGGTCGAGTTGCCCTCCACGAAGATGAACTCGCTGCCGGGCGCCAGCTCCGGCAGCCGGGCGATGAGGGCCGGGATATGGCCGGATTCGTTGCGACAGGGGATGACGACGCTCGTGCGGGGGTTCGGCGAGCGCGACCCGGGGAAGAGGTGCGGGGCGGGCCGGCCAACGATGCCGAACATCAGCGACAGGGCGTCGGCCAGGGGCAGGCGGCCCGCGTAACGGTTCAGGAAGTCGGCGAGGAGCGGGATGCCCACCGGGCAGACGACGTGGCGCTCCGTGCGGACCACCTCGAAGTCGGCGAGCGACAGCATGTGCGCGATCTCCTCGGGGGGGAGCCACGACTCCGCCGGCTGCCGCAGCTTCCAGCCGAGCAGCTCCGCGGTCCGGAGCACGGGCTGCCAGAGCCGGCTGTAGCTGTAGACGAGGATCCGCGTTCGTGAGTGGCAGAGTGGCCGCAGGCTCTCGAAGGCCTGCTGCACGTCGGAGAGGTGCGTGACGACGTTGAACAGGATCACGACGTCGAACGGCCCGCCGGCCTCGGCCAGCGTCTTCGGGTCGGTGCCGTCGCCTTCGACGAAGCGGAGCGACGAGCTTGTGTAGTTCTGCCGGGCCGCCGCCAGGGCCCTGGCCGACAGGTCGATGCCCACGCCGTAGGAAGGCTGGAGGGCCGCGATCAGGTGGCCGGACCCGCAGCCGATGTCGAGGACGCGCTGGCCCGGCGGTATGCGGGCCTGGATGACGCGGGTCAGGTAGCCGTAGAAGTAGCCGCGTGCATGCCGCGCCTGCTCGATCCGTTCGTGGTGCTCCTCGAAGTGGCGGCGGACGTCGTCACTGTTCACGCCGACGCGTCCCTCTCCCAGACGGCGTGGACGCGGAGGCCCAGCAGCGGGGCCAGCGCGCGAGCGGCGGCGTCCAGGCGGAGCAGGGCCGGCGCCAGCCGGCGAGGGAGCAGCGACCGCGGCTTGAAGCCGAGGGAGGCGAGATAGGCGAACCCGTTCAGCACCGTCACGCGCGGGGGACGAAACCCCAGCCGGCGCCACTCCTCGACGCGCGTGTCGCGCACGAGGCGCCACACAATCGCCGCGTCGCCGTCCATCGGCGCCTTCGCGCCGTTCTCGCCGAACGGTTGCCAGGGGTCGAGGCCGAGCGTGCAGCCTTCCTGATGCAGCCACCGGTAGATCGGGTACGACAGCGGAGTCACCCACGGCTCCACCACGGCCAGGTATCCGCCGCGCGCGAGGACGCGCGCCGCCTCGTCGAAGAACGTCCCCGGCCGGCCCAGGTGATGCACGAGGTCCACGGCGAGGATCGCGTCGAAAGACGCCCTCCGGAACGGGAGGCCAAGGCCGTCGGCGACGAGGTCATTCCAGGGCGTGGCCACGAGGTCGGCGGCGGTCCACGCCAGGTCCGGACGGCGCCGGCGCGCGTACTCGGAGAAGAAACCGGGCCCGGCGCCCAGCTCGAGCACGCGGCGGTGGGACGAGCCGAGACTGGCGAGGAGCGCGTCGAACCAGACGGCATACACGTCGGCCAGGACCGGCTTGGCCGTCCATGTCCGCCGGTGGTCCTCGAGCTGCTCCAAGCTCATGGGGCGCCCGCGATTCTATCTTGCGGTGGCCATTGTGATTGCCGACATTGCGCCGCGCCCGGGCTTGGGCTATGAGGAAGGCTTCAGGAGGCCCTCATGCGCGCGATGAACGCAGTGGTGGGATTGGCTCTGGCGGTGGCGGTTGCACGGTCGGGAGCCGGCCAGACGGCCGCCCCGGCCGCGGGCGACCCGGCCGTGCTCAAGAAGAGCTGCGACAAGGGCGCCGTGGCCGACTGCTACACCCTCGCTTCGATGCACCGGCGGGGCGAAGGCGCTCCGAAGGACGCTTCGAAGGCGGCCGGTTTCCTGAAGAAGGCCTGCGAGGGTGGCCTTGGACGCGCCTGCATCGACCTGGCGGGCATGAACCGCGCCGGCGAAGGCGTCTCGCGTGATCTGAACAAGGCCGTGCTGCTACTCAAGAAGGCGTGTGACCTCCGCGAGGGCGAGGGCTGCCTGCAGATCGGGCTCATGCAGCAGGAAGGCCGCGACGTGCCCAAGGACCTCGGAGAAGCGGCGGCGTACCTCCAGCGGGCGTGCGACGCGGGGATGTCGGGCGGCTGCGGGGCCCTCGCCCCCATGTACCTCGACGGGGTCCGGTACCCCCGCGACGCCGCCAAGGCGGGAGGCCTGCTCAAGAAGGCCTGCGACGGAGGCCACGGCGATTCCTGCGTGGCGCTCGGGAAGCTGATGATCGCCGGCGACGGGATGGCCAAGGACGCGAGGGGCGCGGTGGCCCTGTACACCCAGGCGTGCAACCGCGGGGACGCGCGGTCCTGCCACGAGCTGGCCGCCGCCACCGAGCGTGGAGACGGCATGCCCCGGGACGCCGCGCGCGCGCTGAGCCTCTACACCAAGGGCTGCGACGGAGGCGATCCGCGCTCCTGCCACGCGCAGGGGCGGCTGGTGCGCGACGGCGCGGGCACGGCTCGCGACCCGGCGAGAGCCGCTACGCTCTTCCGCAAGGCCTGCGAGGGCGGCGCCCCGGCCGGGTGCACCGACCTGGGCGTGCTCACCGAGACGGGCCGCGGCGTCCCGGCCGACGTCGCCCTGTCGGCGGCGCTCTACCAGAAGGCCTGCTCGGCGCGGGACGCCCGGGGCTGCCTGCAGCTGGGGCTGCTCTACCGAGGCGTGACGGGGATGGTGAAAGATCCGTTTCGCGCGGCAAACCTGTTCAAGGAGTCGTGTGACCAGGGCGACCTGCTGGGCTGCAGCACGCTGGCCACCGCCTACCTGCGGGCCGACGGCGTCGGGCGCGACGTCGACAGAGCCATGGCCCTCTTCAAGAAGACCTGCGACTCCGGCTTCGCCGCCGATTGCTACAACCTGGGCTCGCAGTACCAGCGCCCGTTCGGCCGCACGCCCGACCTCGTCCACGCGGTTCCGCTGTACCAGAAGGCGTGCGCGGGCGGGGCCGCCGCCGGCTGCTATGAGCTGGCCCTGTTGCACGAGGTGGGCAACGGCGTGGCCAAGGACCATACCAAGGCCCTCGCCTTCCTGAACCAGGCGTGCACGTCCGGCATCCAGGACGCGTGCGCCAAGCTCAAGGTGCTGAAGGGGCGCTGAGCCCGGATCGCGCCGCGAGTCTGGCCTGCGCGATATGATCGGGGCCGGACCGACCTGTTGCTGGCGCTCCTGCTCGGCTGGCTCGCCGCGGCCCCCCCCACGGTGGGCGAGGTGGAAAGTGTCGTGCGCGATGCCGCCGGGGCGGCGGTCGCCGGCGCCCGCGTGACCTTCCATGCCGGGACGTCGATTCCCTGAGACAAGACGCGAGCACGCTCACGATCGTCCTCCGCCGGGCCTTCGCGGAGGAGGTGACCGTGGCGGCGGCTCGCGTCCCCGAGCCGCTGGCGGAGACGCCGGCCAGCGTGGTCGTGCTCGGGTCGCGCGCGCTCGAGCTGACCCCGGCCCTCACCGTCGACGACGTTCTGCGGCAGGTGCCCGGGTTCACGCTGTTCCGCCGCTCGGGGAGCCGGACGGCCAACCCGACGACCCAGGGCGCCTCCCTGCGCGGCCTGGGCGGGAGCGGGGCCAGCCGGGCCCTCGTGCTCGACGACGGCGTGCCGCTGAACGATCCCTTCGGCGGCTGGATCTACTGGAGCCGCGTGCCCCGGGCTTCGCTCGAGCGGGTGGAGGTGCTGCGCGGCGGTGCGTCCGAACTGTACGGCAGCGGCGCCCTCAGCGGCGTGATCCACATCGCCCGCAAGCGCCCCGAGCGGACTCGCGTCGACCTGGACGCCAGCTACGGATCGCAGTCCACTCCCGACGCGTCGATGGCGGCGGCGCTGCGCCGCGGCAACTGGGGCTGAAGCTGGACGCGACGGCGTTCGCCACCGACGGCTACGTGCTGGTGGCGCCGGACGAGCGCGGGGCGGTGGACACGGCGGCGAGCTCCCGTCACGGTGGCTTCGAGCTGGCCGTCGAGCGCGCTCCGGACCCATCGAGCCGGCAGTTCGTGGCCCTGTCCGCACTCGACGATCGCGACCGATCGATCGAGCGAGCGGCTGAACCGCCAGCAGGGCGTGCCGGCCGAGGTCTTCTATGCCGAGGACATGGTGGCCCTCGGCCGTCTCTCGGCGACCGCCGCGCTGCGTCTCGATCGCTGGGGACAGTCGGGAGAACGGCGCAGTCCGGGGATCCCTGCCGCGACGCTGCCCGATCACGACGAGAGCGCCCTCAGCCCCCGGTTGTCGATCCGCTACCGAGCCTCGTCGTGGCTGTCGCTCAACTCTTCTGCCTATCGCTCCTTCCGCGCGCCGACGCTCAACGAGCTCTACCGTCCTTTCCGGCTCGGCAACGTGCTCACTCTGGCCAACGAAGGCCTGCGGGCGGAGCGGATGCGGGGAATCGAAGCCGGCGTTCTGGGGCGCCGTCCCGACGGGCGGCTGTCCGTGCGCGCCAACTTCTTCTGGAACGAGGTGCACGACGCGGTCGCCAACGTGACGCTGTCGGCGACGCCGGCCCTGATCACACGCCAGCGCCAGAACGTGGCCCTCCTGCGCGCGCGTGGGCTCGAGGCCGACGCCGAAGCCCGGCTCGGGGACGCGTTCACCGCGGCCGCGTCGTGGCTCTTCGTCGATTCCACCGTCGTCGCTTCCGACCAGCCCGCGCTCGTGGGTCTGAGGTTCCGCAGGTTCCCCGCAATCAGGGCAGCCTCAGCCTTCGCTACGCGCATTCCGCCCTGCGGGCCGCGCTCCAGTTGCGGTTCGCGGGGCAGCAGTTCACGACGACGTCAACCTGTTTCCACTTGGCGATGCGACGATCGTGGACGTGCTCGCGGCGCGGCCCCTCGGCCGCGACGCCGAGCTGTACGACGCGGCCGAGAACCTGCTCGACACCCGCTACGACGTCGGCCGCACGCCCGTGCGCACGCTGGGCCCGCCGCGGTCGGTCCGTGCCGGCATCCGGCTGCACCTCTCTGCCCGCCCCTGATTCCGGGGCACGCCTCGAAGGGGAAGGAACGCGACCTCGACGAAAAACTTCGGGCTCGCACCTGCGAGAGGGGCGAGCCCGTGCACGGCGTTGCGAACGCCAGTCAGACTGCGGGTCGCCGGCCGGTGATCAGGTTGATGAGGAACACCACTGCCGCCACGACGAGCAGCAGGTGGATCAGCCCTCCTCCCACGTTCGCGACCAGACCGAGCAGCCATAGCACGAACAGGATCCCAATGATCGTCCAGAGCATTTTTGGCCCTCCCGGCGCCAACGCCGCGCCACAGGAACTGAAGCGGAGCAACTTCCGTGCCTCAACACGCCTGGCACCTCCCTTGCTTGCAACTCCTTGGAGGTCCTGAGCCATGAAGGGAATCGTCGCCGTTCTTGCCGTTTTGACCCTGGCCGGCAGCGCCTTCGCCCAGACCCAGGTCTACACGCCCACCGCCGCCGACCCGAGCGTGCCCACGCTTTTCAACGGCGTTGTCGTGCGGGTCGATCCTTCCAACCGGACCATCACCGTCCGCACGGACGGCCGCGATTCGGTGATCGCGGTGGAAGGCGAAGCCCTGACCGGGTTGTCGAGGCTGCACCCGGGCGACCAGGTCATGCTCGGCTACCGCGTCGACAGCCGTGACGGCCGCTCCAACCGCATCGTGACCAACATCCGTTCCGTCACCCCCACGCCCGCCACGGCGTCCTCACGGTCGACCACCATCGAGAGCGTTCGTGTCATGGGCGTCAACCCGGCCAAACGGACGCTCACGATCGCGAACGCGAACGCGAAGCGTGGCCAGGAGGTCCTGTCGGTGGCGCGGGATGCGGCCGGCTCCCTGCGTACGGTCCGGGCGGGCGACGAGGTCGTGCTGAGCTACCGGCCCGGCGGACGCGTGGTGGTCCGCATCGAGCCGGTGGGTGTGAGCGCGAGCGGCGTTACCCAGGTCAGCAACACAACGCCGGTGACCGGATCTTCGACGGTCACTACGACGACCACCACCACCGGGCCGCCGGTCGTCGTCGTCACCCAATCGGGCACGCCGGCGACGGGAGGTATCCCGCTGCCTTCGAATGCCCCCGGCGCGTCGGCCGTCCTGCAGCCCGTGCCCAACGTCGGACCGCCGACGAACCCGACGCTGAACGTGGCGCTCCCTCCGGCGACCGCGGGTACGGTCCCGGAGTCGGCGACGGCAGCCCAGGCCGAAGGGATCCGTGCGCAGGGCGCGCGCGACTTCCAGGCCGCGACCAGCGTGCTGACCCTGAAAGCCAACGAGCTGGACGGTCTGTGGTTTGCGTTCAAGGACCTGTGCCTGGGGGGGACGACGCCCTCGGGGGCCACGACTACGACCGGACGCGAATGGTTCGTGCTCCTGGGTGGGAACACCATCCAGCAGCCGACCGACGATGCCTGCCGGCAACGGTTGGCCGACCTCACTCGCGCCGCCGAGCTCTTCCAGCAGCAGCTGGAGGTCGCTCGGGACTCCGCGCGGAAGGCGGACGTTCTCCCGGGAACGGTACGGGACATCCTTCAGCGGAACCGCCTGGATAGGTAATTGTCTAGTCGCCCGGCCGGCGCTTGGGGAGGCCAACCCCTCTCAGGCGCCGGCCGACGTTGTCCGGATCACCGAGGTCGCCCGTGATGCGCTCCGGCGTCTCCCCTTCTCGGATCACGAGAAGGGTCGGGGTGAAGCCGATCCGGTCCGCTTCCACCTTGGGGAGATCCGCCGACACCTCCCGCACCTCGAGCCGCACCTGCGACGAGTCGAACTCGCTCAGCAGGTTCTCCACGATCTGGCGCGCGGCCAGGGACGGACCGGACCCGGCGCTCACGTAGAGGAGCAGCTCGTAGCGGGGAGTGGAGTGGGCGAGCGCTCTCGTCTGTCGGGCCAGCTCGACGACCCGGTGGATCTCCGCCACCATCAACGCGGGATCGAGGGGCTTGGTGAGGAAGGCCTCGCAGCCTGCCTGCCGGGCCGCCTCCTTCGATTGCTGGAATGCATGCCCGGTGAAGGCGATCACGGGGACGTTCCGGGTCGCGGGGTCCGACTTGATCTGGTGGGTGGCCTCCCATCCATCCAACTCCGGTAGCGCCAGGTCCATCACCACGACGTCGGGTCGAAGCGCCCGTGCCTTCTCGACCGCCTGGCGTCCGTCGGTCGCGGTTTCGACCCGAAAGCCGGTGGCGCGGAGGAAATGAGAGAACGCCTCGAGGGTGTCGATCGTATCCTCGACCAGGAGAACGAGAAGGCCGCGTTCGGAGCTCACAATCTCAAGATAGGTCAAGCCTACTTCTTGCGCAATGCCGTCGGCCGATTGAGCTTGGCGCCGCCTTTGCGCTGGCGCCGGGCGGTCCAGAACGCTTCCAGGTCGCCCTGGCTGGCGGCGAAGGCCATGGCGATCAAGCGGGCCCGCTCGACGGGGCTCGCATCCGGCGAGAGTGCCTTGGCCACCTGCACGGCCAGGGCCGACAGCGGATCCGTGCGCGCGGCGGCGGCGGCCTTGGCGGTCACCCGGAACGGCGCGGCCAGCAGCGCACCCGCGGCCTCTGCTTCCTCCTCTTCTCTCTCCGTCCTGACCGGGCGCGGGGGGTCTGGGGGGACCGGAGAGTCCCCCCAGCTCAAGAGCGAGTGCGGATTCACTTCGCGCGAGCGTGAAGACGGCGAGACCGTCTTCTCCCTGGCCTTCTGCTGCTCTTTATCGAGGGCGGCGCGCAGCGAGTCCACCTCCCGCCGGCTCGCGCTCAGGTCTTCCAGCACGCGGGGCAGCGTCTGGCCCAGCAGCTCGGCGAGCGCCGGTCCGGAGGCGGCGAGCCGCTTCGCTTCCGCCGCGGCGCCGGCCCGCTCGTCTGCGGTGAGGGGCTTCAAATCTCCCGAGTGTGGCACAGGTGGAGGCGGCCCGGGCGGGCCGCCTCGCGAAGGTTACTTCTTGCGCCGGGAGGATCCGCGACTGCTGCTCGATCGGCGGCGCGGAACCTTGCCCCCTTCGCGCCGTGCCTCGGACAATCCGATCGCGATGGCCTGCTTCCGGCTCTTCACGGTCTTGCCCGACCGGCCCGACTTGAGCTGGCCGCGCTTCATCTCGTGCATCGCCCGCTCGACCTTCTTCTGGGCTTTCTGGCCGTACTTCCTTTCAGCCATCGGGAGGAGAGATGAACGCGATCGAGTTGTTGAAGAAGGACCACCAGAAGCTTGCCGTACGAGCCTTCCCGGGGATTCTACCTGGTGACGGATGCTCCTATAGAAAGCGCTCGAGCGAAAAGCGCCCCTTCGGAGCGAGGAGGGGCGCCCACAGGTCGCCCAGCTTGCGGACGCGGGCGGGCACGTTGTCCATCCGGAACTCCTCGATGGCGATCCCGCGCTCGACCTCTCGCCACGTGACCGGCGTGGATACCGCGGCCTTCGGGTGTGGGCGTACGGAGTAGACCGAGGCCAGCGTCCGTCCCCACGCGTTCTGGTTGTAGTCGACCAGCACGCGGCCGGCCGGCCTCTTCGCGACGGCGTACTCCGCGGTGATCAGCTTCGGTTGCAGAGCCTCCAGGCTCTGGGCGAAGCGCTTGGCGAAGCTCCACACGTCCTTCTGCGTGGGGCCGCGCGTAATGGGAACGTAGACGTGGATGCCCCGGGAGCCGGTCGTCTTCGCCAGGGCCGGCATGCCGAGCGCCTCGAGGCCGTCCCGCACGACCAGCGCCGTCTCCAGCACGCGCGCGAACGGCACCTCGGGCGTGCCCTTCACCGGGTCGAGGTCGAAGTGCACGTAGTCGGGGCGGTCGACGTCGTCGCACCGCGCGTACCACTGGTTCAGGTCGATGCAGCCCAGGTTCACGACCCACAGCAGCGCGGGCAGGTCCTGGATCATGGGGAAATCGATGACGTTGCCCGACTCGTGCTCGATGGAGCACAGCTCGATCCACTCCGGGCGCGGGCTCGGCGCGCGCTTCATGAAGAAGAACTCGCCGGCGGCGCCGTTGGGATAGCGCTTCATGACCATGGCCCGCTCGTGCAGGTGCGGAAGCAGGGCCGAGGACACGTCCGCGTAGTACTGGAGCAGATCGCGCTTGGTGAGGCCCAGCTCCGGCCAGAAAGGCTTGCGGAGGTTCGTGAGACGCACGGCGCGCGGGCCGAGCCGGACCTCCACCGTGTCGGTGTCCTTGGGGAGGACCAGTCCCGAGCGCTTGGGCCTGGCGCGGGCCGGGCTCATGCCCGCGGCGTCAGCCGGGGCGGGCGCGGGCCATGGCGGGGTGCGCCGCCGTCGAGGGCCACGTACTCGAGCTCGCGGCCCGAATCCACGCAGCGCAGCATCAGACCTCCGCGGCTCATGTCGCCCCGGCCGGCGAAGTCCGCCGGGAAGCGCAGGGCGGGGCCGAACACCTTCAGCAGCAGGTCCACGTACTTGCCGGTCGCCACGCTGCCGAGCAGCACCACCTCGCCGTCGGGGCCCGCGGCGGCGGCCAGGATCTTGGCATCGCGCAGGAGCGGCCGGCGGTAGCGCGGATCGCGCAGGTCGATGTCGCCGCGGGCGAAACGGCGCAGCCGCGCGAGCGTGATCGGATGGCTGGGCACGCGCAGCCCTTCGTTGGTGGTGATGACGACGACTCCCGGCACGCCCGGCGGAGGCGCCGCGAACGCTTGCGCATACGCGAGCTTCCCCCGGAAGTAGAGCCCGCTCAGGAACGCGAAGACTTCTCCCAGCGGGGCCCCTTCGGGGGTGCGGAGCCGGCGGGCGAGCGGGAACTGAGCCGCGTCGTTGAAGACGAGCTGCGCCCGCTCACCCCCGCAGTGCGCCGGCGAAAGGATGAAGATGCGGTAGCTCATTGGGTGGGTCGAACCGAGGTGCGGAAGGAATCGACGCCCAGGGTGTTCAGCACTTCGCCCTTGCGCACCCAGCCCCGGCGTGCCATGGCCACGCCGTATCGGAAGTTCAGCAGCGCGCGCATGGAATGGGCGTCGGTCGAGACGACGAAGCGCAGGCCCCGCGCGCGTGCCTTGCGGATCCAGCGCGGCTCCATGTCGAGCCGGTGGGGATCGCCGTTCACCTCGACCGCGACCTTGGACTCGGCCGCGGCGTCGAGGACCTCCTCCACGCGGCAGGCGATGGGCGGGCGGCTGCGCACGTAGCGGCCGAGGGCGTGCCCCCAGATCTTGAACACCGGCAGCCGCATCGCGTGCACGAGCCGGCGGGTCATCTCGTCCTCGCCCATCCGGTACCGGTTGTGGATGCTGGCGATCACGACGTCGAGCTGCGCGAGGATGCGGTCGGGGTAGTCGAGGGCGCCGTCGGCGAGGATGTCGCTCTCCGTGCCGCGCAGGAGGCGCACCTTCACCTTCTCCTGGGCGCGGGCGATGTCGTCCCACTGCCGCCTCAGCCGGTCCTCGTTCAGGCCGCCGGCGTAGTGCGCGGTCGGGGAGTGGTCGGTGATCGTGATGTACTCCATCCCGAGCTCTTCCGCCGCCCGGGCCATCTCCTCCACCGTGTGCTTGCCGTCGGAGTAGTTCGTGTGGCAGTGGACGAAGCCGCGCACGTCCTTCTCCTCGAGCAGATCCTCGGGCAGCGTACCCGCCGCTGCCGCCTCGACCTCTCCTTCGTCCTCCCGCAGCTCGGGGGGAACGTACTGCAGCCCCAGCCGGCGGTAGAGCGCGGCCTCGTCGGGCAGCGCAATCGCGTCTCCACCGCGACGAGACCGGAGCGCGCGCTCGGAGAGGACGAGGCCCTTCGCCTCCGCTCGCGCCTGAAGCTTCTCGTAGTGGGCCGAGGAGCCGGTGAGGCGGACGAGGGTGGCGGTGTGCTCCGACGGCGCGACGGCCTCCATCTCCGCCTGGACACCGTCGGCCAGGCGGACGCGGCAGCGATCGGGCTCCCGTTTCATCACGGCCGCCACCCGCGGCAGGCGGAGGAAGTGCTCGACGACGGCCTCTGAGTCCCGGGACGCCACCGCCAGCTCGATCTGATCGACGGTCTCGGAGCGCCGCCGCGCTTCGCCCGCGACGTCGACCCGCAGGGCGTGCGGCGAGGCGCGGAGCCACGCCTCCAGCGCTTCGCTCGTCCGCAGCGCCTCGTGCAGGAGCAGCGTCTCGCCTCGTGCCTCGAGCTGGGCGATCCCGTCGAGGATCTTCTGCTCGGTCTTCTCGCCGAAGCCCTTCACCTCGCGCACCTTGCCCGCCTCGGCGGCCGCCTTCAGCTCCGCCACGCTCTGGATCCCCAGGGCGCGATGCAGCGCGGCGATGCGCTCGACGCTGAGGTGCGGGACGCGGATCAGGTCGAGGATGCCCGGGGGCAGCTCGCCGCGGAGCTTGTCGAGCATCGACGAGCGGCCCGTCCGGTGCAGTTCGGCGATCTGGGCCGCGAGGGCGGCGCCGATGCCGGGCACGTCCGTGAGGCGCTCCTCGGCCACGAGCGAGCCCAGGTCGCCCGCGAGCGCCTCCACCGCCGCGGCGCCGCGCTGATAGGCCCGGGCCCGATAGGGGTTGCCGCCCTTCACCTCGAGGAGAAGCGAGATCTCCCGCAGCGCCGCCGCGACGGAGAAACGGTCCGCGGCGGTGGTGGTCGTCACTGCGTCTTGGGCATGGGTCCCAGCCCCAGGCGGCCCGACTCCTTGTCGACGGTGGCCACGAGGTCGTTGATGCGGGGCAGGCGCTTGCCGTTGATGAACAGCGTCGGCGTGGCGGAGACGCCGGCCTCGCGGGCTTCCTCGATCTGGGCGGCGAGCCGCTCCTTCATCTTCCCGGAGGAGAGGCAGGCTTGCATGGCCGCGCCGTCCAGGCCCGCCTCGGTGGCGAGCCGCACCACGTCCTTCGCCTCCGGCTTCTCGACGGGCGTCGAGAACACCTTGTCGTGGTAGGGCCAGAAGCCGTTCTGCTCCTGGGCGCACAGCCCGCCCATCGCCAGCCAGCACGCTCCTTCGTGAATGGTCTGCTTCACGTTGGGGTTGCACAGCGCGTCTAGAGGGTAGTTCTTGTAGTAGAGCGTGACGCGGTTGGCCGTCTGCGGCAGGTAGTTCGGGAAGGCGCCCGCGATGCTCCGGCAGAACGGGCAGAGGAAGTCCGAGTACTCGACGACCTTGATCGGCCCCTGCGGCGCGCCCTTCGAGGGCACTCCGTCCAGCTTGAGGGGGAAGACGGGGCTGGCGTCGAACTCCCGCGCCGCCTTCTGGGCGAAGTACTGCTCGAGCTTCTTGGGATCGTCCAGGATCTCCTGCAGCCGCCGGGCCTGCTCGGTGGCCACGCGCGCCGCTTCCTGGTACCCCTGGGCTTCGCTGCCCGGCTCGACAGGCCGCGGGACGAAGGCGGGCACGGGCGCGGGAGCGACGCCGAGCAGCGTGGCCGTCCGCACCTTCTCCCGGCTGTCGAGGGCCTTCTCGACGGCGTACACGCCCACCGCCAGCGCCAGGGACGTCAGGACCCAGCCCGCGAAGACGAGCCGGCCGTCCGGCTTCGTGACCGCTTCTCCCACCACCGCGCCGTCGCGCCGTGCCGGGAGCAGGAGGACGAGGGCGAGGGCATTGAGCGCGTAGGTCAGCAGACACAGCCGGCAGAACGCGCGGATGGCCACCACCTGGACCCCGAGCAGCACGATGTCGGCCGCGAGGGCGACGACGAAGGCGAGCAGCGCGAGCGCGGCGGCCGCGTCATGCGACTCGGGCCCCGCGAGCAGCGACAGCACGAGCAGGCTACCGATGGAGAGGACGAAGAAGAGGCCCACCGCGGCCAGCGGCATCCCACGTATCTCGGAATACCGGCTGTGCAGCACGGTGTCGCATCCGCTCTGCGCCCCTTCGCCGCAGACCTGGCTGACGGTTGCGGCCGCGCGCGGCTCGCCGTGGTGCTCCAGCAGCAGCAGCCCCGAGGTGACGGCGCTGATCGCGCACACGAGGGCGGCGAGCAGCAGGCGAACCCGTCCCACGTGTGGCCGCGGTCGCACCTCTGCGGCCGACCGGGGCGGTGGAGGAGGCGGCGGGGTGGTGGACGGCGCCGGGAAGAGGCTCATCTCCCGAATCTACCCACCGCGCGCGGAGGGCGCAAGCCGGCGGCCCGCGCGGAAGGGAACGTCGAGGGCGAGGAAGAGAACGAGAGCGAGGGCGTCGGCGGCGAGGAGGTAGACCGGCCACGGCCCCAGCCAGTCCAGCAGCGTGGCCGCCGCCGGCTTGTGGCAGAGGAAGAGGTAGTTGGCGTCGAGGGCGAGGTCCACGAGGCCCACCACCGCGGCGTAGGCATTGGTCACGAGGAAGACACGCCACGCGGCGCCCGGCCGCGGCCGGCACCCGAGGCCGAAGACGAGCACGGCCGCCGAGGCGACCACGAGGCCGTGGAGGGCGAAGAACGACAGGAAGCCAGGGGCGGGGAAGCCGGACCCCACGTCGGGACCGATCATGGCGAGGGCGGTCCCCGCCCCCGCCCAGAAGTAGAGCAGCTCACTGGCGAGCGCGCGCGGACGGACGAGCGCATAGACGGCCACGAAGATCAGCAGGTCACACAGGTGCAATGGCAGGAAATCCAGCCACTGGAGCCGGCCGTGTCGCGCCCATCCGATCATCGTGGCCGCCGTCGCCGCGAGGAGCAGCGCCGCCAGACCGAAACGGACGGCCGTGGCCACGCGTCCTTTCGGGTCGCGGCGGACGAGACGGACGAGGCCGATGACGAGGACGGCGGTGACGGCGAGCGCGCCCAGGTGGTCGGGGCCGAAGAGGACGAAGCGCCGAGGCTCTTCCCACGACACGGGGGGATGCTAACGCCGCCCCGCCGGCCGGCGGAAGGACGCGGATACAATCGACTTCCGGTGGCGGGGAAGCGGCCGCACGTCGTGATCGTCGGTGGAGGCTTCGCCGGTCTGCGGGCGGCCCGGGCCCTGCGCGGGGCGGACGTCGACGTGACGCTCCTCGACCGGCGCAACCATCACGTCTTTCAGCCGCTGCTCTATCAGGTCGCCACCGCCGGTTTGTCCGCGCCCGAGATCGCGGCGCCGCTGCGGGTCATCCTGCGCCGCCAGCCCAACGTCACCGTCCTGATGGCCGAAGTGGTGTCGGTCGACGTCGGCCGCCGCATCGTCGCGCTCGATGACGGCGAGCTGGCCTACGACTACCTGATCCTCGCCACGGGCGCAACGCATTCCTATTTCGGCCACGACGCCTGGGCGCGATACGCCCCTGGCCTCAAGAGCATCGAGGACGCGCTCGAGATCCGCCGCCGGCTGTTCGTGGCCTTCGAGCGCGCGGAGCGCGAGGCCGATGCCGTCGCCCAGACCCCTTGGCTGACCTTCGTCGTCGTGGGCGCCGGTCCGACCGGCGTGGAGCTGGCGGGGACGCTGGCCGAGATCGCGCGGCACACGCTGTCCCGCGAGTTCCGCCGCATCGACCCATCGAGGGCGAGGATCCTGCTTCTCGAAGGCACCGACCGCGTGCTGCCTCCGTACCCGCCGGAGCTTTCCCAGAAGGCGCGGCAGCAACTGGAGGCTCTGGGCGTCGAGGTGCGCACCGGCGCCCTGGTGACCGATGTCGACGGGCACGGAGTGTGCATCGGACCGGAAAGGATCACGTCGCGCACCGTGCTGTGGGCGGCGGGTGTGGCCGCCTCGCCCGTGGGGCGCACGCTCGGCGGCGCCTTGGATCGGGCGGGGCGGGTCAAGGTCGAGAAGGACTTGACCCTGTCCGGCAGGCCCGAGGTGTTCGTGGTCGGTGACCTCGCTGCCTTCGAGCAGAACGGCCGTGCCGTACCCGGGGTGGCGCCCGCCGCGATGCAGATGGGCCGCCATGCGGCCCTCAACGTGCGGCGGTCGATCGCCGGCCGGCCGCTCGTGCCCTTCCACTATGTCGACAAGGGTTCGCTGGCGACGATCGGACGCAGGGCCGCCGTGGCCGACTTCGGCCGCATCCGCCTGGCCGGTCTCGTCGCCTGGCTGGCCTGGCTCGGCATCCACATCTTCTTCCTCATCGGGTTTCGCAACCGCGTCGTCGTCCTTCTCGACTGGGCCCGGGCCTACTTCAGCTACCAACGAAGCGCCCGGCTCATACTCTTTGAACCAGGGGATCCCCCGAAGCAGTAATTACAAACGCCGCTTCGGTGTCCTGCTTATCGTTGCCCAGGTCCTCGTCGTGCTCCTCGTGGTGCGCAACTTCTTCTACGTGACGGCGTGGCGACTCTACCTCGACGGCGTGGCGGCGCAGGCGGGCAGCTCCTCGGCCGCCCAGCGCTTCGAGGTGGAGGCCGGCCGCGTGCTGCCGGAGATCCTCACCCCGGAAGACGACCGTATGCGGTTCGCGGTACGGGTCGACCGGCCCTCGACCCTGCGGTTCGAGGCGCGCCCCCAGAGCCGGGCGAGCTACGAGGTCGCGCTTCTGCGCGATGACGGCCGGCAGGTCCTGACTCGGGGCGAGACCGAGCGTCCGCTGTCCATCTCCCATCCCTTACCACCATTCGACGGCGTGATCGAGCTCGTCAACCACGGAGCCCTGACCTGGGTCGATCTCAGGATCGTGCGCGACTTTCGCTTCGTCCCGCACCTCATCGCCTTCGCTCTCCTGATCGGTCTCTCCTTCGCCCTGCCCAGGTTCGACCCCGCCTTCGCGCCAATCCTAGGTCCGCGCGGACATGAAGCCTTGCTGAAGGTGGTCCTCCTGGCCGTGAGCATCGCGGCCGGGCTTGCCCTGGCCGAGGCGAGCCTGCGTCTCCTTGGCCCGCGCCTCGGCCAGGAGCTGGCCGCGCAGCGGCGCAACCTCGGCGAGGCCTGGCCCAATCCGCGCTGGCAGGACTCGCCGCGCTACGGCACTCGCCTGCGCGTCGGCCTCGACACCTTTGCCGAGGTGGGGGCGGGCGACATCGTCTGGATGGGCTTTGTCCCTCCCGAGGTGGCTCCCGCCCGCACCCGGCGCTTCCCGTTCCACACCGACGCGGAGGGCTTCCGCAACGCCGCCGTCCGCGACCCGATCGCGGTGGCCGCGCTCGGCGACTCGTTCACGGACGCGATGACGTTGCCGGCGGAGCAGGCGTGGCCGGCACGCCTCGAAGCACGCCTGGGCATGCCGGTCCAGAACTACGGAACGGCGACGTTCGGGCCGCAGCAGGAGGAGCGGGCCCTGGAGGACTTCGCCCTCCGCCACCGCCCGCAAGCGGTGATCGTCGCGTTCTTCGCCGGCAACGACATGTTCAATGCCGAGACCTTCGACGAGTTCGAGCGCTCTCCCGAGCACACGCGGCCGCGTCCACCCGGCTGGCGCATCAAGGATATCGTGGCCCGGTTCGACGAGCTCTACCTCGTGAGCCTGGTGCGGGCCGCCGCGGAGGCGTTCGGGGAGCGGTGGGCGGGCTCAGGCGCCGCGCAGGCGGACGTGGAGCAGTTCGAGGCGCCGGAGCCGCCCGCTGGCCCCACCTCGACGCCGTCCTTCGACCGCGGGATGTTCACCGTGCCCGTGGCGGGCCGTACGCTGCGGGTTGCCTTCATGCCGCCCTACCTCAACACCATGCGCTTCTCGGCCGAAGAGTTGCGGGCGCGCCGCGGCTGGCAGCTCACGCGTCAGAGCTTCGAGAGGATGCAGCAGCTTTGCCGCGCGGGCCGGGCGGAGCTGGTCGTGATGTTCATTCCCTTCAAGAGCCAGGTGTACCTGCCGCTCCTCCGGCGGAGCTTCCCGCGGCCGGAGCTGGAGCGGGCGCTGGCGTTCTACTTCCGCGGGACGGGGACGAAGGTGGACGTCGAGGCGATGGAGGCCCATCGCCTCGCCCAGAACGAGCTCATGAGCACGTTCTGCGCCGAGCGCGGGATCGCTTTCCTGGACCTGACGCCGGTGCTCGAGGCGGCGGTGGATTCCGGCCGCAACGTGTATTTCCCGGACGATTCACACTGGAACGCCGCCGGTCACGACGCGGCGGCGGCGGCCCTGGGCGACTTCCTCCGCGCCCGCGGACTGGTCCGACCGTGATAGGTTGAGGATTCGCTCGAGGAGGACGATGCGAACATTCAACAATCCGTTCCGGGCCGCGCTGCTGGTGACGTTGCCCGTGCTCGCCGCCGCCGGCGATCCTCCGGCCAAGGTGCCGGGGTTCGATCCCACCGCCCTCGACCGGAGCGCGGCGGCCTGCACGGATTTCTACCAGTTCGCGTGCGGCGGCTGGCTGGCGCGGAACCCGGTGCCGCCCGACCGGGCGCGCTGGGGCCGCTTCGACGAGCTGGCCGAGCGCAACCAGACGGCGCTGCGGAGCATCCTCGAGAAGGCCTCGGCCGACGATGCGAAGCGCGAGGCCATCGACCAGAAGATCGGCGACCAGTACGCGGCGTGCATGGACGAGGCCGCCATCGAGGCGAGGGGCATCGCGCCCCTGCAGGCGGACCTGGACCGTATCGCCCGGCTCGGCTCGAAGGCCGCGCTGCCGGGCGAGCTCGCCCGACTCCACGCGGGCGGCGTCAACGCCGCGTTTCGCTACGGCTCCGTGCCCGACTTCAAGGACGCCGACTCCGTCATCGCCGGCACCGATCAGGGCGGCCTCGGCCTTCCCGATCGGGACTACTACCTCAAGGACGACGCAAAGTCGGCCGATCTGCGCGCGAAGTACCGCGCGCACGTCCAGAAGATGCTGGAGCTGTCGGGGCGGCCCGCGGCGGCGGCGGCCCTCGACGCAAGCGCGGTCATGGACCTCGAAACCACCCTGGCCCGTGTCTCGCTCGAGCGCGTCAAGCGCCGTGACCCCGCCAACCTGTATCACAAGATGAAGGTCGCGGAGCTGCA
>Ga0210378_10000097_pt1 | contig 37669 bp, 41 predicted proteins | sample PLM1_60_b1redo_FD_155465 | JGI IMG/M metagenome (GOLD analysis project Ga0210378, IMG submission 155465) | Groundwater sediment microbial communities from an aquifer in East River, Colorado, USA - PLM1_60_b1 redo | ecosystem: Environmental > Terrestrial > Soil > Riparian zone | place: USA: East... | reverse complement strand
GCCGCTTGACGGTATTCGTCGATCTCAAACTCGTCAAGCTGCTCTCGCAGGAACGCATCCATCTGCGCTACACGTGCGATTTTACCGGCCGTCTCCCTCGCAAATGGCAGGAACGCGAGAAGTGACGAATCATTTACGGTTGGCTTGAGAGGCAAGCCATTGTGCAAGACGCGCTCCAAGCTCTCCTCCAACTCCTTGATATCTGGAATGGCGCGACCCTCATCGGGCATTCCTTCGCAAAGAGTTGATGCAATCTCCGGCAAGAATTCCTTACGGATGATGTAGGATGCGCGTGGCCGCTCACCGCTCAAGTAATAATCAGCTGCTAGTGTCTTATTGTATCCAATCGCGTCCTTATCGGGCTCATTGTTGGGCCACGATACCCGTGGCGTGACGGTCTCCTCCATCGCGTCGTTGTTCCAATCCACAAACATGCGGGTGTGCGGAATTTCGTCGCACGGAAGCCCAAGCCACATTCGCAACGCGATTCCGGGGTGGACTCCAAAGCGTCGATCTATCGCGTCTTCGAGGATTTGTCTGAGCGCCTGCGTGGCGATTGGGCTGTGCCCATCTTGATCCGTGCCAGCATTTGCGCGGCATTGGACCAGGGCACGCCGGTACTTGACCAGTTTGTTAAGTGGCGATCGCACATCGCCAGTCGGGAAGAAATCGCGCATAACAAGTGCCCCGACAACGAGCCGCTCCAGTTCGCGGCGCGACTGCCATGTGAACGCGGCTGATGAATCCATCGCATGCTCCTCCGCTGTACCCACAAAATGCCCAGTCCTCCCTACAGCGGATGCCCACTGCCCTCGCTCATCCTGTCGCTCGGCGATGCCCGGAGACGACTTCCAATGGAGCCCGATTCGGCATAGACCAGGGCGAAGAGGACAGGTGCGAAGGGTCGAGCGAGCCTCGGACATCCGCGCGTTGCAAGGAGGCCAACATGCCACCCAACCGACCGACTCTCCGACTTGCAGATACACCTACCGAAGGAGAAGGCCAATGGAGAACGTACAGCACCTGAGGCGGCAAGGGCACAACCGCGTGATTGACGGCGAAGTCATCCCGCAGCGCGGCGCTGACCTCGCGCCGCAGCGGTCCCGCCGCGAGGTGAGTGTCCCCGAGCCGGTGAGCCAATCGAGCCGTCTCTACGAGGAAGACAAGCTGTACCGCAAGGCTAAGACGGTGGATAGCGGGAAGCGGCTGGCAGAGATGTCCATCGAAGGCATCTTCGAGCTGGATGAGCGGTTGCAGGAGGCGCGTGCGGAGGGCAAGTCCCCGATGGCGCTGGCTGGGGCCGAGCGCATCCAGGCCATCTTCGGCCAGGGAGCGGGCTCGCTCATCAGTGACTTCATCAACAACCCGTACGAGCGGTGGTAGCGATGATTGTCCTATTTGTCATCATTACATTCGGGCTATCGGTCATCAGTGTGTGTGCAATTTGCGCAGTAGATGCGTCTATCGCGGCGGAGTTGCGCGGCATGGACAGGCGTATCGAGGCACTTCGCGACGACATGGACAACTGGTCCGAGCAGCAACTCAACGCGCTGTGGCAGCGTGCGCAACACGAGGTCGACCGTCAGATAGCCGAGGCCCGGGACCGGTACCGGTGAAGTACCTCCACCATGTGCTTGGGGCGGCTGTCCTCATTCTGGTGGTGGCACGGTAGCGATGGCACAAGCGCTTCGACCTCCAGTGGCTCCAGCCCGGCCTCGCGGACGAGCGCCAGCTCGGCGACCAGCTCGTCAAGTGACGGCTGGGGCGGTCCTTCGGTGGTCACTGGCCCATGGTGCCAGCTGATTGCCACCTCAGGCCCTGACTAGTGCACGAGGCGCTGTCGCATGCTGCCGAGATAGCCAACGGAGAAGGGAGTTGAGCACCGTGTCAGATCGTGCTTCCCGCGTCGGCGACAGGCTCGACGAGGCGCTGGGCCGTAATGGACGCGGGCGCATCTCGCGTGAGGTGGTGCGGGCCGTGGAGGTTGAGCGCGGCCGGGGCGTGGTGCAGGCGGCTCGCGTCGACGCCGGAGCAGCTGTCACGCGCCGGGCGCAGATAAACACAGCGCTCCTGACAAAGGACGAGGAGAACTTTATACAGATGGCGCCCCTGGGTGAGTATCGGTACAAGGCCATCGTGGACGCGTACGCCGTGTTCTCGGTCGGCGTGGTCGGCGCACTGTGATATGTACCCGCCGCTGGATAGCGGTGGCCGTGATCGCATCGATCATTGTGATGTGGATAGTGGCCGCATTGGTGGCGGGGGTGGATAGCCGGGCCGACCGACGCCGGGAATTGCAACAGATCAAACAAGACGAGGCTGAGCGTATCGAGCGCCTCAACGAGGCGTACCGCATAGCACGTCGGGCAATGCACGGCGAAGCCATGCGGCACAGCCGGAGAGGGCGGCCCGCGCCGTTACGGGATGGCCGGTGGGATGTTGGGAAGGCCCCACGCCATGAAGAAGTATGAAGAGGCTTTGGCCGGCCTCATCGTCGGCGGTTTTCTCATCATCATGCTGGCCGATGTGCTGCGCCAGCTCATGGGGTACCTCATCATGCTCGCAGCTCTGTTGGCGGTCTACGCGCTGCTCTTCCGACGCGATCGGTAGGAGGTAGACATCACGACGCCATCGACCTGTCTCACTAGGAGGCCCGATGTGCACGCTCGCAGATCTGCGCTACTACGAGCCGCCGGACAACATGATCTACGTGTACGAGGTCGACGAGAACGGTATTCCAACGAATGTCGACACAACGATCGAAGAGTGGGATGACTGGTGGCGTGACCTGCCGTCGTATTACAAGTGCGCCTGCGGTTATGCCTGCCAGTCGTGGGGATGACGCACTCGCGCACCTCGGGTTTGATGAGGACGGCAGCGAATGGCCTGCCTAATAGAGGACATGCGCTACGTCGAGTGCCTCTGCCACAGCGACGTCTGGTTTGTCGACTACAACGGCCTACCGACCCACCCCGACACGAACTGGCCCGCCAGAGTGATTAACGCATACTCGTCGTATTGGTGCGTCACCTGCAACCAGTTCTTTCATGATCTGGGGTGACGCCGCCGAGCACCTGTTTCCTGACGACGAGGAGAATCCTGTCGCTGACTGATCTGATAGGCCAGTAGGACTGACTATAAGCGTCTCGACCCGCCCATGTGCGGCCGCGGTGAGCAAAAGGAACCGAGATGTTTGGTACACGGAATGTCTATTCGGATGTTGTTTGCGCTCTTGAGGCGGCCTACGACGCCTGCGCGTCGGCCACCCAGGAAGCAGCCGAGGTGCCAACCGGTAAAGGTGGTGACGATATTGCGCACCTCGCCGGGCTAGCCCGCAACTACCTCTACGAAGCGCTGCACATCGCCAGACAGTGGCAGGAAAGCTACGACTACCACGTGAAGGGCGGTCATGGTCATCGGACCGATTTCTAGTCGTGCTGTGTGATGATCGCGCGGGCTTGACCGACGAGATGCCCCTTGGAGATCAGGAGCCTAAGGAGGCGGGACTAACGTGACCATCTCGATCTGTCTCATCGGCGAGATGCGCTACGTCGAGTGGCGCGGGATCGGCCGCTACTACATGTATCTGGTCAGCACCAGCGGCGTGGCGACGCAGATCGAGAGGATGAGTTCTGGCTGCTCCAGGCCGACCTTCGGCGACGGCTTCGCCCCGTATTGGTGTGCCGGCTGTGATGAGTGGTTCACGAGCTGGACCGACGCAGAATGGCACAGTTCGCCATCCGAGGAGACACTAAACACAGTCACCGAATAGACCTCGGCCAGATTTGCAAGTTATCCACAACTGCAAGTGTTTACGAATTGGTATACGTGTGCTATAAAAGGAGAAGATCGTGACAGCTACCACGGTCTTTCTAATGGCCATTGGCGTTTACCATACGGTGAACGTTGGTCAAGGGGGTTGGATGCACCATGCGGTACCGTCCGCACCATATACCCAATTAGGTAGCCTCGCCGCCGTCCCGAGCGAAACGGCACTTCTGGTCGCAAGTCTCGCGCTTACTGGCGCCACCATCGTCTTTATTCTCCTAATCCGTTCCTTCGACCAGGATTCCCGCGACGCCGGACGCATTACGTACGAGCTGGAGTTTCCGCGTGACCTGACACTCGACAGTGTCACGGCGTTCATGCGGAGCTTGACGAGCCTGAGGCCACGCAGATTGTCCTTGCTGGGCCGCGACTCGGTCGTCTTCGAGACGATCACGCGGCCGGGTGAGATCAGGCACCGCTTGCGGGTGTCCGGCGAGTTGGCCGAGGCCGTACTCCCGCAGCTGCGCGCCGCTGTGCCGGCGATGCGGGTGTGGGCAGCCCGGGAGGCTCGGGTGCCAGCCGTGCAGGTTATCCACGAGATCCGACTTGGCCCCCACGACGGCGCCATTCGCACTGATGAGGCGACAGGCTTTGCCACCGGGCTCCTGGCCGCCATGCAGCCGCTGGTGGCTGGCGACCACGAAGCGGTGATCTACCAGTTGGTGGTCTACCCGGTCCGACGGCCAGGTCCAGGCCCTACCCAACGGTCCACGAGCCCGTCGACGGACAAGACGCCGTCCCCCACTTCCTGGCGAAGAGTATGGCGACTACTGACCAGACCGGAGCCGGCAGCGGCGATGCCGGAGGCGAAGGTCGCCGAGCCGTGGCTTGCGCTGGTGGGCCGAGTGGGTGCCGTGTCGACCGGCCGTGGGCGCAGTGGGCATCTGGTGGACCGGGTCGTCGGGCAGCTGCGACAGCTGGACCGGAGCGGGGTGCATTTCTGGACCCGGTCACTTAGCCGCGCGCACGGGCAGAGGGCGATTGCGGTGGCGCACACGCCGATAGTCACGGCGCCGATGCACGTCAACGCCCGCGAGGTGGCGACGCTGATCGGCTGGCCGCTCGGCGGTCCGACGCTGCCCGGACTGAAACTGAGCGGCGGCCGGGTGTTCCCGCCGCCGCAGGAGCTGCCGTCGACTGGTCTGGTCGTGGGTCAGGCGGTGTACTCCGGCCTGGAGCGGCCGATCGGGGTGGCGCCGGCGGACGTGCTGATGCACATGCTCGTGAGCGGCCCGACGGGATCGGGGAAGTCGACGTTCCTCCTCAATTTGGTCAAGCAGGGTATAGATGCCGGAACGGGACTTATCCTCATCGACCCGAACGGCGATCTGGCCGGAGACGTGATCAACTGCATCACGGCGGATCGGGTAAACGATCTCATCTTCATCAATCCCGGCGACCTGCGCCCGCTGGCGCTCAACCCCTTGGCCTGCGCGTTCGAGGACGCCGAGCTGGTGGCCGACCAACTCCTCAGCCTCATTCGCGACCGAGCCGACAGCTGGGGCGTAACGATCGATGAGGCGCTGCGCAACACCCTCGTGCTACTGGCCGCCCGTGGCCTGACGCTGGTCGAGGTCGGGCCCGTGCTGGTCGATGCCGGACTTCGCCGCCGCCTACTGACCGACCTCGACCAGGCCTTCATGCCGGTAAGCGAGTACTTCGCACGGTTTGAGTCGTGGAATCCGGCCCAGCAAGCCCAGACCGCCGCGGCCGTGATGAACAAGATCACTCCACTGGTCGACCGCCGCCCGATTCGAGCCATGCTGGGCCAGGCCGAACCGACCTGGACCATGCAGCAGGTATTCGACGAGGGCAAGATCCTGGTCGCCTCGCTGCCCAGCGGGGTCATCGGGCCAGTGGCAGCGGATCTCGTCGGGGGCGTACTCCTAGCCATGGCATGGAACGCCGGCCAGGGACGAATCGCAATGCTCCGCGAAAATCGGCGGCCGGTCAGCCTGGTCGTCGACGAACTTCCTCGCTTCAGCAAAGGCGGCTCGGACCTTCCCGACATCCTGGCGCGGGCCCGGGCGCACGGTCTCGGTCTGGTCGGGGCCATCCAGCACATCGGCCAGGTGCCGCCGATGCTGCGATCGGCGCTGCTTAGCGAAGCCCGCAACAAGGTAATCCTTCAGCCCACCGCGGATGACGCCGGCATCTTTGCGCGGCACATGCCGGGCGTGAACGCGGATGACCTGCTGACGCTCGAAGCCCGCACGGCTATCGCATCGCTGGTGGTCGGCGGCCGGGTCACCGCGCCGGTCTCGATCGCGACGTTCCCACCGCCGGAACCGACCGGCCACGGGCAGGCCGCCCGCATGGCCTCGCGGCTGCGGTACGGGCGGGACCGGGCTGACGTAGAGCAGGCGATTGCCGAGCGACGGCGCGGCCCGGGACCGGGACCGCGGCGGACCAGGAGGTTGTCATGAGGACGTACGGAGTGTCCGCAACCCTGTCCGCAACTGGCACGGCGCCCGCAGCGTTTGCCCAGTCCCAGCACGGGTTTCACCGCCCGTCTGCATACGACTGTCTCATTTGGAGGCCTCTCATGTCACTCCCTGAGCTGCCTGATCCTCGTCACGACCTCACGACGGCCAGCATCCTGCAGCCGGTCGGGCGATTGCCTATCCGGGAGCGGTTCCTGCTCGACGAGCTGGCGCGATTGAAGCTCGCGACCACAAACCAGCTCGCCCGGTTGGTCGCTGTCGGGCTGGAGTTCGAGACGGCCATGCGGCTGACGCGGCGCCATCTCCAGCGACTGGTGCGGTCCGGCCTGGTGCGCCGCTTCGTCAACCGAGCGCGGGACCGCAAGGTGGGAGCGCCAGGCTACGTGTACGCGCTGACTGCGGCCGGTGTACGCGCCACCGGGGCGGCGTCCGGCATGGGCACGCGGCAGCGCAAGGCGTACCGGCCATCGGATGCGTTCGTCGACCACCGCCTCGCGATCTCGGAACTGCGGGTGCGCCTGGCCGAGCAGGGACGGATGCACGGCACGCGGACACTGGAGTTCCAAGCTGAGCCCGACTGCTGGCGCCGCGCCACCGGTCCGGCCGGCGAACAGCTCATGGCCAAGCCGGACGCGTTGGTGCGGCTGCGAGTCGGCCAGGTCGAGGTCTCATGGTTCGCCGAAATTGACCGCGGTACGGAGAGCAGCGCGGTAATCCGAGCCAAGTGCGAGACGTACCGGCGGTACGAGCTGGCGAACGTCGAGCAGCAAGCGCACAAGGTCTTCCCGGGTGTCGTGTTCATAGTGCCGACGGCAGAGCGCGCCCGCTTGGTGGCCAAGGTGATCGCCCAACAGCCAGCCGCCGACCGCGAACTGTTTGCGGTGGCGACGGCCGACGAGGCCATCGCGGTGATGACACGCATGGAGGACGCCGGATGATCACCTGGACGCTGCCGAAGCAACCACCACCCGATGCTCGGGGGCCGTGAGGACGCCACCCAACGAGACGGCCACGGGTCGCCCACTCACCCCCACTTGGTCCCTACCGGCTAGCACCGCATCATCCAAGCCCGACCAGGGACTCCGGCCCTCCAGAGCCGCCAGTCCGGCCCACCGCGCGTCTACCGGCCGCGTCTACTGCACCGGCAAGCGCGAGCGCTCCCCTCCCGACGCCTTGCCGACAACTCCCCCACACCAGCCGAGAGGAGGCGATTGATACACCGATACACCACTTCACAAGGAGAATTCAGGATGTGCCAAGCATTTATCCCTGATGACAGTCTAAGGCGGCGCCTGGGCACGGCGCCAAGCCGCGGGCACGTCATCAGCACCCAGACCGCCCAAATGATTGCAACAAAGCTGACTGACAGTATTGGACCAGGCCTGAAGGCCTTCGCCGCTACCGGCGTTGTCACGCCCGAGCTGAGCGCCGAACTGGCCGAGCTGTATGACTTGCGCCGGCCGGAAGTCGAACGCTGGCTCGATGCTCTGACGAGATACGTCGTGCACCACCCGTCGCCCAGCAGCGAAGCGTCGGCGCGCACCACGGGGAGGGCAGCCGATGAACGGAAGTGATATCGCCGGCTACCTATGGCGAGGCGAGACGTTTTGCCCAACCTGCATCCACGACCTATTCGTGCCGTATGAACTCATTGGCGACCCGGAGCGCAGCACTGAGGAGATTCTCGACCGGGCCGCGGCTGAGCAAGGCATCAATCGCCACGACGAGAAGACGTCGGGCTCGGCCCGGTTTCCCCAGCCGCTGTACAGCGATGACGTCACGAGTGCCGACACCTGTTTCTTCTGCGGTACGGCCCTCACCACCGGGGCATGACTGAGGTTCGTGCGCGCTACCGGTTCGACGGACCGCTGGCTGAGTTCCTCTACGAGGCACCGCCCACCGACGAGATCCGCGGCGGTCCGCTGCTCGGCTGGTTCGGGTGCTACTGCAACCGCGAGCTGCCCGGCGGCGCGATCCTCCACCGCGACGACGACGGGTTCGTGACGGGCTGGTACAGCGCCTCCACTGCCCGGCTCGACCGGCGCTGGGCCGAGATCTGCCTTGCGGCACAAGGGCTCGCGGCTGACCCGCCCGACTGACAGACCCCTGTCCCGTCGCCCTAGCTCGTTCGTGGCCTTGAGGTGCTGAGCCACGCCCAGAAATCACCACCTCGCACCTTCACCAATCCAATGCGGTCGGCATGACCGGTGCAGGACGCGATCCACGCCGCGCCCGTCCAGCACGCTAAAAGGGACCCAGGCGGCGTGCATCCGCACGTGGCCCGCGGCACTCATTCGTACCCGCGAAAGGAACTCCATGAGATGCCGCTCTCCCAGAGTAAACCTGCAAGCGTCCGGACCTACGACGACATCCCGCCCGATGTAGCCTGCCTGCACAACGCTCAGGCCGGTGACCGAGAGGCATTCGCCGAGCTGTACCGCCGCAATGCCCGGGTCGTAAGACGCTACCTGTTCGTCCGGATGTCCCGGATGGGTTGGATACGCGACCTGGACTCTGTGGCCGATTTGGTCCAGGAGACATTCTGCGAGGCGTTCGCGGACCTGACGAACGCCCGAGATGACGTACGCGGCTGGCTGATCCTGCACGCCGCATGTGCTTTTAATCGGTATGACTGGGGGCGCCGGAGGTACTTGCGGGCAGCCTACCTTCAGTACCACCGAGCACGAACCTCCAGGCTGTTCGCTCAGGACGATGAGCCGGCAATACCTGACCGCTTGCGGCTGTGGGAGGCGTTACCTCGCCTGGGATCTGACCAACGCCGCTGTGTGCAACTGCGGTATCTGGAGGGACTTCCGGCTGAGCTCATGGCCGGCCTAATGGGTCGCACGACCAACGCCGTCCGCCTACTCGAACGCCGCGCCCTGATACGACTTCGCGTCGTCCTCACCGCGCTAGACGCGTAACCCCCGTGGCCTGGGCACTGAGCCACATGAAGAGAAATCAGTGCCTGTACCTATCCGCGCACCTTCACACGAGAAAGGGGTCAGTCATGACCGAGGTGCTCACCGACCACCGCTCCGACAACCTACCCGCCGAGCAGTTCGGCGCCGGCACGGTTGTCACCGACTATGCCTACGACGCCGTCATCCTGGGCTACACGACGGATGGCGACGTCGAGCTGTGCCGGAGTGACGGGATCATCACCGCCTACCCGGCCAGCGCATCGCTGGTGCAGCTCATCGACCCGGTCCGTCAGAAAGCTGCTCTCGCCGCGGCGGTTAAGGCGCTCGAAACCGAGCGCCGCAAGGTGACCGCGCGGCACGCCGAGACATTGCAGCAGGTCCGGTTGGCCGCCATCGAGAAGCATGAGGACGGCGGGGAAATCTGTCGCGACGGGCTCAATGCCTTCCTGTGCGAGATCGGGCAGGCGGAGTACGAGCCGCAGGTCCGAGTGGACTTCACGATTCGCGGCAGCTACGAGGTCGACACGACCGACACGTACGAGGCTCGCAGGGGCGCCGAGGACAACCTCGGCGTGGAACTGGCCGGCATCAGCGACGCCAGCGAGGACAGCCTGACTCACGAGGTGGAAGTCACCGACGTAACGCTGCTCGGCCACTGATCACCCTTTCCCTCGGGGAGCTCTCGCCAGCCGGCGAGGGCTCCCCACCTTCATGCCCGCAGGAGCCCACATGGACCCAAACGCAGCGCTGAGCGAGCTGCGCACCGCAGTCTGGGAGTGGGAACAGGCGATCGTCGCCGAAGACGCAGACGGCCAACTGGCCGCCGCAGTCCACGCGCTCGAAACCGCTGTAGCCCTGGACGACTGGATGAGCCGCGGCGGGTTCCCACCTGCCGCCTGGCACCGCAATTGCACTCATCATTTCTAAGGAGGCGTTATGCCTGCCGACGTTGAATCGATGTTCTCGGTTCGCGAGATGCCCTGGCACCGTCAAGGCGAAGTTCCTCAGGAGTACCCCGGCAGTTGGGAGGAAGCCCGCAAGCTCGCCGGGATGGCCTGGGACCCGATCGAGGAGTCCGTGTACGAGCTGGGTGGCGTCGACGAGGACGGGCAGCCGCTGTACCAACCCATTGAGGGGTGGAAGCGGATCGCCCGGTCTGACACCGGGGCCACCCTGTGGATCTCGCGCGATTCCTACACCGTTATCGACCACACCGAAATGGGCGAGATCGTTGAGGCCGTGCTGAGTCAGCCCAACGTCAAGTGGGAGACGGGCGGCGTACTGGACGAGGGCCGAGCGGTCTGGTGTCTGGCGTTGCTCGACGAGCCGATCTCCCTACCCGGCGACCCGAGCGCCACGCTGCCCTACATTGCTCTGACCAACCGGCACGGCCAGCCCGGCGCCCGCACATTGCGGGCCACGGCCGTGCGCATCGTCTGCGCCAATACGTTCCGCGCGGCCGAGCTTGAAGGTGACCGCACCGGCACCACGTTCTCATTCATCCACAAGTCCAACTGGCGTAGCCGAATCGAGGAGGCCCGGGAGGCGGTCACCGGCGTACGGCGCGAGATGCGCGAGTACGTAGAGCTGGCCCGGGAGCTGCTCGACATCCGCGTCACGCCACAGCACCGCGAACGGTTCATCACCGAGTTCATCCCGATGCCGCCCGAGGGGCTGGTGACGGACCGTGTGGCGCGCAACGTCGAGGAGGCCCGCCAGGCGCTGCGCGACATCCTGGGCTCCCCGACGACGGCCGGCGTAGCAGACACCGCGTACGGGCTCGTCCAGGCCAGCGGCGAGTACCTCGACCACGTCCGCCGAGCGCGCAGCTGGGAAACCAAGCTCGGCCGCACGCTCATCCGCCCGGAGCCACTCAAGGCCAAGGCACTGACCTTGGTGCGAGAGATGGTGCGGGCGTAGCCACTCGCTGTCGGCATACCCGACCTTGGGGCTCACGACCGAACGGTTGTGGGCCCCTTTCTCATTTCATTGCAAACTACTCGGAGGATGGAATGTTATTATCAGAAGAGGATATTGCCGAGTTTCAGGAGCTCTGTCGGCGACGACTCGGCAAAGAGCTATCCGCCACCGAGGCGCATGAGCAGGCACTGAAGCTGTTGGTGGTCGTCGAGGCTTTTATGAAGCCGAGCGGAGCACGGAGCCTAACGATCGACTTGCCCGCAACACCTGCTCGCCGCGTCCAGAATGTGACGCCGTCTCGTGCCGCCATAGATAATGAGGGTCTGCGGAATGCTAACGGGCCGAACCCAAACTGAACCACTTCCTCGTTTGCGCTACGGCTTACTCGCTCGCAAGTCACTAACCGCGGATGATCGCCAGGCCCATTCAATCGATACTCAGCTCAGGAAGATCAGGGAAATGTTTCCAGACATCCTGATTGGTAGAAAGTACATCGAGCGCGGCACCGCCTTCAAGCCAGAGGAGCGCGCTGTATTTGAGGAGCTGCTGGCTGATCTCGACGCCGGGATTATCGACGGCATAGTTTCTTGGCACCCTGACCGGTTGTCAAGAAACGAGATAAATGCCGCACAGATTACCTATCGCCTGCGTAAAGGAGTAATCAAGGATCTCCGGTTCTGCTCCTACAACTTTGATAACTCGCCCGAGGGCATCATGATGCTCCAGCTCGCACTGAGCCAGTCGCAATACTTCTCCGCCAAGCTGAGCAAGGACGTGAAGCGCGGGATCGAGCAGAAGCTGATCATGGGTGGGAGGCCCGGCCGGGCGGCCCTTGGCTACCTCAACGACCGTAACACGCGAACCGTAGTCAATGACGAGAAGCTGTTCGGATTGGTGCAGCGGATGTGGGTACTCATGTTAAGCGGGCTCTACTCACCGGCTCGCATTATGACCATGGCCAACTATCAGTGGGGCCTGCGCACACCCAAACGGTCTCGGTCTGGTGACGGCCCAATGGGCCGCGGCTCAATCTACGCAATGTTCCGCAACCCGTTCTATGCCGGGTACATCAGGCACAGCGGTCAGCTATACAAGGGCAACCACACTCCGATGGTGACATGGGCTCAATTCGAGCGCGTGCAGGAACTTCTTGACCAGAGCAGCCGGCCTCGCACGCCACAGGTTCACGAGTTCGCGTACACCAGTCTCATACGGTGCGGTGACTGTCGAGCGTTCATTACTGCCCAGCTCACGAAAGGACACGCCTATTACCACTGCACGCACCGGAAGACGGGGGTCCGATGCATGCAGCGTGGCACCATCCGCGAGGAGAGGCTGGAGGACCAGCTAATCACTGATTTAGACAATTACACAATCGATCCGGAGTTCTACGAGTGGGCATGCAACAAGCTCTCGACAGTCCAGCAGGCGAGGATTGACGAAGACAGTAAGATCCTTGCATCTCAGCGGGCGACGCTCGCGAAGACCAAGAGGCAACTCGATACCCTAGTTGACCTACGGACTCGGGATCTAATAGACGACAGGGAGTTTGTACGGCGGCGGGATGATCTACGAGTTGAAGTAAGACGTCTCGAAGAGGCGCTGGCAACCATGAGCGAGCGGGATGCGGCCAACATGGAGAAAGTCGGACGCGCGCTTAGGTTTGCACTCAGAGCACACGAGATGCTGCGACGCGGTAATGCCGCGTCACGACGTGCGATCGCAGCTGCTATGGGCAGCGAGTACCTGCTCACCGACCGACGCATCACTTTCACGCCATCGGTCTGGCTCGTCCCGCTGCGGTCCGTCCGATCTGTATCTGCCGATGAGCTAACCGACTCGGTTCAAACCGACGTCCATTTTTCAACTAGACCGATAGACAGCCCAGAACTGGCCACTAACCGTGTATTGTCCGGTGCCGCAGGAGACGGTGCAATTTTGCCGGTTCAAACAGTAGATAATGGCTCCGTAAACGGAAAAACAGCCGCTTTCACGACTGTCATTTCACATTGGTGCAGCGTATTGGACTGTGTTCAAACTGCGATCCGAGATGGCGGCGAGAAGATACGGATACCGGACATCGAGGAGGACCGCTCGGTTTCGCCGTAAAGACGAAGCCCCGGCGCGAGGCCGAGGGCCTACTCGCTAGGGGCTATCCTAGATTTGGCATAAACTCTAGTGTAATGCAATCAGATCATCTGATCGCAGTCTTCAATCCTCCGAAGGGCTGCCTACAATGACGCTCAAGAGGTTCGCTAGGTTCCTTAGAAAGCACATGAAGCAATCGCCCGCCTACGTCCCGGGTCAAATACTGGCAGCCCAACAGCATATACGGGACCAGGAAAAAGATAAGCTAGTCGAACAAAGAGCCAGCCTAAGTCCCGCCTACCGCAGAACCAGGCTCATCTCACAGATCAGCCTTCTTTACATAGCAATGGGTGGTGGCGCGGCCTTCTCGTTCTGGGCATACCACGAGCCAATCCCCGTAGCCGCTCTCATTGTTGCGCTCGCCGTGGCATTCATCGGTGCCATCATCTGGATACCAACGGAAATGCGTTTGCGTAAGATCCGTACAAACATCAAGCAGACGACTGACGGCAAGCGCCCTTAGCCACTTCGGCCCGTGGTCATCTAGATCACGAGCCGACTTCATATCCGCCAGCAAGGTCGGCGGCCGAACCGATGAGCGCTCAGACACTGAGACGCTCACTGCCTGAGCTGAGTCCGACGTGCCAAGAACGCCCTCTTAGCTCAAGCCCGAATATTGAACCACACGAACCTCTCTTAGCCTGGGTATCTACGTGCGCCACGTGAGTGGGCCGAGCTTAACGCACTCGGTGATCTCGTCCTGCCGGAAGAGACGGTGGGGCATCCATCTTACAATTCGGAACCACCTTTAAACCACACAAGTCGTGGTTCCGCGAGACGGTTGAAGCCAATGAACAGACCGAACTGGTATCTATACTCGCCCGTGGGCTTGGTAAACTCTTCTAGCTTGATTCTGTCGCACTCGGGAACCCCTACGTCAGGGTTCCACGCTGGCTTTGCTTCTATTACTAGCAAGTTATCATCATCGGTTCCACGCAGGTGAACAACGATATCAGGGTATACGCGATCCATGTCGGTATCATTACAGTGGCGCGGTAGTCGTTTTGTCTCAATGCCATGTCTGCTGTATTCGCAGTCAACGTGGTATGAGCTTAGCTCTTGCTGCAGATACTCGGCCAACTTATGGGTAATACTCTGTTCGTGAGCTTCGTGTTCGAGCAGGAACGCATCGTTCTTCAATAAGAGACGTAGTGCGAGGGTGACCTTGGTATCGATCTGGTCTCTGTTCATCAGCACTCCGCCCTGATCATTGAGTCGCGGAGGATTCCGACGCTCCGAGCCAAATTGTGCTACCTACGCGTCCAAGTTCGTTCTTGCGGTCCTCATAGTCAGGCTGAACTCGCGCGAGGAGCTGCCAGAATACAGGGCCATGGTGTGGCTCGCGTAGGTGGGCGAGTTCGTGCGCGAGCACATAGTCGACAAGGGACGGCCGGAGCTGCATCGTCGCCCAGTGGATGCGCAGCCGTCCGCGGGCATCGGCCGTCCCCCACCTGTGGCCTAGGTTGCGAACGTCAAAGTCGGCAACGGTAACACGGAGTCGAGAGGCCCATTCTTGAATATGTCGTGGAAGCCACGCGCCGCCACGTTCGCGGTACCAGTCAATGATGGGCTCATGCGCCCGCTGTAGCGCTTGTTGTGGGTAGACGAGCCGACCGCGTTCGAGCTTTACGGTGGAACGCCCCGTATCGGCGATGCGCAGTTGGTGACTACGACCTAGATAGAGGAAACCTTCGCCATCGACGAGTTCCTTTGTGACAGGCTCGAAGTGAAGAGCTTCCTTCTCGGCGAGCTTCCGGTAGATCCAGGTTCGTTTGGCCTTGAGGAAGGAGTGAAGCTCCTCTTGGGTGACGTCGTTGCCGGCGCGTAGCCGCAGGCTGCCGTCCCGTTCGATAGTTAGGCGGGCCTTGCGGGTTGCGCCGCCGGTCTCTACAGGAACACGGAGGTTGTCGAGAGTCAGGACGGCACTCATGGTCGGCGCTCCGCGAGTAGCGCCTGGTTGGCCCGGGCGAGTTCGAGAAGTTTGTCGGCGATCGAGGCCTGGGCAGCGAAGTCGAACAGGTCGCGTTCATCAAGCATCTGTATGAGCCGTTTCCGGAGGACATCCTGGGCATGGGGATTTTGCCAGAAATTGACGCGGCGTGTGTGCTGCTGCACTTCTGCGACGACACCTTCGCTGAGATGCACGAGATCAACTCGGGCCTCTTCCGGCAAGTCGGCACTGTCGGCAAATTCGGCTTCGAGCAGACCGTAGAAGCGGCTGACAAGCGGGTCGGCGTGAGGCCGTTCCTCTGACCTGTCGCTGGTCGCCAGGTGTAGGAGCTCTTCGAGGGCCAAGGAGAGCTGGTCCCACTGGCCGGAAAGTGCTTCTAGGATCTGGTCGAGTCGCTCGGAAAGCTTGGTGTAGCGGGCCGGATCTTCGTCGAAGTTCTTGCGAATGTGGAACCGCAGCGCGTGCTCCATCTCCGACGCCTTGGCTTTGTCGGACGTCAGGCCGCGGACCCGCGCGAGGAACTCTGGGTCAGTAATCGATACGGGCGGGATCTTCCGGGCGATATCCAGAGCAGTAACGTGTTCATCTATCAGCGCTCGCACCTTCTGCCCGTACAGCGATGGGTCAAAGTCGCCTAGACCGCTGTCGCGGTAGCGGCGGCGGGCCGTGAGCTGGATGCGAGCGAATCGCTTGGCGTCCTTGACATAGGGCAGCCCTTCAGGGCGCGGCATGACTGTGTCGAGGGTGGTGAGGAACTGCTTGAGTGCTACATCGAAGCGGGCACGCAGTTGCTCGTCGGCGAGCACCTGCACACAGGCTTCGACGTCCTCGTCACTGTCAAAACGATCGATCCCGGCCTGCGCAAACATAGCAACGACGCGGGCGTGACGGTCGCGTAGCTTGGGTAGCTCGTCACGGATGCTTGCGAGCGCCCCAACGGTGTCATCGGCGTCCTCTGGCGCATATGCCAACAGCGCCTTCTGCAAATGCGCACCGACCCCATAGTAATCGACAAGCAAACCGGCGTGTTTGCCCGGTGCTGTGCGGTTGACGCGAGCGATAGCCTGCAGCAGCTCCGCATCCTGAATAAAGCGGTCTAGATACAGCACCTGCTCGACCGGCGCATCGAAGCCCGTGAGCAACATCGACTTCACGATGAGGAAGGCCACCGGGCTGGTCTTCTCGCCAGCTGGACCGAGCGGCTTCTTGAAATCGGCGATCACGGCATCCTGACGGGCTTTGTCAGTCCACTGCGTCCACGTCGGGTCGTCGTTGTTTGTCCCAGAAATCACGGGGATGAAGTCCAATAGCTTGAGCAGATCAAGCTGAGAATGGACGCGCAGGAGCATCTGGGAACGACGATCCAGGTCTTCTGTCGCGATGCTGCCGTCGGCCGCACCGATGATCAGTTCCTGCGGCAGCGCTTCGACATCGGCGACAAGGGACTTTCGGGCTTTCAGCAACGCTGCTCGGTAGCGCACTGCCGCTAGCCGTGTCGAGGCAGCCAGTTGGGCCTTAAATCCCTCGGGCATGACGGTGGAGATGTAATGAGCGAGGATGCTGCGGGCCTTCGCCTCGATGAGCCGGGGAGCCTCCAGTACGTTGCCGGTTGTGGCGTACCTCCGCCTCAAGGCCTCTATCTGTTCGGGCGTCTGCTCGTCGAACAGGTCCTCAAACAGCTCGTCCAGGTCGCTCGCGCCCTCGACGGCGCCCTTGGCAGTCCGACCTTCGTAGAGGATCGGCACCGTGGCGCCGTCTGCCTCAGCCTCGCGGATCGTATATCTGTCGAGGAACGGGCCGAAGATGGCCTCCGTGCGCTTCTTGCCCTCACGCATGATCGGAGTACCAGTAAACCCGATCTTCGCCGCGTTCGGCAGCGCCGCCATCAGATTCGCGTGCAACGTCGATGTCTGCGACCGGTGGGCCTCATCGACCAGAACCAGGATTGGCACGTCTTCGTTCAGTACGCCGAACGCCTCGTCTGCGTCATCGTCGGCAAGCCGCCCTTGCTGGGTCGGCGTCCTGTCGGTGTCGCGGTACTTCTGAATCATGGCGAACACCAGAGCCGGACCATGCTCGGCCAGGAGCTTACGCAGTCTCTTAGCTGTGCGAGCCTTTTCCACTACGTCGCCCGAGAGCTGCGCGGTTGTGTATAGCTGTTTCTCCAGATCAGTGCGATCGGTGACGATCACGACCTTGAACCGGCGTAGCTGTGGATCCGAGCGCATCGCCCGTACCAGGAAGACCATTGTCAGACTCTTGCCGGACCCCTGCGTGTGCCAGATCAGCCCGCCCCGACGATCGACCTCACCGTCTTCGGCGCGAGTCCTGCCTGTGCGCAGCCGGTCGAGCGACCTGAGGACGGCCCTGTACTGCTGGTACCGAGCGACGATTTTCACGGTTCTTGCCTCGACCTGCGCGAACAGCGTGAAGTGCCGCACGATGTCGAGCAGGCTCGCCGGCGTCAGCATGCCGGCGACAAGCAGCTCTTGGCCCGTCAGCTCAGTAGGTGGCTTCCCAAGCTGTTCAGCAAGCTCGTCCTTGTTCATCGGCGCGGGGTCTTGCCATTCCAGGAAGTACTCTGGGCCAGATGTGAAAGTGCCAACGCGGGCCCTATCACCATAAGTGCTGACCACGAACTGGTTAGTCCAGAAGAGCTGCTCGTTACCCTCGGGCATGCCGAGACCGCGCTGATTGGCATAGCGTCGCAGCTGGTTGATGCCCTCGGCAATCGGGTCGATGATATACGGGCTCTTGCACTCAACTACCACGAGCGGAATGCCGTTGACGAAGAGAACCGCGTCCGGCGCGACCCACTTCTTCGCCTGCCCACCAGGCTCATCCACCCGAAACTGGTTGATCACCAGGAAGTCGTTGCGCTCAGGATGCTCCCAGTCGATGAAATGCACCCGCTGACTGCGGCCCTGATCCCATCCCCGAAGGCCCGATACGGCAATGCCTTCGAGCAGCAGGTGGGTCATCTGCTCATTGAGCTCGATGAGCTTGCCTACTTGCACCGGACGCTGTAGAACCGATACCGCCTCCGAGAGGCGCGAGTCATCCAGCCATGGCTGACCATCCGGGCCGAGATTGATGCGCAGGAGCGCGGCGCGTAGACGCTGCTCCAGAAGCACTTCCCTGAACGATGACCGCTCTGTGGTCCCCGCGTCGTACTTGTCGCCAGCGACGTGTGCCCAGCCCAAACCGATAAGCTGCTCGATCAGCGGCAGCTCAACCTCGGTGTACTCCGGGCTAGTACTCACGACATAGCCTCCATCGGTACCTGAACCCGACCGGTGAGTAGGTCAGACGCCAGGCCCTGCTTCAGCAGTCGCAGCTTGTCCAACTCCTCCTGCTCGCGCACAATTCGCTGATCTTGCGATTCCAAAACCCCCTTAATGCGGTGCTGCTCGTCAATCGGCGGTAGCGGGAGGATGATCTCGCGCAAAGTGTCTGACCGGATGGCGTTCATGATGCCGCCCTGCTCGTCGCGTCGGAGCTGAGCAAGAGCCCACCGCGCGTGATTCAACTGGGCACTAATCAGGTAGGGCAGGTATCTCTGCTGGTCGAACGTCATCGTCCACACGTGCTTGGATGAGAGAGCATGAAGTATGTCTTCTGGAACCAGGCACGCACGCCCGACAGTGCCCATAATGGTGATAATTACGTCGTCCGGTCGCACACGATAGCGACTGAGCTCGCGCGCCTTCTGAGGCGTGACAAAACGCGTGAACTCTGCTTTGAAGTTATCCACATGGACATTGTCGATTCCGAGCAGCGGAACGCCACTAGATACAAGCTCATGCTTGAGAAGTGCGCTCCCGAATGGTCCGCTCCTCATTGCCGGCTCAACGTCGGCAAGTAGACTGCTGATCGGCGATACATCCCAGTGCCTTGGCAGACGACCAAGCCGCGTCTCTTTGAACTGCTCTGGGTTACGGAATGGGTCGCGGAGTCTGCCCAGCTCGTCTATGCCGCGCGTGAGGACTTCGCCGAGCAACCCCTGCTTGACCAGCCTGAACTTGGTGATGATCTGCTCGGTCTCCTGGATCTGCTTGTCCAGTGTATCCAGGATCTCCGCAATTTGCCGTTGCTGAGCAAAGGGGGGATGGGGGACGCGAAACGCTTTGACAATCGCGCCATTTATGTTTGCCTGCGTCGTCTGCGCTTTGAATTTATCCCACTCTTGGCGTGACCATTGCAGGACGTGGTATAGAAATTTCGGATCGCATTTGAAGGGTGGGAGCAAGGCGGCGAGAGCCTGATTTGCCGACATGGCTCGTGAAGTAATCTTCGCGAGGCCAACTGTTCCGTACATCGACAGCAATATAGTCCCGACCGGGTAGATCTTTAGAGCCGTTTCTCTCAATGCCGCGGGGGTAACATGCAATATCGTCGAGTCGATATACTGCCCATTCGACGCTGTTAGGTCATCGATCTTCGCAAAGGGAACACCGCCGTCTGCAGTGTAGTAGCGCGTACTTCCTGATTGCGGTGTTGCTCCACTCGTGATGTGAGCAGTCACATCGGTCAGCGCGCGAGTTGACCATGATCCGGAATCACTCATAGCCGAGCACCTTGAGGAAGCCGACCAGCTTGGCGGCTGCACTGTCGCGCCCCGCCTCAATGCTCTCCAGAGTCGTCCTGTACTTGTCCCACCAGGCCTCGAATGCATAAACGATGGCGCGGCGATGGCGAGTCGTGCGCTGGTGAGCGAGCGCTCGCAGATCGCTGCACCAAATTTCCAGAACAAGATCACGCGCTGAAGCCTCGTCGAGGGCCCTGAGGGCTTCATCGAGTTTGTGGACGAAGGCAGCGCGCCCGGTCTTGAGCTGTTTCCGAAGAGTCGTTCGCTTGGCCTTGAGCTCTTTCAGCTCGGCCTCGGAGACCTCTGGCTCCGAGTGACCGTCATCGTCGCCGTCAGGCGCTTCTGCTGCCTTGATGGTGGCGTCGACCTCCGCCATATTGGCGTCGAGTGCGGCAAGCTGGTCGAGGTAGTCCGGCAGGAGCGTGCGAGCGACTTTGTGGTCGAGCGGATCGATCTTGGATTTCTCGTCGCCCAGCGCATCGAGCACGGTGGCGACCCAAGCCTCGACTAGGCCGCGGTAGCCTTGAGCTGAGAGGGCCTTGAGGTCGGGCTGGGTATTGTTCCACCAGCTGGCGATGACGCCGGCGACCTCAAAGCGGTCGAGCAGGCCGAACGGGCGCAGCGCGTTGCCGAATGAGTCGAGCAGATGCTTGCGCAAGCCCACCAAGTCATGCGCTGTCGGTAGGTCGTCGATCTGAGCCTGCTGCGAGTTCCACCAACTGTCGATGGCGTCGCGAATAGCAGTCTCGGCGCCGATGACGCCGGCATCAGTTTCGATCAGGGCCTTGAGCTGGCGCTTGTCGGTGATCGTCTCGGCGAAGTCGAGGTAGTCAGTATCACGTGAGGTCAACAGATGTGCCGAGTTCAGGCCGTGGCTCATGAACAGCTCGCGCTTGGCGTCGACCTCGGTGACCGGGATGCCGCCATGAAGATGTGCGCGGACGTCCTGAGGTTCTGGAGGCGGCGTGGTGTCGACGTAGCGGCGGATGTTGAGATTGTCGTCGTTATCACGCAGTTCCTCGCGAGTGACCACGCGGGCGAAGCCGTCGATGTCGGTAAACGCCTGGTATGCGTTAACGATCTTCTCGATGTGTTCTGGTTCGAGGTAGTTCTGGGCACGGCCTTCGCGGTACTCACGGTCCGCGTTGATGAACAGGACCTCGCCTCGTCGATCGATCGGCTTGCTCCCCATGGGCCGCAGGACGAGGATACAAGCCGGGATACCGGTGTTGTAGAACAGCTGTGGCCCGAGCCCGATCACCGCCTCGACGACGTCATCGTCGAGGAAGCCACTGCGGATTCGACCCTCCTCGCTGCCGCGGAAGAGAACGCCATGCGGCATGACGGTCGTCACCAGCCCGCCCGGCCGGGTAACGGCCAGCATGTGCTGGACGAACATCAGATCCGCCTTCTTCTTCTCTGTCGCCCATCCATAACGGAAGCGCTCAGGGAACGGCATACCGGTACGTGTGTAGTTCAGTGAGAACGGAGGGTTTGTAATCACGCGGTCAAACCGACGCAGCTCGCCGCCGTCGATGTGCGCCGGGTCTTCCAGCGTGCCGTCGTTGGTGTTGCGTAGGTCGGCGTCCGGGATGCCATGCAGCAGCATGTTCATCTTGGCGATAGCCCAAACGCCGCCGTCCTTCTCCTGACCAGCGAGGCTCAGGTCGCGGCCGTCACCACCCTGCTCCTCGACGTACTCCTTGGAGAGGACGAGCATGCCGCCCGACCCAACGCATGGATCGTAGATACTCATACCTGGGCGCGGATCAGCAATGCGCGCCATGAGGCGCACAACCGCCCGTGGCGTGTAGAACTCGCCACCCTTCTTACCCGCTGAGTCGGCGAAGTCGCGAATCAAGTATTCGTATGCTGCGCCTAGCAAGTCTGGGAATTCAAAGTCCGCCCGGCGGAGTCGGACCTTGTTGAAGTGCACGATTAGCTCGCGCAGCTTCTTGTCCGACATTGTGGACTGGCCGACTTTCCGATTGAAGTCGATGTGTTGGAGGACGCCGTCGAGAGAGCGGTTGTGGTGTTCAAGCTCTTGCAGCGCTTTATTCAGGCCATCGCCAATATTCTTGTGCAGATCGCCGTGGACCGTTTCCCACCGCGCGCGCTCCGGCACATAGAATGTCTTGTAGAAGGCGGGTGCTTCGGCTCGCTGTTCCGCTTCGGCCTGCGACCGGCCCTTGGTGAGCTGTTCGGCAACAATTTGCTCTTGTTCCGCTACAAATTCGTCAGAGGCGTACTTGAGGAACAACATGCCAAAGATGTATTCCTTGTATGCCGCTGCCTCCATTGAGCCACGCAGGATATCGGCAGCGGCAAACAAATGCCTCTCAAGCTGAGGGAGGGTTAGCCGAGTCACCGATCGTTGTCCTTCCAGTCCAGCTCGGACGCAAGCGAAACTAGCGTAGCAGGGCGGAACGGTATTACGGAGGACCAGCCGGCGCTAGCAAGGCGGGGCTTGATCCGTTGTTTCTGGGTTGAGCGTTCGGCTTCCATGGACATGATCTCATATTAGCAGACTTGGTCGTTCATAAAGGTCTGCAAGCGGGCGCGAAATGGCCGAAAAGGGTGATTGACATGAACCGCCCGTGGGCTTCGCGCCCGCTCATGCAATAAGTAAGCGAGCCCAGTGGGCTCGCTTAGATAGCCGAGGGGCTGTTAGGCACCTGCTGTCCTCAAAATGAGAGAAGAACTCCCACGATTTTCCACCTCACCTACGACTACCTAGCTTTGTTATAACGCTTAGAGCTCATTGCGGTCAACTCTGGGGGCCTTGCACTATTGCTGTTGACCAGTTAGGAAACACTTTCGTAGAATGAGAGCGAAGGATCTGCACGTTCCCATGACTACATCACAAAATTCAAACACGTACATAGGCGCACTCATAAATCAGGGCCTGACCACGACCGGAGAGAGTCTCCGTAGTCTGGCCGAGGAGTGCGGGGTTTCGGCGGGCTATCTCGTCAAGTTACGCCGCGGAGAGATTAGACATCCGCGCGAAGATATTTTAGAGTGCATGGCACGGGCGCTTGATCAGGACGTGGATGATTACCACGTTGCTCTCTTGGCCGATCACGGCGAGCTACCTCGTTGGAGCAAAGTCCTCGGCGCCGAGCTTGATCTCCGCTTGAACAATGAGGATGAGAAGGCGATTGCACAGTTCGTTGAGGCCATGATCAAGTCGCGGCGCGGTCAGTAACACCATACGGATAATCGGTACAGGGGGGTGGAATGAGGGCGCGATACAAACGGATTACGTACAACCCCTTGGTCGCGCTACAAGCAATGATACCCCGAAGCGGTCTGGACCACACGGAGTCCCTGACTATCGCCGAAGTCCAAGCCACCGTCTTGCTCAAGATGGTTGGCGTAATACGGCCGCCGGTGCCGGTGCCGATCCTGGCCGAATACCTTGACGTCGGTGTTGAGTGCGATCCGGTGGCAAGTGTGGTCGGGTATCACACGCTTAGGGACGGCAACTGGTACGCCGGCTACAGCGACGAGAGCCCAGCCGCACGGAACGCTACGATCGCGCACCAGATCAAATGCATTTTAGATGATCCGTTTGGTGACGGCCTATACCCGCCCGTCGCCGTCATGGCCACTCTGCTACGTAAACACCACGTGGCTGAATACTTCGCGCAGTGTCTGACGATGCCCGGGCCATTCGTGCAGCAAGCTTGGCGCCGCGGGGAGCGCGATGTCGAGCAGCTGGCGAAGTTGTTCGGCGTTCCGACGGCGTCGATGCTGTTTCGGCTCAAGACGCTGCGGCTGGTGGAGACGGGGCATGAGCTGTAGGCAACGCTGAGCGCCAATGTATGGGAACGACTAGCGCGCGATGTTCGTGATGTAATCAGCACGCCTAGTCACGCTATACCGAGCTCCCCGATAGCGCTGATGACATCAGTTCGAAGAAGAAAGAACTTGCCGAGCCGATCACGCTGAGTTTCTGACAGGTCCATCAGGTACATTGCCCGCGCCGTTGTTGAGACCATCTCGACGCTGGGTAGCTCGTCACACTCCCTCTCTAGGACGATCAGTGGTAATTGAGAATTCGGGTTAATGACTAGTCCAGTTTGATCGAAGTCCCAAAAGATCATAAACAGGTGCTCAGCCGGATGCTGCGTCCGGCACGTGTTATGGTAATCCTCTCTAAGACAGTGCTGTTCGACGAATGCTTTCACTTCCGCTTCTTGATCATCTGCCAGAGACATCGTTCGCCCTCCTATCTGTGTACCACCTTATAGCTGTCACCAAGTCATATCGCCTTGTTTAAGGGCTGCTTTCCGAACCCTCTAATGGACAAGGATCTTAGGCGCCTTCCTTCATAGCTCATCGCTATCGGCTGTCGGAGGAGCCCTCGCGGTCTGGGCCGAGGCCGAGCAACTTCAGCAGCGGGGCGGTCGGCACCCGGTAGGTCAGGCCCACGCGGAGCACCGGTACCGGAAACTCGCCGCGGCGGGCGAGCTCGAAGGCGCGCGTGCGCCCGATACCGAGCGCCCGGGCGGCCGTGACGAGGTTGACCACAGCGGGCAAGGCCAGCAGCTCCTCGCGGCTCATCGCCTCCATGGCGCTTCACCTCCCCGGACATGCGCTCTGCCCCTAGAGCGCATGATGCCCCTTCTGTTCGTTACAAGTCAAACGCTCTCGACGCAGAGCAGATGAGCTTGTAGCGTCGGCGATGACCATCTGGTTCGTCACGGAGAGAGGTGACATGGCGGGCAGAGTGCGACCTCTACGAGAGGTGTTGGCGGCCGGGCTGAAGACAACCCGCATAGGACTGGGGCTCAGGCAGGAAGACGCCGCCGCACGGGCCCGGGCTCATGGGCTGAGTACCTGGATTCGCGGAACGGTGGCGCAGGCGGAGGTGGGGGCGCGCCGGTTGACGTTGGAGGAAGTGCTCCTGTTGTCCTTGGCGTACAAGACCACGCCGGCCGCACTCATTGTGGGCGAGGACGACGAGCTCGTAGAGCTGGCCGTACAGGCTCGGGTACCCGCTGGGACGCTGAGGGCGCTCCTGTCGGGTCAGGCCGTGGCCACCAACGGCCCGCCCGGTGCCGCAGCGGCTGAGCGAGAACTGGACGGCATCGGAGACGCAGAGCGGCACGCTGCCCGGCGGCTGGGAGTGCCGGCTGAGCAGGTCGCCCGCGCGGCGGTGGCGCTGTGGGGACGCCCACTATCGGAGGAGCGGGACCGGCGCCTGGCGGACCCGCCACCGGACCTCTCCGCTCGCCGGCTCCAAGCGCTGCGGGGTCACGTGACTCGTGACTTGATGTCAGAGCTCCAGCCCGTGCTACGCGGGCGGCCAGTCGTCCGACGCGAGCCAACCCCGACGCCCAGCGCCACTCGCGCATCAGGAGAACGCCCATGAAGGGCATGACCTACAAGCGATGCAGGTGCCCAGCGCGCTACAACGCTGCCGGCAAGCGGCTGGCTTGTGCGAAGAAGCACGGCAGCTGGTCGTACGTCATCGACGTGCCGCTGTCTGAAGAAGGGCGCAAAACGCTCGGGCGGCAGCAGATCACGCGGGGCGGCTTCGCGGCCGAGGATGATGCTGCGGCCGAAATGCGCCGCGCCATCCATCTGCTGGAGATCCCGGACCCAGACGACGACGCGGGGCACGTCCAGATCGCCGACCTGATCCGCGACCACTACAAGCGGTACGGACAGTTGCCAGAGCACGACGACGTCAAGCGCCGGTTTGTGGTGGGGCTGCCGCTGGTGCGGGGCCAGACCGCGGCGGACTGGCTCGACGAGTGGCTGGCCGGCAAGCGCGGCATCGCTCGCACCACCCTTCGGTCGTACGAGGGGCACATTCGGCTGCACCTGAGGCCGCGCCTTGGCCACATCCTGCTGGAGAAGTTGCGGGGCCCACACATCCAGGCCGCGTACGACGGCATCGTGGCCGATAGTGCGGGCAATCCGCGGCCAGTTGGTCCGGCCACCATCCGGCGGATTCACGCCACCCTGCGCAAGGCTCTAAACGATGCGGTGCGGCAGCGGCGCATTCCCGACAGCCCGGCCCTGCACGTCGAGCTGCCGCGCGCCCGGCGACCGAAGCCGGTGGCGTGGACCAAGCAGCGGGTCACCCAATGGATGGCGAGCGGCGCACACCCCACGGTGGCAGTGTGGACGCCTGCCCAGACAGGGGCGTTCCTCGACTACGCCGCCAGCGACCGGCTGTATGCCTGCTACCACCTGCTCGTCTTCCGTGGCCCACGCCGCGGTGAAGGCGTGGGACTCAAGTGGACCAACCTCGACCTGGACGAGGGCGTGTTCGAGGTGGAGACCCAGATCGTCCAGCTGGGCTGGGAGACGGTCGTGACAGAGCCGAAGTCGGATAGCGACGGCACGGTGGCGCTCGACTCGCTGACGGTGGCAGTACTGAGGACGCACCAGAAGCAGCAGCAACGCGAACGGCGTGACTGGGGCGAGGCGTGGGTCGACAGCGGCTATGTCTTCACCACCGAGCAGGGTGAGGCGCTGCACCCCGACTACGTCAGCCGCCACTTCGTTCGACTGATCCGGCGGGCCAACGAGCTGCGGCTCGGCAGCCGGGGCCGGGCGGTCGCGGACGTACAAGAGGCTCTCGGCGTCACGCCGAGCGGCGTCTATTGCAAGGAAACCAAGCAAGCGGTCATGGCCTACCAGCAGACGCGGGAGCTCGCACCAACCGGCGTGGTGGACCCGCACACCTGGTACCGGCTCTTCCCCGATGCGCCGCTGCGGTCCTACCCGCACCCTGGCTACTTACCGCCGATCCGGCTCCACGACCTGCGGCATGGCGCAGCGACGCTGGCGCACGCCGCGGGCACCGACCTGAAGGTGATTTCGGAGATGCTCAGACACTCGACCATACAGATCACAGCCGATACGTACACGACGGTGCTGTTTGAGGTGGCGCGGGAGGCAGCCGAGGCGACGGCCCGCATCGTGCCGCGCCGACGGACGGTTGACGGCGCCGTTAGCACGCCGTTAGCACCGGGCCGCAGGAACGATGCTGGGCGCTCTTCCCGGAGGAAGAACGCCCAGGTCAGGAAGGGTGGGGGGGGTGGGGCTCGAACCCACGACCGACGGATTATGAGTCCGCTGCTCTAACCGGCTGAGCTACCGCCCCCGACGGCTGACAAGATTACCGACCCATTATCCGGTCGCGTTACCGCACCGAACAAACTGCTCCCACCTGCGGCAACACCCGCCGCGCCGGGAGACGAACCCGGCACCCGGCGCCTCCTCGACGACGCCCGCCTCAGACCGGCCACGCGCCGCGCAGCGCCTCGATCACCCGGCCGTACGCGCCCCAGCGTGCAGCCATCCGCTCCACCCCCGCCGATTCGGGCCCCTGACGGCGCACCACCCGTACGGTCGCCGCTGCCGCCTCCTCCATCGAGGTCCAGCACCCGACGCCCAACCCGGCCAGAACAGCGGCGCCCCGCGCACCCGCTTCGTCGGTGTCCACCACCTCCAGCGGCAGCTCGACCGTATCGGCCAGCAGCTGCGCCCAGAGCGGACTCCGCGCTCCCCCGCCGCCGAGCCGGACGGCGCCGGCCACGTCGAACGCCGTACGGAGCGCGTCCAGATGCGTGCGGTGGTTGAAGACGATCCCCTCCAGCAGCGCGCGGAGGAGGTGACCACGCGTGTGCCAGCCACGCAGCCCGACGAACGCCGCCGAGGCGTCCGCGCCGTACGGCGATCCGAACAGGAACGGCAGGAACACCACCGGATCATCGCCATCATCGACAGCGGCGACCTCCGCGGCCACGAAGCCGTACGGATCACCGTTGGCACGGCCGCGTTCGAACGAGTCACGGCACAGCGTCCGGACGAACCACTCCAGGTTCGTCGAGGACGCCGGCGAGGTCGACATGTTGAGCCACTGCCCGCGTCGCAGGAAGCTGCGCGCCTGCCACCGGTGACCCAGGCGGACGTCGGCGGAGACGACCTGGTTGATGCTGAACGTCCCCATCATCATCGACACCGCGCCGACCGCCACAGCACCCATCCCGAGCGCCGCCGCGTCGACATCGTGCGCGCCGGCCACCACGGGCGTACCGACCGGCAGCCCGGTCTCGGCGGCGGCCGCGGCAGCCACCTTGCCCGCCACGTCCGCCGACGCCACGATCGGCGGCACCTTCGCCGCAACCGCATCCAGGCCGTAGAGGGCGAAGGCGTCTGCGCTGTACGCCTGCGAATGCACGTCGGTGAATGACGCACTGGCCTCCGTCGGATCGGTGGCGACCTCCCCGGTGAGCCGTAGCCGGAGCCAGTCCTTGCAGAACAGCAGCCACCGGGCACGGTCAAGCGCGTCCGGCTCGTGGTCGCGCAGCCACGCGTAGATCGCCGCGGGCGACGCCGGAAACGGCGACTGACCGGTGAGTGGCAGTGCCCGCTCGGCCACGCCATCACGGCGATAATCATCCACATAGGAATACGCTCGGGAGTCCATCGCCAGGATCGCGGGGCGAACCGGCCGCATTGCCCCATCCACCAAATAAGCCCCGTCGTTGTGGCCGCAGAGCCCGACCGCGAGCACCTCGCCGGCCGCGACATCCGCGGAGGCGAGACACGCACGGATCGCCGCCGCACAGCTCGTCCAGACGGCATCCATGTCGCGCTCCACCCAGCGCGACTGCGGCGTCGATAGCGGCGCCCGCTCGGCGGCCAGCGCCACCTGGCGACCGGTCAGGTCGAACAGCGCGGCCTTGGTGACGGTCTGGCCGGCGTCCACGCCCAGCAGCAGCCTGCGGCTCACACCCACCCCAGCGCGCGGGCGTTCACCGCCGTCATGCACCGCCCGGTGCGCAGGAACTCGGTGACCGCGTCGGCGACCAGCGCGGCGGACGTGCGGTTCGTGTCGACGGTGTCGCCGCCGAAGTGCGTGGTCAGCGTGACATTGTCCAGCCCGCGCCACGGACTGTCCGGACCCAGCGGTTCGTGGTCGAACACGTCGAGCCCGGCGCCGGCGATCCGCCCGGCGGCCAGCGCCTCGTACAGCGCGTCCGTGTCTACCACCCGGCTGCGGGCGACGTTGACGAAATACGCGTTGGGCTTCATCAGCGCGAACTGCGCGGGCCCGATGAAGCGGTCGGTTTCAGGCGAATGCCGGGCCTGGACCACCACGAAGTCGGACTCGGCGAAGACGGCGTCCAGGCTCAATGCCCGCTCTACCCCACAAGAATCCAACAGCTCATCGGGCGCGTACGGGTCATAACTGAGCAGCCGGCACGCGAACCCGGACAGCTTCGCGGCGAAGTGCCGCCCGACGTACCCGAAGCCAACCATGCCGACAGTACGGCCGGCGATCTCGATCCGGCTGCCCGGGAACTCCTTGCGCCAGCCGCCCGCCTTCACCGACGCGTCCGCGCGGGCGATGTTGCGCGCCTCGGCCAACATCAGCCCGAGTTGCAGCTCGGCGACCGCAGAGGCGTTCCGCCCGTACACCGGGACGACGCCGACGCCGCGCGCGGTAGCCGTGGCGACGTCGACGTTCTCCAACCCGTTGCGGGCCACCGCGACCAGCCGTAGCGCGGCGGCGGACCGGAGCAGCCCCGCCGCGACCGGCGCGAAGTGCAGGCAGAGCACTGCCGCACCGACAACAGCGTCAGCCAGCTCCGCCGGGACGGGCACGGCGCCCGGCCCGGCGACCTCCATCCGCTGCTGCGCGGCATGCTGCTCGGCCTTCGAGCCGGCCCAGTCAACTGTGCGGACCCGAACGTCCACACCACCAGTGAGCGCCGCGACGTACGCCGAGGCGGGGATGAACTGGTCGCCGACCGCGAGAACCTCCATGGTCACGAGCCTGCCACGATAGGCCGCGGAAGTACCTGCGTCTTGAGCCCTTCGCCAGCCCGGAACGCGGCGAGGGCGGCGGGGTACTCCTCCAGTGGTAACCGGTGGGTGATCATCGTGCCGGCGTCGAGCACTCCCCCGGCGAACAGCTCACCGGCCCGCTCGAAGCTGTGCAGGACGGCCATGGAGCCGACGACGGTAATCTCCTCGTTGTAGATCCGGAACGGCGAGAACCGCACCTCCGCGCTCTCCTCCGAGACGCCGAACTGCAGGAACGTCCCTCCCTTGCGGACCCGGCGGAAGCCGTCCTCGATCGCGGCCACGACTCCTGTGCAGTCCACGACGACCTCCCAGCCGAGCGGATGGCCCAGCTCGGCCGCCGACGCAGCCACGGCCGAGGCGCCGAGCAGTTTGGCCGTCTCCAACCGGCCCGGGTTGAGATCAACAACGGAGATGGACACAGCGCCGGCCCGCCGCGCGAGCTGCAGCATCATCAGCCCCATCGTGCCGGCCCCGTAGATGAGGTAGTGCTCGCCGAGCCGGCGCGGCAGCACGTCGTACCCGCGCACCGCGCACGACAGCGGCTCGACGAGCGCCGCGTCCTCCAACCGGATGTCCTCGGGCAGCCGGAAACAGTTCGCCACCGGCGCCACCGCGAACTCCGCCGCCCCGCCGGCCCGGCTGACCCCGATCGCGGCCCAGCGGTCACACAGGTTGCCACGGCCGAGCCGGCAGAAGTGACACTCGCCGCAGAACAGGGACGGGTCGACGGCGACGGGATCCCCGATCCGCAACTCGGTGACGTCCGCACCGATCGCCACGACCCGTCCGGAGAACTCGTGGCCCGGGATCACCGGCAGGCTCGGCGCGAACTCCCCGTCGAGGATGTGCAGATCGGTACCGCAGATCCCGCAGGCGGCGACCTCCACCACCACGTCCCGACCCCCTGGCTCCGGGTCGTCGACGGTCTCCACGGAGACCTGACCTGGTGCGCTGATCACCGCTGCTCTCACGTGCCCACCTCGCTGTGCTCGGAGGCCCCGCGCGCGGGACTGCTGTACGCATTGGTTCGCTCGCTGGGCGCCCTCACTTAACGGCTCCCATCGACAGTCCGCGGACGAGCTTGTTCTGCGCGATCCACCCGGCGATGAGCACCGGCAGCGACACGAGCGTTGCGGCGGCGCAGAGCCGCGCCAGGAAGAGCCCTTCGCTGGTGATGAAGCCGACCAGGAACACCGGCGCCGTGGCCGCGTTCGTCGACGTCAGGTTGACCGCGAAGAAGAACTCGTTCCAGCTGAAGATGAAGCAGATCAGCGCGGTGGCGGCGATGCCGGGTGAGACGATCGGCATGATGACGCGCACCAGCTGGGTCGGCAGCCCGGCGCCGTCCAGCGCGGACGCCTCCAGCAGTTCCTTCGGCACCTCCAGGAAGAACGACCGCATGACCCAGATCGCCAGCGGCAGGTTCATGGCGGTGTAGAGGACGACGAGCGTCCAGATGTTGTCGAGCATCCCGAGCGTCTTGACCGTGATGTAGATCGGCACGACGGCGGCGACGATCGGCAGCATCTTCGTGGAGATGAAGAAGAACAGCACGTCACGCCACTTGACCACCGGCCGCAGGCTCAGCGCGTACGCCGCCGGCACGGCCAGCACGATCACCAGCAGTACCGAGAAGACGCTCGCCATGGCCGAGTTGATCAGGTACGGCATGATGTCGCGGTCGAAGATCGCCCGGTACTGGTCGAGCGTCGGGGCGGTAAACACGGTCGGGGGGTTGGTCGCCGCGGCGGACTCCTGCTTGAAGCCGGTGAGCACCATCCACAGCACGGGGAAGAAGAACGCGATCCCGACCAACCACGCGATCGCGCTCCAGAGGTACCCGGCGCGCGGCCGGCGCGCGGCCGGGGCGGCGGGCGGTGCGGTGACGGCAGTCATGCGTGCGCCTCCGTTCCCTTGAAGAGGCTGGAAATGACCCGCAGTGCGAACGTGGAGACGATGATCGTCGCCACCACGACCACGACGCCAAGCGCGGCGGCCTGGCCAATGTCGAAGGCGCGGAAGGCCTCCAGGTAGAGGAAGTAGGGCAGGTTGGTGGTGGCGGTGCCCGGCCCGCCCTGGGTGATTGTGAAGATCGCGTCGAACGTCTGGACCAGGTAGATCGAGCCGAGCAGCAGCCCGAGTTCGATGTACTGGCGCAGGTGCGGGAACGTGACGAAGCGGAACGCCTGCCACGGCCCGGCGCCGTCGACGCGCGCCGCCTCCATCGTCTCCAGGCTCTGGCTCTGCAGACCAGCGAGCACGATGAGCGTCATGAACGGGGTCCACTGCCAGACCAGGACGGCGACGATGGACGCCACCGGGAACTTGCTCACCCAGTCGGTCGGCTCGGCGCCGAAGAGCGCGGCCGGCGCGTTGAGCAGCCCGAAGACCGGGTTATACGCGGCGTACTTCCACAGCAACGCCGCCGCGACCGGCATCACCAGGAACGGAGAGATGAGCAGCGTGCGGACCACGCCGCGGCCGAAGAACTTCCGGTCCAACAACATCGCGCAGCCGACGCCGAACAGCATCGAGATGAGGACGGCGCTCGCCGTCATCAGCACCGTGTTGAGCGCGGCGGTGCGGAACGTCTCGTCGGTGAACGCCTGGGTGTAGTTGCTCAACCCGACGAACCGCCTGCCGTCCTCCGGGTGGAGCAGGTTCCAGTCCAACGTGGAGTAGTAGAGCGTCACCACGAACGGCAACTGGGTGACGATGATCGTGAGGACAAGCGCGGGAAGCAGGGGCAGCCGGCGGACGAACCGCTCCTTCGGCGTCATGGCCCGCTTCTGCGCCTTGAGCTGCTGGCGCTGCGACGGCTTCCGCGCCGGCCGGGTCGTCGCTGCCCGGCCGGCATCCGGCGTTGTGACGGTCATTGGTACTTCTTCGCCACGATTTCGGCCTCCTTCTGCCCCGCGGCGAGCGCCGCGTCGACGCTGGTGCGGCCCGCGATGGCGGCCGACACCTGCTGGGCGACCTTCGTGCCCAGGTCGGCGAACTCGGGGATCCCGACGAACTGCACGCCGGGCGCGGGTCGTGGCTGCACACCGGGGTTGTCCGGGTCGACCAGCTCGATCGCCTTCAGGGTCACCTGGGCAAACGCTTTCGCCGCGTCCTGGTACTCCGGGATTTCGTACGTGGACGCGCGCGCTCCCGGCGGCACCCGCGACCAGCCGAGCTTCTCGCCGACCAGCTTCTGGTAGTCCTTGCCGGTCGCCCAGGCCATGTACTTCCAGGCGGCGTCCTGCTTCTTCGACGTCTTCGGCATCGCGAGCGCCCACGCCCAGAGCCAGCCGGAGCTCTTGGTCTTGTTCACCGGCGCGTAGACATAGCCGACCTTGCCGGCGACCTTGCTGACGTTCGGGTCCTCCAGCGAGCCGGCGGCGACGGTCGCGTCGTACCACATCGCGGCCTTGCCCTGACTGAATGCGGTGAGGCACTCGGAGAAGCCGGAGTTCGGCGCGCCTGGCTCGCCGTGCTTCCTCACCAGGTCGACGTAGAACTTGGTCGCGGCCGTGAACTCCGGCGAGTTGACCTTGGCGTTCCAGTCCTTGTCGAACCAGGTGCCGCCGTAGGTGTTCACGATCGTGGTGAGCGGTGCGAGCACCTCGCCCCAGCCAGGCAGGCCGCGCAGGCAGATGCCAGCGGTGCCGCCCTGGTCAAGCTGGGCGGCGTACTGGGCGACCTGCGCCCAGGTCGGCTGCTCGGGCATCGTGATGCCCTTGGCCTGGAACAGGTCCTTGCGGTACATGAGGAACGATGACTCGCCGTAGAACGGCACCGCGTACAACTTGTCCTGATAGGACAGCGCCTTGCGCATCGGCTCCAGGAGGTCGGCCTTGTCGTAGGCCGAGTCGTCGTCGGCGCGCTTGTCGAGCCCGACCAGCCACTTGTTCTTCGCCCAGATCGGGGCCTCGTACGCGCCGATCGTCACCACGTCGAACTGACCACCCTGGGTGGCGACGTCCTGGGTGACTTTGTCGCGCAGCTCGTTCTCGGGAAGGATGTTGTACTTCACCTTGATGCCGGACTTCTTCGTGAAGCCCTCCTCGGTGAGCTTCTCGATGTCCTGCATCTGCGGGTTGCCGACCGTGGCCACGGTGATCGTCTGGCCGCCCCCGCCGTTGTCGGAGCCACCTCCGGCACCGCTGCAGCCGCTCGCGACAAGCACCGCGCACACCGCGACGGCAAGGGTCGCCCGTGCTTTCTGCATGTTGACCTCCTTATTGCTCCCCGCTACTGGCGGGGATCAGGACGCCGTCCCCGCGGGGCGTCGGGGGTAGCGGATCGTCACCGCGTCGGCGGTGACGGGGTGTTCGGGCAGGTCGGCGGTGCCGACAGCGAGGCACGCCGAGCTGCCCCAGGCGACCGCGCGAGCCAGCCGCGCGGCAGGATCATCGGTCTCGTCGGCGACCCAGCCGGCGAGCAGCGCATCACCAGCGCCCACCGTGTTGACGACGTCGATTGGCGGCGGCACGGCGTGCAGGCAATGTTCGGGCGAGACCAGCAGCGCGCCGTCGCCGCCCAGGCTGACCAGGACGGCGGGTCCGAGCTGGTCCGCGGCCTCCACGGCGTCGGTGAGCGTGACAATCGGGCGGCCGGTCGTCTCGGCGAGTTCGGCGACGTTCGGGGTCAGCAGGTCGGCGCCGGCGTGCGCGGCCGCGATCAGCGCCGGGCCGGACGTGTCGACGGCCACCCGGGCACCCGCGGCCTGGCCGGCCACGACCGCGCGCGCCACCAGGTCAGGGCCCGTGCCGGGCGGGAGCGTGCCGGCGATCACCAGCCACCGGGCGCCGCGGACGGCGTCGACCGTCGCGGCGAGCAGCGCCTCGATGTCGCTCGCGGACAGCAGCGGGCCCGGCTCGTTCAACTTCGTCGTCTGACCGCCTGGCGTGACGACGCTGACGTTCACCCTGACCGGACCGCCCACCGGCACGGCGCACACCTTCACGCCGTCCGCCGAGAGCAGCGCCACCAGCTGGTAGCCCTCGGCGCCGCCGGCCGGCAGCACGGCGACGCTGGACCGCCGGTGGGCGCTGAGCACCCGGGTCACGTTCACGCCCTTGCCGCTCGCCTCGACCCGGGCCGGGCTGGTCCGGTTGACGACGCCAGGCACCAGTTCCTCGAGGCGGACCGTCCGGTCGAGGCTCGGGTTCGGGGTCAGGGTGACGATCATGCGCGCACCACGTGCGGTCCGAGCATCGAGTAGCGGTGCGCCTCAGGCGCCGAGAGGCCCGTATCGGTGATGACCATCTCGAAGTCGCTGATCTCGCCGAACCGGCAGAAGCTGCTGATCCCGAACTTGGTGTGAACGCCGATGAGCACGCGCCGGTGCGCCGAGCGGATCGCCTGCGCTTTCACCTCGGCCACCGCCGGGTCGGGCGTGGTGAGGCCGTGCTCGCGCGAGATGCCGTTGGCGCCGATAAACGCGAGATCGACGACGAAACCGGCGAGCATGCGCGCGGTCCAGTGGCCGACCGTGGCCAGCGTCCGGCCGCGGACCCGCCCGCCGAGGAGCAGCACGGTCATGTTCGGCGCGTTCGCCAGCGACGCGGCCGCCGGTACGGATGCGGTGAGCAGGGTCAGCGGGCGGTTCGTCGGGAGCGCCTCGGCGACCAGCTGCGGCGTGAACCCCTCGTCGACGAAGACGCTCTCGGCGTCGCCCAACTGCTCGGCGGCGGCCGCGGCGATACGGCGCTTCTCGTCCACCCGGACGTTGATGCGGCTCGCGAGGCTGGTCTCGAAGCCCGCGTTCTCGATCGGGTACGCGCCGCCGTGGACGCGCCGCACCAGCCCGCGCCGCTCCAGAACCTTGAGGTCGCGGCGGACGGTCTCGGGCGCGACGGTCAGCTCAGCGGCGATGTTGGCGACGTCGATCCGCCCGTCGGCGCGGGCACGGGTGACGATGCGGTGCTGGCGCTCTTCGGCGTGCACAGCCAACTCCCTTCGCCGCGATGTGAGATCGGGCAGCTCTGCGCCCGAATCTGTTCGCATGAATGTGTCTACCGGGTTAAATCCCTTGTGACCAGCATCACAGGCGCCTACATTCTGCCCGTTTCTGCCCGTTCGACGCTGCAGTGTTTGGGCTGGTCGCGTCGGGTTCCTCGGGGCTTGCTGGCCTGGCGTGATGCCCGATTCGGCACCAGGAAGTGTGGGTTCCCGCTGCGGTAACGCTGACTGGGTGACAATCGCCCGATGGGGACCGATCCGCTGGAGGCGCTGCGCGCCCTCCGCCTGGCGTTGCCGGGGACGACCGAGCGGCTCAGCCACGGCGAACCGACCTGGTTCGTCCGGGGCAAGAAGACCTTCGTCACGTACGCCAATAGAGCCAGCGCCCTATTGGTGGGGCTTTAACGGCTGGTCGCCGAGTTGGACTCCGCGGACGGCTGACCGGTCGTAGGGTCTGGCCTATGAGCACACACTTTGACGTCGTGGTCCTGGGCGCCGGCCCGGGCGGGTACACGGCCGCCGTCCGGGCGACCCAACTCGGGCTGAAGGCGGCCGTCGTCGAGGAGCGCTACTGGGGTGGCGTCTGCCTCAACGTCGGGTGCATCCCGTCGAAGGCGCTGCTGCGCAACGCCGAGCTCGCACACCTGGTCACCCAGGAGGCGAAGACCTACGGCATCGAGGTGAACGGGCAGGTGCGCTTCGACTACGGCGCGGCGTTCACCCGTAGCCGCAAGGTCGCCGATGGGCGCGTCAAGGGCGTGCAGTACCTGATGAAGAAGAACAAGATCACGCAGTACGACGGGCGCGGCACGTTCACCGACCCGAACACCCTGCAGGTGGGCGCCGACAGCGTCACGTTCGACCACTGCATCATCGCGGCCGGCGCGACCACGCGGCTGCTGCCCGGCACGGCCGTGAGCGAGCGGGTCGTGACGTACGAGGAGCAGATCCTCAGCGCCGAGCTGCCCGAGAGCATCATCATCGCCGGCGCGGGCGCCATCGGCGTCGAGTTCGCGTACGTGCTGCACAACTACGGCGTCAAGGTGACGGTCGTCGAGTTCCTCGACCGGGTCGTCCCGCTGGAGGACGCCGAGGTCTCCACCGAGCTGGCTCGCAGGTACAAGCGGCTCGGGATCGACGTCCTCACGTCCACCCGCGTCGAGTCGATCGACGAGAGCGGCGAGAAGGTACGCGTCACCGTCTCCAAGGACGGCCAGCAGCAGACCCTGGAAGCCGACAAGGTGCTGCAGGCCATCGGCTTCCAGCCCCGTGTAGACGGGTACGGGCTGGAGAAGACTGGGGTAGCGCTCACCGATCGCGGCGCCATCGCCGTCGACGGGCGCTGCCGTACCAACGTGCCGCACGTCTTCGCCATCGGCGACGTCACCGCGAAGCTGATGCTCGCGCACGCCGCCGAGGCGATGGCCATGATCGCCGCCGAGACCATCGCCGGCGCCGAGACGCTGGAGCTGGACTACGTGATGATCCCCCGGGCCACGTACTGCCAGCCGCAGATCGCCAGCTTCGGGTGGACCGAGGAGCAGGCTCGCGAGCAGGGCTTCGACGTCCAGGTGGCGAAGTTCCCGTTCAGCGCCAACGGCAAGGCGCACGGGCTCGGCGACACGGTGGGCTTCGTCAAGATCCTCAGCGACGCCACGCACGGCGAACTGCTTGGCGCGCACCTGATCGGACCCGAGGTCACCGAACTCCTGCCCGAGCTGACGCTGGCGCAGCAGTGGGACCTGACCGTGCACGAGGTCGGGCGCAACGTCCACGCCCACCCGACTCTCGGCGAAGCGGTCAAGGAAGCGATCCACGGCCTCGCCGGCCACATGATCAATATGTGACGACATCAATATGTGACGACATTGACTCCAGAGGAACGGACACCAGGGGGAATGCGCATGTCAGCACCGCCTGCCGACGCGCTGATACTGAAACGAGCCGAGATGATGGAGCGCCGGGCGCGGCGAGCCCTGAACCTCGTGGTGTGGTTGGAGACAGGCGTCGTGGTCGTCACGGCGCTGGGCGCGGCCTTCATGCTCGCGCTGGCATTGAGTCTCGACGCCGCGTTCGC
>Ga0210378_10000096_pt1 | contig 38118 bp, 40 predicted proteins | sample PLM1_60_b1redo_FD_155465 | JGI IMG/M metagenome (GOLD analysis project Ga0210378, IMG submission 155465) | Groundwater sediment microbial communities from an aquifer in East River, Colorado, USA - PLM1_60_b1 redo | ecosystem: Environmental > Terrestrial > Soil > Riparian zone | place: USA: East... | reverse complement strand
CACGCGGACGAGCTTCCGGCCGAGTGCACGAGCGACGCTCTCCCCAAGCGAGGTCTTGCCCACTCCCGGCGGGCCCACCAGTGTGAGGATCGCTCCCGATCCGCGCCCGGTCGACGCCTCGGGCAGGCCACGCTCGGCGCGGAGCTTTCGGACGGCCAGATACTCGATGATCCTGTCCTTCACGTCGGAGAGGCCTGTGTGGTCTTCGTCGAGGATCCGCCTGGCGTCTGAGATGTCGAGGTTGTCCTCGGTCCTGACGGCCCAGGGGAACTCGACCATCCAGTCGAGGTAGGTCCGGATCCACCCATACTCGGGGTTCTGCGCCGACGTCCGCTCCAGGCGGCCCAGCTCGCGCTCGGCCTCCTTCTTGGGTCCCTCGGGCATCCCCGCCTCTGCGATCTTCTTCCGATACTCCTCAACGACGTTGGTCTCGTCGTCGCTCTCGCCCAGCTCCTTCTTGATGGCCTCGAGCTGCTGGCGGAGGATGTACTCGCGCTGGTTCTTCTGCATGCCGTCGGCGACCTCCGAGCGGATCTTGTCCTTGAGGGTCACCTCGGCAAGGATGTCCTTGGTCCAGCCAAGCACCTTCTCCAGTCGCGCCTCGACGTCCAGCGTCTCGAGGACCTCGACCTTCTGGTCGAAGGTCAGGTCGGGCGAATACCCGGCCATGTCGGCCAGAGCGCCTGGGTTGTCGATGCCTCGAAGGAACTCGGCGACCTGCGGCACTCCTCGCGCCTCGACTATGTTCTCGATCGTGGCTCGGTATTCGCGGGCGAGCGAATGCGCCCGCTCCCCAGCTTCCTCCGGGTCGGGTCGGGGCTCGATCTGTACCCAGATGGCGTCACCGGTCCCGGCCACGCCGGACCCGATGAGTGCCCGGTGCAGGCCGCGGATGACGAGCGCTTGCACGCCACCAGGGGTTCGGCCCATCTCCTCGATCTGGGCAACCGTTCCCACGCGCGCGTAACGAGACTCTTGGCGAGGGACGAGCAGAAGGGTGTCCTCAGCTGTCTGCGCCGCCCCGACTGCTCCCCGTGCCTCGGGCGACTCGAGCGTAAGGGTCACCACCATCCCGGGGAGCACGACCCCGGTGGTAAGCGGAAGGAGGGGAAGTATCTTCGTATCGAGCTGTTCGGCCATTCTCGTTCTCCTGATCAGGAAGGTTTCAACTTAAAGAACCATACAGCGGTAGAGCCTATTCCGCCCATAGAAGTTGAGTGCCAGGCACTCAATTCTGAAGCTGGCAGCGGGGGGTCCGGCCTGCCGGCCACGGCTAATTCGGTGGGATGTTCTGATTGAGCCGGAAGACGTTGTCCGGGTCGTAGCGGCGCTTGAGCGCCTTCAGTCGGTCGTACTTCTCTGCTCCGTAAGCCTGCCTGACCCGTTCCTCGCCCTCCTCCATGAGGAAGTTCACGTAGACGCTCGTGTGGTAGGGCTCGAGGGCCGACCAGAGGCCTCTGGACCACTCCCGCTCCTCGTCGAATCCCTCACTGGTCTCGGTGGTAGCGTTGACGTTGAGCGTGTGGCCGGCGGTCCTGCCGTTGAATGCCGTCGCGTCCTCGGCCACGCCCGAGATCGCCCCGCCAAGATGGAAGATCGGGAAAGCGGTCAGGGGCGACGTCATCCGCAGGGCACGATCGGCGATGATGTCGATCACCTCGTCCGTGAGTTCGGCGAGGTCGCAAGAGCGGAAGTAGTACCACCACCCGCTCGGGAAGGACGGGTCAAACATCGCCTGAAGCTCGAGGAACGGCTTCGGCTCGCACAGGTCCAGGACCGGGTGGCCGAACTCCTTCATCGGCCGCATGACCCTCTCCCCGTCCTCGACCGGACCGGCATAGCAACAGATCACCGCGACCACAGGCTTGCCGATCAATCCCCTGGGAATGATCGGTAGGGCGGGAGCGCGCCGATGGACGACGATCGTCGTCAGCTCGTCGGGCACGTCTGTGATCCAATCGCGGTAGAAGCGCAGGACCTCCGGCGACTCCTCCATGTACCAGAAGATCGGCCCCGCGAGCACGATCGGCCCCACCGGGTTCAGCCGAAACTCGAACTCGGTGACGATGCCGAAGTTGCCGCCCGCTCCGCGGACACCCCAAAAGAGGTCGGGGTTCTCCGCCTCGCTCGCCTTCACGAACTCGCCGTCGGCGGTGACCAGATCGACCGAGAGCAGCTGGTCTATCGTGAGCCCGTACTTCCGCATCAGCCACCCGATGCCGCCGCCAAGCGTGAGGCCGGCGAGCCCGGTGTGTGTGACGATCCCTGCGGGGACGGCCAGGCCGAACGCCTGCGTCTCTCGATCGAGCTCGCCCAGGAGCACCCCGGCCTGCGCCCGGGCCGTCCGCGCCTGCGGATCGACCCGGATCTCCTTCATCGGCCCCAAGTCGATGACGATGCCGCCGTCGCAGACGGACTGGCCGGGGAAGCTGTGCCCCCCGCCTCGAACCGCAACTCGTAGGCTGGACCGCCGCGCGAAAGTCACGGCCGCGATGACGTCGGCCACTCCGGCACATCGCGCGATCAAGGCCGGGAACCGATCGATCGATCCGTTCCAGATCCTGCGATGTGCGTCGTAGCTGGGGTTCCCGGGGCGAACGAGCTGCCCCCTGAAGGACCCTTCGAGCTCCTTCAGGGCCGATTCATCGAGTCTGATCTCCGAACCCATGGCAGCCATCCTGCTCCCGATCCTACCTTCGCCCGATTCTCCAACCAATAGTTTGGCCCGTCTTGCGCTTCGAACCTTCCTGCCGGGAGAATCGGGAGGTCTCCACCATGTCGATGCCAAAGCCCGACGATGAGTCCAAGGCGTACTTCCGGTCGCTGGTGCCCGACGACCCCCGGATCCAGTCCCGCCCCATGTTCGGCAACCTGGCGGCCTTCGTGAACGGGAACATGTTCCTTGCCCTGTTCGGGTCGCAGGTGGCAATGCGACTATCTAACAATGACCGGGCCGATTTGCTCCGCCAGGCAGGCGCGTCCCCGTTCGAGCCGATGCCGGGTCGGCCAATGGAAGAGTACGTGGTACTGCCCGAGGCCTGGAGGAAGAGCCGGAAGGAGGCCGACGAATGGGTCGGGCGCTCATTCGCGTGGACCAGTCAGCTGCCTCCGAAGAAAAAGAGAAGCCGGGGGAGCTAGCTCAGGCGGCCGGTTCCACCGACGAACGGAGCGAGCGCCACACGCGGCTCGCGAACATCTCCGCCGCGCAAAGACCGATACTTCAATCAAGCCATGGCTCTCGGAGAGCAGTTCCCCAATGTCCTCGAAGCGGCCCAAGCCGGCGCCGAGTGGGCTATAGCCGCCTTGTACAAGGACCTTCAACCGAAGGTCTTGGCGTATCTGCGAAGCAAGGAGCCGTTCGAAGCCGAGGACGTGGCCTCCGAGGTTTGGCTCGACATAGCCGCGGGCCTCCCCCGGTTCGAGGGCGACGAGGACGCCTTCCGCAGGTGGGTCTTCACGATCGCCAGGCGCCGGCTGATCGACCTTCGTCGGCAGGCCGGGCGCCGGCGAACAACCACCATGTCCCCCGAGGCCCTCGCGTGGCGCGAGCCTTCAGGGGACACGGAGGCCGTAGTCATTGCCGCCATGGAGGCCGAGGAGGCGATGTCCATGATCGCCTCGCTACCTCCTGACCAGGCGGAGGTGGTTCTGCTCCGGTTGGTCGCAGGCTTCAGCGCGGCGGAGGTAGCGATAATCATGGGAAAGCGGCCGGGGACGATCCGGGCTCCAGCACCGGGCCCTGGCAAGGCTGGCCAAGGAACTAGCCCGCCGGGCTGTAACGGATCGACCCCCTATCCCGATGTAAGGGGGAGCCATGAGAAAGCTGCCCCTCGACGATGTGACAGTGGAGAAGATCCTCTCGGGGACGCTTCACCCCGACGACGCCCCGCCTGGATACGCGGGAGTGGCATCTCTTCTTCGCGCGGCGTCGACCGCGTTGGTCCGAACGGATCCCAACCAGGACCTGAAGACAATCGCGACAATGGCGACCGCGGTCTCCGCGAGTCCGGGAGGCTGTCAGCCCGCTCCAAAGAGGCCCAAGATGTCCAGGTTCCTCGTAGGTAAGCTCGCCGCCGCGGGTGTGACGGGCATGCTCTTGATCGGGACCGGGCTGGCCTTCGCCGGCGACTTGCCTGGCCCAGCCCAGAACGCCGCTCACACGATCCTGGCCAAGGTCGGGATCAATGTCCCGGACACGGGCCCGACGTCTCAGGACCAGCTCTATATGGCCTCTGTAAGGCCTACGCCTCCGGCCAGGGAGGGACTTCCGGGCAGAAGAACGATGCGGTAGCGCTGCAGAAGCTCCAGAAGGCCGCCCAAGCCGCCGGTCAGACCGTCGATCAGCTCTGCGTGGGGGCGACCCCAGGTCAGAACGCCGGCCACCCCGTGGTCCCGACACCGAACGGCGGGGGCGCCGGGACGGCGGACACTGCGAGCAACGGCGCGAGCGAACACGGCACCGGGACGGCCAATGAGCACAGCAGGGGCCACAGTCAGGCGGGATCCGCTAAGAGAGGTCCGCCCTAGAGGGCTACCGTAGCTACGCCCCCGTGCCCGCGGCCTGAGACCTCCGGCGTCGAGAACTTAGCCACCCGACTACTCGGCGCCGGAGGACTTAGGAACAGGTACGCTTCCGCAGTGAGGTGGGGCCTGTGATCTGTTCGAGCTGCGGGGCCGACAATCGGGGTGAGGCGAAGTTCTGCCACAACTGTGGCTCGGCTCTGGCCCAAACCTGCCCTAACGGCCATCCCGTCGCGGCTGGAGCGCGGTTCTGTGACCAGTGCGGGGCGGCGGTCGGGGGCGCGCCGCCTGCCCAGGCTGAAGCGCCAACCGCAGAGCGACGACTCGTATCCATCCTGTTCGCCGACCTGGTGGGGTTCACCGCCATGTCGGAGAACCGCGACGCCGAAGATGTCCGCGATCTGCTGTCCCGCTACTTCGCCACGGCGCAACTCCTGGTCGGCAGGTATGGCGGGATCATCGAGAAGTTCATCGGAGACGCAGTCATGGCCGTCTGGGGCTCCCCCGCCGCCCAGGAGGATGACGCCGAGCGCGCAGTCCGGGCCGCCTTGGATCTGACGGAGGCGGTGACGGCCCTCGGCGGCGAGGTCGGCCTGCCGGCCCTCCGAGCGCGGGCGGGGGTCCTCACCGGGCAGGCCGCCGTCACGATCGGAGCCGAGGCGCAGGGAATGGTCGCGGGGGACCTGGTGAACACCGCCTCTCGCATCCAAGCGGCGGCCGAGCCGGGGACGGTCCTGGTCGGCGAGGTGACAAGGCGCGCATCCGAGGCCGCCATCGTCTACGAGGAGGCAGGGACACGGGAGCTCAAGGGCAAGGCGGAGCCGGTCCCGCTTTGGCGCGCGCTCCGGGTTATCGGCGGGGTCAGGGGCGCCCTGAAGGGTTCGGGCCTCGAGCCGCCATTCGTGGGCCGGGATCGGGAGCTGCGGTTGGTCAAGGAGCTGTACCACGACTCTGCCGGGGAGCGGAAGGCGCACCTCGTCTCGGTGATCGGGATCGCCGGGATCGGCAAGTCCCGGCTCTCCTGGGAATTCTTCAAGTACATAGACGGCGTGGCCGACCTGTCCTGGTGGCACCGGGGGCGGTGCCTGGCCTACGGGGAGGGCGTCACCTACTGGGCGCTCGCGGAGATGGTCCGGATGCGGGCCCGCATAGACGAAGGTGAGGAGCAGGCATCGGCGCTGCGGAAGCTACGAGAGACCCTCGAGCGCCACGTGCCCGACCCCGAGGAGAGGAGCTGGGTGGAACCGCGCCTCGCGCATCTGCTCGGCTTGGAGGAACGGACCGCACGGGACCGGGAGGACCTGTTCGGCGCATGGCGACTGTTCTTCGAACGGCTGGCCGACGAGAACCCCACTGTCATGGTCTTTGAGGACATGCAGTGGGCCGACACTGCTCTCCTCGACTTCATCGAGCACCTCTTGGACTGGTCGCGGAATCATCCGATGTTCGTGTTGACCCTTGCCAGGCCCGAGCTCGCCGAGCGCCACTCGACCTGGGGGGCCGGCAAGCGGAACTTCACGTCGCTCTACCTCGAGCCGCTCTCCGCTCGAGCGATGCAGGATCTGCTATCCGGCCTCGTCCCGGGGCTCCCTGAGGAGCTGCGCACGAAGATCCTTGACCGCGCTCAGGGCGTCCCCTTGTACGCGGTGGAAACGGTTCGCATGCTGATCGATCGGGGGTTACTGATTCAGGAGGGAAACCAGTACCGACCGACCGGCCCAATCGACGCCCTTGCGGTGCCGGAGACGCTGCACGCTCTGGTCGCCGCGCGCCTTGACGGGCTCTCGCCCGAGGAACGCCGGTTGGTACAGGACGCGTCCGTGCTAGGCAAGACGTTCACGCGTGCCGGACTCTCGGCCCTGTCCGGGCTCGAGGAAGCCCAGCTGGAGCCTGTCCTGTCCTCGCTGATCCGAAAGGAGGTCCTCTCCTTCCAGACCGACCCTCGTTCGCTGGAACGGGGGCAGTTCGGGTTCCTGCAGGACCTGCTGAAGCAGGTGGCCTACGACACCCTGTCGAAGAAGGAACGCAAGGCGAAGCACCTGACCGTCGCGGGACACCTCGAGAGTGCCTTCTCGGGCGAAGAGGAGGAGATCACCGAGGTCCTCGCCTCCCACTACGTGGACGCCTACGAGGCCGCGCCTGACGCCGATGACGCCCAGCAGATCAGGGGAAAGGCGCGGGAAGCCCTCACCAATGCCGGCCGCCGCGCGGCCTCCCTGGCCGCGGCCGGTGAAGCCCAACGCTACTTCGAGCGAGCCCTGGGGCTCACCGACGACCCACTCGCCGAGGCGGATCTCCACGAACAGGCGGGGGGCATGGCCTGGCTGGGAGGGCGTTTCTCAGATGCCGACGCGCACCACGACAGAGCCATCGAGCTGTACCTTGGAGCAGGCGAGCATCGCGCGGCCGCTCGAGTAACGGCCACTCGCGCCGAGACCGACCTGGGCGAAGGCCGGCTAGGCGAGGCCTTGGACCGCATGCAACGGGCCTACGACGTGCTCTCGCGGGAGGAGCCGGACGAGCCGCTGGCGGTCCTGGTGGCGCAGATCGCGCGGGCGCTGTACTTCAGCGGTGAGTTCGACGCCGCGCTGGAACGGATCGAACGGGCCCTGGACATCGCGGAGTCCCTTCGGCTCATGGAGGTGCTTTCGCAGGCGCTCAACACGAAGGCCCTCGTGCTGGCAAGCCGCGGGCGAAGAGAGGAAGCCGAGGCATTGCTACAGCATTCGCTCAAGATCGCGTTGGAAGGCGACCTTCGCGCGGCGGCTCTTCGCGCCTACAACAACCTCGGGTCGGGCATGGAGGACGCTGATCGCTTCTCCGACATCGTCGACAACATCGACGCCGGGCTCGAGATGGCACGCCGATTCGGCGATCGACCCTGGGAGTACAAGCTGATGGCAGGAGTGATCAACTCCTTCGTCTTCCTCGGTCGTTGGGACGAGGCGCTCGAGGTTGCCGCCAGGGTGCAAGGTGACGACGATCTGGCGGCGGTCCAGGCCGTCTTCGTCGAGATGATGCCCCTGGTGCGGGTGGCGCTTGGCCGGGGGGACCTGGAAGAGGCGCATCGCCTTATGGCGTCCTTCTCCAGCGCTCGCGACTCCGGAGACATTCAGATGCAGACGGCCTTCGCGCTCCTCGAGGCGGAGGTCCTCCTCTCCGAAGGGCGCAACGTCGAAGCTCTGGAGCAGGCGGATCGCCTCCTTGGAGACCTCTCCCTCCTCTTCCACCGGCCGTGGGTGACGAGCTTGCGGGTTACGGCCATGTCGGCGGCCCTCGCACTCGGAGATCTCGAACGCGTCGATGCGGCGCTCTCAGAGATCGCGCGGACGCCGCCGTCGAATTGGACGCCGTCGCTCCGCGCGCAGTCGTCCCGCTTCCAGGCCCTTCTGGACGCGGCCAGAGAGCGTCAGGACACCGTCCAGGCCGGCTTCGAGACTGCGATCGGAGTGTTCCGCAAGCAGGGCATGCGTTTCTGGCTCGCCGTAACCGAACTGGAACACGCGGAGTGGATGGTCGCTCGCGGACGGTCGGACGAGGCGGAGGCGATGGTCTCGGAAGCCCGCTCGATCTTCGAGGAATTGAAGGCCCGGCCGTGGCTCGAGCGTTTGGATCGGGCGGTCGCAGCCGCCCCAGCCCGAGCCGCCGCGACGAGCTGATCTCCGGACCGCGACGTCAGGCTGCGTCGCCCAGGTTCGAGTTCCCTTCGAGGAAACCGATCGGCGCCAGGTCCTCGGCTCCAGGCCCGTCATAGCGGAGCACGTAGAGCCCGTTCCGGACGTCCACCACGTAGATCAAGCCGTCCCTGATGATCGGATAGCTCCACATGACCACCTTGTCCGGCCCGGAGCTGAGCAGAGGGTCCTCGGTCGCCACCGAGTCGAGCGGTATGGGGATGAATTCGGCCACCTGATCGGGGACGAAAGGATCCTGGAGGGAGAAGGCCTGCAGGCCGGCGCTGTGCCAGGACACGAAGGCCAGATCGCCGGCCACCGTCGGGTTGTGCGAAGAGAAGCTCGAGTCCCTGTCACGGTCCGGGGACACCTGGTCGCAGTACGAGGCATCATTGTACGGAAGAACCTGATACTCGGAGATCACCTGAGGCGCCGATTCGTCGGCGACGTCGATGATGCGCACCCATCCCCAAGGGCAGCCCCGGCCGGGGCCACTCCCACCGTAGACCTCGTCCGTGGTAAGCACCAGGTCTCGCCCGGGGACCTTCACCGCGCTGTGCGGCCCGACGCCGGGCCACTGCACTCGCCGCTCGAGCGGCGTGACGATCTCGATCCGCGGGGCTGTATCGCCCTTCGTCACCGACGAGACGTCGAGTATGAAGAACCCGGCGGACAGATGGGCGAGGTACGCTCGCTTCCCGTCGACGGACACCGAAACCGAGTGGAGGTTGTCGTCGGGCCCCGGGTCGGGGAACGACGTCTCCCACCTGGCAACCTCCCGAAAGCCGCCCTGGCGTGCCCCCGAGATGTCTACCACTAGGAGGCTTTCCCCCTGCCCAGGAGTGGACATGAACAGCAGCGCCCTCCCCTGCTTCGAAGGATCCACCCACAGATAGAACTCGTGCGGGACCAGAGACGGGTGGTAGGTCGAGACCAACGCCGGCTTCGCCGCGAACTCTCCGGAGATGTCGAAGAAGCGGATGGTGGGAGGGACCGGCTGGGCGCTGCAATCGTGCCCGGCGTCGCATTCGAAGTTCAGGACCATGAGCAGGTCCTCCTCCGGCCAGATCCGAAGCTCCCGGGACGTCTCACCCGGGTTGCCCTCGGCTGGCGGGCCGATCTCCCCAACGACCTTGGGCTGGGACGGGTCCTTGATGTCGACGACGAGCACGCCGGGATGGACGTGCCCTTCGGATGCATCGGTCCTGCTCCCGATGTAGGCGTAATGGCCGCCTATGGCGATGGCCGCGTTCATCCCCCGGCCGTACAGAGGTTCGTGCCCGACCAGCTCGAAGGCCCCCGGCGGCGCCGGACGGGTCGCAACCGGTGGCAAAGAGGCCGAAGGAGAGGCCGTAGGGGTCGGAGTGGAGGTAGTCCCTCCGCCCGTGCACGACCCAAGCATGAGGGCCGTCAGGGTAAGGCCAACTCCTGGCTTCACGCCAAGAGCAAACGACAACACGTCTCCATACACAAGATGACCCCGTCTTGCGTTTCAAGACCTACCCCGGCCAGAATCGCGAGATGGCGAGCCGCTGTTACACCGTCGTGGTCGATTCCGCCGACCCTCAGAAGCTGGCCGAATTCTGGGCGGCGGTGCTCGACTACAAGGTCGTCTACACCGCGCCGGACGAGGTCGTCATCGCCAAGGACGAGCACACGTACCCCGGGCTGGCCTTCTCCCCGGTGCCGGAAGGGAAGTCGGTCAAAAACCGGCTCCACATAGACCTCAACCCCGACGACCAGGCCGCCGAGGTCTCCAGGCTCGAAGCTCTAGGAGCAAGGAGGGCCGACATCGGGCAAGGCGAGGTGTCCTGGGTCGTGATGCAGGACATCGAAGGCAACGAGTTCTGCGTTCTCACCGCCCGCGATCAGAGCTGAGGCGATCCCCGGCTAATCCGTGTCCTTGGCCGCTCCTATCCTGTGGACTCGGCCACAGGATCATTGGAGAAGTCATATGGTACCCTGGCGAGCCATGGCCAGAAAGCAGGTGATCGTTCAGCTCGATGACGAGCTGGTGAGGAAGCTCGACGACGAGGCCGCTCGGCGACGCGTGAGCCGAAGCGAGCTGATCCGACGCGCCGCGACGACTTTCCTCGACGCCCTTCGCGAGGCCGAACAGGAGCGGGAAATGACCGAGGCCTATCGCCTCCTGCCGGAGGACCCGGCCGAGACGGAGGCCCTTCATCGCCTGGCCGTGGAGAGCTGGCCCGACTGGTGAAGCGCGGTGAGATCTACTGGGGCGATCTGGGGCCCGTAGGTCGTCGCCCGGCGCTGATCGTCACTCGGTCCGCGGCGACCGAGGTGAGGACTCGTGTCACGGTGGCGCCGATCACTCGAACGATCCGCGGTATCGCCTCGGAGGTCCGCGTCGGGCGGGACGAAGGTCTGCCCGACGCCTCAGTCGCGAGCTGCGACAACCTGATCACGGTCGACAAACAAGTCTTCGACGCGTCACCGGTCGGACGCCTCACGATTCGGAAGGTCGCCGCGCTCGACGCCGCTCTGAGATTCGCGCTCGGCATCCGATACTGACCCAGGTGCCCGTCGCGGGTTCATGCCAGGCATACGATGACGCGACATGCGGCCCCCGGACTCCCGCGGAGACATATCGGCGTATGAGCAGCGCTTCCGGCGAGCCGGCCTCCCGCTCCTGATCGAGGACTACTCCGCCACTGAGGACATCTTCACCCGTGCCCTGCCCTTCCTGGCGCTCGCCTTCATGGTCTCCGTCCTCGGCGCCCTCAACCTCGAGTGGTCGCTCCTTGCCAATGTGGCCGCCTTCCTGGGAGGCCTGGCGCTCCTTATCGGCACCTTCGGGATCCTGAACGTCATGACACACAAGCCGTTCAGATCGATCCCCCGCAAGGTCGGCCTCCCCGAGCTCGCCGCCTTCGTCCTGCTCCCGGCCTTCTTGCCGCTGATCTTCGGCGGGCAGGTCGAGAGCGCTGGGGTCACGATCCTCCAGCAGCTGGCCGTCCTCGGCCTGGTCTATCTGGTCGTGGGGTTCGGGCTGCTTTCTATCCTGAGGTGGGCGGGCGGCCGACTGTTCCGCCAGCTCGGGACGTCCTTCCGGCTGCTGGTGCGAGCGATTCCCCTCCTGCTCATCTTCTCGCTGCTGATCTTCCTGACCACGGAGACCTGGCAGGTGTTCTCTTCCGTACCTCGCCCTTTCCTGTTCCTGATCCTCGGCCTACTGATGGGAGTAGGGATCCTCTTCCTAGCGGCCCGGCTCCCCACCGAGGTGACCGAACTAGAAGATTCGGCTGAGTCCGGCCCAAAGCTCAGACGGAGCCAGCGTGTGAACGTCGGCCTGGTGCTGTTCGTCAGCCAGGCCCTCCAGGTGCTGGTTGTGAGCTTCGGAGTCGGGATGTTCTTCATCGTGCTCGGTGCCCTCGCCGTCGGTCCCGAGCTGACGCGGGCCTGGACCGGGTCGCCCGGCAACCTGCTGTCCGATTTCCAGCTCCTCGGCCACCCCGTCCAGGTGACGGAAGAGCTGATGAGGGTTGCCGGTGCAATCGCAGCCTTCTCCGGCGTGTACTACGCGATCTCGACCCTGACGGACGCGACCTACAGGGAGGAGTTCCTCTCCGAGATCACGAAGGAGATGAAGGAAACCTTCGCCGCCCGCGCCGAATACCTGCGGCTACTCAGCGAGCAAGCCACGGCAAGGTAAGGCCGCTCGATTGCGCTGGTTCAGGACTTACGCCCTCACGCTATCCCTCCGGCAACGGAAGGTACCCGATGTCAGTACCTAGCGCTAGCCTCCGGCTCTGTGGCGAATGATACACCATAAAGTGTATCATGGTGTATGCTGGGCCGAGTGGGCAGGACAAATGTGGTGGTGGACGACCAACTGGTAGCGAAGGTGATGCGGCTCTACGGCCTGCACACCAAGCGCGCGGCGATCGACTTCGCGCTGCGAGCCGTAGCTGGGGAAAGCGATCGGCGGAAGCTGCTCGAACTCCGGGGCATCGGATGGGAAGGAGATTTGGAGGAGATGCGCCGGGCAAGATACCCGGACCCGTGATCCTCGCGGACACGTCGGCCTGGATCGAGTTCTTCCGCAGGTCCGAGAAGCCGGCGGACCTGGCGCTGACACACCTTCTCGAGGAAGGCACCGAACTCGGCACCTCGGAGGTGGTTGTCATGGAGGTGCTTGCAGGAGCCAGGTCGGAACATGACCGCGCACGCATGCGGTCCCTGCTGATGACCCTTCCTCTCCTGACCCTTCGCGGGCTCGCGGATTTCGAGGAGGCCGCCCTGATCTACCGCGCGTGCCGCAGCGCCGGCGAGACCGTTCGAACGCTTACCGACTGCCTGATCGCCGTTCCTGCCATCCGGGCCGGGGCGCAGGTCTTGCACAACGACGCGGACTTCGACGCGATCGCGCGACATACGCCGCTGCAGATCTACTCGATGGCTTGAAGTTTCTGTCGAGGGGCGACCTGGAGAGAGGGAGGCATCGTGGGAAGCAGACAAAGCGGGTCGAGCGGACGAGCGGCGATCGTCTCGCCGGCGTGGGCGGCCTTCTACGAGGTCAGCGGAGTGCCGGCCGCGGTGAGAGTTGTGGACACCCTCCGCGTGACGGGACACACGGGCGAGAACTCCGATGGGGAGTTCCCCTCAGATCCCGAGGAACAGATCCGGGGGACGTTTCGCAACATCGCGATGACGCTCGCCGAGGCGGGCTGCAGGTGGAGAGACGTTGTCGAACTGACGTCCTACCACGTGGGGCTACGAGCCCATTTCCCCAAGATCGCCTTCAAGGTCGCGTCGGAGTTCCTGGAGAAACCGTATCCGGCCTGGACCGCGGTCGGCGTGACCGAGCTCTACGACCTCGATGCCGTCGTCGAGATCAGCTGTATCGCCATCCTCCCACGTTCGTGAGGGCTTGATTCGGATCAGCCCGCCGCCCGGAAGCGCTCATAGCGCTCCTCGAGTAGATCCTTGCTCGGCCGCTCGGCGCGGCGCCTGGGTAGGGCGATCAGTTCTCCGTGCAGCCCCTGGAGTGCATGTTGCAGCGTAGGGCCGTCGTGCTCGGCCAGGACATCTGCCCTTATCTCCACCCGATAGTCGGGCCGTACGCCTAAGACATCCGCATCGAATGCTCGGTGGTGTATCGCGCACATCGCCACGCCGTTAGGGACGATCGGTTCTCCTCCGTCGCTGTCCTCCTTAATGTGGGCGGCATCCAGGAGCCGCCGATGTTTCAGCCGGCAGAGCGCGCATCGCGTGTCGTATGCCAGCAGCACCCGGTCCCGGAACGGGCGTTGATGCAGCCGTTGGAGCACGAGCCGCTCCGCGTATCTGCGCGTCGGGTCGAACCGCGACAGATCGGCAAGCTCGGGCCGCCAACAATTCGACATCGTTTCATCGAGCGCGACGACGAACTGATGCATCTCGGGCTCCTCGGCTATAAGCCAGACGGGGAAGTTCGCCCGATAGATGCCGGGCGCGATCCCGATGAACCAGACGAGGGGCAGGCCCAACTCCATTGCCCGGCGGAGGGACCGATTGTCGTGGTGGGAGGCGTCCGTGCCTCGCCATTTGTAGCGCGGGTAGTCATCTGGTCCCGGGTCGTCGTCGTACGGGCGAAGGTCCGGACGGGGCGCGTAGGTGGTCAGGATGCTGAGGGCAGCGGGAAGACCGCGCGGCGTCCAGATCCCTTGTTGGGGAGCGACGAGGGGAACCCTCTTCCCTTCGAACGTGAACGACTCCAACTCGCCCCGGCGGACCGGTCCACCCGAGGCCTCGGTCAGGCGCTCCAGATAGGCGAACGCCGCTGCCCGCAGCCCATCGTCCACCTCACGCGCCACCAGACAGAGAATGGACCCCCAGTCACCCTTGGATCAAGGGCGGGAGGCGGGGGCTCATGGCGGCGCCTCTGATTGGGCGTCAAGGGAACCGGGGCGGCGTTCGCAGCCCCGGGTCCCCGCGCGGCGTCCGGCTATCAGCGCCCTACGGCTGATGTGGTCGCGGTCGCCGACGTATTCGTGCTCTTGTCGTGTGGGCAGTCGCGGTCGCTCGAGGAATCTGAGGAAGCGGCCGTGCTCGACGAGCTGCTGCTCGTCGTGGCCGTCTTCGAGCTCGAGGCCGCGAGCGCATGTCCTACGCCCAAGGCCCCGCCGAACAGCATGACGCCCGTGAGGCCAGCGCCCACCGCCACCCTTCGGATCTTCGGTGCCAGAATCGTGATCACCTCCTCTCCGCGATTCTCTGTCGGAAACGTTGGAGACAGGAGACCAGACCTATCTGGGACGACGCTGGGACGGCGGTGTGAGGATGCCTAGTTAGCGGTCGGATGTCCTCGGACCACGCAGAACTCGTTTCCCTCCGGATCCGCAAGGGTGACGAAGGGATCCTCCGGATCGGCCGAGCGCCAAAGGAACGTCGCGCCGAGGGCCTGGTTCCTTGCCGCCTCGACCTCTTCGTTATCGGCAACCCAGTCCATGTGCACGCGATTCTTGACGACCTTCGATTCGGGCACCTTCTGGAAGCCGATCCTCGGGCCGGTCCCCGCAGGGTTGCGGATCGCGACCCATTCCGCGTCCTTCCACTCGGGGTCGTCCCAAGGTGGCTCTCCCGGGGCGGGCGTGTAGCCCGTGACCGCGCTCCAGAACGAAGCGAGCCGAGCCACGTCCGAACAGTCGATCACGACGTTCGCGAGCCGTAGTTCCGCCAATCGAGCCTCCTTCGGACACATGCTAACTGAGGCCCTTCTGAGCCGGCCGACGTGACGAACGGACCCCCACAATCGGGCCATTAGGCCCATAGCCAGCCTCCCGCCGCCGCCTACCGTTGGTTTCATACCGATGCCGGAAGAGCCGGCAACGGAAAGGACGAAGGAGGAGGCCAATGTCCCGCCGCAAGTTCGATCTGTTGATGTCCTCAGTGGGGGTGGTGCTGACGATCGCCCTGGTGATCGGTGGCGGCCTCGCCTTCTGGGGCTACAGCTTCGCGAACAACAAGGTTCACACCGAGCTCGCTGCCCAGCAGATCTTCTTCCCGCCGGCCGGCAGCGAGGCGCTCGCCGACCCGGCGATCGGGCCCTACCTGAACCAGTACGCGGGTGAGCAGCTCACGACCGGGGCGCAGGCCCAGGCCTACGCCGACCACTACATCGGAGTCCACCTCCAGGGAGTTGCCGACGGCAAGACCTACGCAGAGGTCAGCACGCTCTCCCGGCAGAGCCCGGACGACGCGGAACTGGCCGGCCAGGTTCAGACGCTGTTCAGGGGCGAGACCCTGAGGGGTCTTCTCCTCAACGCTTACGCGTTCTGGAAGTTCGGACAGATAGCCCTGATCGGGGCCATTGCTTTCTGGGCCATGGCGGCGATCATGTTCGTGCTCTCCATCCTGGGGTTCTGGCACCTGCGTCGGACCACCCCGACGGACGAGATCCTGGCCGTCGAGGCCCCGAGAGAGATGGTGACGGTCTAGCCACAGGTACGCACCGCAAAGCTGCTACCGACGCCCCCCGCCAGCCCGGGGGGCGTCGCGGCGTCAGGTGACGACCCTGAGACTGCGAAGGCTACCCCAACGTCTCGGGGAGAGAATGGTGCCGTGCGCGACTCGAGAGCCACGCGGAGAAGCATCCTCAGGTTCGCCCTGGCGCTGCCCGGCGCGTACGAGGACCATCCCTGGGGCGAGTCCGTCGCCAAGGTGAACAAGAAGGTGTTCGTGTTCCTGGGAGTGAGCCAGGATCCCTCCAACGTCGCGATGAGCGTCAAGCTCGACGAATCTGTAGACCAGGCGCTGAGCGTCCCCGGCGCGGCGCCTACCGGCTATGGGCTGGGCCGAGCCGGCTGGGTCACGGTTCCGTTCCGTGAGACGACCCCACCCATCGGAGTCTTGAAGGACTGGGTCGAGGAGAGCTACCGACGGGTCGCACCGAAGGCTCTGATCGCAGAGCTGGACCGGCCTGGCTAGGCGATTAGGGGCTTCTCCGACTGGCGCAGGCGACGGGCCATCTCTCGCATGATCCGCATCGCCAGGACCGGGTCGTTCGCCAGCACGTCGACGAAGTCCCTCCCGGCCAGATCCAGGCACTGGACGGGAGTCTCGGCGACCACCGTCGCGGTTCTTGGGCCCGGGTCGAGCAGCGAGACCTCACCGAAGAACGAGCCTGCGGACAGTCGCGCCACCGTCCGATCCTTCTTCAGAACTCGGGCCTGCCCGTCGAGGATCACGAAGAATCCCGACCCGATCGACCCCTCCTTCACGATCTCCGTCCCCTCCGGGTAAGTGGTCACCACGGTGAGCTCGGCGATGGAGCGGAGCTGGCGCTTCGGCAACCCGGAGAAAAGCGGCGCCTTGACTAGAGCATCCTGACGCTTGGCCAGAGCGACCCTGGCGATGGAGCGCGATGGCCGGGCGGGGGTAGAGACGGGCCAATTTCGCGTGACGTACCCGCTCATCGCAGAGCGCTCGCTCTCACTGGAGAGCGCACGTATCGGGAATTCGCGGCCGGAAGCAAACTGGATACTCTCTTTCCCGTGGGCATCTGGACGTGAGCCCGGGGAACCGGCCGCTCAAAATTGGGATCCAGCTTCCTGAGGTCGAACGCGAGGTCCGCTGGCCGGAGCTGCGTGACATGGCTCGGGCCGCCGAACAGGTCGGGTTCGACTCGATCTGGGTGGGAGACCATCTGCTGTTCAGAGACCCCGGCCTTCCACCGCGCGGTCCCTGGGAAGCCTGGTCGGTCCTTGCCGCGCTCGCCTCGGCGACGGAACGAGTCGAGCTTGGGCCGCTCGTCGCCTGCGCCTCCTTTCACAATCCGGCGATGCTCGCGAAGAAAGCCGCGACCATCGACGAGATCTCGGGCGAGCGGTTGATCCTCGGGCTGGGCGCAGGGTGGAACGAGGCCGAATACCGCGCGTTCGGCTTCCCGTTCGACCACAGGGTGGAGCGGTTCGAAGAGGCCTTCGCGATCGTCCGCGGACTGCTCCGGGAAGGAGCCGTCGACTTCGCCGGCCGGTGGCATCAGGCCCGAGACTGTGTGCTCCTGCCTCCGCCCACCCGCCAAGGTGGGCCTCCGATCATGGTGGGAACGGTCGGCCCTCGGATGCTCCGGCTTGCCGCCGCGCACGCCGATGCCTGGAACGCGTGGTTCACCTGGTACGACAATCGACCAGAGGGCGTCGCGGCGCTGCGCGAGAAGGTCGACGCGGCCTGTCGCTCGGTGGGAAGGGAACCGGCCACGCTCCAGCGGACGGTCGCGGTGCTGGTTCAGGTTGAGACGGGCGAGGTCGCCCGCCGGGGCGGGCCTCAGGAGAAGGTGCAGCCCTTGCGAGGCTCCGCGGAAGAGCTGGCCGAGCAACTACGAGCGTTCGCCGCCGAAGACATCTCGCATGTCCAGCTGGTTGCCGACCCGATCACTGTGGAGTCCGTCGAGCGTTTAGGGGCCGTCCTGGAAGCAGTTCGAGCCTAACGCCTCGTCTCAGGGGAATTCGGGCCGATCGCCCCGCCCACAGGCCGAGCGTCGCGTTCCCAGATGGTCACGTCGTGGGCGAACAGGACCCGCCAGGGATCGAGCTCCTGGATGCGCGCTACCCAACCCAGGTACGGACCGCGGTCCGCGCTCCCCGTTCGCTCCAGCTCCAGGGCGTACTGAGCTCGGGCGTACTCCGACGCCGAGTTATAGGCCTGGCCCGCGATGACCACCGTCCCCTCGCGCGTCCCGACTACCACGGACTGGTGCCCCTCCGTATGGCCTGGCGTCGGTACGATCCGTACGTCCGCGGCGACGTCAGCCTCCCCGTCGTACAGGACGTATCGCGCGCCGGTGAAGTCCACGACCATGGGGAGTGTGTAATCGGGTGCATGGGCGGCTTCTAACTCGAGACGCTGAGCGAGGATCGGGGTCCCGGGGAACAGAGGATTGCCGCCGCTGTGGTCGAAGTGGAGGTGGCAGTTGAGGACGACCCGGATGTCCCCCAGGCTCCGCCCCATGCGGGCGAGCTCGGCCGCCAGCGGTCGACGAACTGGCCTGTACCTGCGCTCCGCTTCCTCGTGCCCCTCGCCGATGCCCGTGTCCACCAGGATCGGCCCATCCGGGTGCTCGATCAGGTAGGCGCAGACGAATATCTTCTGGCCCGAGCGGTGATCCTCGGGCGGCGCGGTGAAGTGCCCGAGGTAAAGGCGATGGATGTCGCCAACGGAGATCACGACCCTTTCTACCTCATGCCCCGACAGTGGGTCATTTCGTATGCCTTGCCCGATCCCTCCCGCCTAGAGATCGACGCTTGCTCTGTCTAGTTCTGCTAAGTTCACCGTCGCGCTCCGAATTGACTTTGCCATCGGGGCCCCCTGTGGCTTTTCGAGTAGGAGGTGTGCCACATGGGAGGAATGATGGAGTCCACGGTGGTCATCGAACGGCCGTTGGATGAGGTATTCGGGTTCCTCCTGGACCTGGAGAAAAACATCCGATCAGTCGACGCGGACATCGAATCCGTGGAAAAGACGCCGGAGGGACCGATCGCCGCAGGAACGACATTCTGGCTGAGCCGAAACGCGCGAGGAAGGCATCGGGAATTTACGCGGTACACGCGGATTGAGCCCAACCGGAAGATCGAGTTCGAGGCGCGGTTCGGGCCGGTCGCTCCCACCGGGAGCCTCACCTTCGAGCAAGACAACGGGGGAACGAGGGTGACGTTCCGCGGTGACCCAAACCCGGTGGGGCCGTTCAAGCTGATCTCGCCTCTGATCGCCCGCAAGGGCCAGAACATGTGGGACAAGAGACTGGCGCGGATCAAGGCCATTTTGGAAGCTCCTGGATCTCGCGGGTAATGAATTCTGTCGGTGACGGGATTCTTGGCCCGGTTCGCAAGCGAGCCCTGGCGACTGGCTGACCGCGGGCGCTTCGACCCCGACTTCTCGGCCAAAAGCATATGTTCAGGGCATTATGGCGACCCCATTGCTGGTGGCCGGAGCGCCCCGTATGGGCACCACGTGGGTGGCTCAGGCCCTCAGCCAGGCTGAAGGCGTCACCTACGTCAACGAGCCCGACAACGAATGGCCGAACCCGTTTGCCCTGAAGGCGAAGCTACCTCTTGGTCAGTACCCGGTGCTCGCCGAAGGGGACACGGGGCCCCGAGACTATGAGCGTTTGTGGGATCGGGCCTTTGCGGGATACCAACCGAGAAGCGTCGCCGGAGCCGCCATGCGCCGCATGGACAGGGGCAAAGGCACCATGCTCGCGTTGTGGCGGGCCCTCTGCGACCACGCCAACCCGCATCTGTCCCCGTGGCTGCGGCTGATGACATGGGTCGCCCGGCCGCCCTCGAGCCGCGGCAGCGGCGGACAGGTCATCGTGAAGGCCGTGCACGCCCCGCTTGCCCTCGAATGGGTGGCATCGCGGTTTCGGCCCAAGGTCCTGGTCGTGCTGCGCAATCCCCTCAACGTGATCGCGAGCTGGACCGATCTGGGCTGGGGGGGCTGCGCCCTGGAGACCAGCCCGAAGGTCAAGGAGCGCTTCCCCGACCGTTGGCGGCTCCCCGAGCTGGAGGCACCTGCCTCCCAACTCATGCGCGTCGCCTGGGAGATCGGCCTGTTCACCACCGCCCTGCATGCTGGCCTGGAACGCCACCCGGAGTGGCTCTCCGTGTCTCACGATGCTCTGTGCATCGACCCTGCCGAAGGCTTCCGGCGACTCTTCAATGACCTGGGCCTGACGTGGACCGATGCGGCTGCCTCTTACCTGGAGGAGTCGAACAAGCCGGGGACGGGCTACCGTCCCTTCAGGATCGCTGCCGATCAGCCCGAAAGCTGGAGGCGGCGCCTGACCGGAGATCAGCTCAGGGAGGTCTGGTCGGTGCTCTCCCGGATCGAGGCGCCCTGGGTGGAACGAGTGGCCGGCGACTTCAGATGAGCGGTTGACCATGCAGAATGTCGGCATGCAGACGCGGACTGCTGGCAAGATCGCCTGGGCTGCGCTGGCATTCTTCGTGGGGGTCGCTGGATTCGGCATGTTCCTGGTCGTTCTCAAAGGAGGCCAGGGCGACATCATCGAGAACGCCTTCCTCGTGGTCGCGTTCGTCTCCATCGGAGCCGTCGGCGCCCTGATCGCATCCCGCTTGCCCGGGAACGCGATCGGATGGTTGTTCCTCTCCGGGACTTGTCTGGCGGCGGTCGGCTTCGTGGCGGACCAGTATGCGGGCTACACCCTGGTGACCCGGCCGGGGAGCCTTCCCGGCGGGTCCTGGGGGGCATGGGTGTCGAATTGGATCTGGATCCTCTACTTCGCTCCATTCCTCACGTTCGTCCGATTGCTGTTCCCCGATGGCCATCTGGCATCGAGACGATGGCGGCCCGTCGCGTGGGCGACCGCCATAGGGATGAGTGCGGGGATCATTACCATAGCCCTCACCCCGGGCGAGTTCCAGGATTCCACGTACCGCGTTCCCAATCCGGCGGGCATCGAGCGCGCAAAGCCGTTGCTCAATGTCGTCGGGGCGGTGGCGTTCCTGACGCTCCTGGTGTGCGTTGTCTTATCGGTGATCAGCCTCGTCCTCCGGTATCGTAGGGCCGCCGGCGAGGAACGTGCCCGGTTCAAGTGGTTCGTCTACGGCCTTACCGTCCTGATCGCCTCCTTCCTCCTGAACATTGTTTTAGGCATCTTCGTCGGAGAGGAAGAGGGGCTCAGCGTGCTCTTCGACGCGGGTATCGTCGCTGTCCCTGTCGGGGCGGGCATCGCCATCCTGAAGCACCGGCTGTACGACATCGACATCGTGATCAGCCGGACGATCGTCGTGGGGGCCCTGGCGGCCTTCGTCACTCTCGTCTACGTGGCGCTGGTGGTTGGGATCGGCGCCCTGGTCGTGGGGTCGCGAGCGAACAGCTTCCTCACCCTGCTCGCCGCCGTGATCATCGCGGTGGCCTTTCAGCCCGTTCGAGCCCGAACGCAGCATCTGGCCAACCGGCTCGTGTTCGGCAAGCGCGCCACGCCGTATGAGGTGCTGTCGGAATTCGCGGGCCGCCTCGGCGGGAGTTACGGGGCCGACGAACTCCTCCCCCGGATGGCTCGCACGGTAGGCGAGGGAGTAGGTGCCAGCGCCGCGCACGTCTGGCTCCGGGTAGGCGGCGAGCTGCAGTCAGCCGGCGCCTGGCCCGACCAGATGTCGATGCCGCCGATACCGCTTGAAGGGGACGAGGTCCCGCCGATCCCTTCGGCGGACGGCGTCTATCCGGTGCGGCACGAGGGCGAGCTCCTCGGGGCGCTGTCCGTGACCAAGCCGAGAGCGGAGCGGCTGACCCAGATCGAGGACAAGCTCGTCGCCGATCTGGCCTCGCAGGCCGGGCTGATGCTGAGGAACGTACGGCTCACCAGGGAGCTTCGAGCCAACCTCGAGGAGCTCCGAGCGTCCAGGCAGAGGATAGTGGCGGCCCAGGACGAAGAGCGGCGTCGCCTGGAACGGAACCTCCACGATGGCGCCCAGCAGCAGCTCGTTGCCCTATCGATCAAGCTCGGGCTCGCCCGGAACCTGGCCCGCCGGGATCCCGACCAGGCCGACGCTCTTCTGGAGGCGGTTGAGAGGGAGGCGCAGGAATCGCTGGACACGCTGCGCGACCTGGCGCGCGGCATCTACCCACCGGTGCTTGCAGACCAGGGGCCGGTACCCACAGGAGGTGGAGGCGGCCGCCTACTTCTTCTGCCTGGAGGCGCTGCAGAACGCCGCGAAGTACGGCGGCGGCGCCCCCGCGGTCGTATCGCTCTCCGAGGAGGCCGGAACGCTCACCCTTCGAGTGACCGACCAGGGAGGCGGATTCGATCCCGACACGACTCCTCGCGGCGCCGGTTTGCAGAACATGCGCGATCGCCTGGAGGCGCTGGGAGGTGCGCTGGAGATTGACTCGCGTCCTGGGCGGGGGACGGTAGTTCTCGGACGCGTTCCCGTCTCTGGCTGAGCTATGCCGGGATGAGCCCCAAGCTCTCCAGCACACGAACCGGCACCACGTGGCAGTAGGGTTCGTGGCCGGTCTTCGCGTAGTACTCCTGGTGGTAGTCCTCGGCGGGGTAGAAGACCGTGAGAGGTCGAACCTCGGTCGCGATCGGCCTGGAGAACCTCGCCTGCGCCCGCTTCTTGGAGGCCTCGGCGGCAGCCTGTTGTTCTGGTGAGTGAGTGAAGACGGCGCTCCTGTATTGGTCGCCCACATCAGGCCCCTGACGGTCCACCTGCGTCGGGTCGTGCATCGCCCAGAAGACCTCGAGCAGCTGGTCGTAGGCGACGCGCTGCGGGTCGAATTCGACCTGCGCGACCTCGGCATGGCCGGTCGTGTGCGAGCAAACGTCGCGGTAGGTCGGGTCCTTCGTCACGCCTCCGCTGTAGCCGACTTCGACCTGTACGACGCCGGGCACCCGGCGGAACACGTACTCGACTCCCCAGAAGCAGCCTGCCGCGAATGTCGCCTTCTCGTAGCCCATCTCTCCTCCTCACATGGTCGGGACGATTCCACCTAAATGGTCTCAGAGTGAGGCGGAACGTTTCTTCGTGAGGCCGTGGCGACTCCTCTCGACCGCGATACAGCGGTCCTCCACGTAGTCGAGACCAGCCCCCTCGGCGATCTTGCGGGCCTCCTCCGAGGTGATGCCGAGCTGGAGCCACAAGACCTTCGCGCCGATGGCGACGGCCTGGCTAGCCACCTCAGGCGCATCACCGGGGGGGCGGAACACGTTGACGATCTCGACCGGCTCGGGGATGTCCTCCAGCGTCCGGTAGACGCGTTCGCCCAGCAGAACGTCGGCGTGAGGGTTGACCGGGATGATCCGGTAGCCGGCCGCCTGCATCTCCGCGGGGGCGTGGCCCGCCTCCTTGTGCGCGTATCGCGAGATCCCGACGACTGCGATCACGCTGTAGCGCTGGAGAATCTGTTTCGGGCTGGCCACGTCAGGCTCCTAATTCATCGAGGGGTCGACCGGCATTGTCGCGAGCAACGCGAAGTTACCGCCCTTGCGCCTGAGCACCCTGCTCCAAAGGCCTTCTGGCTCGCCGGTGAAGACGTCCTCTTCCAGGGCCGGCTCAACGATCCACCCTCCGGCCTCCAGTTCGGCCTCGAGCTGACCGGGGCCCCAGCCCGCGTAGCCGGCGAAGATCCGGGCCCGACGTACCCCGGCAACGGCGTCGGCCTCCACGTCTCCCATGAGGAACCCGATCGCGCCCATGACCGACAGCCCGGCAACCGAGGCGTCAACGAACTCAGCCAGAACGACGGCGGCCTCGGGCTGCACCGGCCCACCGACGAAGATGGGTTCGTTCCCGCTGACGAGCGGGGCCAGTGGGGGCACGACCTCTGCCGCCAGTACCGGCGCCGGCCGGTTGAGCACGACCCCGAGAGCGCCCTCCTCGTTGTGCTCGCCGATCAGGATCACGGTCCGGCGGAAGTTTGGATCGAACAGGCCCGGGCCCGCGATCAGGAGCTGGCCCCGCAGAGAGTCCATGGCTCCATCATCGCTCGGAACGGGCTCTCAGGTTAGCGATACTCTCCAGGTGGGAGTGGCCAGAGTGAAGAAGATGTCCTTGGCGGTGCTGATCGGCGCTCTGATCCTGGCCTGGCCGGCCCCGGCCAATGCCCAGGCCGCGGACGAGGTGATCCATGACTACCAGGTCCTCCTGGACATCCAGCCGGACGGCAAGTTGCTCGTGACCGAGACCATCGATTACGACTTCGGCCTGACCCAGCATCACGGCATTTTCCGCGACATCCCGGATCGACTGGTCTATGACGATCGTTACGATCGGATCTTCCCGATCCACGTGGTGTCGGTCCAGGGATCGCCTGGGACTCCAAGCGGCTACAAGATCGAGCACGACGGCGGCCTCCTTCGGATCAAGATCGGAGACCCGGATCGAACAATCCAGGGCGAGCACGTCTACACCATCACGTACAGCGTGGAGGGCGCACTCAACGGCTTCGCGGACCACGACGAGTTGTACTGGAACGCCATCGGCACTTACTGGAATGTGCCGATCGAGAGCGCGAGTGTCCGGGTCACCGGGCCCTCTGATTTCTCGCAGATCGCGTGCTTCACCGGGCCCGAGAGGTCCAGCCTCCCATGCTTGGGCAGCGACCTGCAGGGGGCAACAGCGACGTTCGGGCAGTTAGACCTCGACCCATACGAGGGTCTGACGGTCGTGGTCGCACTCCCAAAGGGGGCTGTCCCCGAGCCGAATCCGATTCTGAAGGAACGCTGGAACATCGCACGGGCCTTCTCGGCGACCCCGGTCACCCTCACTCTGTCCGGAGCGCTTCTGGTTCTCCTGATCGTGGGCGTCGGCTGGTTCCTCTGGACCCGGGGGCGGGACCGTAGGGCGATCGGTTCGCCGGTGGACGTCGCGTACGGGACCTCGTCCGAAGGGGAACAGGCCGTTCCGCTGTTCGAATCGAGCGCTACGCCCGTGGAGTTCGCCCCGCCGGAGGACATCAGGCCTGGCCAGGTAGGCACGCTTGTCGATGAGGTTGCAAATCCCCTGGACGCGACGGCGACCATCGTTGACCTCGCGGTCCGAGGCTATCTGCGGATCGAGGAGATACCGAAGAAGTGGCTGTTCGGAAAGCCCGACTGGAGGCTCGTGAAGGTGAAGGAGGCCGACGGCGACCTCCTCAAGTACGAGCGGTTGCTGTTCGACGGCCTGTTCGAGGACGCGGTCGAAGAGCCCGACGACGAGCCCGACGACGAGGCGCAACCGAAACCGGGATTGGCGCAAGTGAAGCTGTCATCGCTCCGCAAGCGGTTTGCGCCGCGGCTGGGCAAAGTCCAAGAGGCACTTTACGAAGACGCGGTGAAGCGAAAGTGGTTCTCGGGCCGCCCCGACAAGGTGCGAGAGAAGTGGACGGTGTTCGGATGGCTGATCCTGGCCGGCGGCGTGGCCCTGACCGCGCTGGTGGCGGCCAAGACCCACGGCGGGTTGATCCCGCTCCCGCTCACTCTGGCAGGGCTGCTGCTAATCGGCGGCGCCCGTTACATGCCAAGAAGGACCGCGAAGGGTACGGGAATGGTGCGGCGCGTCTTCGGGTTCCGAACGTACATCGAGACGGCGGAGGCGCAGGAGGCGCGGTTCCAGGAGCAGGAGAACCTCTTCTCGAGGTATCTCCCCTACGCGGTCGTGTTCGGCTGCACCGAGAAGTGGGCGCGTGCCTTCTCGCATCTGAGCGACCAGCCTTCGCAGCAGGCCTGGTACGTGGGGACACACCCCTTCACGATCGGCTCGTTCTCCTCTTCGATCGACCACTTCGCCGTATCTACGGCCGGCACCATCGCCTCCACGCCCGGCGGCTCCGGCGGGAGCGGCTTCGGCGGCTCATCCGGAGGTGGCGGAGGAGGAGGCGGCGGGGGCTCCTGGTGAGATCGGAGATGAGATGCCTGCTGTGAACCCAGACGACCCTATGGCCCTTCCGCGAATCGCGGCGATAGACTCCGCGACCGCCCGCCCCAGGCGGGTCATCCAGGTCGTCGACGCGCCGCGGATGCTCGAGGGCGCGGGCTTCGAAGTCCGGCGGGCCTTCGCCGGGATCGACCTTCGTTACGCGGACCCGTTCCTCCTCCTGGACCACCTGGGAGCCGTCGAATACGCGCCGGGCGAGGCCAAGGGCGCGCCGGACCACCCGCACCGGGGCTTCGAGACCGTGACATACATGATGGACGGCAAGCTGGAGCACCGGGACTCCAATGGGGGAGGCGGCCTCATCACGGACGGCGCCACGCAGTGGATGACGGCGGGGGCCGGCATAGTCCACTCGGAGCTGCCGACGGAGGACATCGTGGCGAAAGGCGGGCTCTTTCACGGCGTCCAGCTCTGGGTGAACCTGCCTCGTGCGGAGAAGTGGACCCCATCCGCCTACCAGGACATCGACGCCGACCGGGTGAGCTTGTTGGCGACCGAAGATGCCGGAGCCGTCGTGAGGCTGATCGCCGGTGAACTGGCGGGGCACCGGGGGCCCGGAGGCACTCACACCCCGATCACCTACGCCCATGCGACGGTGAGCCCGGGCGCTCTGCTCCAGGTGCCCTGGCGGAAGGACTTCAACGCCTTGATCTATGTCCTGGCAGGAAGCGGCACCGTCGGCCCAGGGCGCCACCCGATCCGCGAGGGACAGCTAGCGGTCCTGGGCGACGGCGATGCGTTGATCGTCCGTGCGGACGCGCGGCCAGAGGGCCCCTCGCCGACCCTCGAGCTGCTCCTCCTTGGCGGAACGCCCATCCGGGAACAGATTGCTTGGTATGGCCCGTTCGTGATGAATACGCGGGAGGAGATCATCCAGGCGATCGAGGACTACCAGGCCGGCCGGATGGGCAGGATACCGGCCAGGCCCAGCCCCGGCTGAGCGCTCCCCTCAGCTCGCCGACGGTGGAGTTGATGGCGGGGCGACGGTTTCCCATCTGATGACGAGCTTGTTCGGGTCGTTCGGATCGACGGCGACATCCAGGGGCTGCCCGCTCCAGAGACGCCCGAGAAGAACCTGCGGCACGAACTCACGGTGGCGCGTCACATAGGGCTCGCGGCCCGGCAACTCGACACGCAGGTTCATGGACACCATCGGATTGTTGTTCAGCCAGACTCCCGTCTGCTCCAGGCCCTGGATCCATGCACGGCCTGCCAATCCCTCCCGCGTCAGGCGTTCGGAATCGGCAAACAGGCTCCGCCCACCACGCGACCCGACCAGCGTCAAGATCGCCACGGGCAGGAAGACTCCGCCCGTGATCAGAAATCCGATCCGCGGTGCCGGGAAGGCGATCCCGCCCGCGATGAAGAGTCCTCCCATCACGAGGAATGCCCACCCGAGGATCGACAGGCCACCCGAGGGATCCGGCGTCCACGTCGGGCCGGCAACGGCGCTCCTGAGCTTCGTCCCCCAGGCGTCCGTCGACTGAGCCGCCTGAAGGTCAGGCGCCAGGCGCCCGCCCAAAGAGCCCCGGAACTGGAGTGCGATCGCCCCGAACACGAAGAGGGCTATGGCGAACGGGAGGGTGCCGGTCACCCAGTACATGTCGTGAGCGGCATCTGGGGTCTGGTACGGGCATCCCTGCCCGACGCAGAAATATGTCCGGCCCGTCTGGAGGAGCTTGACGATGTGGAACACGGCGAAGGCGAACAGCACGATTGAAGCCAGGATCAGCAGGTGCCCGATACCGAATCTTCTCCGTGCCACGCGCCCCATCTGCCGGGGAACAGTACATCATGTGCACGTGCCGGCAAGTGTCGGTGTCGCCGCGTACCATCCCACGGCTGGCCTCCGGGCCCGGAGAGGACGGCACGGATGCGGTTGGAATGCGAGGTGAGGAACGGGAGGTACTTCCTGTTCGTCAGGGAGCCATTTGGGGAGCGGCGGCCGATCCTCCTGCCGGCGGCCACGGCAGAACAGGGGGCCGCTGGTTACAGCCGCAACCAGGTGCTCGCGGTGGCGCAGATCGCGGGGTTCTCCAAGGAAGCGGCCGAACGTGTGATCCGCAGGGCGGCGGCCCTGCCCTGAGCTTCAGCCGGGAGGGCCGGCGGCGATCCTGGCCTCGGTCTGCGTGAGGTCGCCTCGCATGTCGTGGAGCACCTCCAGCCACCAGGTCATGCCTGCCTCCTGGAAATGCTGGATGCGATCCTCGCTCTCCTCCGATCCCGGGCCCGTGTAGCCCATGGCGGCCACGTCGAACCCATCCAGCCCGCCACGAGCCGCCCCGATGGTCGCCACGCGCGCAGCCACATCTTCGGGAGCCAGTCTCATGCCGTCGGGTCCCGCGCTGTCCGCGAGCCATCCATCCCAGCGCGCCGCGCGACGCAGGCTCGGGGCGGCGTTCCCACCTACCCAGATCGGGATGCGCGGACGCTGGACCGGCAGCGGAGCCAGGGTTACGCCGGACACACGGTAATGGGCCCCCTCATGATCGACCCGCTCGCCGGACCAGAGCCGGTCGATGACCAGGAGCGCCTCGTCCAGCTTGGCGGCGCGACTTGCGGCTTCCGGCTCGTCGCCGAATGGCGAAAACTCGTCATGGCCGCCGCCAATGCCAACGCCGAGGATGAGCCGTCCGCCGCTCAGGTGGTCCAGGGTGACGGCCGCGCTGGCCATGATGTGCGGGCGTCGACGTGGGAGGACGGCGACGGCCGTCCCGATCCTGATCCGGCTGGTCGAAGCGGCGATCGCCGCGAGCAGGATCCACGGATCGGCCGACGGTGGACCCCAGACGAAGGAAAGGTGGTCCCATATGAAGAACCCGTCCCAACCCGCCGACTCGGCGTCCTGGGCGAGGCGCACTACGATCTGCGGATCGGAGTATGGGCCGAAACTGGGAGTACAGATGGTGAATCGGGGCATGGGCGACAGCTTCCCACGAACCGTAAGCTTGCTCCATGAACGAACCCTCGTCTGAGGTGCGGAGCGAGTCCGACAGCATGGGCGCCGTCGACGTTCCTGCGGATCGTTACTGGGGCGCTCAAACTCAGCGTTCGCTGCACCACTTCTCGATCGGGGAGGACCGGATGCCGATCGAGGTCGTCCACGCGTTTGGAATCCTGAAGAAGGCTTGCGCGCTGGTGAACCAGGATCTCGGAAAGCTCCCTACCGAAAGGGCAGAGCTCATCGTGGCCGCCGCAGACGAGGTCACCTCCGGGAAGCTGGACGAACACTTCCCGCTCTACGTCTGGCAGACGGGCTCGGGCACCCAGTCCAACATGAACGCCAACGAGGTCATCTCGAACCGGGCGATCGAGATGGCCGGTGGAAAGATGGGATCCAAGAAACCGATCCATCCCAACGATGACGTCAACATGTCCCAGTCGTCCAACGACACGTTCCCGACCGCGATGCATATCGCGGCCGCCACCGTATTGATTCAGCGACTGTTCCCCGCAGTCCGGGCCCTGCGCGATGCCCTTGCCAACAAGGCAGAGGAGTTCGACCTCATCGTGAAGATAGGCCGGACCCATCTACAGGACGCCGTGCCCTTGACCCTTGGGCAGGAGTTCTCTGGATACGTCGCGCAGCTGGACGACGACCTCGTGAGGTTGGAGGCCACGCTCCCCGGCCTCTACGAGCTGGCGATCGGGGGCACGGCCGTGGGGACCGGCCTCAACGCCCCGGAGGGCTTCGGCGAGCTCGCCGCCGCCAAGATCGCCGAGCTGGCCGACCTTCCCTTCGTCTCCGCCCCGAACAAGTTCGCTGCACTCGCCTCTCACGACGCCCTGGTCTTCGCGCACGGGGCCATCCGGACGCTCGCCGTCTCCTTGATGAAGATCGCGAACGACCTCAGGTGGCTGGGCAGCGGGCCCCGCTCGGGGCTGGGCGAGCTGGAGCTACCGGAGAACGAGCCCGGTTCCTCGATCATGCCGGGGAAGGTGAACCCGACCCAATCCGAGGCGATGACCATGGTGTGCTGCCAGGTCTTCGGCAACGACGTCGCGATCACGGTCGCGGGGTCGCAAGGCAACTTCGAGCTCAACGTCTTCAAGCCGGTCATGATCCGGAACTTCTTGCACTCGGTGAACATCCTGGCCGACGTGTGCCGGACGTTCCGCGAGTTCTGCGTGGAGGGCATCAGGGTCAACCGGGAGCGCATCGCCGAGCTAGTCGATCAGTCGCTCATGCTTGTGACAGCCCTCACACCGAAGCTCGGCTACGACAAGGCGGCCCAGATCGCGAAGAAGGCACATCACGAGGGGACGACCCTCAAGGAGGCAGCGCTGTCGCTGGGCTACCTGACCGAGCCCGAGTACGACGACGCCGTGAAGCCGGAGAAGATGGTCCGCCCCGAGTGAGGCGCAAGCAGAAGCTGGCCTTCGTGCTGGGCGGGGGCGGTCACATGGGCGCCTACGAGGTTGGCATGTTGAGGGCCCTCCTCGAGCATGGGCTGACGCCCAACCTTGTGGTCGGCACCTCGGTCGGCGCGCTGAACGGCGCGGCGATAGCGGCCGACCCAGCGCTTCCCACCGTCGATTCGCTGGAATCCATCTGGCTGTCCCTCGACCAGGGGGAGATATTCGGGGGCTCGATCTACGCCGGGGCGGCCAACCTGGTCCGGACCCGAACTCACCTGCACTCCAACCGTTCGCTCAGGAAGCTGATCGAACGAACCCTTCCGGTCAGGACGTTCGAGGAGCTCCGCGTGCCCTTCCAATGCGTTGCCGCGAGTATCGAACGCGCGGCCGAGCACTGGTTCGACTCCGGTCCGCTGGCAGACGCGATCCTCGCCTCCGCCGCGGTCCCCGGAATACTTCCCGCGGTCGAGATCGACGGCGAGCATTTCATCGACGGAGGCGTCGTCAACAGCATCCCTGTGTCCCGGGCGGTCGAGCTGAGCGCGACCGAGATCTACGTGCTACACGCCGGGCGCGTGGAGCGGCCTCTCGAGCCTCCCAAGAACCTGTGGCAGGTGGCATGGGTCGCCTTCGAGATCGCCAGGCGACACCGGTTCGCTCGTGACATGGCATCGCTGCCCGAAGGAGTAGTCGTGCACGTGTTGCCGACGGGAGAGCGCTCCCCCGCCAGGTACGACGATGTCTCGCAGCTCCGGTACGGGGACTTCAAGGCCGTGCGCCGAAGGATCGACCGCGCGCACCGCGCCACGCGGGCCTTCCTGGAAGACTCACCGAGCCCAAGGAGAGAGGGGTAGGTGCCGCTTCCACCCAGGATCGTCCGGCGCCTCGTGCTGGCGCCGCTGGCGCTCCTTCTTTCGCTCGTGCTGCTGAGCCTCTCCCCCGTGTTCATCCTCGTCGCTCTCGTGGTCGACCTGTCCGTGTCGCGCGGGCGATGGCAGACAACCCGCCTCACCGCGTTCTGCGTCGCGTATCTCGTCTACGAGGTGCTGGGGTTCTTCGCGCTCTTCGGCCTCTGGGTGGCTAGCGGGTTCGGCCTTCGGATCCGGTCTGAGCGGATGCGGGAGACCCATTACGGGTTCATGCGCTGGTGGCTTCGGGGGCTGAACGGCGCGGCGCGGAAGCTGTTCCGTCTCAAGATATGGATCGAAGACCGGCCTGAACCGAGCCCGGGTCCGATCCTGGTCTTCAGCAGGCATGCGGGCCCGGGCAACTCTCTGATGCTCATCGGGACGCTCATGATCGGCTATCGGCGCAACCCCAGGATCGTCATGCTCGCCAAATTGCAATGGGAGCCTCTCTTCGACGTGATGCTGAACCGGCTTCCAAATCGGTTCATACAGCACGACCCCAAGAACCGTCAGCGTTATCTCGACGCGATCAGCGACCTCGCCGGCGGCCTGGGCGACCGGGACGCGTTCGTCCTTTTCCCGGAGGGCCACGACTTCACGCCTCGTCTGCGGCTTCGGGCGATCGACCACCTTAGGAGAAAAGGTTTCCACCGACACGCGGACCGCGCCGAGGGCATGTCCAAGGTCCTCCCGCCCAAGCACGGTGGCGTGATGGCCGCGATCGCGAGAGCACCGGGTGCCGACATCGTGTTCGTCGCCCACACCGTCTTGGAGGACGTGGGCTCGTTCAAGGATCTCTGGCGCCGAATCCCTCTGGAGCGGCCGATCCTCTCCCGTTACTGGCGGATCTCCCATTCGGAGGTACCGGTTGACCGGGACCAGACGATCGATTGGCTTTTCGACTGGTGGGCGCGGATAGATCGCTGGATCGAGGAACGGCGCTCGCTACCGGCCGAGGCCGTCCCAGCTGACGCCGTCGAAGGCTGACGCTCACTGAACGCAGAACTCGTTCCCCTCCGGGTCCTGCATGACCACCCAGTACTCGCCCCGCTGCTCCAGCGGCCGAAGCACCCTGGCACCCTCGTCCGACAGCCGACGGACCTCCGCATCGACTCGCTTCTTGCGCTCCTCGAGCGGCGTGCCGGAATCGCCACTAACGTTGAGATCGAGGTGGACCCGATTCTTCGCCACCTTGCCCTCCGGCACCCGCTGGAAGTAGATGCGTGATCCGACGCCATCCGGATCGACGACGGCTGACGCCGAGTTCCACTCTTCCTCCGGGATACCGGCCGCGGTCAGGAAGTCCTCCCACGTCGCGTGACCCTCGGGCGGTTCCTGCAGCTTGTAACCGAGCGCGGCCGCCCAGAACCTCGCCAGCCGATCCGGGTCCGCGCAGTCGATCACCACCTGGAATTTCGTCGCCATTAGGTCGGGTCGAGTTCGAGGGCGCAGGAGTTGATGCAGTAGCGCTGGCCGGTCGGCGCCGGGCCGTCGTCGAAGACGTGGCCAAGGTGACCGCCGCAGCGCTTGCAGGTCACTTCGGTGCGAACCATCCCGAACGCGGTGTCGGTGTGGAGTTCGACGTTGGCAACGTTCACAGGCTCGGTGAAGCTTGGCCAGCCCGTGCCGGAGTCGAACTTCGTATCCGCGTCGAACAGCTCGGCGCCGCATCCGGCGCACCGGTAGGTTCCGTCCTCGTGGGCATTCCAGTATTTGCCCGTGAACGCACGTTCCGTCCCCTTTCGCCGGAGCACCTCGTACTGCTCTGGCGAGAGGCGCGAGCGCCACTCTTCCTCGGTCATGGGGAGTTGCGTGTCCATGATCACTCCATTCGGTGTGGGGTCCTTGCAATTACATAGTCTCCCGGGCTCCTATCACATTACGGCGAACAGAGGAGGTCGGCGTCCATCCGAGTACCCTCACTGTGAATGAACGCCTACGAACTCGGTTCGGACGACCTAGTTAGGCGATTCGCGGATTGGGGACAGCCACCGTATCGAGCCCGGCAGGTCTACAGCGGCCTGTGGCGGCGATCGGCCACCTACGAGGAGATGACGGATCTTCCGAAAGCTCTGCGGGCGCGGCTCGATGAAGAACTTCCCGCCCAGCTAGAGGTCCTGTCGGAACGCGAGGCCGATCGCGGCGCGACTTGCAAGGCCCTGCTCCGACTGGGCGACAGCCACGTTGTGGAGACCGTCGTGATGGGCTATCGGGGTCGGGTGACCGTGTGCGTGTCTTCTCAAGCCGGGTGCGCGATGGGCTGTGGCTTCTGCGCAACCGGGCAGATGGGGCTGGAGAACAACTTGACGGCCGGCGAGATCGCCTCGCAGGTCGTATGGGGCGCTCGGGCGGCGGCCCGCCTGCCGGAGTCGACCCCGCGGCGAGTGACGAACGTGGTCTTCATGGGGATGGGCGAGCCGATGGCAAACTACCGGGCGACCAGGGACGCCATCACCCGGCTCCTGGACCCTGCGGGGATGGATCTCGGCGCCCGCCACGTCACGGTATCGACGGTCGGCATCGTCCCCGGAATCTTGCATATTGCGGGCGACCATCCACAAGTCGGACTGGCCGTGAGCCTGCATGCCGCCGACGATGAGCTTCGGAACGAGCTGGTCCCGGTCAACAAGTTATGGCCGCTGGCCGAGTTGGAAGAGGCGGTGAGCGAGTGGCGAGCGCGCACCAACCGCCGGCCCTCGATCGAGTGGACCATGATGCACAGGGTCAACGACGACGACCACCAAGCGGTGCTACTTTCACCGATTGCGCGCCGGCTGCGTGCTCACGTGAACCTCATCCCGATGAACCCCACCGCAGGGAGCGACTACCGGCCCAGCACGCCCACGCGGATCGAACGGTTCGTCGAGGTGCTACGACGCCACGGCGTTCCCGTGACGGTCCGAGACACGCGCGGCCGCGAGATCGAGGCCGCTTGTGGGCAGCTTCGGTGGGAGATGGCAAACGTCTGAGTCGCGAATTCGCGTAGACCCAAACTAAGATACGCGGCCGACATACCGCAGCGCCGAAAGGAGTGCCATGTCCGCCAAACATGCTCGAAAAGTTGCCCTTCTCCCCGTTGCGACCCTCCTTGTTCTCGGCGCGGCCTCACCCGCCGCCCCGTCGGCAGCTTCGCCCACCTCCAAGATCTCGCCGCTGGTGCTGCAGCAGACGCGCGAAGGGAAGACCGCCACCTTCCTGGTTTCCCTGGGATCCAGGGCAGACGTGAGCGGTGCCCGGACGCTACCGACCAAGCTCGCGAAAGGCCAATTCGTTTTCCAGACCCTCACGTCCCATGCCCAGCGTACCCAGGCCCCCATAAGGACGATGCTCGATCGCCTGGGCGCGACCTACCGTCCGCATTTTTTGGTCAACGCGTTGACGGTCACGGGAGGAAGGGCTGTCGTCGATGCACTAGCGGCTCGACCGGACATCGCTCGAATCGATCCCCTCGTGTGGACGAAGTCGACCCTGCTCCCGAAGGCACCGGCGATCATCGCCCCCTCGGCTCCGACGACGATCGAATGGAACGTATCCAAAGTGTATGCCCCTCGAGCGTGGGCGCACGGGTTCACCGGCCAGGGGATCGTGCTGGGCAACATCGACACGGGCCAGCAATGGGACCACCCCGCGTTGAAGGGCCATTACCGAGGCTGGAATGGCTCCACCGCCGACCATAACTACAACTGGTACGACGCTACCAATCCCGCCAATCGGGTGCCTCTCGACCCGTACGGCCATGGAACGCACACCATGGGCACCATGATCGGAGACGACGGCGGCTCGAACCAGATCGGCGTCGCTCCTGGGGCGGAGTGGATGAGCTGCCGCTCGATGGACTCGTCCGGCTTCGGCACCCCGGACACCTACATAACGTGCTTCGAGTTCATGATCGCTCCCTGGGACCTGAATGGACAGAATCCCGATCCCGCCAAGGCCCCGGTGGCGGTGAGCAATTCCTGGTACTGCTCCATTTCTTTGGAGGGGTGCACACAGGGCGCGCTCTTCCAGACGGTGCAGAACGTGCGCGCCGCCGGGATCGTGCCGGTGGTGTCCGCGGGCAACTCGGGCTCGCTCTGCAAGACGATCGGGAACGACGGCCCTCCGGCGCAGTACGACGAGTCCTACACGGTGGGTGCCAGCACGCAGAGCGACACGCTCGCGTCGTTCAGCAGCCGCGGGCCGGTCACAGTCCACGGCAACACGCTGGTCAAGCCGGACATCGTGGCTCCGGGAGAAGGCGTCCGGTCTTCGTTCCCGACGAACCAGTACGCCACGTTGTCGGGGACCAGCATGTCCTCACCGCACATCACAGGCACCATCGCGCTGATCTACTCGGCGAAGCCGGCGCTGATCGGTAACGTCGATGCGACGGAGGCTCTAATCAACGCGACGGCTCACCACGTCAACTCGTCCGAGTGCTCGAGCAACGGGACCTATCCGAACAACCTGTGGGGTTACGGGCTGGTCAACGCCGCGAAGGCCGTCAAGCCCTAGTCGCGGCGTCACCGTTTTGCTGGGAGCGCATTTGACTCTGGCTCGAGTAAAAAGGAGGCCGTCGTGACCGAATCCTCGGCCCCCCGTCGCCTCAGCCTCTGGCGCCATGCCGATTTCATGAAGCTCTGGACGGCCGAGACGGTCAGCCAGCTGGGCACTCAGGTGACCCTTCTTGCCCTCCCCCTCACCGCGATCGTCATCCTGAACGCCAGCCCGTTCCAGGTGGGACTGCTGGGCGCGGTCGAGTTCCTCCCGTTCATACTGGTGGGGCTGCCTGCCGGCGTCTGGGTGGACCGCCTCCGGCGGAGGCCATTTCTCATCGCCGGCGATCTGGGCAGGGCGATCACGCTTGGTTCGATCCCGGTCGCCTACAGGTTGGGCGTCCTCCACATAGTCCAGCTCTACGTCGTGGGGTTCCTGACTGGAGTCCTTACCGTCTTCTTTGACGTCGCCTATCAGGCGTATCTGCCGTCGCTGGTAGAACGCGATCAGCTGATCGAAGGGAACGGCAAGCTCGAGATCTCGAGATCCGGAGCGCAGCTCGCCGGGCCGGGCCTGGCAGGCGCCCTGATCCAATGGCTCAAGGCCCCGGTCGCCATCGTCGCCGACGCACTGAGCTATCTGGGGTCGGCCCTCTTCGTCTTCCTGATAAGGAAGAAGGAGCCACAGGTGCAACAAGGGGGCGCCGATGGTGGTCCGCGACCCAGGATGCGAACCCAGATCCATGAGGGCCTCCGTTATGTGCTGGGAAACCGGCTCTTGCGGCCCATCGCCGCGTGCACGGCCACATCGAACCTTTTCAACAACGTGACCTTTGCGGTCCTCCTCCTCTATGCCGTGAGGGTGCTCGGTATGGGCGCGGGGAAGATAGGTCTCATCTTCGCCCTGGGGAACCTGGGATTCCTCGCCGGGGCCTTCGCGTCCGGCAGGATCCCCAAGCGGCTGGGAGTGGGGCCCACTATCCTGGGCGCGGCGATCGTCTTCAGCGCCGCCGGCATCATGATCCCCTTCGCCACCAGGTCGACCGCATTCCCCTTGCTGGTGGGGGCCATGCTCATCGCCGGGTTCGGCGGAGTCACCTACAACGTGAACCAGGTGAGCCTTCGTCAGTCGATAACGGCGGAACGGATGCAGGGGCGGATGAACGCGACGATGCGGTTCATGGTGTGGGGCACCATCCCGATCGGGGCGTTCGTCGGAGGGGTTCTCGGCAACACGATCGGCCTGCGTGCAACGCTGTGGGTCGGGGCCGTTGGGGGCCTGTTCGCCTTCGTCCCACTCGTGTTCTCTCCCGTGCCACGGCTCCGCCGGATCCCCGAGCCCGAGAGCGGGGAGCGCGTCGTCGGCCAGCTTGCTTCGGGGGACGAAGGGATAGTCGAGCCGGGGCACGTGCCATCCACGCGCGACACCTGATCCTGTAGGTCGTCGGCGTATACTCCCGAGGACCGGGCCGGATCATCCGGCCCGACCTGGAGCCCGAAGGGAGGGATGTGACCGTGGCCAATGACCTCTCGGCCGTCAATCCCTCGAGGGCAGCCTTCTAGCCAAACGATCCCCTACCGGATCGATCGCGCGGACGCCCCGAGGGGCGTTCCGTCCAGCCTGATCGCGCATCCACGGAGGGGAACTTGCCCAGAAGGCAATGGTTCGATGACATGTACGACGAGCCGCCACCGCAGAGAGGCTGGTTCGACGAGCTCTATTCCGAGGGCCTGGTCACGGAGGTGCTCAGGCCGATCAAGACCGGAAAGGAGGCCTCCGTACATCTGTGCCGCGCAGGCCGCCTGTTGGGAGGCGGTCTGCTCGCGGCCAAGGTCTTCCATCCGCATCAGGCCCGGAATTTCAAGAACGACGCCATGTACAAGGACGGGCGGGTCATCCTGGACGCCCGGACGCGCCGGGCAGTGGCCAAGAAGAGCAGCTTCGGGCGCGAGGCCGACGAGTTCTTCTGGGTCGCCAGGGAGTGGGAAGCGATCGAGCTGGTTCACAAGGCGGGAGCCGATGTCCCCAGGCCGATCCATCAAGGCAGCAAGACCATCCTCATGGAGTATCTGGGCGATGAAGAAGGACCCGCCCCACAGCTCCGCGACGTCCCGCTGGACCCGACCCTGGCCCGGTCATTGTTCGACCGTCTGATGTGGAACGTGGAGCTGTTCCTCGCGCACAACCTCGTCCACGCCGATCTATCGCCCTACAACATCCTCTACTGGGAGGGACGCGCGAGCATCATCGATTTCCCACAGGCGGTCGACGCCCGGACCAACCGGAACTCACGAGACCTGCTGGGAAGGGACGTCGAGAACCTATGCCGTCACTTCGGGCGCCACGGCGTTCGGACGGATCCCGGAAAAGCCTCACAGGATCTCTGGAACCGTTTCGTCTTCGCCAAGCTCTGACAACGGCTCGACAGTAGTCAATCGCCTTGCCCCCGGGCTGGTGTAGCCTCATCCTACGTACTGTCGCCCGTTATCTGCGGACAGGGGGGCCTTAGCCCAGGTCATGACGAGAGCGCTTTCCGAGCGTACGTCCGACGAGCTGAGCCTTCGCGACGTTGCCTCCCCCAGCCTACCGGGGCTGGGGGTCGTCCTTGCCGCCGGCCGCTCCGAGAGGCTCTCGAAGGTAACACGCGGGCGATCCAAGGCATTGGTCCGCCTCGGTGGCCTCACGCTCGTTGAGCGAGCGGTTCGAACCCTGCTCGACTCGGGTGTGGGGCGGGTGCTCGTTGTCGTGGGACATGAGTCTGAGGCCATGGCTGGGGCGGTGTCCCGGTTGCTTCCGGCG
>Ga0210378_10000094_pt1 | contig 38276 bp, 26 predicted proteins | sample PLM1_60_b1redo_FD_155465 | JGI IMG/M metagenome (GOLD analysis project Ga0210378, IMG submission 155465) | Groundwater sediment microbial communities from an aquifer in East River, Colorado, USA - PLM1_60_b1 redo | ecosystem: Environmental > Terrestrial > Soil > Riparian zone | place: USA: East... | reverse complement strand
CTTCGTCCTCCTGATCGGCTCCGGTCTCCTAGTCCGCAGCTTCCTGCATCTCACCGCCCTCGACCCCGGCTTCCGGCCCGATCGGATGGTGACCGTCGCCGTCGAGCTGGAGCGGACGCAGTATCCGACGCCGGCCGCTCAGCTTTCCTTCTTCGAGCGCCTGCTCGAGCGCGTGCACGGCCTGCCCGGTGTGGAGTCCGCGGCGGCGGGGGATTCGCTGCCACTGAAGCCCTTTTCGATGGTGATGATTGGCGCCGGCGTCGAGGGCGACGCGCCGCTCACGCCGGGACGAGGGCCGGAGCTGGCGGTCTGCGCGGTGACCCCGGACTACTTCCGCGCTCTGGGGATGACGCTGCGCAAGGGACGTGCGTTCGCCGACAGCGACCGGGAGGGAACGCCCGAGGTCGCGATCGTGAACGAGACGCTCGCGCGCCGGCTGTTCGACGCCGCCGACCCGATCGGCAAGCGCGTGCGGTTCGCACGATCGGAAGGGAAGGGCGTGACGGTGGTCGGCGTCGTCGCCGATGCCCGCCACGAGGGGTTGGAGGCGCGGCCGCGGGGTGTGGTCTACAGGCCCTTCGCCCAGGACCCGCGCGGGTTCGCGTTTCTGGCGGTGCGGACGCCGGTCGAGCCGGGCGCCCTGGTTTCGGCGCTGCGCCGCGAGGTGGCTTCGCTCGACCGCGGGCTAGCGCTCGACGACGTCGCCACGATGGGCCGGCGCCTCGACGACGCGCTGGCCACGCGGCGGTTCAACACGCTGCTGCTGGGAGCGTTCGGCGCCGTCGCGCTTCTGCTCTCGGCAGTGGGTCTCTACGGCGTGATGGCGCACGCGGTGATCGAGCGCACGCGGGAGCTGGGAATCCGGATCGCGATCGGCGCCGCGCCCGGACAGGTGCGGGCGCTCGTGCTGCGGCAAGGGCTGGCCATGGCTGCCGGCGGCGCGGCCGTCGGGGCCGCGGCCGCCCTCGCGGGCAGCCGTGCGCTTGGCGGCGCGCTCTACGGTGTGGGGCCGACGGACGCGGTGACGTTCCTGACCGTGCCCGTCATCCTCCTCGCCGTGTGCGCGATCGCGTGCGAGCTGCCGGCGCGCCGAGCGACGCGCGTCGATCCTGCGGTCGCCCTGCGAGCCGAATAGCGGCGCGACCTCACTGGCCCCCGCGCCCCGACGTCTTCCCGAGAAGCTGCTCCTCGAGGAAGCGCAGCGTGTGGCCGAGCATCGCAACCTGCCCGGCGCGCCGGGCCGCTCCGTGCCCCTCGCCCTCGAGCAGGATGAGCTGGGAGGGCACCCCGCGGCTCGCCAGCGCCTCCTGGATCTGCACCGCTTCGCCCGCCGGCACCCGGGGGTCGTCGAGGCCCTGGATGAGGAGCAGCGGCGCCCTCACCCGATCGACGTAGGTGATGGGCGAGAGCTTCACGAGCGCATCCTTGTCCTTCTCGGGATCGCCGTACTCGGTCGCCCGCAGGAGGCGCCGGTAGGGCGCGGTGTTGCTGAGGAAGGTGACGAGGCTCGAGAAGCCGACGATGGAAGCGCCCGCATCGTAGGTCCCCGCGAACATGGTCATCCCCACCAGCGTCGAGTAGCCGCCGTAGCTGCCGCCGGTGATCGCGACCTTGGGAGCCTTCCCGTCGTGGGTGAAGCGCAGGCGCACGTACTTGCCGGCGTCGTCGATGTCCGTGATCACGGCCAGCCGCTTGGGTCCGTTGTCGGCCTCCAGCCACGTCTTGCCGTAGCCGTCGCTGCCGCGGACGTTCGGCTCCACGTAGATGAAGCCCGCGTCCACGAAGGCCTGCGCCCAAGGGCTGAAGCCGGGCTGGGCCTGGCCCTCGGGGCCCCCGTGGAAATCGACCACCACCGGGCAGGGGTCGCCGGCGGCGAGCGCCTCGGGCGCGCAGCGCGCCGGATAGCGCACGAACATGGGGATCTTGGTCCCGTCGCGGGCGGGGTAGGTCTCGAGGCGCGCGACCGCGAAGTTCGTGAGGTCCGCCTCGGGCGCGCTCGGGAGCACCCACTGCGTGAGCGACTTCGTCTGCCAGTCGTAGACGTAGCTGGTGCGCGGGGCCTTGCCCGTCTCCACGCCCAGGGTCACGTAGCGCCCGTCGCGGGTGGGCGCGCCCGCATAGACGTGGTCGGCGTTCTTGATCTCGGGCAGCGTCGCCGGTTGCAGGGTGCTGGCGTCGAGCGCGCGCAGGCGCGTGTAGCCGCCGTCGTTCAGCGTGTAGTAGACGTGGCGGCGCGCGGCGTCCACCGTGAAGTCGGAGACGTCCATCTTCATCTCGGGCGTGACGGGAGTGAGCCCGGCCGGGGCCTTCCAGCGGTAGAGCCGCCGGTAGTCGCCCCGCTTGTTGGTGAGGACGAGCAGCTCCGCGGGGTCGGCCGCATACGACGCGCTGTACTCGGTGGTCTCGCCCTGGCCGAGAAGCGGCTTGAGCGTTCGGCCCTTCGTCCCCCACTCGTAGAACTCGGCGGAGAGCGCGCCCGTGGCTTTCCGCAGGAGGAGCTTCGTCTCGCCAGGCTCCTCGCGGTGGTCGGCGATCTGCCAGAGCCCGTCGTCGGAGAAGAGCAGCTCCTTCCTCCCCGCGTCGACGTCGTAGCGGTAGACGGCGTAGCTGTCGGGCTTCACGTCGTTCGCGACGAAATAGATCCACTTCGAATCGTCGGTGGTGAACGCATAGAACGCGCGGGCCTTCGGGGTGTGCTGGACGAGCCGCAGCGATCCGCCGCTCACCGGCTGCAGGTAGATCCCCGGGTCCTCCTGGCCGCCGCGGTCGCGGGAGAGGATCAGATGGCGGCCGTCGGGGGTGATGTCGGAAAGCGAGGTCCGGTCCTCGCCGCCGGTCATCTGCACGGGGAAGCCCTTGGCGGAGTCGAGCCTCCAGACCGCAGGCGTGCCCGTGACGCTCCAGCCGAAGAAGAGCTTCTTGCCGTCCGGGCTCACCATCCCGAGCCCGGGGGAGCGCATGTCCAGCATCATCTGGATGCGCCGGCTCGTCTCGGGATCGAGCGGTGGCGGCGCGTACTTCTTGACCACCTCGGGCGGCAGGCTGCCGGCGCCGTGGCCGGAGTACGGAGTCTGAGCGCCGAGAGCAGATCCCAGGCCGAGGACCGCGACGAGAAGGGAGGAGCGCCGCCATCCGATCATTAGAACCTCCACCGCAGGGGGCTGGAAGCTTATATCGGATGGCGGGCTCCGTAGAACCCCAATCGTCAGAGGGCCGGGACGGTGGGCGGCCGCACCACCTCACGCCCGACGCCTCCGCCGACCCACACGTCCCGCAGGACGTACTCGTCACCGCGCCGCTCGAAGACGGCCTTCGCGTCGGTGTCCGACGTAGACTGCTCGCCGATCGTCAGGGCGAACGCGCTGTGATGATAGCCGCGGACGAACAGCTCTCCGGGCTCGGCCGAGAACGTGTAATCGCCGGGGGGAAGCGTCGTCCCATGCACCTGGAAGCTGAACGGAATATGGCATCGGATGTCGGCGGCCTCGGCGGGCGCGGAGATGAGTGCGAGCGTGGCCATCACGGCCGCGGCCGACAGGACCGCGGAAACTGTCCGTCTCATGCTGTCCTCCTATCGCCGCCCCGTCGTCATCGAGGGCGGCTACTAGAAGGTTGCAGATCGGGCGCCTGCGAGTTCCCGCGCGAATTGGGCTTCAAGACGTTGGACGCTACCGTGAAGCGCGATCCTCCACGCTCAGGTAGACGGGGTTGGTGAGCGAGGCGAGCGAGCCGTCTGCGGCGCGGACCTGTGCGCGCGCATAGCCGCTGGCCGCCGCGTCGAACCGGAAGCGGGCGGGCGCGCCGGGGCGTGAGGGGCGCGTCGCCCCCAGGCTCGCCGTCCCGAATCAGCTCGACCCGACCGCCGGCCAGGGCCGGGGCGGCCACCTCGACCTCGACCGCTTCGCCCACCCGCAAGCGCAACGCGTCGCCGCCGCCGGCGGTCGCGGTGCCGGCGCGGGCGGTGAGGATCGGAGGCGCGGTCCGGACGTCGCCCATCACGGCCACGTGGCCCGCGCGCACGGCGCGCAGGATGGCCGCCGCCGACAGCTCGGGCGCTCTCACGCGGACGCTTCCCCGGCCGAGAGGAGCGGGGGAGCGATGCCAGTCGCTCGAGCCCACCGCGGTGACGCGCCGGCCCTGCCGGAGCAGGCGGTCCCAGAACGCGATCGCCGGAAGCTGCGGGCCGAACGGGCCGTTCCACACCTCCACCGCGTCGACGCCGGCCGGGACGCCGTGCTCCCAGGAGCAACCCCCGCACTCGAGGACGGGATGGTTGATGGAGAAGAGCGCGCCCCGGGCCTTCGCGGCGTCGGCGATCGGCGCGATCGCGCCGGGGCCGGGGAGAACGCGGAAGTCCTGCCTCGCGCGCGGCCGCGGCCACGGCCGAGGCCGTCTGGCTCCCGTCGCTGTGCAGCGTGTGCACGTGGAGGTCGCCGCTGTACCAGGCCTCGCCCCGTCGCAACGGCTCGCGCGGACGAGGACCCAACCCCGGCGTCGGACCCGTTGGCGCCGGGCTCGTCTCCACCGTCAGCTCGACCTCGACGCCGGCCGGCGCAACCTTGTAGAGGCCCAGTGCGACGTGCCACTCGCCCGCGGGGAGCGCACCCGGCCAGTAACCGGGCGTGGCCTCGCCTACGGCGACGAGCGCGCGGTCCCGGGCGCCGCCGCTCCAGCCCCGGAGCGCCCGGGTGCCGAGCGTGAGCGGCCCCGGCTCGAACAGGCCGAGGTCCACGGCGTTGGCGCCGTCGGCCTTGTCGTAGCGGTAGGCGATCTCCAGGCGCGTCGTGCCCGCCGCGATCGTCACCGGCACGTACTGATACCGTCCGCGGTCGCGCTCGGCGGGGCCGTAGTGAAGGCGAATCGTGCGCCGCTCGGGGACGGCGGCGGGCGGCGCGGGAGAAAGCGCGATGGACCCGGCGACGGCCGCGGCGGCGAGCGTGCCGGGAACCCGCCTCACTTGTCGCCGGGCTTGCGGTGGAAATATGTGTCGGTGCCGTCGAGCCAGTCCTGGCGAATGGGGCTGAAGAGGTCCACGTCCACCGTGTCCTCGAGCGCCTCGGCGCGGTGGGGGACGTTGGGGGGGATGACGACGAAGCTGCCCGGACCGAGCGTCACCTCTTCCTCCGGCACGCCGATCCACAGGCGCATGGAGCCTTCCAGGATGTAGGTGATCTGCTCGCTCACGTGGGAATGCGTGGGCACGATGGCGCCCTTCTTCAGGAGCACCCGCGCCATCATCTCGTTCTCGCCCGTCACCACCTGCCGGGAGATCTCGGACGTCACCGGCTCGACGGGGACCGTGTCCCAGCTCAGCACTTTCATTCTCGACCCCCCACCGCCAACCCTCACCCCTGCCCCTCTCCCTTTCCGGGAGAGGGGAGGCCTTCCCGCCGCGCGAGCATGTCGAGGGCGAGGGCCGTCCACGAGAAGTCGTGGGCCCCGGCGCCCTCGCCGGTCAGGGGGTTGTAGTACTCGCGAAACCCGTGCTCTTCCACCAGACGGGCGGAGCGGTCTTCGATGACGGCCGCCAGATCCGATCGGCCGTGCCGGCGCAGCCCCCGCGACAGGTACCAGTTGGTGTTGATCCACGACGGTCCCCGCCAGACGAGCTTGCCCACCGGGCCCGCCGAAAAGGACGGCGCGTTCATGGCCACCGAGGGCACTGGGAACGGGGCCGAATACTCCCGCGGGTCCTCGAGGTGGTCGATGAGCGAGGCCGCGATCGGCTCCGGCAGGTCGGGGAGGAGGAGCGGCATGAGCGACGAGATGCTGTTGGTGCGGAGCATCTCCTCGTCCGCTCCCGCCAGATCGAAGAAGAGCCCCGCGTCGCGGTCGTAGCACTTGTCGACGAGAGCGGTGGTCGTGCGCCGGGCCCGGCGGCGCATCTCGTCCGCGCCCGCGGTGTCGCCCGTGCTCGCCAGCAGCTCGCCCAGCACCCGCTCGTTCTCGGCGTAGATGCTGTTGACGAGCATGTCCTCGACGACGAAGAGGTCGAGGCCGAACATGCGGTCGGGATCGCGGCCCACCTCGGCGTAGGGCCCCGCCACCCGCTCCCAGGCCGCGGTGAACTCCTCATGAGCGAGCCCGGCGATGCCCAGATAGGTGTCGTACTTGGGGGCGTGGTCGAGGCCCGACTCGTCGGGCTGCAGGGTCGCGATGAGGCCGTCGCGGTCGGGGTCGCGCTCGCGGTCGAGCCAGTCGTAGTAGCGGCGCGTTGCGGGCAGCACCTCGGCGAGGAAAGCGGCCCCGCCCTCTCCCCGGGCGGCCGCCTGCACCGCCTCGGCCAGCAGCGGGGGCTGGATGCAGTCGCTCAGGTAGGGCGTGCGGTACGCGATCGCATACGTCGCCAGCATGTCCTCGTACTTCTCCCGCTGCCAGAACGTCACGTGGGCCACGAAGCCGTCGGGCTGGGCGTTGGCGAGGAGGCTGCGGATCTCGATGCGCGCGCGCTCGAGGTCGATGTGGGAGAGGGCGACCGCGTGGAAGCACGAGTCCCAGAACCACTGGAACGGGTACGTGCCCATGGACGGGCATACGAAGTCGTAGTCGCGGCCGCACCACGCGGCCGTCCCGCGCTGCCGGTTGCGGTCGTAGAGGACGCGGACCGCGTCCTTCATCCGCTCGAGCCGGGGAGAGGTCATGGGACGTCGTACGCGTCGGTCTTCTGGCCCTGGAGGTACTTGTCGAACCAGCCCACTATGTGTTGCAGCCTTTCGACCCGGTGCCACGGCTTGCCCGAGCGGCTGAGCTCGTGGCTCTCGTCGGGGAAACGGACCATGACCGTGGGCTTCTTCAAGAACTTCAGGGCCCGGAACATCTGCTCACCGCCGGCGGTGGGCGGCGTGCGGTAGTCCACCTCGCCCTCGATGAGCATGAGCGGGGTCTTCACCCGGGCGATGCGCGTGATGGGCGAGCGGGCCGCGAAGTCGGCGGGGTCCTCCCACGGCGCGCCGCGGAACCATCGCGGCTGGAACAGCGTGAAATCGGCGGTATACCAGAACGAGGTCCAGTCGGAAATGGAGCGCTGGGCGACGGCGGCCGCGAAGCGGTCGGTCTGCGTGACCACCCAGTTGGTGAGGATGCCGCCGCCGCTGCCTCCGGTCACCCCCAGCCGCTTGGGATCGACGTAGCCGCGGCGGACGAGCTCGTCCACTCCGGCCATGAGGTCCTTGTAGTCGTCGCCCGGGTAGCGGTATTGGATGACGTTGCCGAACTGCTGCCCGTAGGCGGAACTGCCGCGGGGGTTGGGGTACAGCACGACGTACCCCTTGGCCGCCATCCACTGGAACTCGTGGTCGAAGGTATGGCCGTAGGCCGCGTGCGGGCCTCCGTGGATGTTCAGGATGAGCGGGTACTTCTTCGCGGGGTCGAAGTCGGGCGGCTTCTGGACCCAGGTCTGGATCTTCGTGCCGTCGAAGCTGGGGTAGGTGATTTCTTCGGGCGCGGTGAGGTTCAGCTCCGAGAAGAGCGCCTCGTTGAAGCGCGTGAGCTGGCGTCGCTGGCCGGTGGCGGCATCGAGAACGAACAGATCGCCGATGGCGATGGGCGTCGAGATCACGAGCGCAAAGCGCGAGGCGTCGGGCGTGGCGGTGGAGCTCATCACTTCGTGGTCACCGGTCGTGAGGGCGGTCGCCTCCCCGGAGCCGGCGTCGAAACGAATGAGGTTGGCCCGTCCCCGCTCGGAGGTGCCCACGACGACCTGGCCGTCTTTCGTCCACACGAGGCCGCCGGGGCTGCCTCCGCGGGGGGCGCGCTGGTCGCCCGTCAGCCCGCCGCCGACGTCGTAGTCGTAGCCGGTCGTGAGGTTCTTCGGCGTCGCGCCGGGCGCGCGGTCGACGACGAAGAGATCGGGTTGGTCGTAGGAGCGGACCGGGTTGACGTTGAGCGTCCCGCGGAAGGCGATCCGCCGGCCGTCGGGGCTGAAGGAGAAGTCCCCGATCTGGCCGTCGATGCTGACGACGCGCCGCGGTTCGCCCCCGCCCACCGGAACGGCGTAGATGTCGCTGTCGGGCGACAGGTAGTACGGCTCCTTCTCGCGGTTGGAGGTGAAGTAGATCTCGGCCCCGTCGGGCGACCAGGCAATGCCGTCCTCGTTGAACTCGCCCTTCGTCACTTGCTTCGGCACCGGCAGCGCGGAGCCCTCTCCGAGCGCCGCGACGGTCCACACGTGGCCGGGCCGCTCGGGGTCGAGGTACCCCCGTCCATTGAAGCGGTAGACCGCGCGTGTGATGACCCGCACGTCGCTCTCGCGTTCCCCTTCCTTCTCGTTCTTCTCGTCCTTCTTGTCTTTCGCTCGCGCGGAATCAATCCGCGCTCGCTCGTCGAGCTGGGGGGTCTCGCTGGCCCCCCCAGTCCCCCCCTTGTCGTCGCGGGCCTTCTTGGCCAGGTCCTTATCGTTGGTCGTGGACGTGAACGCGATCGTCGCGCCGTCGGGCGACCACTCGGGGGAGCCGGCTCCCTTGGGCAGGTCGGTCAGGGCTCGCGCCTCCCCGCCCCCGCTCGGGATGAGGTAGATCTGGGCCGGCTGCGGCGTGCCGTCCTTCTCGCCCGCGCGCGTGAACGCGATCCATTTGCCGTCGGGAGACCAGCGGGGGGACGCATCCATCGGCCCGCTCGTGAAAGCTCGCGGCGAGTCGTTACCGTCCGCGGGAGCCATCCACACGACGCTCTCGTAGCCGTCCTTCTTCTTGTTGACGGCCACTCGCACGAACGCCACCCGCTTGCCGTCGGGCGAGATCTGCGGGTCGGCCACCCACACGAAGCCGAACAGGTCCCTCTCCGTGATCGGCCGTCTCTCCGCCGCTGGCAAAGACGGGGGCCAGGCCAGCAGCGCGGCGCCGAGCAAGAGACGGAAGGGCATTGGACCTCCTGGAGCGGTCTATCCTATCCGAGTCGGGGAGCCCGCCGGCATGGAAGTGGGGTATCCTCGCGGAGGGACGTGATGACCCTCCTCGACAGGTTCCGCGCTCGCCCCGCCTGGCAGAGCCCCGACCCCCAGGCCCGGGTCACCGCCGTCCGGCAGCTCGGCCCCGACCAGTCCGAGCTGCTGGCGTCCATGGCCCGTGACGACGCCGACCCTCGGGTCCGGCGGGCGGCGGTCCAGCGGTTGACGGACCCCGCGGCCCTGGCGGAGCGCGCCCGCAGCGACGAGGACGAATCCGTACGCCAGGAGGCCGCGGGCCGGCTGCAGCACATCGCGGAATCGGCGGACGATGCCGCGACGGCCGAAGCGGCCCTGGCCGGGCTCGGCGACACGCGCCATCTGACGGCGCTGGCCCGCGGCGCCCGTCTGCCCTCGATCCGCGCGGCGGCCGTCGCGCGGATCGAGGACCCCCGGGCCCTGGCCGCGGTGGCGAAGGCCGCCCCCGACCCGGCGACGCGGCAGGCGGCGCTGGATGCGATCCAAGATCCCGCCGCGCTGGCCGAGGTCGCCCTCAAGAGCGAGCATAAGGACGTGGCCGTGGCGGCGGTGGCGCGCCTCGAGGAGGCCGAGGCCCTGGAGGCCGTCGCCACCCGCGCGCGCAACCCTGCCGCGGCCCGCCGCGCCCGGGCGGCCCTCGACGCGAGACCGGTGCCGGCGGAAGAGGCTGCACCGGCCGAGCCAGCACCGGCTGAGGCAGCACCGGCTGAGCTTGCCGCCCCGGTCGAGGCCCCGATCGCACCCGCACCGCCGCCGGCCTTGCCGCCCGACCCGCGGGAGCGTGAACGGGCCGATCGGCTCCTCCTGTGCGAAAGGGTGGAGTCGCTCCACGGCGAGGACGCGTTCGACGCGCTCGAGGAGGCGCGGGCGGCGTGGGAAGGGATGGCGCCCCAGATCGAGCCGCCCGAGCTGGAGGCGCTCAACGATCGCTTCGAGCGCGCGCTCGCAGAGTGCCGGCTGCGCATCGATGCGGCCGCGGCTCAGCGCAGCGCCCAGAAGGAAGCCGCCGAGCGTGAAGCGAAGGAGCAGGAGACGCGGGCGCGCGCCCGGGAAGTCGAGCTGCGCCGGCGCCAGCAGACGATCGCCCGCGCCCAGGCCCTCGCCGGCCGGCTGGAGGCCCTCGCCCGCGCGGAGAAACCCACGCTGCGGGACGTCGAGCGCGCCCTGCGTGAGGAGCGCGCGGTCCTCGAGGCGCTGGCCACGGTGCCGGAGCGGAAGGAGCGCGACGCGCTCGGCGATCGGCTCAAGGCGGGCCGGGCGGCGCTGTTCCCGAAGGCCCAGGAGCTGCGCGAGGCCGACGAGTGGACGCGCTGGAGCAACGCCACCAAGCAGGAGGAGCTGTGCCGGCAGGCCGAGGCGCTGCTCTCCGAGGAAGACCTGGAGAAGACGCTCCGCTGCCTGCGCGAGATCGACGTCGCCTGGCGCGACGTCCGGCAGGCACCCCGTGACCAGGCGGAAGCGCTGTGGCTCCGCTTCAAGGCGGCCCGCGACCAGCTCCACACGAGGCTCGAGTCCTACATCGCCAAGAAGAAGGAAGAGGGCCAGGCCAACCTCAAGCGCAAGGAGGAGCTGGTCGGGAGAGCGGAGGCGCTCACCGCGTCCACGGATTGGCTCAAGACGGCCGAGCAGTTCCGGAAGCTGCAGGCGGAATGGAAGCAGGTGGGCCCCACGCCGCATCGGCCCGCCCAGGCGCTCTGGGAGCGCTTCCGCGGGGCCGCCGACCGTTTCTTCAGCCGGCGCAAGGAAGACCTCGATCGGCGCAAGCACGAGTGGGCGGGCAACCTCGCGCGCAAGGAAGCGTTCTGCGCCCGCGCCGAGGAGCTGATGACGTCCACGGACTGGGAGCCGACGGCGGCCGAGATGAAGCGCCTTCAGGCGGAATGGAAGAGCGTGGGCCCCGTCCGCAAGAGCAAGGCGGATGCCATCTGGGAGCGCTTCCGCAAGGCCGTCGACTCGTTCTTCGAGCGCTACGCGCAGCGGGACGAGCTGGGACGGGCCGCCGCCGCCGCCGAGCGCGAGGCGATGATCCGCGAGCTGGAGGAGCTGGCCGCGGCCGAGGCTCCGGAAGACCTCGCCGGCAAGGTTCTCGCGATCGCCGCCCGGTGGCGGCAGGCCGGGCCCGCTCCCCGCGACGCCGCCGACGCTCTCGCCCGCCGGTTCGCCGACGCGCGCAACCGCGTCGTGGAGGCGCACCCCGAGGCGTTCCGCAAAACCGAGCTGGACCCCGAGGCGAACCGGTCGCGCCTGGAGAAGCTGTGCGCGAAGGTGGAGGCGCTCATCCCCAAGAGCGAGGTGGCGGCCGGCGCGTCGCTGGCCGAGCAGATCAAGGAAGCGCTGGCCGCCAACACCATGGGCGCGCGCGGCGAGGCCGAGACGCGCTGGAAGGCATCCGCCGCCGAGGTGGAGGCCGCACAGGCGGCCTGGAAGCGGGTGGGCCCCGTTCCCGGCGAAGCGGGCCGCGCGCTCGACGAGCGTTTCGAGGCCGCCTGCCAGCGCTTCACCGCCAGCCGACCGAGGCCGAACCGCTAGCGTGGTTGCGGCCGCGTTCTTCCTGAGCGGGGCTGCCGCGCTCATCTACCAGGTCACGTGGCAGCGCCTCCTCGCGCTCCACAGCGGTGTGGGCATCTACTCCATCGCGATGATCGTGGCCGCGTTCATGGTCGGCCTGGGCCTGGGCAGCCACCTGGGCGGGGTCGCGAGCGCCCGGATCCAGCCCCGCACGGCCCTCATCGCGTTCGCGGGCCTCGAGCTGGCGATCGGCCTCTTCGGCCTCGCGAGCGGCCGCCTCTACTACGACTGGCTGTACCTGAAGGCGGGCGGGCTCTACACGAGCCCGTGGCGGGCGGGGTTCCTGCACCTCGCTTCGCTCGCCCTGCCCACCCTCCTCATGGGGATGTCGCTGCCGCTGCTCGTCCGCGCCATGGTGCGCGACGCTCCCCAGGCGGCCCGGACGATCGGCCTCCTGTACGGCGTCAACGTCCTCGGTGCGTGCACGGGCGCGCTCGTCACCCCCTGGGTGCTCGTGCGCTTCCACGGGATCCGCGAGGCGCTGCTCGTAGCGGGCGCGAGCAACCTGCTCGCCGCCCTCTTCGGCCTGGCGGCCGGTTTCCTGAACGCGCGCGCCGCGGATCCTTCCCGCTCGCGCGGAATGAATCCGCGCTCGCTGTTGAGCTGGGGGGGCTCTCCGGCCCCCCCAGACCCCCCCCCCGCCGCGGAGGCGGGAAGCGCTCCGCCGGGCCCGCTGCCCACGACGCTCCCGCTCTCCTCGTGGGCGGCGCTCTTCGCCCTCAGCGGCTTCTGCGCCCTCTCGCTCGAGATCGTGTGGTTCCGTCTCATCGACGTCGCCGTCAAGTCCACCGCCTTCACCTTCGGCACGGTGCTCGCCGTATATCTGCTCGGCCTCGCCGCGGGCACCTTCATCGGCGTCGCCATCGTCGGCCGCCTGCGCCGGCTCCTGGCGGCCTTCCTCGCGTGCGAGTGCGCCATGCTCGCCTGCTCGGCGGTGGCGGTGCTCGTCCTGACCCACCTGCCTCCGCACACGCCGTTCTTCGCCTGGTTCTTCGAGCTGTGGGGCGGCCATCGTTCCTACAACCTGGGAGGCGCCTGGAGCTGGCCTCCGGTGTGGCGGCTCTACCTCCTCCTTCCCCTGGCCCTCTACGGCGTGCCCACGGTGCTCATGGGCGTCGCCTTCACCGTGTTGCAGCGCGCGGTGCACGACGACGCGCAGGGAAGCGGACGCCGCGTGGGCCTGCTGCAGGCCGCCAACATCGGCGGCTGCGTGGCCGGGAGCCTGCTGGCGGGACTGGTCGGCCTCAGCTTGATGGGCTCGGCGGGCGTGCTGCGTCTCCTCGTCTTGAGCGGCCTCGTCTTCGCCGCCGTGGGCATCGCCAGGTCGGGCGCGCCGCGCGCCTTCGCGGGCGCGGCCGTGGGCCTCGTCGTGCTCGCGCTCCTGATGCCGGGCGAGCGCGCGCTGTGGCTCCGCCTGCACGGGCTCACCCCGCAGTCCGGAGGTGCCGCGCTCATCGCGGAAGATGCCAGCGGTGTCGTCGCCCTGACCCCCCGCGGCGGGGACGCATGGCGTGTCTGGGTCAACGGGCGCACGCACAGCACGTTGCCTTTCGGCGGGATCCACACCGCGCTCGGCGCCGTCCCCGCCATCATCCACCCCTCGCCCCGCGAGGTGGCGGTCATCGGTCTCGGCTCCGGCGACACCGCGTGGGCGGCGGGCTGCCGCCGCGACGAGACGCAGCGGGTGAGGGTCTATGAGATCTGCGCGCCCCAGCTCGGGCTGCTGAACGCCCTCGCCGCGCGGCCGGACCCGCCGGCCAAGCTCGGCCGCTTCCTGCGCGACCCGCGGCTCGACGTGCGGGTGGCGGACGGGCGCCACGCGCTCAGCGTCGGGGAAGACAGCTACGACCTCATCGAGATGGACCCGCTGCCGCCGAGCAGCCCCTATTCGGGCAACCTCTATTCATTGGAGTTCTTCACGCTGTGCGCCCGGCGGCTGAACGCCGGGGGAGTGCTCTGCACCTGGGGCCCGACGCCCCGCGTGCGACAGACCTTCATCCGGGCTCTGCCCTACGTCCTGGAGCTGGCCGACGGGCTGATCCTCGTGGGGAGCAACCAGCCGCTGCCGCTCGACCTCGCGGCCTGGGAGGAGCGCGTGATGTCCGAGGGCGTGCGCTCCTATCTCGGCGACGACCGCGCGCGAGACGTCCGCGCCTCCCTGCGCACGGCCCGCCCCGGGCGCGCCGCCGGCCCCGCCGACGACGTCAACCTGGATCTCGAGCCACGCGACGAGTTCAACCGGCCGTGAGCGGCGAAGGTGCGCGGCGCCCTTGATTTCGGCCGCGTCCGGAGATAGCGTCCACTCGACGCTCCGACTGGGCGAGGAGGCCTGACATGCTCGAGCTGGTGATCGTCGTGCTGATCGTCCTCTGGCTGCTGGGCTACTTCGGCCCCACCCGCCTGCGGGGCATCCCGCGCACGGGAAACGTCGTCCACTTGCTGCTGGTCATCATCCTCATCCTGATCGTCGTCCGGCTGCTGCGGTAGGCACCCTCCACCGCCCCGGACCCAAGGAGAATCCATGAGAGTGCCGATCCGTTCCCTGGCCGCCGTCGCGTTGGCGTTCGCCGTGAGCGCGGCGGCCGAAGACCTCACGATCGTCACCAAGGTGTCCCGCGACAGCGGGCCCGCGTCGACGGCGATCAGCTACCTGACCGGCGACCGCGTCCGCCTCGTCATGGGCGACGGAAACGAGATGATCTCCGACCTCAAGACCGGCGACGTGACGATGATCGACCACAGGAAGCGCCAGTACTTCACTGTCACGCGGCAGGACATGGATCAGCTCCAGGCCCGGATGAAGCAGACCATGAACAGCCCCGAGATGCAGCGCGCCCAGGAGCAGATGAAGAGCCTGCCCCCGGACGTCCAGAAGAAGATGCAGGCCGCCATGGGCGGCATCGCATCCTCGGTCACCGTGCAGAAGACGGGCACGACGCGCAAGATCGCGGGCTACCACTGCGAGAACTGGACCATCGCCTTCGGCCAGATCTCGAAGAGCGAGGAATGCCTCACGAGCGAGCTGCCGCTGCCGGCGCAGGTCTGGCAGTCGTACCAGGACTTCACGGCCCGCATGCGGGGCATGACGACGGCCATGGGGCCGATGGGCAAGACGGTCACGGAGCTGCAGGAGAAGACGAAGGAGATGAAGGGGTTCCCGCTGTCCAAGACCACGACCGCGTCGTTCATGGGCCGCTCGATGACGACCACCATCGAGGTGACCGACATCAGGAAGGGCGCCGTGCCCACGTCGGCCTGGGAGGTGCCTTCGGGCTACGCCAAGGTGGACAACCCCATGCTGAAGGCCGGTGCGCCCCGGATGTGAGCGCCGGCGGGCCTATTCCTCCGAGAAGCGCTGCTCCTTGAAGGGGTCGCCGTACATGTGATAGCCGAGCCGCTCCCAGTAACCCGCCTTGTCCCCTTCCATGAAGATGAGGCCGCGCACCCACTTCGCGCTCTTCCAGGCATAGAGGTGCGGGACGACGAGGCGCAGCGGCCCGCCGTGGTCCGGCTCCAGGTCCTTCCCGTTGTGGCGCGAGGCGAAGAGCACGTCGTCGCGGTCCAGGTCGGCGAGGGGAGCGTTGGTCGAGTACCCGTAGCGGGCCGGGCCCACGTGGCCCAGCACCATCACGTGGGTCGCCTCCGGACGGGGCCGCAGGCGGCGCAGGATCTCGCGGAACGCCACGCCCTCCCAGCGGTTGTCGAACGTGCTCCACTTCGTGACGCAGTGGAAGTCGGAGACGACCGAGGACTGGGGCAGGGCCGTGAAGGCCTCCCAGGACAGCTCGAGCGGGGACTCGACGAGCCCGCCCGCGCGGAAGTCCCACGTCTTCGGGTCGAATCGGGGAACGTCGCCGGTGTGCAGGACCGGCCATTTGATCGTGGCCGATTGGCCGGGAGGCAGCCGGCCCTCTTCGCGCATGCGCTTTTCGAGCACCTGGCGAGGGTCTTCGCCCCGCAGGTACTTGTCGAGGGCCATACGAGTAAGATTATGACCCGGGGGTGAGGACGCATGGACGGAATGCTGGCGACGGTGACCGGCGTGGGCTTCGTGCTGGGCCTGCGGCACGCCCTCGATCCGGACCACGTCGTGGCGGTGACGGCTCTCGCGAGCGGGAAGACCGGCGTGCGCCGGACGTCGATGATCGGCGCCTTCTGGGGCCTCGGCCACGCCCTCTCGCTCGGCCTCGCCGGCGGCGTGATCCTCGCCCTTCGCCTCAGCGTCCCGCCGGCGGTGAGCGCGGCGCTCGAGTCGGTGGTGGCGGTGATGCTGATCGGCCTCGGCGCGATCGCGGTGCGCCGCGCGCTGCGCTCGCGGCTGCACGCCCACCCGCACGATCACGACGGGCAGGTCCACGTCCACTTCCACGCCCACGGTCCGGGACAGGCGGAGCGGCACGACCATCGCCACGCGCTGCGCGGCGGCCTGCGGCCGTTCGTGGTGGGTCTCGTCCACGGCCTCGCCGGCAGCGCGGGCCTCGCCCTGCTCGCGCTGGGCGCCGCCCCGAGCCTCCTGGCCGGCCTCGCGTACATCGCCATGCTGGGCCTGGGATCGCTCGCGGGAATGCTGATCCTGAGCGTGCTCATGAGCCTGCCCCTCGCGTACCTGGAGGCGCGGTATACCGCCTTCCATCGCGGCGTGCAGCTCGTGGCGGGAGTGACCAGCGTGGCCTTCGGCTTGTATCTGCTCGCCGCGCACGTCGGGGCGGCGTTTTGAAGCGCCTGATCGTCGCCCTCACCGGCGCCACCGGCTCCATCTACGGCGTGCGGCTGCTGCAGGCCCTCCAGGGGTCCGACGTCGAGACCCACCTCGTGATCAGCCGCTGGGGCGGCCGGACGCTCCTGCACGAGACGCCGTACACGCTCGACCAGGTGAAGCGCATGGCCACCCACGCCTACCGCGACGAGGACCAGGGGGCGGCCCTGTCGAGCGGCTCCTTCCTGACCGCGGGCATGGTCATCGCTCCGTGCAGCATGCGCACGCTCTCGGCCATCGCGCACGGCCAGGCCGAGAGCCTCGTCCACCGCGCGGCCGACGTGGTCCTGAAGGAGCGCCGGCGGCTGGTGCTCCTCGTCCGCGAGGCGCCGCTGTCCGACATCCATCTCGAGAACATGCTGAAGCTCTCGCGCATGGGGGTGGTGATCGCGCCCCCTGTCCCCGCCTTCTACGACCACCCGAAGACGGTCGACGACATCGTCAACCACACGGTCCAGCGCGTCCTCGACCTCTTCGACGTGCACCTCGACGTGGCCGATCGCTGGAGCGGGACCATGGCCGTGGGGGGCCCGGCCGCACCGAAGCGCCGGGTGGCCACCCTCCGCGCGGTCGGCCGGCGCTCCCGGTCAAGGATCCGCTAAGAACGTAGCGCGACTGTGGGGTCCAGCCCCGCCGCGCGACGCGTGGGGACGAGGTTGGCGACGACGGCCACCGCCGGGGCTGCGGGTCCTCGCCGAGGAAGTTGTACTTCGCATCCCGCGCGATGCCCACGATCTCCGCCCACGGCTCATTGGCGCCGAAGAAGCGAAAACGCTTGCCGACGGCGTCGCCCTTGGGCCAGAACCGCTTGGCCATCGTCTCGTTGATCACGGCCACCTTCGGACCGCCCGCCCGGTCGTCCTCCGTGATCGCCCGGCCCTGGACGATCGGGATCCGCATGGTGACGAAGAAGCCGGGCGCGATCGTGTTCACCTGGACGAGGGTCCGATCGTTTTCGTTGCCTCCTTCGAGGAAGACCGAACGGAGGATCGAGAACCCCAGCGGGCCGGCGGTGGCGTGGGAGACCGCGGCCACGCCGGGCAGGCTTCCGATGCCCTCGCGGACCTGGCGGAAGAAGTTCGCGCCCTTCTCGTTGTTGTACCCCTGCAGGTCGAGGTCGAAGGCGACGCTGAGCAGCTTCTTCGTCTCGAACCCGGGGTCGGTCTTGCGGGTGGCTTCGAGGCTGCGCAGGAAGAGGCCCGCGCCGACCAGCGCCACGAGCGACAGCGCCACCTGCCCCACGACCAGGAAGTCACGGATGCCGAAGCGGTGCCGCGGCGTCCCGCCCGTGCGGTCGTTGTCCTTGAGCGCGTCGACCACCTCCGGCTTGCTGGCCTGCAGCGCCGGAACCAGCCCGAAGAGGATCCCTACGCCCAGACCCACCGCCATCGTGAAGGCCAGTACGCGCCAGTCCAGGTCGAGGTTGAGGGCGGTGGTGATGCCCGGGAAGGGAGGAAGGAGCGCCAGCACGCCGCCGCGCGCCCAGTACGCGACGAGCACGCCGAGCGCGGCCGCGGGCACGGCGAGGGCGACGCTCTCGGTCAGGAACTGACGCACGAGGCGCCGCCGGCTCGCGCCGATGGCCAGCCGCACCGCGATCTCGCGCCGGCGGTGCAGCGCGCGCCCCAGGAGCAGGTTCGACACGTTGGCGCACGCGATGAGGAGCACGAGCCCCACGACGGTCGTCAGCAGCGCGGTCACGGCGACGACACCGTCGCGGTTGTTGGGGTTGACGATGGCCCGCTCTAGCGGGACGACGGTGATGCCGCGTCCTTGTTCTCGTTCGGGTACTCCGTTTCGAGACGTTGCGCGATGACGGACAGGCGTGCCTGGGCCTGCGTCGGCGTGACTCCCGGCTTGAGCCGGCCTACGGTGCGCACGAACAGGCCTCGACGCTCCTCGTACCAGTTGATCCCGGTCCTGACCTGCTTGTTCATCGCCATCGGCACCCACACCTCGGGCCGCACGCCGACGTCGAGGCCGGTGTAGCTTGGGGGGGTGACGCCCACGATCGCGTACGGCGCGCCGTTGAGGGTCAGCGTCTGGCCCACCGCCTTCGGGTCCGCGCCGAACCGCTTCGCCCAGAAGGCATGGCTCAGCACCACCACGGGGTCGCGGCCGGGCACCTCGTCCTCGCGGGGACCGAAGGTCCGGCCGACGGTGGCGCGCACGCCGAGGAGATCGAAGTAGTTCCCGGACACGAGCTGACCGAAGACGACCTGGGCCTCCCCCCCCACGTTCAGGCTCATCGGTGCCCAGTCGTAACCGAGAAGGCCCTCGAACACCTCGCCATCCCTGGCGACGTCCTTCCAGTTGAGGTGCGAAAGCGGCTGGAAGCCCGGATTCTTCTTGTCGGTCGTGAAGACCGCGAGCAGGCGGGCGGGCTCTCTCACGGGGACGCTCTGCAGCAGGAGCGCGTTCGTCACGCTGAAGATCGTCGTGTTGGCGCCGATGCCGAGGCCGAGCGAGAGGATCGCGAGCCCCGAGAGCAGCGGGCTCTTGAGAATCATCCGAACCGCATACCGAAGGTCCTCCCGCAGCGTTTCCATGACTGCCTCCGCAGGCGAAGGTCCAGCTCCTACTCGTCGACCGACTCGGCCATCAGCCGCCGGTATACCTCGCGGGCGTGCTCGTAGGCCTGCCGGGCCGCCTCGCGCTCGGGCTCCCGGATCTGCGCACGCTTCTGCGTCCAGCACTGGTCGACCGCGGCCAGGCACCAGCGCGCGCTCCGGCGCGAGGCCCGGATCGGCTTGCCGCCGACCGTCACGAACACGGGGTTGGTGTGCGAGGACGGCAGGATGCGCACGGCCAGCCAACTGCTTTTCGGGACCGGCACCTCGAACGTCACCGGGCGGATCTGGCCGTCGGCGAGCACCGTCTGGCGGGCGACCGACTTGCCGTTCACGATCAGCTCCATCGGCACCTCGCGGGACGTTCCAATGCGGGCCCGATCGAGGTCCCAGTAAGGCTGCTGGTCGTAGGCCGACGAGCGCACCTTCTCGTTCGGCGCCGGGTCGAGGAGCGCCGCCACCTGCACCGCGACCTTCACGGTGCCCGCCGCGGGCAGGCGGACCTCGCTCCCGTTGGTGCCGACGTCCTGGCCGTTGACCGTGAAGTCGATGAGATGGCTGCGGCCGTCCGAGACGTAGCTGCGTCCCTCGCGCAGCGCGTCGAGCCAGGCCGGGTAGCTGAGCCCGCCGGGGAGCTTCGTGTAGCTGCGGCCGAGACCGATCCGGTCATCGTAGATGCAGGGGAAGTCGGTCTCGCCGCTGATGCGGGTCCGGAAGCCGACGTTGAGCGTGTGGTACCAGATGTTCAGCTCCCACACGTGGGGCGTGTCCACGGCGGAGATGAAGTCCACCGCGTCGGGATGCGTGACGTCCACGATGTACTCGTTGGCGCCGATGCCGTCGAAGCCGGGCATCTCGTGGTTGGGGAGCTCGCTCGTCCTCACCTGGAGTCCCCAGCCCGAGTGGGCGAAACCGACGACCGCCCCCTGGGCGCGCGCCCAACGCAGGATCGGCAGGTCCCACGAGGGCCAGTCCTCGATGCGCTGCGTCCCGGGGTATTCCTGGTCCTTCAGGCCGAGCAGCACGAGATGGCCGGCGTGGCTCGAAGGGAAGCCCGAAACCTCGAGGTCGTAGTGCATGAGCCTCCCCGGCCGGGACAGCGGATCGTCGCGGCCGGAGAAGAATTGCTTCTGGTAGTAGTAGCAGGGTCCCCAGGTCAGCACGGTCGCCACGTTCAGCGACTCGCCGAGGATCTGCCGCATCATGTCGTCCGGCCGCACGCCGCGCGTCGGGTCCTGGTAGTGGGCGCAGCCGGCGGCGTGGATGTGATGGTCGCCGGAGTACCAGCCGAGCTTCTCCGGATCGATCCATCGCTGCAGCGCCACGGCCAGCTCGCGCGGGCCCTTGTCGGAGACCGACAGCTCCGCGCCGCCGGGCAGGTACTCGGGGCCGGCCGACCACGACACCGTGTACGCGCCGTTCGGCAGGAGCACCGTCTCGCCGTCCGCGCGGTAGAGCTGCTCCTGGAAAGGCAGGTCCGGGGCCAGCCTTTTGGACGGCTGGGAGTAGAGCCGATCCAGGCGGTCGCGGATGACGAAGGCGGCCATGCCCGGGCGCCCCGTCTCGTCGCGCACCCGCAGCGTGACCGGGCGCGCCGGCTGCGCGTTGAAGAGAACGAGGACGTCGTTGCGGAAGCCGATGTCCTGCGTGCCCTGCCCGACGTTGAAGGCGACGCGCGCGGAGCGCTGACCGCGGTCGCGGCTGTAGACCTCGAGGATCCGATACTCGAGGCCGAGCCCGGACAGCCGCGGGACCAGCGGCGGGCGATCGAAGAGGGAGATCTCGGCCCATCGATCGCGCACGTCCTCGGCCGTGAGCCCCAGCGCGGGATCAGGCGCGCCGGTGGACCGCACGGAGACGCGGCCGCTGTTGGGGCTGTCCACCACGAGCGGCGCGGTGACCCCGCCCTGGTTCACGACCTTGACCAGGAACAGCCGGGTGCCCTGCTCGACCAGTTCCGGGCGGGCCCCGCCCTGCGTGACCTTCACCCGGCTCTCCGGGTTGATCTCGACGTGGAAGAGCGCGTAGCGGTCGAGGATGGCCTCGACGCGCTTCACGGCGGCCGACTCGTCCGCATCGGCGATCGCCTCGTTGATGGCCGCGTGGTCGGCGGGCGCGAGGGGCTGGCCCAGGTAGGCCAGCGCGGTTTCGAGCCGGCGCACCTGCTGGGCCAGGGGCTGAAGGGCGACGGCCGCCGGGGGTGTCGGATGCTGGTGCTGGACGGCCACGAGCACCGCGGATACGAGGGCCTGCGCCAGCGGTCCTTTCGTCATGGCAGCGAATACGGTGAACTCGTCGGCCGGCGCTCCGGAACCCGCACCGTCCACATCCTCTGTGGGTAGTCTCCGACCCGGACCCGGGCGGCTTCCTTTCGCTCGTCGATCGAGATGACCGAGACGGTGTTCTCCCTGCGGGCGCTCACGTAGCAGTACCTGCCGTCGAGGCTTGGAATCACCCAGCTCGGCTCCTCGCCGACCGGTATCGTCGCCAGGAGGTCGAGCTCCGGAACCGACAAGATCGCCATGTAGCCCGCCACGGTGCTGCCCACGCACAGATGGCGTCCGTCCGGCGTCAAGGCCAGGCCATGGTGCGCGGTATCTGGAAGGTCATCGCATCCGCGACCGTCAGCTGGTTGCCGGTGATGCAGCCGTTATAGACGCGACTCCCGTCGGGAGACAGGCGCATCCCGTGAGGTCCCGGACCGTTCTCGAACTGTCCGACCACCTCGCGCTTCGCCGTGTCGATCACGAGCGCACGGCCTTCGTTCTCGACCGAGACGAATAAGCGCCTCCCGTCGGGAGACAACGCGAAGTGGTCCGCGACCCCCTGGGTGGGCACTCGCCACAGCAGGCGCTCGCGGTCCGTGCTGAACGCGGCGATGTCCCTGGCGTCCCCCCGGGAGACGTACAGGACCTCCCCGCTGCTCGGCGCGACGAAGTCGTCCACGTAGCTGCCGGGAGCGCGCCGCGAGCGCGCGATGTCGGGGAGGGCGTCGAACTCGCCGACGACCTTGAAAGCGGGGACCTCGATCACCGAGATCGTGCCGCCGCGGTTGTTGCCGACGTAGAGGAGCTCCTGACCGTCCGGCCCTCCAATCGCGGCCGCGCCGGCCGCGAGCCAGATCCCGACCCCGCCAGACACGACACGAACGCATCCCATCTGGAAGCTCCTTCAGTAGGCGTTCACAAGTTGGCGCCAGCCGTCCTTCGGCAACCCGCGGCCGATCTGTGCTTCCCGCGCGGCGTGGGCCCGCGCCACGGCGGCGGCCGTCACGCTGCACGTTCCAGTGCGCAGGAAACGGAGGGCTTCGGCCAGCGAGGCTTCTCCGGAGTCCCCGAGGGGATGGTCCAGGTCGTCCGCCGCCGCGCAGTCGGCGGGAATGCCGCTGTAGTAGGCCCCGTCGCCCCGCGCGTTGCGGCCCTCGAAGGCGACGGGGAAGAACGTCTTGTCGCAGAAGTCGTAGCCGTACTGGCCCACCGGCTTGCCGAAGGTAGCGTCGCCCACCACCGTGACGGTCATGAAGGGCCGTAGGCCGTTGATGATGGCCTCGCTCGCCGACGCGGTGCCGCGGGTCGCGATCACGACCAGCCGCGGCACGCCGAGCGCGGCCGGCGGGACGGCGAGACGCAGCGCCGAGTTGCGCGCGGTGTTCTTGTCGTTGTGCACGAACTGGATGAAGACCTGGTCGCGCGCCGGCGCGCCGGCGATCAGCCCGCCCAGGTGCTGGGCAACGCTCACGAGGCCGCCGCCGTTGTAGCGCAGGTCGAGGATGAGCTCGTTGGCCCCCGCCTCGACCAGCGAGCGGAAGGCCACGTTCAGGGCCTCGGTCGAAGGCGTCACGAAGTTGCGAAGGTGCACGTATCCGACCCGCGCGGCGGGAAGGTCGAACACCGCCGTCTGTGACACCGTGGGGATCGTGACCAGGTGCTTGGTGATGGTGGCCTGGAGCTCCGCACCCTGGAGGCTGCGCCAGGCCAGCGTGACCGGCACGCCGATCTGGTTGGCGCCGAAGATGCTGTCGATCTCCCCGGTCCGGATGAGGTCGCCCACGGCCCGTCCGTTGATCGCGAGCAGGTAATCACCGCGCGCGAGCCCGACCTCGGCGGCAGGCCCGCCGGGGAACACCTGCGCGATCCGCAACTCGGCGGGCCCGGTCTGCCGGGATGAGATCCCGACGCCGATGAACTGGCTCTCCGAGAAGAAGGCGTCGCTCTCCGCCTTGTTGGCGATGTAGCTGTAGGTCGTGTCGAGCACCTTGTAGCGCACCGCCTCGAGATAGGCCTCCGGCGAGGTGAAGCCGGTGGGGCTCGGGTCTGGGAGATCCTTGTACCAGAGGTAGATGTCGCGAAGGGTGGTGCGGACCGACTGGACCTGGCCCACGGTCGAGCAGTCCGCCGTCGGCGTGCTCGATGATGGCGAGTCGATGCCGTGGCAGGCGAGACCGCCGACGACCAGAACGACCCCGGCCAGCTTCCTGGTCATACCCACGCGCTCACGCCGACTGTAGCACCAGGCGGTAGGGGGCGTCATCGTCGGGATGTGCCGCGCTTCGCTCCGCGTTCGACTTCACCAAGGGCGGACGCTCGGAATGAATCCTCGCGTCCGCCGTTCAGGAGACGCTCTGCTACGCGCGTCATATTCCGGATGTGACGCGCTTCGCTCCGCATTCGACGTCACCAAGGGCGGACGCTCGGAATGAATCCTCGCGTCCGCCGCTCAGGAGACGCTCCGCTACGCGCGTCATATTCCGGATGTGACGCGCTTCGCTCCGCATTCGACGTCGCCAAGGGCGGACGCTCGGAATGAATCCTCGCGTCCGCCGCTCAGGAGACGCTCCGCTACGCGCGTCAAACGTGCCCGTAGGCGATGGACCCCACTACCGCTTGATCGCGATGCCCTGCACCTCGAAGCGGCCTCCAGCGAGGAGCGGCCCGGAGCCTATGAAGGCGCGCGCCGGGTATCCCTTGGTGAAGTAGCCCTTGTAGACGTCGTTGAATGTCCCGTAGAGCGACAGGTCGGGGCAGAACACCTGGACCGAGACGAGGTCGTCCATGGTCATGCCCTCCTGCGCGAGCACGGCCTTGATCTGGTCCATCACGTTCCGGACCTCGGCGGCCGCATCGGCGGGCGGCTTCCCCGTCTTCGCGTCGAGGCCGATCCGGCCGGCCAGGAAGAGCCGGTCGCCCACCCGCACGGCGTCGCTGAAGGGCCGGTCGTCCTTCGCGTCCCGGGAGCTCAAGCGGACATGGCGCCGCTCCTGGGCCGTTGCGGCTGCGGCCGACGCCGCCACGAGCAACATCACGCACGCCCTTGTACCAAACCTCATGCCGCACCTCCGGGCGGGACGGTATCACGACCGGCGCGATAGAGCAGCCCACACACGGCCAGCACGACGGCGATGCCGAGAACCGTGGCCGCGGGACCGGCGAGGTGCGTGAAGTCCTTGGCGGCGAAGTGGACCCCGGCGAGCGCGTCGCGGAGACCGGCGGACCTCCCGCTCCCCGCCACCAGGAACGCGATGAGGACGCCGGCGAGGCCTTCGCCGGCGATCATGCCGGAGGCGGCCAGCACGCCCGGGTCGCTCTCGGGGGGCTTGCCCTGGCGCCGCGCCTCGACGACCCGGCGGACGATGCCGCCGACGTAGACGGGAGCGAGGGTCGCCAGCGGGAGGTAGATGCCGACCGCGAACGACAGCCCGGGGAGGCCGGCGACGAGCGCGCAGACGGCGAGCGCCGCCCCCGTGCCGACCAGCCCCCACGGCAGCGAGCCGGCGAGGACCCCCTCGATCACCGTCTTCATGAGCGTGGCCTGGGGAGCCGGGAGCTCGGGGGAGCCGAAGGTGAACGCCTGGCCGAGGAGGAGCACCGTCCCGGCGATCGCCCAGCATGCGAAGGCGGCGCCGATGAACTGCCCGAACTGCTGACGCGCCGGCGTCGCGCCCACCAGGTAGCCGGTCTTGAGGTCCTGCGAGATGTCGCCGGCCTTCGACGCGGCCACGCAGACGACGGTGCCGACGGTCAGGATCGCGGCGCGGGCCGACGGGTCGGTCCACCCGAGGAGCACGAAGACGACGGACACGCCCAGCAGCGTCACCAGCGTCATGGCCGACGTGGGGTTCGACGAGACGCCGATCAGCCCGACGATGCGCGACGAGACCACCACGAAGCATACGCCGAAGATGGCCACGCCGAGCGCCGACACGAGGCGCTGGGCAAAGTCCATGTCGCCGGCGAGGAGGTCGGGGACGGCGACGAGGGCGACGACGACGGCGATGGGCACGACGACGACCACCCAGGCGGGCACGTCACGGTCAGTGCGGGGAACCTGCGACGAGCCGCCGGGGCCGGCGTCCGGGGACCGGCGCAATCCGCGCACGACCGCGGCCAACGAGCTGGCCATCGTCGGGAGCGCACGCACGACCGCGACGAGTCCCGCGGCGGCGACCGCGCCCGCCCCGATGTAGCGGACGTAGCGCGACCAGATCTGCCCCGCCGACATCTCCGCGATGGGCGTCTTCAGCTCGGGGAACATCGGAGCGCCGAGGCCCGCGCCGACGAGGGCGATGATCGGCGTCAGCACGATCGCCGAGAGGAGGCTGCCCGAGACCATGATCGCCGCCTGCCGATATCCCAGGATGCAGCCGACGGCGAGCAGCGCCGGCGCGATCTCGAGCGCCACCTCCGCCTTGGGCAGCACCGGCAGGTGCATCGCCAGGGCCGAGGGAGCGAGCACGAACGCGCCGAAGGCCAGCTTCACCGCCGCGCCGACCGCGAGGCCGATGAAGATCCAGCGCCCGCCGGCCGCCGCGGTCGTCGTTGCGCGCAGAACCTCCGCGCAGGCGGTTCCCTCCGGGTAGGGCAGCTCGTCGGCGGCGCGCACGATCAGCAGCCGGCGGAGCGGCACCATGGCCGCGATGCCCAGGTAGCCACCGAGGAGGGCGAGGATCGCCACCTGCCACAGCGGCGGCGCCAGGCCCCACAGGAAGAGCGCGGGGATCGTGAAGATCGTGCCGCTGGCGAGCGACGAGCTGGCGGAGCCGATCGTCTGGGAGAGGTTCGCTTCCAGGATCACGTCCCGCTGCTTCATGAGCCTGAACAGCGCGACCGTGAGGACAGCGATGGGGATCGACGTCGAGACGGTGAGTCCGACGCGCAACCCGAGATAGGCGTTCGCGGCGCCGAAGAGGATCCCGAAGACGATGCCCGCGGCGACGGCGCGGGCGGTGAACTCGCGCACGGACTCCGACGGCGGCGCCGCCACGCTCATGGCGAGAGTGTATCCTCGTCTCCGCCGGCGGTTACCCGGAAACGGCGTCCTCGGCGAGTACCTCGTCGAGCCGCCGCACGAAAAGGCTCGCGTCGGTCTCCGAGAAGATCAGCGGAGGGCGCAGCTTGAGGACGTTGCCGAACGGACCGTCGGTGCCGGCGAGCACACCGAGTTCGCGGAGGCGGTCGACGACGTAGGAGGCTTCGTCGGTCGCGGGCTCGAGCGTCGCGCGATCGCGGACCAGCTCGACGCCGAGGAAGAGGCCCGAGCCGCGCACGTCGCCGATCAGGGCGCGACGATCCTGCAGATCGCGGAGCGCCGCGAGGAGGTGTTCGCCCACCCGCCGGGCGCGCGCCTGGAGGCCGTCCTGCTCGAGCACGTCGAGCACGGCCAGGCCGGCCGCGCACGCCACCGGGTTGCCGCCGAACGTGCTGAAGAACTCCATGCCGTTGTCGAACGCGGTCGCGATCTCGCGGGTCGTGACCACGGCGCCGAGCGGGAACCCGTTGCCGATCGGTTTGCCGAGCACCACGATGTCCGGCACCACGCCCTGCGTCTCGAACCCCCAGAGGTGGGTGCCCAGCCGGGCGAAGCCGGTCTGGACCTCGTCCGCGATGCAGAGGCCGCCGGCCGCGCGCACGTGCCGGTAGGCCTCCGCCAGATAGCCGGGCGGGAATACGATCTGGCCGGCCGTACTGGGCATCGACTCGGCCAGGAAGGCGGCGAGGCCCCGGCCTTCGGCATGCAGTCGGTCGGTGATCGCGCCGACCTCGGCCGCGTATCGGCGCCCGGCCTCGGGGTCCGAACGCCGGTAGCGTCCGCGATAGCCGTCCGGGAGCCGCGCGACGTGGACCCAGGGTTTGCGCCCGCGCCCGCCGGGACCGGCGAACTTGTAGGGGCTCACGTCGATGAGCGTGGACGTGTGGCCGTGGTAGGAGTGCTCGAGCACGATCACGTCCTCGCGTCCGGTGCAGGTTCGGGCCATACGCAGCGCCAGCTCGTTGGCCTCGCTCCCGGAGTTGACGAAGAAGCAGACGCGCAGCGGGTCGGGCAAGAGAAGGGTCAGGCGCTCCGCGTACGTCACGACGTTGTCGTGCAGGTAGCGTGTGTTCGTGTTGAGCAGGCCGAGCTGCTCCTGCACTGCGCGCACAACGCGAGGATGGCTGTGGCCGACGAGCGGCACGTTGTTGTAGACGTCCAGGAAGGCGCGGCCGCTCTCGTCGTACAGGTACTGCATGAAGCCGCGGACGATCTTGACCGGCCGGCGGTACGAGAGCCGCACGCTCGGGCCGACACGCTCGCGCCGGGCCGCGAGCGCGGCCTCGCGCGTCGCCTCGCGAGGGGGAAACCGATCGTCCGGGATCCCCAGCAGCCGGTTGGGGTCGGGCGACAGGCCCGTCCACAGCGCACGTTCGCCGGCGTACGCGACGCCGGGGAAGGCGGCGTCTCGCTCGAGCAGGTCGAGGATCACCTGGAAGTGGACGTGCGGCGGCCAGCCCCCGTTCTCAGGAGGCTTGCCGACGCGGGCGAACGGCTCGCCGCGCCCGATGTGCTGTCCGACGGCGAGCCCGGCGAGGGTGTCCCGGCTCAAGTGGCCGTAGAGCGTGAAGAACGCCTCGCCGTCGCCGGTCGTGTGGCGGAGGATGACGAGCGGTCCGTAGTCGAGCGGCGCGGGATTGATCGCCAGGACGTGCACGACGCCGTCGAGCGGCGCGTGGATCGTGGCGCCCGGAGCGACGAACAGATCGATTCCGAGGTGGACGGTGCGCCGCTCGTCGATCGGTGTCTCGCCGCCGAACAGCGCGGACGAGTACAGGAGCCGCGGCTCGTCGTAGCGACCTACCGCCACCGCGACACCGGCGCGCTCCATGGCGCCGAAGATCGTCCGCGTCAGCGCCCCGGCCTCGGCGGCGGTGGGATCGGCGCCGAGGAGCCGGCTGCCGACGCCCAGGTCGAGGACGAGGCTCTGAGCGGTCCGCAGATCGAGCGCCGGCAGCAGCCCGGCGCCGGCCTGCGTCGCGAGCCACTCGGCCACGCGTGATGCCTGCGGGACGGGAAGCCGTCCGCAGGCGTCGCGGAAGCGGTAGTGAGCCAGACGCGGATGAAGCGCGAGCCAACGCTCGAGCGCTTCCCAGGCCGGCGCTTCGCTGATCGTGACATACGGGTCGTCGGGTCGCTTCGTCTTCATGAGCGCCGAGTTCGTGACGCTGACCGCGAGACGCGCGGCGATCAGGGTGGGGAGGAGGGCGATCTCCGTCTCGTCGAGAGCGCATGCGGCGTGGTAGCCGCGGATGAGCTCGGCGGCGGCGGCGAGCGGGTCCGGCTTTCCCAGCAGCGCGTAGGCCGCGGCGATCGCGGGCTCGGAGACGATCACGCCGCGGTGCATGTCGCCAAAGTCGATCACGCTCACCTCGCGCGGCCGGTGGAGCGGATCGCCGACGATGACGTTGTAGTCGTTGGCGTCGGCGTAGATCACGCTTCGGCGCAGACGAGGCAACGCGGGCACGACCTCGGCCTCGTATCGGTCGAGAACGCGCTCCACCAGCGTCCGTCGCGGCGCGTTGGCGATCATGGGCATCGCGTCCCGGATCCAACGGGCGCGAGCGAGGTCCCACTTCAGGTCCGGCCGGTCGGCCGCCGGATGCGAGAAGTCGAAGAGGGCCTGGTCCAGCTCGCCCAACAGCCGGCCCAGGCGGCCGAGCAGTTCCGCCGTGTGCGGCCGCGCCTCCGCGAGCATCCGGCCCGGGACATACGTGAGCATCCACACCAGGCGGTCGACGCCGGCGACCTGGGCGCCCGCGATCGCGGCACCGTCGGTGGTGCGGCAGACGCGGGGCAGGGTCAGATGCGGCGCCCGCCCGGCGATGTGCTCCAGGGCCGCGCACTGCAGGTCGATCAGCGACCGTTCGCGGGCCGGGTGCATGACCTTGAGGACGCGCTCGATTCCGTCGTCGGCGGCCAGATGGAAGTTGTCGTCGTGCTCGCCCGGCAGCGCCCGCGCCGTGGCCTCGAAGCCGTAGAGGTCGCGCGCGAGGCGGGACGCCTGCCGCTCGTCGATCGGCGTCGGCACGCGTCCTTCGAGCTTCATCGGGCCGATGTTACCGCGAGGCTTCGAGATCACCCGTCCGATCGAGGAGCCCGCGGAGACCCGAGGGCCCGCCAGGTCCAGAACGCGCTCAGCTGGTCGGGCACGCCGAAGAGGATGAGGCGCCACGAATAGCCGCCCAGCACGACCAGCGCGGCTAGACCGGCCAGCATCAGGACGCGGCCCACGAGCGAGATGCGGAAGAAGGCCGTGAGCTCCTGGCGGGCCGCCACGACGTAGTAGAGGCCCAGTATGGTGACGAGGAGGGCGAACACGCGGATCCAGGGCTCCGACGTCGGCGGCAGCCCGGCCAGGGACAGGAACGCGTTCGGGGCCAGGGCGAAGCTCACGCCCGAAGCGATCATGTAGAAGCCGTAGACGAAGATGCTGCGGGCGGCGGGGCTCATGGTGCTCGCCAAGGGTTTCGCCTTAGAACGACAAGAGCCGGCCGTTCCAGGGAAGCCCCTTTGCGTATCGGTCCTTGTCGTGGACCCGGAAGAGCGCCAGCAGGTCGGGCTCGTGGAGGTTCCACACCGAGCAGGAGCTGGCGTGGACGCCCGCGGCGTCCACGATGGCGTTCACGGCCCGTCGCGCCGCCTCGTTGGCCGCCTCCATGGTGGCGAGATCGGTGTAGGTCCGCACGTAGTCGGAGGCGAGGAACAGGTTGGGGATACGGGTGTAAGCGTCGGGCCGGAGCTGCCAGGTGTCCACCAGGTTCACGAGCAGGGGCTCCCGGTTCGTCTTCTGCTGGGGATCGCCGTCGTTCGGGTTTACGAAGAACACGATGTCCGGGTCCATGAACCAGGTCCGCAGGGATTCGTCCTTCAGGACCTCGGCCCCTCCCACGTTCACGCTCTTCTTGATCTGCTCCCACACCTCCTTCTGGATCTCGTCCTTGGTGCTTTCCCGCGCCGTCTTGCCGGAGAACCCGGGGGTGTCCCAGTCCGAGATGTCGACGGACAGGATGTCCTTGACCGTCCCGTCGCCGTAGCCCGAGAGATCGAAGCGTGGCCAGAACTGGGCCTGGGAGATGGAGGTGAGCGCCCATTGCGTGTCGATGTGGTTGGCATGGCCGTGGACGATGGGCACCGCCTCCTTCAGGTAGAACTGCAGGCCGTTCATCCACTCGACGTTGCCGTGCAAAGTCTGGATGTTGGCCAGGGTGGGGTCACCCTTCAGCATCTCCGGCGTCACGAGACCGGACATGACCTCGATGGGCAGGGCGGCTACGTAGTAGTCGGCGGTGACGTCGGTGGTGACGCCACCCTCCGTGACGGTCGCGCTGCGCACGAGCCCGTCCTGGCAATTGATGGAGGCGACGTTCGCGCCCAGGTGGTAGCGGACTCCGCGACTGGTCAGGTAGGTGAGCCAGGGTGAGATCCATACGTCGTTGGTGGGCCCGCACAGAACACGGTCGGCGCTCGTACCGGGCTCCCCGATGTCGATGAAGAGCTGGACGAGGATGTCGCCGATGGTCTTGGTGCTCGCGAGGTTGGCCTTCGCGGCCACGAGGGAGCGGGTGATGCCGTGGGCGAGGAAGGTCTGGTACGCGGCGGAGTGCCGGTCCGCCTCCACGTAGTCCCACCAGCCGAGCCGCTCGTACTCGTCGAGGCGCCTCGCACCGCAGCTCGTGAGAATCTGCCAGATGCGGTCGCCGAAGAACTCGAGGTCCGCGTCCGAGAGCCCCAGGTTGTTGAAGAAGGACTTGATGAAGACCTTGATGTCGCCCAGGGAGCGAGGGAAGCGCGTGATCTGGACGAGCGGAGGCTCGCCGTACCGCGTCATCTCCAGGCGGGTCGTGTCCACCAGGTTCTCGAGGACGGATCCCCGGTCCCCGTAGGGGATGCGCTTCATGGTGTCGGGTATGTGCCGGTAGAAGCGCGGGAAGAAGCGGAAGCCGTGCTCACCGGGCAGGTTTTTGCGGCCGCCCTCTCCCGTGTTCGGAACGGAGATGCTTCGGGCCTTTCCCCCCGGGATGGGCTTCATCTCGTAGACGTCGACCTCGAAGCCGCGCTCGATCAGCTCGTGGGCCGCCGTCATTCCACCCACACCGCCCCCCAGGACCGCCACCTTCTTGGCCATCGCTCACCTCATGGAGAAGCGTCGAGCCGCGCCTCGCGGACATCGGGGGTTTCGAGCCCTTCGTCGAACGTCGCGCAGGTTCGGGCCAGAGCCGAGCGCGCCTCCGCCTCGGCCGGGGTGCCCGCCCGGAGGCGGAGCAGGCTGTGGGCGGCGCGCAATTCCCAGGTCCGCGCCTCCTGGCGGCGCGCGATGTCGAGAGCGCGCTCGAAGGAGGCGGCCGCGTCGAGCGCGTCCTTTCCGCGGAGGCGCGTCAGCTCACCCTGGATTCGGTGGAGCTCGGCCAGGTAGTGCGCCTCGCCCGTCTTCTCCGCGCAGGACAGGCCTTCTTCGACCGCCTGGCGTGCCTCCTCGAGGCGGCCCGCGCCGCGCAGGGCGTCGGCGATCATCTGGAGGTAATAGGGGCGGGCCAGCTCGGCCCCGGTGGCCAGCCATCCCTCCAGACCCTCGCGCATCAGCGGCGCGCCCTCGTCGGGCGAGCCCTGCGCGCAGAGGGCCCATCCGCGGAGAATGGCGCCGCCGGCGGCCCAGAAGGGAAAGCCCAGCTCCGTACAGATGGCGATCTGCTCCTGCGTGCGCTCCAGGGTCGCGGCCACGTCCCGACGCAGCTGCCGGACGATGGACGAGCAGTGGAGCGCGAAGCCGAGGCTGAAGGCATGGTTGAGCTCGCGGGCCAGCGCCACGGCCTCGTCCACGCGCGACAGGCCGAGGTCGGTGTGGCCCAGGATGGCGAGGGCCCAGCCTAGGTAGGAGAGGGTGGCGACCTTCGGGTCCTGCCCATAGAGGGCGGCATGACCCTGGTGCTGCTCGCGGTCGTAGAAAGTGAGCCCGCGCTCCAGGCCCGCCCGGGCCCGGGCCATCTGTCCCGTCCAGAACAAGACTGTGGACTGTGCCCACGCGGCCTCCACCTCGAGGTCCGCGGAGCCCGTGCCCGCGGCCATGCTGGTGAGCTGCGCGCCCAGCTCGCCGGCCACTCCGTACTCGGCGCGGACGAGATGGAAGCGAAAGAGCCCGTGGAGCGCGGGGAACGTCGGCGGGGGGTCGCCGAGCTTGCGGCAGATCTCCCGGGCCCGTCGGAAGGCGGCCGCGGTCTCGGGCGCCGCGTATCCGCGCGACGCCATCACCGCCAGGCCCAGGTTCATCTGCAGGGGCAGCTCCTGGACGTCGCGGCCCGGGTCGTCGGGCAGGGACGAGAGCAGCTCGAGCCCCCGGCGCAGATGGCCGGACGCCTCCGCGTTGGCGGCGCGCTGGATGGCCCGCTCGCCCGCCTTCAGCCAAAGGGGCACGGCCCGCGCGGGTAGTCCCGCGGCGGCGAAGTGATGCCCCAGCAGCTCGGGAGAGCTGCGGGCCAGCTCGGGAAAGGCCGCGGACAGCCTCTCGGCCACCTGGCGATGGAAGGCCTGCCGCTTCTCCTTGGGCAGCGACTGGTAGGCGGCGTCCTCGATGAGCGCGTGCTTGAACTGGTAGGCCAGGCGGGGGTGGAGGCCGCGCTTGAAGAGAAGCTCGGCCCCCACCAGGCGTTCGAGGCTCGCCTCCAGCACGTCTTCGTCCCAGATCGAGACCGTCCGCAGCCATTCGTAGGGGAACTCGCGCCCGAGCACGGCCGCGAGTTGAGCCACCTCCTTGGCGCCGCCCAGCCGGTCGAGGCGGGCCAGGAGGGACGCCTGAAGGGTCTTTGGAATGTCCCGCCGGCCCGGCGTCGTGGCGCCGTCGGATTCGAGCATCGTCTTCGTCATCTCTTCGACGAAGAGGGGCACTCCGTCCGACTTGGCCACGATCTCGGTGAAGACGCCGCTGGACAGGGTGCGGCCCCGGCTGACTCCGGTCACGAGGCTCGCACAGTCGGCGCTACCCAGGCGGGTGAGGGGGAGGTAGGCGAAGTGCGACCGCAGGGGCCAGGGGGGAGTGAACTCCGGACGGCAGGTGAGGAGCGCGAGCGCGGGGCTTGCGGCGACCTGCTCGAGGAGGAGGCCCAGGAATTCCAGGGTCGAAGGGTCGGCCCAGTGCAGGTCCTCGACGACGAGCAAGAGGGGCTGCTCGGCCGCGCGGGACAGGACGATGTGGACGAGATCGGCCAGGACCTTGTGCTTCTGCCGCTCGGGAGGAAGGTTGAGCGGGGGATAGGCGTCACCCGGAGGGATGGAGAGCAGCGCCGCGAAGAGCGGCACCGCTTCCGCGAGCTTGAGCCCGTATTGGGCGAGGAAACCCTCGAGCTTCCTGAGCCTTGACTCCGGGGCTTCCGCGTCCTCGAACTGCAGGATGACGCGCTGGCAGAAGTCGATGATGGGGCGGAAGGCGCTGTTGGTGTGGTAGGCCGAGCACGCGAGCTCGGTCAGCCAGGCGCGCGGATCCTGGGCGACGTGCTTCTTCACCTCGAGGGCGAGTCGCGACTTGCCGAGACCGGCCTCCCCGCTCAGGAGCACGACCTGCCCTCGTCCCTGCACGGCCTCCCGCCAGCGCTCCAGGAGGAGCCCGAGCTCCTTCTCCCGGCCCACGAGGGGGCTGAGCCCCCGGATCGCCTCCTCGGCCTCCAGGCGATTGCGGGCGGCGCTCTCGTGGAGCACCTCGCGGGTCGTCCCCCCTCCCGAAGAGCCGTCCTCGAGCCGGCCCGGTCCCTCGGCGCACTCGAAGAGGCCTTCCACCAGTCGCTCGGTCGCCTCGCTGATCAGCAGGGAATCGGCGCGGGCCAGGGCGGCGAGCCGCGTGGCCACCGACGACGCGTCGCCCACGATGCGCGCTCCCCCCTCGGCGCCCGGACGGTCGCCCTTGACCACGACCGTCCCCGTGTGAATGCCGAGGCGGGCCGAGAGTCGCAGCGATCGGTCGCGCGCGAGGTCGGCGTTCAGCCGCTTCAGGCCCTCGAGGATGCTCAGGCCCGCCAGCACCGAGCGACGGGCGTCGTCTTCGTGGGCATCGGGGTAGCCGAAGTAGGCGACGTGCGTGTCCCCGGCCCGCTGCTCCAGATGACCCCCGTAGCGCTGGACCACCACGCGGCAGAGCTCCTCGAACGAGGGGAGGGCGGTTTCGAGGTCTTCCGGGTCGAGGGGCTGGTTCAGGAGGCTCGCTCCCAGCAGGGAGCAGGACATCACCGAGATCTGCCGGCGCTCCGAGGAGAGCGAGGCGGGAGCGGGAGGCCTCACCTGCGTGTCCAGACGGGAGTCCGCGACCATGCGCCGCGTCCTCGGGCCGGGAGGGGGCAGCTCGACGGCCAGGAGGTCGGCCAGGAATTCCGTCATTTCTTGGTACCTGTGCTGCGTGTCCTTGGCGAGGGCCCGATCCAGGATGTGGTCAAGCGTGGGGGGAGCTTCGACCCGCAGGGTCGAGGCGGGAGGAGGGACACGGGTCAGCACGGCGTGGACGACCGCGGCCGCCGAGTCCGCCGCAAACGGCCGTTGGCCCGTGATCATCTCGTAGAGGAGCACTCCCAGGGCCCAGATATCCGCCCGATGATCCACCCGCTCGCCCCGCGCCTGCTCCGGCGACATGTAGGCGAGCGTCCCCAGGGTCTGGCCCGACGCGGTGGCGGAAGCGGCCCCGAGGACCTTGGCGAGCCCGAAATCGAGGACCTTGGCCCGGCCGTCCTCGTCGAGGATCACGTTCTCCGGCTTGATGTCGCGGTGGACGATGCCGCGCTTGTGGGCCCGGCCCAGGGCCTCGCCCACCTGGCTCGCGATGTCCATCGCGCGGTCCACGGGAAGGGGCCCGCGGCCGACGAGCCAGCCCAGGTCATGGCCGGCCACGAACTCCATCGAGATGTAGAACTGCCCCTCGTGCTCTCCGATGTCGTAGACGGCGACGATGTTCGGGTGGTTGAGGGCGGCCGCGGCCTGGGCCTCGAGCTTGAAGCGCTCGACGACCTCGCTGGCCTTCTCACGGCCGGGGCGGATGAACTTGAGCGCGACGTTGCGCTTGAGGCTCAGATCCTCGGCCTTGTAGACCACGCCCATGCCGCCCTGGCCGAGCTTCTCGAGGATCCTGTAACGGGCGATGGTCTGGCCGATCACCCGAGCCTCATTGTATGAGCCTCCTCGAGGCAGGATCCGGAAGCCGGAGAGTACCGCTGCGTAGGGGGAGCGTCAAACAGCACCTCGTCCCCAGCACCTCGTCCCCGGCCGGGGGCTAGAATCCCCTATGCCCAGAACGAATCGTGCCGACGCGCCCGCGGCCGGAGCGCGCCTGTCTCGCCGCTCTCTTCTCCAGGCCCTCGCCGCGTCCGCCTTCGCGTCGGGCCTCGAGGTCCGGCCGGCGGCGGGCCAACCGACACAAGCCTCGCCCGACGCGCTCGTCATGGACGCCATGGGCGAGCTGCGCATGGAGTACGAGGCCTCCCTCATCCGGGACATGCTGGCGAGCGGGCTCCGCTCGATCACGATCACCCTCTGCGATCCGAAGCCCGTGGGAGACGAGTCGCTCGCGCTCGCGATCGACTCACTCCTCCAGCACGACCGCTACCTGGCCGAGAATCCCGGGTTCTTCGTCAAGGCCACCTCGGTGGCCGACGTGGAGCGGGCCCGTCGCGGCGGGAAGATGGCGGTCTTCTATCTGTACCAGAACACGGCGCAGTTTGGCCGGGAGCTGGACCGCGTTGACCTGTTCCACCGGCTCGGCGTGCGCAGCTGCCAGCTCACCTACAACGACCGCAACCTCGCCGGCGTGGGGTGCGGGGAGGCCGGCGGCCTCACCTCCTTCGGCCGGGAGTTCATCGGCCGGATGAACGAGCGGCGCATGCTCCTCGACCTCTCCCACGCCAACATGCAGACGATGGCCGAGGCCATCGAGGCCTCCCGGGCCCCCGTGATCGTCTCCCACACCGCCTGCATGGCCGTGCACCCTCACCGGCGCAACACCACCGACGAGAACCTGCGCGCCGTCGCCGCCCGTGGGGGCATCGTCGGGATCTGCCAGATGCGGCCCTTCCTGACCCGGAAGAAGGCCGACAACCTCCACGCCTATTTCGACCACCTCCTGCACGCGATCCGGGTCGCGGGGATCGAGCACGTGTGCATCGGGAGCGACCGCGACCACCGCGTGATCCGCCTCAGTCCCGAGTACCTGGCCGAGCTCAAGCGCGAGGAAGGCAGCCAGGTCGTGGACGACGAGCTGCCGTACTTCATCAAAGAGCTCAACGGCCCTCGACGCATGGAGGTGGTCCGGGACGGTCTCGCTCAGCACGGCCTCTCCGCGGGCGACGTCGAGAAGGTCATGGGCGCCAACCTCCTGCGCCTCTACCGCGAGGTGATCGGGTAGAGGACCTTTCCGCCCACGATCGTGAAGTCCACGCGGGCGCTCTTGATCTCCTCCTCGGGGACGGTGAGGATGTCCTTGGAGAGGACGGTGACGTCGGCGAGCTTGCCCACGACCAGCGAGCCCTTGGAGCTCTCCTCGAAGGCGGCATAGGCCGCGTTCCTCGTGGAGGACCGCAGGGCCTCCGGCCGGCTCATGCGCTCGTCGGGATAGAAGGTCGAACCGTCCGCGAGCCGGCGCGTCACGGTGGCGTAGAAGTTCGCGATGGGGTCGACGTCCTCCACCGGGGCGTCGGTGCCGTTTGCAACGACGGCTCCGGACTTCATGAGTTTCTGCCAGACGTAGGCCCCTTCCTCCGACCGCTTGGCTCCCAGGCGGGCCGGCACGAAGACCGCGTCCGAGGTGCAGTGGATCCCTTGCATGGACGCGATCACGCCGAGCCGGCCGAAACGGGGGATGTCGGCGGGGTTCAGGTGCTGCGCGTGCTCGATCCGCCAGCGCACGTCCTTCTTCTCGGGGTGGGCCTTGAACGCGGCTTCGAAGAGATTCAGGGTCTCGCGGTTGGCGCGGTCGCCGATCGCGTGGACGCACAGTTGGTAGTCGTGCTGTATCGCCAGCCGGGCGGTCGCCTCGACCGTCGCGAGGGGTGTGGTTTCGAGTCCGGTGCTCGAAGGGAGGTCCGAGTACGGCGCCAGTAGCCACGCCCCGCGCGAGCCCAGGGCGCCGTCGAGCGTGTGCTTGATGGCCCGGACCGTGAGGTGCTTCTCGTAGCCGTCGACGAGACGGTAGGCGCCCAGCCGCTGCGCCATCCGCTCGTTCGAGTCGCGGATCATGACCCAGAGACGCAGACCGAGCTTGCCCTCGGCCGCGACCTTCTTGAACACGTCGATCGTCTCGAAGCTGGAGCCCGCGTCCTGGAAGCTGGTGACGCCCTTGGCCACGGCCTCCTCGTCCGCGAGCTGGATCCGGCGGCGGATCTCGGCCTCGCGCTCCTCCGGTTTCATCCCCTCCCGGGCCCGGGCGTAGGCCGCGTCGAGCAGGCGGTCCGCGGTCTCGCGAAAGAGGCCGGTCGGCTCGCCCATGGCGTCCTTCAGGATCTCGCCCCCGGCCGGGTTCTTCGTGCTCCGGGTGACGCCGGCCAGCTCCATCGCTTTGGCGTTGGCGAAGGAGGCGTGCCCGCTCGCGTGCTCCAGGACGATGGGGTTGTCCGGGGAAGCGGCGCTCAGGGAGTCATGCGTGGGGAAGCCTTCCACGGCCGGCTCGGGCCGGCGGTCCCATTTGTCCTGGTGCCAGCCGCGCCCGCGGATCCACTCGCCGGGTCGCGCCTTGCCCGCGGCCTCCTTGACCATGCCCACGGCCTCGTCCCAGTTCTTGACGTGCATGAGGTTCAGCACGATGCGGGCCTCGCCCACCCCGGTGAAATGGCCGTGAGCCTCGATGAAGCCGGGGACCGCGCGGCGTCCGTGCAGGTCGATCACCCGGGTCCGGGGGCCGATGTAGGGTGCGACCTCCTCGTCGGTGCCCACGGCGACGAGGGTGTCGCCGCGCGCGGCCAGCGCCTGCGCCTCCGGCTTCGCGTCGTCCACCGTGGCGATCAGTCCCTTGTGCAGGACGAGGGTCGCGGGCTCGACCTCGGGCCGGCCCGCACAAGCGACGGGCAGAAGCGCCAGGCCCGCGAGCGCGGCCACGGCCCACCGACGAGAGATGTTCCGCATGAATCCTCCGTAGGGCGGATCCTATCTGGGATGTGCCGCGCTCCGCTACGCGTCGGAAGTCGCAAGGGTCATC
>Ga0210378_10000093_pt1 | contig 38493 bp, 35 predicted proteins | sample PLM1_60_b1redo_FD_155465 | JGI IMG/M metagenome (GOLD analysis project Ga0210378, IMG submission 155465) | Groundwater sediment microbial communities from an aquifer in East River, Colorado, USA - PLM1_60_b1 redo | ecosystem: Environmental > Terrestrial > Soil > Riparian zone | place: USA: East... | reverse complement strand
TAGCTCGGGTCGCGCCGCAGCCGCCAGATGTAGGCGTCCACGATGAAGTGGTGGATGTTGATCACCGAGACGATGAGCAGGTAGCTCTGCGGGTAGCTGAAGCCGGCGAGCACGTACGCGCGGGGCCACAGGTGGAAGAGAAGGTAGGCGAGCACAGCGCAGGCCGCGTAGAACCCCGCGGCGGGACGCCAGGCCGCGGCGGCTCCGCCCGCCCCCTTCGTGCGCTCCCTCACGTGCACGATCATCACGATCGCGAGGTACTGGAGCCCGTGGAAGACGGTGACCGTGATCATCACCAGCGGCAGTTGATAGCTGAAGGGGACGAGCCAGACGGCGTTGGAGAGCACGGCGAGGAGGCTGATGAGCGGCAACGGGGGCCGGCCTCCCCACTGATGGCGGAAGAAGAGGACCGCGGGCGCGGCGAAGCTCGAGATGCGCAGGGCGTTGACGAGCGTCTCGCGTACGGTGGCCACGGCCGGCTGTGCGAGCACGGCCTGCGGCATCAGCCACGAGAAGCCCGCCCCCGGCAGCGAGAAGAACGTGTACAGGAACGGCATCAGGCAGGCCAGGCGCAGCAGGCGCCGGTCCGTGACGGTCCAGCCCGGCGTGGAGCGGTGGCAATAGAGGACCGCGATCCCGTACGCCTGGGCGGCGTAGTGGAAGGGCGACCACGTCAGGTAGAGCGAGACCAGCGGGCGCCCCACGAGGGCCGGAACGGTCATGGCCGCGGCGAGGACGGCGAACGCGACGAAAGGAAGCCCCAGGGTCAGGAAGCGGAAGTCGCGGAACGACCCGGGCCGGGTGTAGAGCCGCACGGTCGACGCCGCGAAGTGGGCGCTGTTGGCGATGAAGACGACGAGCCACAGGTTCTGCTCGAGCAGGCGGGCGAGCGAGGGCAACGCCCCCGACTGCAGCACGGCCAGGACCACGATGCTGAGCCCGCCGCCGATCACGAGGTAGTCGAACGCGGGGTGGAGGAAGGCGCGGCCGGGATCGACGGCCGGGCGCCGCAGGGCGGCAACGGGCGCGGCGGCCGAGACGGAGGTCATTCGCTCGCGCGGAATGAATGGGCGGGGCTAGCCGCGGCGGCGGCGTAGCTCGGATCGCGGCGGAGCCGCCAGATGAACGCGTCCACGATGAAGTGGTGGATGTTGATGACGGCGATCACGAGGAGCACGCTCTCCGCGTAGCTGAACCCGGCGAGCACGAACGCGTGGGGCCAGACCTGGAAGAGCAGGTACCCGAGGCCCAGGCAGCACGCGTAGAAGCCGGCCGCATGCCGCCACGCCGGGGTGCGGTTGTCGGGCCGCTTCACCCGCTCCTTCGCATGCACGATGGTGAGAAGCGCGAGGTACTGCAGCCCGTGGAAGATCGTGATCACGGCGAGGACCATCGCCACCTCGTAGTTCAGCATCACCAGCCAGATCGCGTTGGCGAGCACCGCGAGCAGGCTGATGAGCGGGAGGCGGGGCCGCCCCGCCATCTGGTGGCGGGCGAAGAGGACGAGGGGGCCGGCGAAGGTCGCCACCTTGGCGAGGTTCGCCGCGAAGCCCCGGACCGCGCCGGCCGCCGGGTAGGCGAGGGTGGCCTCCGGCATCAGCCACGAGAGCCCCGCGCCCTGGATGGTCAGGAAGGTGTAGAGGAACGGGGCAAAGCAGGCCAGACGCAGCCAGCGCTTCTCCTTTTCGTCCCACGGCGCGCCCGAGCGGTAGCAGTAGAGGACCGCGATGCCGTACGCCTGAGCCGAGTAGTGGTAGGGCGACCAGGTCAGGTACAGCGAGAGGAGGTTCTGGCCGAGCGCGCCCGGGAAGACGAAGCCGAGCGCCAGCACGAGCAGCGACGCCAGGGGGAGGCCCATGGTGAGGAAGGGGAGCTCGCGGAACGAGCCGGGCCGGGTGTACAGCCGGACCGTGGAGCCGGCGAAGTGGGCGCTGTTGCTCAGCAGCACGAGCGTCCACAGGTGCTCCTTCAGGAACACGCTCACGGACGGCATCGTCCCGGACTGCAGGAGTGCGAGGACGAGCAGGCTGAAGCCACCGCCGATGACCAGGTAGTCGAAGGCGAACCCGACGAAGGGCTGGCCGGGATCGAGGGCCGGGCGCCGCAGGGTGGCGGCGGGGGCGGTCGCGCCCACGGCGGTCACGGCTGCCTCCGGGCGGTCTCGCCCCGTGCGCGCTCCAGGTTGGCCAGGATGTCGGGGGTGGGGGAGAGGCGGGCCGCCACGCCGAACTCTTCGACCGCCCGCTGCGGCCGTCCGGTGAGGGCGTACGTGATGCCGAGGCTGTTGTGCACGCTCGCGTTCGTGGGGTCGAGCTCCCGCGCCCGGAGGAGCGCGGCCTCGGCCTCCGGATAGCGCTGCTGCTCGATCCTCACTTCGGCCAGGCCCGCGTGCGCGCGAAGGTCGCGCGGGTCGGCGCGCAAGGCCTGCTCGAATCGCTCGGCGGCCTGGTCGTACTGCTTCGTCCAGAAGAGGGACCACCCGAGGGTCGTCTGCAGGCGCGGATGGCCGGGGCGTATCGTCCAGGCCCGGCGCAGCAGCTCCGCGCCGCCGGCCGCGTCGCCCGCGCGGACGAGGCCTTCGGCGGCCTCCAGGAGCCGATCGAAGTCCTTGGGCATCACCGCGGCCATCCCGCGGTACTCCCGGGTGGCTGCCGTCTTGTCCCCGCGCGCCAGGGCTTCTCTCGCGCGAAGCAGCGGATCCAGCTCGATGCCCGGCAGGCGGCGTTCGGAGACGGCCACGTGGGCCAGGCCGGCGGCGAAGCTCCCGAGGGCGATCAGCAGCCCAAGCCCGAAGGCCACTCGGTAGAGGCGCGGGGGGCCTGGGGGGTGTGGAGCACCCCCCAGTCCAAATAGCGAGCGCGGATTCATTCCGCGCGAGCGAACGCCGCGCAGGGCGGACGGTGCGGAGGACATGGGCAACAAGTCGAGGCCCATGATAAACCTGCGCGTCGTCGGGAGCGAGGGTGGGGCCGGGAGCCGGTGACGGCCGTCACCGCTCGCCGGCGCGGCGCCGGGGCGAGACGGCCAGCGCGGGCGGCTCCAGCGGCATCTGCACCGTGACCCGGGTGCCTTCACCGGCACGGCTCTCCAGCCGCACCTCGCCCCCGTGCTCCTCCACGATCTTGCGGGCGATGGACATCCCCAGCCCGAGTCCCCGGGGCTTGCCGTGGGTGAAGAAGGGCTCGAACAGCCGAGGCTGCAGCTCTTCGGGGATGCCGACACCGGTGTCGGAGACGACGAGCTCGACGCGCCCTTCCGCCCGGCGGGACGTGAGGGTCAGGGTGCCGCCGTCGGGCATGGCGTCGAGGGCGTTGCCCACGAAGTTCAGCAGGGCTCGCGTCAGGCGGTCGACGTCGACGATCAGCTCGCCGTCGAAGCCGAGATCCCTGCGGAAGCTCACGCCGCGCGACTTCAGTTCCGGCGTCACCACGCGCTCCACCGCGTCGGCCAGCGCCGCCACCGTCACCGGCCGCGGCCTCAGGGTGGCGCGCTCGCCGCGCGTGAACTCGAGGATCTCGTCGATCATTCCGCCCATGCGGTCCATCTCCTCCATCACCAGGCGCGCGTACTGCCGCCGCCGCTCGGCGGGCACGTCCTCCTCCAGGAGACCGCCGTAACCCTTGATGGCGGTCATGGGGTTGCGGAAGTCGTGAACGATGGTGGCGATCATGCGCCCGATGGTGGAGAGCCGCTCGCTGCGCAGCCGCTCCTCGAGCAGCTCCACGTGGTGGAGCGCCGCGGCGGCCTGGCCGGCGAGGATCGAGAGGAACTCGCGCGTGTCGAGCGCGGGCTCGGGGCCGTCGAGGAGCAGCAGCCAGCCGAAGAGCCGCCGGCCGTGGTCGAGCGCGATCGCCCGCCCGGCGGCGATTCCGGGCGGCGGGCCCGACCGTCCCTCCCCCCGCAGCCGGCCCAGGGCCGCCTCGATCTCGCGCCGCGCCTCCTCCGAGAGCGACGGGGCCGGACCTTCGGTCGCCCAGAGGGCCGGACCGCTGCCGGTCTGGATCACGACGCCGCAGGTCGAGCCAGTCAGGCTGCCCGCCGTGTTCGCCACCAGGCTCAGGACCCTCTCGGGGTCCAGCGCGGAGCCGAGCGCGCGGCCGACGTCGTGGAGCCCGTGCAGCTCCCGGCTCCGGCGCTCGAGGCGCGCGTGGTGGTGCTCGAGGTCGCGGCGGAGGCGGTGCTGGGTGAGCAGGCTGTCGATGGCTAGGTTCAGGTCCTCCACCTCCCACGGCTTCTCGATGTAGGAGTGGAGGCCCGCGTTGTTGATCGCGTAGATGGCCGAGTCGAGGCCGGCCTGTCCGGTCAGCAGGATCTTCATCACGTGTGGCCGCGTCTGGTAGAGCCGCTCCAGGAAGCGATCCCCCTTCATCCCCGGCATCACCTGGTCGCAGATGACCAGCTCCACCTCGTCGCCGGCGGCGAAGATCTCGTCGATGAGCTGGAGGGCCTCCTCGGCGGACTCGGCGCATTCCACGCGATGCGTGGAGCCGAAGCGCCGCGTGAGCTGGGCGGAGATCTGGTCGAGGACCGCCTGCTCGTCGTCGACGCACACTATGTGCGCGGTCACCGCTCGGCCTCCGGCATCGTGGCCACCGGGGTGAGCGGCAGGCGGACCTCGAAGCACGTCCGGCCGGGCTCCGAGTCGACGCTGATCTGGCCCCGGTGACGCTGGACGATCTGCTGCGCGATGCCGAGGCCCAATCCCGTGCCTTCCCCCTGGTCCTTGGTCGTGAAGAATGGGTCGAAGATGCGGCCGCGGATAGTGTCGGGGATGCCGGGGCCGGTGTCGGTGATCCGCACCGCGACTCCGTCCTCGGTCGGGGCGGTCTCGATCGTGAGCCGGCCCACGCCTTTCATGGCCTGGATCGCGTTGTGGATGACGTTGGTCCACACCTGGTTCAGCTCGTTGATGTTGCAGACGATGGAAGGCAGGCGCGCGTACCGGCGCTCCACCACGATCCCGTACCGGATCTGGTTACGGAGGATGGTGAGGGTCGTCTCCAGGCCGTCGTGGATGTCCGCCTCGGCCATCTCGGCCCGGTCGAGGTGCGAGTAGTGGCGCAGGGCCTTGACCATCCGCGTGATGGCCTCGATGGACACGCGGATGTCGCTCACCGCGATGGCGAGGTTGCCGGAGTTCTCCAGGAAAGCCAGCGCGGGTGGCGGCAGCCCGCCCGGAACGGATTCCGCCAGGCGCCGCAGCTCTTCGTGCAGCCCCAGCCGCGCGTAGGCGAGGGCCAGCTCGCGCGGGCTGGGCAAGCCCAGGCCGAGCAGGATCGCCTCCAGCTCACGCGTGCGCTGCCGGATCTCGGTGGTGGAGGCGCGCTTTCGCGCGAAGTCCACCGCGAGCGCCTTCTGGACGAGCGCGTGGAAGGCGCCCCGCACCGCGGGCGACGGGCCGTCGGCGGCGAGGCTGGGCACTTGCCGGGCCAGGGCCTGCAGGCCTTCGGTGACGTTGACGATGGCGGCGTTGATCGCCGAGGACGGGGTGTTGATCTCGTGGGCGATGCCGGCCACGAACTGGCCGAGGCTGGCCATCTTCTCGGACAGGATCATCTGGGCCTCGGCCTGCTGGCGGTCCTCGTACGCCTTGAGCAGTGCCTCGTTCGTCCACTCCAGGTCCTCGGTGCGCCCCCGGACCTTCTCCTCCAGGTCCCGGTTCAGCTCCTCGAGCGCGCGGTGGTGGGCGTGCACCTGGCCGATCACGGCGTTGAAGCCCCGCGCCAGCTCCTCCATCTCGTCTCCGGTGCGCAGCTCCAGGCGGCGGTCGAGGTCCCCCGCGGCCGCCCGGAGTGTGCTCGCCGTGAGGAGGGAGTGCAGGCGGGTGATCCGGCGGGCGAGGAGGTACGAGCCGGCGGCGCCGAGGGCGACGGCCAGCAGCGCGGCTACGATGAGGGCCATCCGCACCAGGCGGCGCTGCGTCTGATCCAGGAGCACGTCACCCATGGCCTCGTCGACGAGCAAGAAGGCGAGGGCCATGATCACCGCGGTCAGGGCCGCGAAGTAGAGGAGGAAGCGCGTCTGGAGCCGCATTGCAGGGGTGCCCCGCGTCCTTGTAGCATAAAATGGCGCCGTCGATGCCCAGCCAAGACCGCGACGAGGAGGAGCGCCCCGACCGCGAGCTCCGCTCCGACTTCCTGCGCGGCCAGATGCGCCACTGGATGGACCGGGTGGTGGCGGCGGGGAAGACCCGCGACCTGTTCGAGCTGGAGATGTGGCTGCGCGCTTTCGAGCGCTTCTTCCGCATCAAGAACCAGCCGCTCTCGGAGCGGGAGGCCCGGCACCTAGCGCTGCGGAACTGGTCGGAGGAGCTGCGCCTGGTGGACAACGTGGCCCGCCGGGCGGTGCAGCTCTGCACGGCCATCCTCACCGAGGACCAGGTCAACCTCACGCGCTTCGACAAGTACGTCGAGGGCTACCTCAAGAAGGACGACCTCGTCGATCCGTACGTGGAGAAGCTGCTGCGCCAGGCGACACCCGAGGCCGGGCTGACGCTCCTCCGGGACGCCCTCGAGGACCTCCACGTGCTGCTCACCGACCTCGTGCGGCTCTCGCGCATCCCTTACGCCACCTTCACCTCGGTGGGCAAGATCCTCTACCGCGAGATCCGCCGCAGCCACCTCCTCGCCCTGCTCATCGACCGGAAGTTCAAGCCCATCCACGACAAGATCACCAACCCCGCGGTGGCCGGGATCATCCGGGGCATCCCGGACGCGGGCGCGCGCCGGCAGGCGGCCAAGGTCTTCCTGGAGATGTTCCGGCTGCTCCACTACCTGGAGTTCGCCGACCCCGAGCGGGTGCCCGAGGAGGAGCTCAAGAACACCGTCCTCGTCTTCGCGCTCATCTCCTCCGAGGCGCGGCTGCTGCTCGCCTACATCGAGCGGCGCGTCCTGAGGAACGTCGACCCCGCGAGCCGGATGCACGAGCTGTACGACTCGCTCGTGTACTCCCTGCCCTTCGAGATGAAGAAGGTCGTGAGCACCGAGCTCGTCGACATCTCGGTCGCCCGCCAGCCCGACATCGTCCGGGCGCGGGTGGAGAACAGCCATGGCATCCTCAAGGACTGCTTCCAGCAGTCCCTCGTGCAGCTCGCCCAGGTCTTCGATCCCCTGGTCCAGGGGCGCGACATCTTCGAGGACTTCACCGCGAAGTTCGAGCAGTCGGTGGAGCTGCGGGAGCAGCTGGCCCGCCTCGTCCATGTCGTGCGGGAGTTCCAGACCCACCGCGACGAGAACTCGGCCGCCGACATGAAGGAGGCCATCTCGCGCTTCTACGACACGGACATGAAGTACCTGATGTACCGCGACTGGTCGGGCTTCGAGCTGTTCTTCATCGAGATCCTCAAGTGCCCCAGCCTCTCCGCCCTCCTCCAGATCAGCCACCGGTTCGAGACGTTCCTCGCCACCCTCCACCGGGAGGTGCAGAAGCGCTCCATCCTGCAGAACACGGGGCTCGGCAGCAGCGACGACGAGCCCACGGCGGAGACGTTGGTTCCCGAAGGATGAGCCACCCGCGGGTCACCGTCGCCATCCCCTGCTACAACGAGGCCCCCACCATCGCGAAGGTGATCTCCGACTTCCGGGCCCGGCTGCCGGAGGCCGAGATCGTGGTGTTCGACAACGACTCCACCGACGGCAGCGCGGAGAAGGCGCGCGCGGCGGGGGCGCGAGTGGTGCGGGAGAAGCGCCGCGGCAAGGGCCACGTCATGCAATCGATCCTGGATACGGTGGAGGCCGACGCCTGCGTGATCGTGGACGGAGACGACACCTATTTCGCGGAGGACGTCGACGCCCTGCTCGCGCCCATCGCGCAGGACCGCGCCGACCTCGTCGTCGGCGACCGCCTCGGGCAGGCCGACTCCGCGGCACTCAGCGACCTCCACCGCTTCGGCAACCGCGTCATCCTCGCGATCATCAACCTCGTCTTCCGCACCTCGTTCCGCGACGTGCTTTCCGGCTACCGCGTCGTCAACCGCAACTTCATGAGGACGGTGCCGCTCATCACCGGCGGGTTCGAGACGGAGACGGAGCTGACGCTGCAGGCGCTGGAGAAGGGCATGGTGATCCGCGAGGTCCCCGTCCGCTACCGGGCGCGGCCGCAAGGGAGCCAGTCCAAGCTCAGCCCCTTCGCCGACGGGTACCGCATCCTGATCACGATGGCGGTGCTGCTGCGCAACCACCGCCCGCTCTACTTCTTCAGCCTCATCGCTCTCGCCCTCGTCGCGGCCGACCTCGTCTGGGCGGCCGCGTGGGTGGCGGGGGTCCTGCCGCCGTACCCGCCGGCCGTGCACGTCCTGGTGATGGCGGGGGCCGCCGCGGTGGCGGCGGGGCTCGTGCTGGTGGGCGTCGTCCTGAACGCGGTGACCGCCGGCTTCCGCGAGCTGGCCGCGCTCGGCCGGAGGCCGCGGTGAGCGGAGCCGTGAACGCGAACGCGGGGGGGTCTGGGGGGACCGGAGAGTCCCCCCAGCTCGATAGCGAGCGCGAATTGATTTCGCGCGAGCGTAAAGACCCGGAGCTCGAGTCGGTTCCCTGCAACCTCTGCGGCTCCGACGCCTTCGCGGTCGTGATCCCGTCGAAGCGCGGGCCGGGTCCCGTCGACCTCGCGACCGTGTTCCGGTCCTCCGGCGACGAGCCGCTCCAGGACCAGATGGTCCGTTGCCTCTCCTGCGGCCTCCACTACGTCCGGCCCCGCCCGCGCTGGGACCTCATCCTCGAGGGTTACCGCGGCGGCACCGACGAGAGCTTCGTCTCCCAGGTGGCGATGCGCGAGAAGACGTTCCGGCGAGGCCTGGAGCGCATCGAGGCGGCCGCGAAGCCACCCGGCCGCCGTGTGCTGGACGTGGGCGCGGCGGGCGGCTCGTTCCTCGCGGTCGCGCGCGAGCGCGGCTACGAGCCGCTCGGCTGCGAGCCCAGCGCCTGGATGTGCGGCTTCGCCCGTGAGCACTACGGCCTGGAGCTTCACCCGGGGACGATCTTCGACATGCCGATGCGGCCGGGCAGTGTCGATCTCCTCACGCTCTGGGACGTCATCGAGCACACGCCCGACCCGAAGGCAGTGCTGGAAAGGGCGCACCAGCTCCTCGCCCCCGGCGGCGTGCTCGCGATGAGCTATCCCGATTACGGGAGCCTTGTCGCCCGCGCGATGGGCCGCCGGTGGGTTTTCCTCCTCACCGTCCACCTCTACTACTTCGATCCGCGGACGATGGGGGAGATGCTGCGGCGCACCGGCTTCTCACCGCTCCGGTTCCGGACCCACCTTCAGACGCTCGAGCTGGGCTACGTCGCGCGCCGTGCCGCCCCCTACCTGGGGCCGCTGGGCCGCCTCGTCACGGGAGCGGTCGGCCTGGTGCGCCTCGAGCACGCCCCCCTTCGCTACTGGGTAGGGCAGACTCTGGTCGTCGCAAAGAAAGCCTGATGGCTCGACCGCAGGTCATCGTTCTCGGAGGCGGCGTGGCGGGTCTCGCGGTCGCCCGCTACCTCGCCAAGGACGGCTGGCCGGTCACGCTGGTCGAGAAAGCGCCCACGCTGGGCGGACTGTGCGGCAGCTTCCAGTCCCACGGCTTCACCCTCGACCACGGCCCGCACAAGCTCTACTCGGTCGTGCCGGGCGTCCTGGACGAGATCCGCGCTCTTCTGGGTGACCAGCTGATCGAGCACCAGAAGCGCAACCGGATCCGCCTCCTGGGCCGCTACATGGACTACCCGCTGAGCCTGGGCAACCTGCTTCCGCTCCTCGGCCCGGCGCGCGCCGCCCGCCTCGGCTTCGGCTACGCCGCCGCCCTCCTGGGCGGTCTCTTCGGCCGGCGCGACCCCGCCTCCTACGAGGAATACGTCCTGCAGCGGTTCGGGCGGGGCGTCTACGAGCTTGTGTTCGAGCCGCTCGCCTGGAAGGTGTGGGGCGATCCCCGCCAGCTCTCGGTGGATCTGGCGCGCGCCCGCATTCCCTCCACGGGCGCCACGGAGCTGCTTCTGCGCCTGCTCAAGCTGAAGGAGAACACCGAGGACGTGGACGCACCGTTCTTCTACTATCCCAAGGGCGGCTTCGGCACTTTCCCCGACCAGCTCGCGGCTGATCTCCGCAACGCGGGAGGGCGCATCCTGACCTCGGCCGTTCCCCGCGCCTTCGAGCGCACCAACGGCACCGTGCGGGCGGTCCACGTCGAGACGGGCGGGACGACGGAGCGCATCCCGTGCGGCACGCTCGTGTCGTCCATTCCGATGACGGCGCTGGCCCGGCTCCTGCACCCGGGCAACGCCAGTGTCGAGGCGGAGGTCGGCCGGCTGCGCCTGCGCGACCTGGCGCTCGTCTATCTCGTCCTCGACCAGGACCGTCTCGTGGACGACCATTGGATCTTCTTTCCGGAAAGACGCTACCCGTTCAACCGGCTCTTCGAACAGAAGTCCATGGACCCCTCGCTCGGCCCGCCGGGGATGACCGCGGTCTGCTGCGACGTGACGTGCGACGAGGGGGACGAGGTGTGGTCGGCGCCGGACGACCTGCTGGTGCGCCGGTGCATGGACGCGCTCGTCGAGGCGGGCCTGGCGACGGCCGACAAGCTTCGGGCCGGATTCGTCCGGCGCTTCCGGAGCTTCTACCCGATGTACACCGTGGACTATCGCGAGCGGCTGGGGTGCGTCTACGTCCGGCTGAAGGCGGCGGACAACCTCATCCTCACCGGCCGGGTCGGCATGTTCAACTACAACAACTCGGACCACTGCCTCGACATGGGCCGGTTCATCGCTACGGGGATGGCGGCGGGGACGCGCCCGGGCGACATCTGGTCGGGCCTCGAGGAGCGCGTCCGGTCCTATCGAATCATTGATTGACCGTCCTCTCGTGAGACTGCCGCCGCGCCGGAAATGAATTCCGTCGCGGCGGGAAGGATGCCTACGCTGCGGGCGCAGGGGATTGAGCATCGGCGAGGACGAGCCGCCGCCGTCCTCGCGGTCGCGGTCGTGGCCGCGCCGCTGCTGGCGGCGTGGGTGGGCGCGCGGGGACCGTTCGAGATCACGCTGAACCTCGGCCCGGGGGACGCCCCCTACGTCTCCGGGTTCACCTCGGCGTACGAGATCGACGACCGCGTGGCCACGCATTGGACCACCTACGATGCGGCGGTCGCTCTGCCTCTCTCGGTCTCCGGAGGCCCGATCGCGCTTTCTTATCGCTTCGCGCGGGTGTTCTCGGAGACCGCCGTCGTCGATGTTTCCTTTGGCGGGGCCGTCGTGGACCGCTTCGAATGCAGAGGCGGCCGCTTCCTGGAGCGCGCGGTGCCGCTCGGACCGCTTCCGCCGACGCCGATCGCCATCTCTTTCCATGCCGACTCCCACGAGCGGAAGAACCTCGGGCTCAAGCTCGACTGGGTGCGGCTCGGCGGCGCCGGCCGGGTCGCGCTCCGCGGCGGCGCGCGGTTCGTCCCCGCGCTCGTCGTCGCGTTGCTGCTCGGGTTGCACGTGCTCGCCGGATGGGACCTCCGCCGCGCCGCGCTCCTCGCCTCACCCTGGGCCGCGCTCGCCGCCTTCGGTCTGCTTCGCGACCCGTGGCTCCTGCATCGGCTGCTCCGGGGCCTGCCGCTGGCCGTCGCCGTCTTCGGCCTCGCCGGCGTGGCGATCGGCCGGTGGCTGCGGGCGCGCGGACGGACGTCGGCGCCGGCGGTGCGGGCGCTCGCCGCCCTCGCCCTCGCCACGTTCGTGCTCCGCGCGCTCGCCGTGAACCATCCCGACTTCTACTATCCCGACCTGCGGACGCACGCGCGCCTCGTCGAGGTGGTGCGCTCTGCTGGTTTCGCCTTCTTCGTCACTCCGGCGGCGTACATCTGGGAGCACGGCGTCTGGCGAACCGGGGCCTACGGCAAAACGTACGCATTCCCCTACACTCCCGCCTTCCACCTCCCCTTCGCGCTCTTCCCCTTCCCCTACGACGCCCTCCTCACGGCCATGAAGCTCACCGCCGCCGCGGTGTCCACGATCCCGCTGGTGCTGGTGTGGGCGCTGGCCCGCCGGCTCGGGGCTTCCGTCGTCGGTGCCGCGCTGATGGCCGTCGTCCCGACGTACGTGTCGCGGCTGAGCTTTGCCTTCCTGCCTTCGCTCTTCGGCCATGCCGTGGACATGGCGTTCCTCTTCTGGCTGGCCGGCCATCTCGACCGCATCCGCGAGCCGGCGGCATGGGTGCGGGGTGCGCTCTTCGTGAGCGCCTGCCAGCTCGCCTATGTCTCCGGCGTCGTCAACATCTCGCTTTTCGTGGCGGTCCTTGCGCTCTGCGAGGCCGTGGCGCGGCCCCCGGCGCGAGCGCCGCACGCCGCGGCTCTGCTCGGGATGGGCCTGGGGGGATCGCTCGCCTCGGTCCTCGTCTACTACCGTGATTTCCTCCCCATGCTGCTCGACGTGTTCGCCCACGCGACGAGCCGGGACGGAGCGGCCGCCTCCGGCTATCCCGTGCAGAGCTTCTTCGTCGTGGCCTATTCCCGCACGCGCGACTTCTTCGACGGCATCTACCCCCTGCTCGCCGTGGTCGGCCTCGCGATCCTCTTCCGCCGTCGGCGCGGCGCCAGCCTGCTCGCCGCCTGGCTCCTGACCTATCTGCTGCTGCTCCTGGGGCGAGCCAAGGTGCCCGACGTCTTCCTCCACGGCCACGAGACGCTGTTCGTCACGCCCCTCGTGTGCCTGGCCGCCGGCCAGGCCCTCGCCTCCCTCGCGGCTCGCGGGCGCGCCGCGCGCGGCGCCGCCCTGGCGCTGGCGGCCGCGCTGGCCGTCCAGGGCTTCGTGTGGCAGTGGCGCGCGCTCGCGGAGCAGCTCGGCAACGCACGGTGAACCGCGTGAACCGCGCGCCTTAACGCTTCGCGTGGGAATCTGCTACACTCCGCGGCAAATCCGACCCATGGCCGCAGAAAAGAACCCCTTTGCCAAGTTCCTCACTCGCTTCGAGAAGGGCCACGTGCTCTTCCGCGAGGGCGACGAGGGTGAGGACATGTTCATCATCCAGTCGGGCAAGGTGGCCATCAAGAAGAGGGTGAAGGAGGGCGGGGAGGCGACTCTCGCCATCCTGGAGAAGGGGGACTTCTTCGGCGAGATGGCGCTGCTCGAGCGGCTGCCCCGCTCGGCGACGGCGGAAGTGATCGAGACGGGCGATCTCATCGTCATCGGCGGCGACACGCTCGGGGACATGATCAAGACGAACCCCGAGATCGCGGTGCGGATGCTGCGCAAGCAGTCGATCCGCCTCCGCGAGACCAACAAGCAGCTCGAGCAGGCGCTCAAGGGCATGCCGGTGGGCGCCCAGCCACCCAACGATGCGCCGCCGGCCACGCCGGCCACCTCGGGCACGCTGCAGGCGGAGGCGAAGGCCTACTTCATCTCGATCTCGACCGGCAACGTTTTCCCGGTCTTCAGCAACGAGGCGCTCCTGGGCCGGTTCGATTCCGTCACCGGCATGCGGCCCGAGGTGGATCTCACCAACGAGGACCAGAGCCGGAACATCTCCCGCCGCCACGCGCGGCTCGTGATCAAGGAGGGCGCGTTCTTCATCGCGGAGGAGATCGGGACGATGAACGGGACCTTCCTCAACGGGAAGAAGCTGGCCAACGGGGTGCTCACCCCGATCAAGGACGGCGACGAGCTGCTGCTCTGCAGGCTCGCTCTGAGCTTCAAGTCGCCGGCGTCGATGACGCGTTAGCTGCTGGGGTTACTGCTGGGGTCAGGTCTGCTATATGGGGTATGCAGATCTCATACGCCAGACCTGACCCCCGTGACCCGTGACCTTAGCTCCGCGCGTCGATCTCCTTCCGAATCGCGTCGGCGTTGCGGGGCAATAGACGCTTGTTCCGGCACTCGTCGAGCGCGATGAGCGTCATGCGGTCGATCGTACGCTGGTCGCGGGCGGTGGGGATGAGGTCGTCGAGAGCGGCGCTCAGGTGGGTTTCGGCGACGGCCGGCGCGCCGTCGCGGAGCGCGAAGCGCCAGGCCGTGGTCACCGCCAGCTCGATGTCGCTGCCCGTGTAGCCCGGTGTCCGCTGGGCGAACGGCGTGAAGTCCTTGATCGTGCTCGGCAGCTTGTGCTTGCGCACAATGACCTCGAAGATCTGCCGGCGGGCCTGCTCGTCGGGCATCAGGATTGGTATCTTGATGTCGGTCCGACCGGAGCGCCGCATGGCGGCGTCGATGAGGTCGACGCGGTTCGTGATGTCGATGCGCAGCACGCGGCCGCGCAGCGAGCTGTCGCCCCAGAAGTTGAAGGCGGAGCCCCGCATCCGCTCCGTGACGCCGGAATCGCCGGAGCCCTGGTCGCGGCTCCCACCCTCGGCCTGGTCGGACTCGTCGACCATCACCACCACCGGCGCGAGGGCGCGGATGGCGGCGAAGGCCTTCTCCTGGTTCCGCTCCGACTGGCCGACGTACATCTGCCGAAGCGGCCGGAAGCGCACGCAGAGCATCCCGCATTCCTTCGCGAAACATTCGGCGAGGTAGCTCTTGCCCGTGCCCGGAGGGCCCATGAGGATGACGCCCATCGGCGCCGCCGCGTACTGCCCGCGGCGCATGATCTCCGCCACTTCCTTGAGCTCGCGGGTCGCGTGCTCGAGGCCGCCCACCGCCGAGAGGTCGTGCTTCGGCTGCAGGATCTCGAGCACGTCGCCGTACTCCTCGCGCAGGAGGTCGACTTTGCGCTGCACTATGGCGGCCCGGCCCAGCGGGCTCCCCGCCCCGCGGGAGCGCTGGACGATGTCCTCCATCTGGACGAGCGAAAGCCCACCCGTCTCCGCGGCCAGCTCGTCGGGCGAGACCTCCCACGCCATCGCCGGGCCCCCCGCGCGCAGGTGGCGGGCGAACTCCGCGCGCGCGTCGAGCTCGGGCCGCGGTACCGCGACCACCTCCGCCCCCGACGCTCCGGCGTACACCTCGCCGGAGACGTCCTGTGCGGAGGGCGCGATGAGAATGACGAGCGGACGGCGCGCGGCCACTCGCGGGTCGGAGGCCCAGCGCGCGAGGGTGGTGACGTTCTGGCGGTCGGCGGAGCCGGAATCGCCGGCCGGGGCCAGGGAGTGGGCGTAGTCGATCACCACCGCCACCGATCCCGAGGGGCAACGGTCGCTCGTGAGCAGCGCGTCGAGCACGACGAGGGCCCGGGCGGGGTCGGCGGGAAGGACGCCCCGCAGGCCCAGCGCCTTGCGCGCCGCCTTCTCGCGCCGAGCGTCGGGGAAAGCGAGACCCGAGGACACGTCGTAGGTGACGACGACGTCGCGCCGCGCCGTCAGCCGCTTCAGCCCCTCGCCGAGCGGTAGCCAGTCGTCGCCGAAGGGGTGGAGGTCGCGCACGTTGCCGTGGAGCAGGAAAAGGTGGCTGGCCCCGGCGTGGTAGCGCTCGAGGACGCCGCCGGAGAGCCAGGACGGAATGCGCAGCGACTTCATGGCATGAGGCGCAGGCCGTGGAGGCCCGCGCCGCTCCCCACCACGACCGTGCCCCCGTCCTCGCCGAGGGCGAGCGAGGACTGCACGCCCTGGCCGGAGAGCAGCACCTGGTGCAGCACGCGACCCTCCGCATCCAGCAGATAGAGGGTGCCGTCCGTGGACGAGATGAGAAGGCGGTCGCCCGCGGCCGCCGCAGAGGCGATGACGGGACCGCGCGTCTGCGCCTGGAAGCGCGGCGTTCCCGTGCGCGCGTCGAGGCCATGGATGTGGCCCTCGTGGCATCCCAGGACGCAGAGCTCTCCGGCCACGCAGGGGGACGAATAGACCGCGTGGCCCAGCTCCGCCGTCCATGCGCGCGTGCCGTCCTTCACGCGGAGCGCGACCACCCGGCCGTCGAAATCGGCGGCGATGGCGACCTCTTCGGTCACCGCGGGTGTCGCCCGCACTTTGCCTCCGAGCCGCTCCGCCCACAGCACCGCGCCCTTGCCCGCGTCGAGCGCATAGACCGAGCCGTCGTCGCTGCCGACGAGCACCGTGGCGCCCGCGAGCGCGGGCGACGAGAAGACGGCACCGGCCTTCCGCATCCAGACGAGCTTGCCCGTGGCCCCGTCCAGGGCGGCCACGCCGCCGGTGGTCTTTTCCTCGACCACGCCCACCACCACCCGGTCCTGCCAGGGCACCGGGGACGAGCGCACCAGCCGGCCGAGCTTCGTCCGGTAGCGCTCGGCGCCGTCGACGACGTCGACCCCGACCATCTCGCCCTCGTCGGAGCCGACGTGGAGGACCCGTTCCACGAGGGCCGGGGACGACTCGATGGCGGAGGCGAGGCGCATCTCGTGGACGCGCCGTCCGCTCGCCCGGTCCACGAAGACGAGGCGCCCGTCGGCGGTGGGTACGATGGCCAGGGTCGGGCTCAGGACCGGCGACGCGGTGACGGCGCCCACCCGCGCCTCCCACGCCGGCGCGAGCGACCGGGCCGCGGACGTCGCGGCCCGTGCCCCGCGGCGTGAGGAGTCGCCACGAAACATCGGCCACGGGGACGTGCCGGCGGGACCGGGAGTGACGGCGGCTTCCAGGGCGGACGCGGCCTCCGCCGCGCTCGCAAAGCGCTCGGCCGCTCGCGGCGCCGAGAGGGCCGCCAGCGCGGCCTGTCGCGCGAGCGTCGAGAGCGCGCCCGCGGGGGGGCCGTCGAGACGCCACGCCACGTCGGGGCGTTCGCCCGTCACCATGAAGTAGAGCAGCCCGCCCAGGTGGAACAGGTCCTCGGCCACGTCGTGGCGGGAGGCCGATCCGTCGAGGCGGGGATGGCCGTCGGCGACCGTCACCGCCGCTGGATCGAGGTCGGGGTGGCGCGGGGGTGTCTCGGCGTGGGCCCGGACGAGCTCACGGGCCAGCTCCGCGGCCAGGCCGACCGCGCGCTCCTCCGGAAAGCGCGTCGTGAAGTTGCGCGTGGCGCGGCGGAGGTGATCCTCGAGACTTTCCTTGTCCATCGCGCGCGGAGCGGGATTATATCAATCGGGCGCCGGGCGGCCGTCGCGGATGGCCTCGTCGAGGCCGCGGGGCTCCCATCCCAGCTCGCGCCGCGCGCGGCTGCTGTCGAAAGAGGTATCGAGCGGACGGCGTCCCACCTGGGGCATCTCCGCGGTGGTCACGGGGGCGATGGCGTCGGCGCTCAATCCCATCACGGCCGCCACCCGCAACCCCAGCTCGTACCGGCTGACCCGCTCCGGGCCGCCGAGATGGAAGCGGCCGCAGACGGGACGTTCCAGCGCGCGCACCACTGCGTCGGCCACGGAAGCGGAATCGACCGGCGTGCGGATCTGGTCGGTGTAGAGGCGCAGCGGACGCCCGGCATGCAGCGCCCACGCCACCGACTCCGTGGACGTGCCCTTGGTGCCGTGGCCGCGGCCGGCCACGAGCGCCACCCGCAGCACGGCGGTGTCGGGAGCTTCCGCCAGCGCCGCCACTTCGCCGTCGAGCTTGGTGCGCCCGTAGACGAGGGGCGGGCCGGTCGCGTCCTCCTCGCGCACGAAGGAGCGGTCCCCGGCGAACACGAGGTCCGTCGAGAGCGCGACGAGACGCAGCCCGCGCCGGTGGCAGGCGCGGGCGAGCTCGGCCGTTCCCTCCGCGTTGAGGCGCCGGGCCGGCTCGGGCTCGGCCTCCGAGCGATCGGGGTTGCTCTGGGCCGCGCAGTGCACGACGGCGTCGGCCCGGGACCGCTCGAGCGCGCGAGCGAGCGAGGCGGGGTCGAGCAGGTCCAGCTCCACCTCCGCCAGCCCGGCGGGAGGCGCGGCCCGGTGGCGCGCCGCCACCACGTCGAAGCGCCGGGCGACGAGGGCCGCCACCCGCCCGCCGAGGAGCCCGGCCGCGCCCGTCACCAGCACGCGGATGGACATTCAGTCGTTCATGACCGCGCCGCCGTTGACGCACAACACCTCGCCATAGATGAAGGAGGCGAGGTCGGAGGCGAGGAACGCCACGGGGCCGGCGATCTCATCGGGCGTACCGGGGCGGCCGAGAGCGATGGGGCGCACCGCTTGCTCGCGCAGCTGCGGATCGTCGAAGACGTGGCGGGTCATGTCGGTCAGCACCCAGCCTGGTGAAACGGCGTTGACGCGTATGCCGTGAGGGGCGAGCTCCGCCGCGAGCGACTTCGTGAAGGCCAGCAGCGCTCCCTTCGAGGCGGCGTAGTGCGAGTAGCCAGCTTCGCCGCGTTGGCCGGCGGTGGACGCGATGGTGACGATGGCGCCCGAACGGCGGGGGATCATGACCTGGGCGGCGTGATGGCACACCGCATAGGCGCCGCCGAGGTTGACCTGGATCGTCTCGTTCCACTGATCGGCGGTCATGGCCTCGATCGCCGCCGGCTTCCAGATCCCATGGCTCACGATGAGGATGTCGAGGGTGCCGAAGCGAGCCACGGTCTGCTCGACGAGCCGTCGGGCCTCGTCGGGGCGGGAGACATCGGCGCGGGCCGCGAAGGCTTCACCGCCACCGCGCTCCACCTCGGCCACGGCCTCGCGTGCCGCAGTCTCGTCCCGCACGTAGTTTACGGCCACGCGCGCCCCGAGCAAGCCGAAGTGCGCGCAGATCGCGCGGCCGATGCCGCGGCTCCCGCCGGTCACGAGCGCGGCCTTACCGTTCAGGCTCAGCACGCCGCGACGCTACCCCGCCTGCCGACCGGCGTCAACGGATTGCCTCTTAACGCAGAGGACGCGGAGAACGAACGGAGAGGGCGCAGAGAGGTGAAATCACTTCCTCCGCGTCCTCGGGCAACGCGTGCCATCCTCCGCGACCTCTGCGTTGAGGAGCAACGCGGGTAGAATGCCGTCACGATGCCGTTCATCACCTTCGAGGGAATGGAGGGCTGCGGCAAGAGCACGCAGGCGCAGTTGCTGGCCAAGGCCCTGGGGCCGGATGTGGTCCTTACCCAGGAGCCGGGGGGGACCTCGATGGGCCGGTCGATCCGCGGCCTGCTCCTGGACCCGGCGAACCGGGAGATGACCCACGCGACGGAGGCGCTGCTCTACTTCGCCGACCGCGCGCAACATGTGGCGCAGGTGGTCCGCCCCGCCCTCACCCTCGGCAAGCTCGTGATCTCGGATCGCTACGTCGACACGTCACTCGCCTATCAGGGCTACGGACGCGGCATCGATCTCGATCTGATCCGGTCGGTCGCGGTCCTCGCGACCGGAGGGCTCCGCCCCGACCTCACCCTTTTCTTCGACTTGCCGCTCGAGGTCGGCTTGGCCCGGGTGAGCCAGCGCGGGTCCCGGGACCGGCTCGAGTCCGAGGTGCGGGAGTTCCACGAGCGCGTGCGAAACGGTTACCTGGAGCTGTTGGCGGCGGAGCCGGGCCGGTGGGTCCGCATCGACGCCCGCGGCTCCCAGGCGGAGGTGGAGGCAAGGACGCGCGCCGCCGTCGAGGCCCGCGGCCTCGCCCCGAGCCATGGCGTTCGCTAGCATCCTCGGCCATCCGCGGCTGCGCGATCTGCTTGCGCGCGCCGTGGCCCAGGGCCGTCTGCCCCCGGCCATGCTCTTCTCCGGCCCGTCCGGCGTGGGCAAGAAGGCCCTGGCGCTCGCCGTGGGGCGCGCTTTGCTCTGCGAGGCGAACCAGGGGGACGCTTGCGACGCCTGCGCGGCCTGCCGCCGGGCGGGTCGCGGCCTGCACCCCGACATGGTCTTCGTCGAGCCCGACGGCGCCTCCATCAAGATCGAGCAGGTCCGGGACGCGGTCCGCGAGATCGCCGGCCGCCCGTTCGAGGGCCGGGCGCGGGCCTTTGTTTTCGACGAGGCGCACCTCCTCACCGAACAGGCCCAGAACGCGCTCCTGAAGAGCCTGGAGGAGCCGCCCGCGAGCTCGCACGTCTTCCTCGTGACCGCCTCGCCCCAGGCCCTGCTGCCGACGATCCGCTCCCGCTGCCAGACGCTGCGCTTCTCGCCGCTGCCGCAGTCGCTGCTGGAGAAGCACCTGCGCGAGGCGTCCGGACTTCCCGCGGAGGAGGCCCGGCTGCGCGCCGCGCTCTCCGGCGGGAGCCTGGGCGCCGCCCTCGCCTTCGAGTCGGAGGCGTGGCGTGCTCTCAGGGAGGATCTGCTGGGTCTGCTCGAGAAGCTCGGCCGGGCGGGCACCCTCGGGCGCATGGATGCGGCCGAGCGCCTCGCGGACATGGACGACCCGGTCCTGGCCCTCACCGCGCTGCGCTCGCTGCTGCGCGACATCGCGGCGCTGCACGCGGGCGCGGCGACGGTCCTGAACGCCGACGTCACCGGACGCCTCGAGGTCCTCGCGCGCGGACCGCTCGGAGAGCGGGCCGGGGAGATGGGCCGCGCCGCGGGGGAGACCCGGGACGCCGTGGAAGGCAAGATCTCAGGCACGAACCTGCGGCGCGGTCCCGCAAACCCGCTGCTGGCTTTCGACGTCTTAATGGATAGTCTGAGCGTCCCGATCTGAGGCACTCAACCCTTTCGACCTTGCGCTGGTCCGAAAGGCTGTGCTAGAAGAAGGGAAAGCTACCTCTCCCGATCGGCATCCCAGCGACGCCGCGGCCGGCCCCTCTCCGCCAGGCAGGCCACAGGGCGCGCCACCGATCGGACCAAGGCGCCAGGAGGCCGTCCCCGATGAACCGCAAGCTGATTCGTCCCGACCTGACCGAGATCAAGGAGCAGATGCAGGCTCCGCCCAAGCTGTACCGGCAGCGGAAACCCATTCCTCCAGAGCAGACCAACGCCGAGAGCTTCTACTACCTGAAGCAGATGACCAACAAGACGCGCATGGTCATCCACCTCAAGGACGGGGAGCAGATCCGAGGCGTGATCGAATGGTACGACCGCCACGCCCTGAAGGTCCACCGCGCCGGCGAGCCCAACATCCTCCTCCTGAAAGACAGCATCAAGTACATGTTCAAGGAGAACGAGGAGGACGGGGGGGACGTGGACTGACAGCGAGCAGATGGCGGACGGTCCCGCGTGCAAGCCTCCTGTGACCCTGGACGCTGGGGCGAAGCTAGAAGTTGAGGGTGGGAAGTCACCCGCATTCTAGCGCACCACGGAGCTCGCCGGCCGCCCCCGGGCGGATGTGGATGCCTTCGCTCCGGCCCGATACACTACGATGATCACGCTCGCCACGAGGAGATGACATGCCGACCGGCGCCCTCCGAGTAGCCGTCGCGACGACGCAGGACTTGTTCGTGCGCGGCGGCGGTGCCACCTCTCACGCCGAGGGGCTCTCGTGCGCGCTATCGTCGCTTGGCCACGAGGTCGAGACGGTCCAGCTCCCCTTCGGTTGGAGCTCCAAAGTCGAAGTGCTGCGCCAGGCGTACCAATGGCGGCTGCTCGACCTGCGCGACTCCGGCGCCGATCTCGTGGTCACCCTGAAGTTCCCCGCTTTCTACGTGCGCGCGAACCGCAAGGTCGCGTGGATCCTTCACCAGCACCGTCCCCTCTACGACAACTTCGACCTCCCCGAGTACTCGGCCTTCTCCTCGCGGCAGGCAGAGGACGTTGCCATCCGCGATGCGGTGCGGCGCTGGGACAACCTGTACCTCGGGGAGATGCGCCGCATCTTCACGAACTCGCGGACGGTGGCCGAAAGGCTGCGCCGCTACAACGGCCTCGACGGCGAACCCCTCTACCATCCGCCGCCCGGGGCGGAGCGGCTGCACCCGGGAGAATTTGGCGACTACGTGCTCTGGGTCGGCCGCCTCGAGGCGAACAAGCGACCGGGCCTGCTGCTCCAGGCGCTGGCCCGGGCCCGCTGCCCGGTGCGGGTAGTCTACGCCGGACGCGGAGCGCTCCAGGATACGCTCCGCGTGGAGGCACGCGATCTCGGCCTCGAGCAGCGGGTCGATTTCCGCGGATTCGTACCCGAGGAGGAGCGCGTCGCCCTCTACGCCGGCGCGCTCGCCGTCGTGTACGCGCCGTTCAACGAGGACCTCGGCTACGTGACGCTCGAGGCCTTCCTCGCCGAGAAACCCGTGATCACGACCCTGGACGCGGGCGGCCCGCTGGAGTTCGTCCGCGACGGCGTCAACGGCTTCGTCGCCACCGGCGCCTCCGGCATGGCCGCCGCCATCGACGTGTATGCTGCCGACGTCGCTTTGGCCCGGGAGCACGGCCGCGCCGGGCGCCAGACCTACGCCGACAAGATCCTGGCCTGGCCACAGGTGTGCGCCAAGCTCCTCGAGGGCGTATGAGCCCACCCTCCCGGATCGTCCGCAGCATCCTCGTCCGCACCGCGGGAGAGGTGCTGCTGCCCGAGACGCCGCCCGACGCCGAGCCGCTCCTCGTCGAGTCCCTTCTGGACACGCTCTGCGAGCTGCTCGCGGACCACGCAAGCTGATCGGCCAGGCCGCCGTCACCGAGGCGGTGCCCATCCGGATGGCCCAGAAGTAGTCCCGCATCGTCGACGCCTCGACGGCGCCGGTCCGCGAGGACCGGCGCTTCCTCTACCTCAGCGAACGCACGGCAACTCGACCCTTCGCGGGGCGATCAACCCCCGGTAGGCGCTCGGCGACGTAGGCGAAGCCACCCGCACCGTCGCCGGCAAGTCCTTCCACACGCATGCCGGGTCGGAAGCGGCGGACGAGGCGTGTCGGCAACTTCGATGCCTCAGCCCCTCGAGTCCAACGGCCGACCCGGTGCTCGAACGACCGAGCCGACGGTGGCGGCGCACCTTTAACGAGCTCGGGATCGATGCCGCCGACGACGACGTGGAGGTCGTGGCCGGACAACTCGAGGTCCCGGATCCCGACAGGGGCACGAGGCGATCCCACTCCGGTCAGGACCCGGATCGCTCGCACGACCGGCCACCAACCGGCGGAACGAAATGCGCCACTGAGTTCTTTGAGCTCGACGATGATCGGTTGACCCGAGGCGGTGACCGGGAAGCGAAGGCCGAGGACGAGCGCTCCCTGATCGTCGAACGCGGCGCCCTCGATGTTGAGCGGAAGGTCTCCAGGGAGGATCCGGTCCGCCCAGGCCTTGTGACGCCTGCGGCCGAGGGTGCGGGTGCGGCGGATGAAGTCACGCGACGCCTTCTCACTGAGCCGCGCGAGCGGTAGACGGGAGAGTGCGAGGGCATCGTTGATCGCCCGGTGGAGCCGGAAACGGTCGCGGACGACCTCCATGCGAACGGCCTTGGTCGGGGCGCCCTTGGGCTCGCGGAACCGAGCCAGGAAAGAGCGCCGCGACTCGAGCGGGCCGCCCGGACGACCGTACTGGGAGCCGAAGAGGTACACCCAACCGTCGAATCGCGCGAGGGCCTCGACGTCCTGAGTCTTCCGGCTCCCTCGATCCTGGCGAACGACGACGGGCTGGATCCGCCACTCCCCTGCGCCGCGTCCGACGCGGGCGACGAGGCTGAGGCACTCCGACGCCGGGGCCTCGTCGATCGCCGTCCAGTACGCCTCGTGCCACGTCCGGGGGTCAGTGACGGCGTGTCTGAGGCGAAGGAGAGACGACGTGCCGCGGCGGGGGCTGAGGACGACGCCGGCCGGCTTTTTCGATGCCTTCATGACCATTGTCGATGATCGCGATCGAGGTCGGCAGTCGGCGTTCTCCCGCTCGGTAGCTCCATGGTAGCAGCGTTGCGTATCGCCGCGAATGGCGCGGGCGCCATTAAGCGGTCGATGACGGATCCCTTCCAGACAAACATCAGAAAACGCCAGACGGAAGCCAGAACTCGGGCGGTCCGGAACCGTACCTCCCTGTGAGAAACAAGGAGGTTCATATGAAGAGAGCGAGTCTCACTTTCATGAAGCTGGCCGTTGCGACGGCAATCGCCACCTGCCTGTCGGCGGGCTCGGCGAGCGCGCAGTCGCTCAAGGCCACGTTCACGCTCCCCTACGAAGTGAACTGGGGAGCGACCGTCCTGCAGCCTGGCCAGTACGCGATCACCTTCGACAGCATTCACCGCCCGGCCCTGGTGCGTACCCGGACCGGACGCGGCGTGGCGCTCCTCATTGCCAACAGCGTCGGCCCCGCGATGAAGGACCAGCCGAGTGCGCTGCTGATCACGCGGACGGAAACCGGGCGCGTCGTTCGCTATCTCAACATCCGCGAAGCCGACATGACCTTCGTCTACAAGCCGTTTACGAAGAGCGAGCGCAAGCTGATCGGCCAGGTCGCCGTCACCGAGTCGGTGCCCATCCTGATGGCCCAGAAGTAGTCCCGCTCGTCGACGCCTCGACAGCGCCGGTCCGCGAGGACCGGCGTTTCCTTGTTTATTCGGTCCGCAAAGCGACCACGGGATCTGTGCGGAAGGCCGGGCGGATAACGAGGAGGGAGGGGCGAGGACTAGCGGCTCGGCGGTGCGGCCGGCCCGTCCTCGAGGACCTCTCGTCGGTCCGGGTAGATGGCCGTAAACGTCCCTCCTTGGATGTCTAGTGCCGAGGCTCGGCCGGTCGGGACATAGGCGGGCTGCATGCCGGTGTCGATCTGCCAGACCTTGCCGCCAAAGCGGCCGAGTATCCGGCCCCCCGGCGCGACGGTGTGCGCGATGACGATGACGCGAGCACCCTGCTGGGCCAGGATCGCGTCCACCTGTGGCGCGAACGCGACTGACTCCTGGGCGAGACCCCGATACCACAATGGCCCATCTTCGCGCGTGACCAGGCTGCCCATCGGCGCCGCGCGGGTCTGGGCGAGATCGGTGGTCAGCTCCCGTTGCACGGCGGCGTTGATCGCGCCGCACGGAAGGGCAGCCACGGCCGGACTGATGCCGCCGTGCAGGAAGAGGATGCCGTTGATCTTGACCACCGCGCGCAGGTCCCTGAGCCATTTCCCGTACTCACCCTCGGGACCGAACGCGACGCTCATCTCGGCCAGCCCCAGCGGTGTCTCCTTGCGAAGCTGGTCCCTCGCCTCTGGCCCCGCTCTCTGCAGGAGAATCTCCCTCGTCTCTTCCGACCGCGACGTCGCGAAAGCGGCGTACTCGCCTGGCGAGACGTAACGCAGGTCGCCGAGCATGCGCATGGCTTCGTGATTGCCGATCAGGGCGTGCACCGCGCCGCGGGTGCGACGGGCCTCCTTCTCCAGCCGTCGGAGCAGATCGAGCGCCTTGCGTGCGTCCGCGCCCCGATCGACGACGTCCCCCAGCTGGACCAGGTGCGTCCTTCCTCCGGACCAGCGTAGCCGCTCGTCGATCACACCGGCCGCGCGCAGGATCTGCACCAACTGTTCATATGCCCCGTGCACGTCGCCCACGGCGACGATGCGCTCGACCCCCTCGATCTCGCAGGTGGCCGCTGCAGCCGCGACGGACGGCGGCGCGCCCGGGGCCGCCACCATTCCCAGGGCCAGCGCTCCGACGACCGCGACCCCGTAGGCGGGCCGCACGACCATCACATCGTTACCCTGTTCGAGCAGCCCTCGACCAGTCGCCTCTTCACGGTGCCGGGGTGGTTGATCGTCGAGTAGAACTCCTCCAGATACTCCTTGGCATCCCGACGGGCGCCGGAGTCCATGTCGGGAACGGAGTCCACCACCGCCATCACGTCAGCCTTCTTCGCGCGGAAGGCGGCCAGGAATGGCTGCAGCTCTTCCAGGGTCCGGCAGGGACCACGATAAGCCCGCTCCTGCACCGTCTTGAGGCGGAGGAGCCGGGAGGGAACCGCATACCGCGCGTTCACCAGCCCGGAGTAATCGAAGTCGTAGGGAACGGGGTGGAGCACGCGGGCCTGGTTCTGCACCAGCCGCACGTTGTGCAGGGCGTGGATGGAGAAGTCGGTGTTGCCGATCATGTACTCGAGGAGCATCAGCAAGGTGAGCGACTCGGAGTCGAGGTTCCGGAAGAGGGTGCGCGGGAGCTCGGCGATGCGTCCCTCCAGGCGGCGGGCCACGTCGCCTTCCGACTCGAGGAACATCGCATAACGAGTGGCGAGGGTCTTGCCGCGGTTGGAATCGACATAGGTGGCCCGGGCCAGCCGCACGCGAAAAGAGCGTGGGGTGAACAGGTTGAAGAGCCGGTAGGCGAGGTACTCGCGCAGGGTGTACTGCTCGTACTCCTTGGAATCGTAGCAATGGGTCCCCAGCTTCAAGGCTCCGTGACTCTCCAACGGCGTTCCCTTCACATCTTCTTTGGGGAAGTCGACGCGGATGGGGACGAAGTCACAGTTGTGCACCAGGCGGGAGTGGCCACGGGTGCGCAGGGTGACGGGGATGGAGCGCGGCTGGCCGTCCTCGCTGACGATGCTCAACTTGCCGGGGAAGCGTCTGGTGCTGGCCGGATTGCGGTCTTTGTTCACCGCCTTGAAGTCCGCCGTGAGCGTGAACGGGAGCGGATCGGAATCCTGGAAGAGGCGGCGTGTCTCCGCATCCTCGCGACGCTTCTGCATCTTCTCGGCATCGGGCCAGGGCTCCGCCAGCCGGGCCCGCGGGTCCTTCTTCTTCGCCGCGTCCTGGGTGGGGGGGGCGGCGACCTTTTCATCCGCAGCGACAGCTACGGAGCCGCCGTCAAGGGCGAGAGAGCCGCTTCCAACCGCGCACAACCCGGCCGCCAAGAATGTGAGGGTGCGGGTGCCGCGGGTCACGAGCCCCGGTTTACTCCCCCCGCGGCGCAAGGGTCAAGAGCAAACACGAGCAAACGGCGCAACCATCGATTTCATTGATGTACCAGATTGTGGTACATTCGGGATATGCGGCTCGCGCGCGAGAAGGTTCGCCTCCTGGCGCGGGCGCGTGGGCTCACCCTGAGCGAAGCCCTGCGGCGCGCCAAGGTCAGCCGGAACGCCTTTTATCACCTCGCGCGCCGGTCCACGGTCGTGCCGCGGAGCGTACGTGCACTCGGCGCGGCTCTGGGCGTGCCCAGCTCGGCGCTGCTCGACGAAAAGCCGCCCTCTCCCGATGACCGGGCGGCGGCCCTCCTGCGGGAGGCGCGTAGAATCCAGGCCCGCAACCCGCAGTGTTCTTTCGACAACATCTGGCACACGCTCTGGCTCCTGGAAGTGAGTCCATCCGAGCGCCTTCATCGGAGTCTCATTCGTGGGCACGCCGCCTCTCCTGACCGATAAGGAAGCGAGGTTCCTCCAGGCACTGGTGGAGGAGGGAGTCGAGTTCCTGGTAGTCGGTCTCGCCGCGGCGGCCCTACAAGGGGCTCCCGCGGTCACGCAAGACATCGATCTGTGGTTTCGTGACCTGTCGGACCCTGCGCTGCGACGCGCGCTGCGCAAGGTGGGGGCGATCTACGTACCGCCGAGCCTCCAGAACCCGCCTCTCCTCGCCGGAGGCGATGCGGGCCTTTTCGACGTCGTCGTGAAGATGCATGGACTCGGCTCGTTCGCGCAGGAGGCCCGCCGCGCGCTGCGCATTCCGATCGGGACGGTCGAGGTGCGCGTGCTTCCGCTCGCTCGCATCATCGCGAGCAAGAAGGCCGCCGGTCGACCGAAGGATCGGGCGATCCTGCCCGCGCTCGAGGACGCCTTGCGCGTCCTGCGGAGCCGCAAACGTCCCGCGCGTCGATCGCCGTCCGCGAGCCGACGCCGCGCGCGGCGTTGAGACAGCTATTGCTTGCACCGCTCGCCCACCCGCCGCGTGATCTCGAGGCTGTCGGGAGGGTTCTCGCCGAGTCCCAGAGTGTGAAGCGCCTCGTGTAGCACCACCAGCTCCGCGCGCTCGGGGCTGCGCGAGTAGGCCTCCGAAAAGCGCCGCCCGCAGACGCGCACCACTCGGCTTCCAGGCGCCGTCACCGCCATGACGTCGGTGCCGTGGCAGGACCGGTGGCCGTAGCCGTCGGCGAACACGACGAGCGAGAGATAGTCTCTCGCTCCCACGCCCAGCCGGTCGAGGCGGTCCTGAAGGGAAGCACCCGCGCCATCGTGGAAGTCCGCGAAGATGCGGCGGCACTCTTCGCTCTCCAGACGATGAACGGCCCCGGCCAGCGCCTGCTCTACGGCCGCCGCATCCATCGGATTGAGGTCGCGGACACGGAAGCGGGCAAGGTCGGGCCGCGTCGGACCAGGAAACATCAGCACCATCGCCAGCGCTAGACCGGCCGCGCATCGCTTCTGCATGCGCGCAAGGTCGGCGCACGGCGTCTCAAGGTCTTGAGGCGCCGTTTGGAATGCGATTCGAGCGATGTCAGAGTTGGATCAGAGTCCGGTCAATGTGCATGGGTTCAAGCAGATGAATACCGCGGAGCACCAGCTCTCGTACGAGTTCGGACCGTTCCGGCTCGAGCCGGCCACCCGCCGCCTGCTCCGCGAAGGCGAGCCGCTGCCCCTCACCCCCAAGGCCTTCGACACGCTGCTCCTCCTCGTCCAGAACCGCGAGCGGGTGATGGAGAAGGAGGAGGTGCTGCGGCGGATCTGGCCCGACGCCGTGGTGGAAGAGTCCAACCTGGCCCAGAACGTCTTCACGCTGAGGAAGACGCTGGGGGACAGCCCGGAGGGGGCGCGGTTCATCGCGACCGTGCCGCGCCGCGGCTACCGTTTCGTGGCCCCGGTCACGCCGTCTCGCAGCGCGGCCGCCGAAGGGGTTGCGGGCGGGCCGGCGACGGCCGAGGCGCCCCCGCGCCGCGGTCCCGCCTCGCGCGTGGCGAAGGCGGCCGCTGTCGCCTTGGCCGTCCTGCTGCTGCCCCTGGCCGGTTACCTGGCGGGGCGACGCGAAGCCGAGCCGGCGCAACCCAAGCTCACGCGGCTCACGTTCCGGCGCGGCATCGTGCGCAGTGCCCGGTTCGCTCCCGACGGCCGCACGGTCGTGTACAGCGCGTCGTGGGACGGCCAGCCGAGTCAGCTGTTCCTGAGCCGTCCCGATACCCCGGAATCGATGAAGCTCGCCTCACCCCCGGCCGACCTGATGTCCGTATCCTCCTCCGGCGAGCTCGCGCTCGCGCTTGGCCCCAGCCTGCTGCTGCACACGATGGGCGAGTTCCGCACCCTGGCCCGCGCGGCGATGACGGGCGGAGTCCCGCGGGAGGTGCTCGACGACGTCGAGGCCGCGGACTGGTCGCCGGACGGGCAGAACCTGGCCGTGGTCCGCAAGGTCGAGAACCGCACCAAGCGTATCGAATACCCGATCGGTCGTGTCCTGGCGGAGGGTACCGCCGAGCGATGCTTCGACCGCATCCGCGTATCCCGCGACGGGGCGATGGTGGCCTTCGTCGCGTGCGGCAAGCCGCACTTTTCCGTCAGCGTCGTGGACGGTCAGGGCCGTCCACGCACGCTGTGGACGGCCAACGAATGGGTGAGCGGGCTCGCCTGGTCGCCGCGGGGCGACGAGGTGTGGTTCACGACCGAGGCGCAGGGCCGGATCCCGCAAGTGAGGGCGGTCGACCTCTCCGGGCGCGCCCGCGTGCTCGCCCAGATTCCGGGCGCCCTCTCCGACGTTTCGCCGGGCGGCGCCGTGCTCATCACCACCGGCACTCGCCGTTCCGGCATACGTGGGCAGGCGCCCGGCGAGATCGAGGAGCGTGAGCTGAGCTGGCTCGAAGGCTCGGCCGCCGTCGATCTCTCGCCCGACGGCGCCCGCATGCTGTTCGGCGAACGGATGGAGGGAGGCGGCGTCAGCGGACGCATCTATCTGCGTCGCACGGACGGCTCGCCCGCGGTGCACCTGGGCGACGGGTACCCGTTGGGCCTGTCGCCGGACGGCAAGTGGGCCGCCGTGCGCCTGCACGGCCGGGAGGGGCTCACGTTCCTGCCCACCGGCGCCGGTGAAGCGCGGACGGTGGCGACGGGCGAGATCAACGTCTATCTCGCGCGATGGTTACCCGACGGCCGACGGCTCCTCATCGGGGGGATCATCGCGGGGCGCGAGGGGCGGCTGTACGTGCTCGACGCGAACGGCGGGGCGCTCCGGCCGATCACGGCCGAGATGACCGGCATCGGCGCGGTCTCTCCCGACGGAAAATGGGTGGCCACCATCGGCCACGATGGCCACTTCCTCTACCCGGTGGACGGAGGGGAGCGGCGCCCGCTCTCGGGGATGGAGCGCGACGAGTGGCCCGTGCAATGGAGCGCGGACGGCGAGGCGGTCTACGTGCGTCGGGAAGGAGAGATGCCGCTGCGCGTGTGGCGCGTCGACGTGCGGACGGGCCGCAAGGAGCTGTGGAAGGAGCTCCTGCCCCCCGACCATGCGGGAGTGGTATGGATGGACCCGCTCGTCACGCCGGACGGCAGCGGCTACGTCTACACCTATCACCGGCTCCTCAACGACCTCTACCTCGTGGACGGCCTGAAGTAGCCCCCGAAAGGATTCGCCATGAAGATCGACGAGTTCCCGCGCTTCGAGCTGCAAGGCCAAGTGGCGCTGGTGACCGGCGCGGCGCGCGGCATCGGACGCGCGTGCGCGCTGGCCCTGGCCCATGCCGGCGCGGACGTCGCCCTGGGACTGCGGGACGCTCAGACGGGAGCCGATCTCGCCCGCGAGATCGAGGCGATGGGCCGCCGCGCATTGCGGCTGCAAATGGACGTGACGCGCCTCGGCGAGATCCAAGAGGCGGTCGAGGCGGTGGTGGCGCGTCTGGGCCGCCTCGACATTCTGGTGAACAACGCCGGCCTCGCGCCGGGCAACCTGGCCGAGGACGTGCGCGAAGAGGACTTCGACCTCACCCTCGCCGTCAACTTGAAGGGCACCTTCTTCGCGAGCCAGGCGGCGGGGCGGGTGATGATCAAGCAGAAGTATGGCCGCATCATCAACCTGGGCTCGCAAGCGGGATTCGTCGCGCTGCCGACCGAATCCGTCTACTGCATGACCAAGGCGGCGATATCGCACCTGACCCGGTGTCTGGCCGTGGAGTGGGGCGGGTACAACATCACGGTGAACGCCGTCGCGCCCACGTTCATCCACACGCCCGGCACGGAGGAGTGTCTCGCCGACGAAGCGTTCCGCGCCGACGTGCTGTCGCGGATTGCCATCGGCCGCATCGGCGAGCCGATGGAGGTTGCGGGTGCCGTCATCTATCTCGCGTCGCCCGCCGCTTCCCTCGTGACCGGCTCCACGCTCCTGATCGACGGAGGCTGGACCGCGCGCTAGGTCGGCACCGTTCGCGAATTGAAGAGCCGTCGGATCCTCGAACGGCGCGATCGAACGCCCGCGGCCGCGTCCGGCCGAGGATCAACGACATCGGAGCGATCCGGGTGGCACCCTCCTTGCCTGGGTCGGATGGTCATGAGGCCGCCGACGACGTTGTTGACGATGCTGGCCGCCGTCGTCACGTCGTGCGGAGGAAACCTCGGGACGCTGCCGTCCGTTGGTCCGACCCCGGTCGGACCGCCGCGTTGGCGCGTCCCGGAGAAGATCGACCCGACAGGCACGCGCGACCACGACCCGCTGCTGGCCGTCGCCCCCGGAGGCGAGGCGGTGGTCGTGTGGCACCACGAGAGCGTGGGGGGGCGCGGCTTCACGTTCCCCGACGGAATTCGGGCCAGACGCTTCGTCGCCGGGTCGGGTTGGGCGCCGACCTTGCCCATCCCGGGCACCAAAGACCTGGGCGCGTCGTCGGTCGCGGTCGACGATTCCGGGTTGGCGGTCGTGGTCGGCCGGGTCGCCGTCGATGGCCGGCTCCGGACCTGGGCCAGCCGCTCCACGGCCGCGTCCGGGTGGTCGAGTCCGGAGGCCGTGCAGGAAGGCGGCGGCGACTCGTACCGTGCGCGCGTCGTCATGCCGCTGCCGGGGACGGCCCTCTCCGCCTGGAACGAGTTCGACGGCACACGCACTACGCTCTGGTCCCGTCCTCTCGACGATCGCGGTTGGCGGCGCACACAGCCGATCGAGCTCACCGGTGACCGGATCAACTCGCTCGATCTGGTGGCCGATGGCCGCGGTCGCGCGCTGGCGACGTGGTACGAGGCGACCCGCCCCGGAGGAGGCGCGATCTTTGCGAACCTGTTCGAGGCGGCGCATGGTTGGAGGGGAGCGCAGCTCATCGGGTCGGCGGGCACGTTCCCCGTCGCCGGCTTCGACGCTTCCGGGCGCGCGGTCGCGGTATGGAGCACGATCGACGGCAACAAGACGAGCCGCTTCCTCCCCGGCTCGGGGTGGACCGCCGAGACAGGTGGACCGGGCGGCGGACGAAGCACGTACGGCGTGCGCCTGGTGGTCAGCCCCGCCGGCCAGGGGCTCGCGGCGTGGCAGCAGCAGAGCAGCTCCGCGGCCTGGGAGCTGTGGACCGCGCTCTACGAGCCGCTCACCGGCTGGGGAGCGCCCCGCCTGCTCAGCCACACCGACGCCTCCGAGGCCCAGGTCGTGATGGACGCGGCGCGGCGGGGCGTAGTGATCTGGGACGAGAGCGACTTTGTCCTCGCGCAAGCCTACCTGCCGGCCTCAGGGTGGGGGCGCCAGGAGCGCCTCGGGCCCGGATCCAGAGCCATCGCCGCCGCTGACGCGGGCGGCAACGTGATCGTCGCCTGGGCCGGCAGCGGCGCGATCTGGTTTACTCGGGTGGCTCTCGCCAACTGACCGAGGCGCGAGGGCTCAACCGAGCGCGCGGTTGAGCAGCGCGATCTGCCCGGCGTGATACAGGCCGTGCTGCGTGATCCCGATGAACTGCGTGTAGGCCGTGTAGGGAGGGTCGGGCACGATCGGCTGATCCAGACGCGCCGCCGGAAAGGCCAGCACCGTCTTCCGCATTTCCGCGTTCAGGCCGCGCAGGACCCGGATCGCCTCCTCCCAGCTCGCTTCGGTCGGCGCCGGCACCGGCGGCCAATCCTCCGCGGGTGTCAACGGCCTGCCGTCGCCCTGCAGTCGGCGCTGCACCAGCCGATAGCAGCCGGCCAGGTGGAGCACCAGCTCCCAGATGCTGTGCGCGCCGGGGATCGGGTGGGCGTGAGCCTGCGCGGCCGTGACGCCTCGCAGGGTCTCGAGGACCGCGGGCCCATGCCACGCTTCCCCCTCGAAGGATCGCTTCAACTGCTCCTCAATCCGTTCCAGCTCGGTCATGGCGCCTCCGGGCCCATCGCGTGCACGATCATCAGCTTCTGCCAGATCTTGCGGGACAGGCCTGTGGTCAGGTTCTCGACCTCGTTTACGGCCGCGAGGGCCACGTCGTCGTCGAATTCCTGGATGTAGAGGGCGGCGATCTTGCCCGTGATCGACAGCATCTCGCTGCAATAGTCCAGGTAGCGGGACACCTCGAAGCGCGACATCCGGCGCGGGGGCAATACCGCCGTCGGCTCGCCCCGGCCCAGCACCCATTCCGGGTCCTTGGTGAGCTGATGCATGTCGATGATGTGCGCGACCGCCCGCAGCTCGCGGAGGGCGGCCAGGGCCCGCCGCCGCTTGATCCGCGTCTCCAGCGTCACCAGGAAGAAGATTCCCGCTCCCACCAGGACGACGTCGTTGATGCCCGCCTCCAGGACCTGGAGGAACTGGAATGCCTCTAGCGGCTCCTTCGGTTTCCGCAGCGACACGACGGTGGCGGCGAGGACGGTCGCGATGAAGACGATCAGGAACGCCACGCCGAGGCGCAGGCTCAGGATCGGCCGGCCGATCGCCCGCGCCCTCTGCTGGGTCTGCCTGGCGATCCGATCCAGCTCCCGGCCGACGCGACCGAGCCCGGAGCCGGGGAACCGCTCGTCGATCCGGCGGCAGAGGAGATCGACCGTCCGGGCAACCGCGTCGGCGTCGAGCTTCAGGTCGGGCATGGTCCCGACCCCCTCATGGCGCGGCCAGCGCTTCGAGCACGGTCGCGACGTCGACGCCTTGGGTGGCGGGGTTCAGCACGCGCTTCGGCCGCAGGAACTCGCGGAGCACGAAGAGGTCCACCTCCTCGGTGCCGTCGCGCGGCCGCCCGTCCTTGTCCCGCACCAGCCGCGCCACCGGCCAGGCGAAGCGCTCGGCGTCGCGGCCGCCGGAGACGGTGATGACCCACCGCCCGTCGCTCAGCTCCAAGAGGCTCCCCGGAGGGTACAGTCCCATCAGCTGGACGAACAGCGCGAGGAGGTCCGGATCGTAGAGCGTGCCCCGCGCAGCCCACATCGCGGCCTGGGCGGTGGGGGGTTGCAGCTGCGGCGCGCCCGGCCGCGGCGCGGTGAGCACGTCGTAGTCGTCCACGATGCGCAGGATTCGCGCGAACAGGGCGGGCCGGGCTTCCAGCGGGAGGTGATGCTCCAGTGTCGCCTGCAGGCGCCGGATCTTCCCCTCGTGGAATCCCCGCTGGCGAAGCAGCATCCTCGCCCCGGCGACTTCGTGCCCTTCGCGGTCGGCGCTGGCATAGCCGACGTCGTGGAGCATGGCCGCCACGCCGAGGTCGCTGAGGGCGGCGTCCGGCAGCCCGACCACCCGGCCGAGCTGCAGGGCGAGGCTCGTCACGGACAGGAGGTGCTGGGTGCCCACGCCCTGGACGCTGCGGGACAGGGGCGCGCTCGCCGCGCGGCCGCGCGCGTCGAGAGCGTCGACGAGGTCGATGACGACGCGCCGGACGAGGAGGGGGTGGGGGACGCGGCCGCTCGCGAGCTGGGCGAGGCTGTCCTGGACGACGGTGGCGCCGCGGCGCATCACCTCGCCGGCGCCCACCTGCACCGCCAGCTTCTCGCCCTTGAGGCGGAAGCGGTACTTGCCGCTGAGCTCCAGGCCCGGGAGACCGCTCAGCCGGGCCGCGAGGGCCGCCTTGGCCCGGCCGGCTTCGGCGGCGGGCGCGCCCAGAGCGCGGGCCAGCGTCTTCACGTCCTCGGGATCCAGGGGGCCGTAGAAGGAGAGGCCGCCGATCTCGTGGCGCCCCAGCTCGATCACGAGCTGATCGACCAGCTCCTGCTCGAGCTTCTTCATCCGCACCCGCACCTCGTTGACGTGGACCTGATCCTCGACCGCCACCAGGTGCACGGCTCCCAGCATGCCGAGGAGCCGCTTCAGCATCTCGGCGGTTTCGGTGGCGAGCGCGTCCACGGCGGAGTTGCCGCCCTGGTAGAGCCGGCTGCTGCGCACCAGACCGTTGATGAGGAACACCAGGCGCTGGCCCTCGTCGCGGATGCGTCCCGCGAGGTCGCGATCGTCGGCGAGGCTGGCCCGGGCGACCGCCTTCTCCAGGCTGAGCTGCATGGCGGTCACGCTCACCGCGCTGCCTCCCACGCCTGCCGCTGGCGCTGGGCCAGCGCGCCCAGGATCCACGGTTGCGACGCCTCGTCGGCGTCGTCGAAGGCGGCGCCCAGCGCCTCGGCCGCGGACTCGGCTCGGATGAACGCGAGGGCGGTGGCCGCGGCCACGACCCGGGCCAGCGGGCCCGAGAATCCCTTGCGCCGCCCGCCCGCCGGCTGAAGCCAAGCCTGCCAGCGGCCGATGCTCTCCGGGCCCCCGAGTATTCCGAGCACGCGCCCGATGCGCGAGGCCTCGTCGGTGCCGATCTGTCCCGCGCGCCCCTCGACGTAGCCGGCCAACGGGGCGAGGAACCGCGTGTCGCCGCTGCGGGCCACGATCTCCAGGATCCGCTCCTGGCGGCGAGGATCCGCCACGCGGAAGGCTTCGAAGAGGCTCCGGCCGAGCGCCCCCGAGTAGGGCATGCGAGCGATGTGCCAGAGCGCCTCGTCCTGCACCGTGGCGTCGGGATGGAGGCACTGCTGGGCCACGAAGGCCGTCGCCGCCTCGCCGCCGACGTGCATCATCACCCGCAGCAGGTCGGAGGCGGCGCGGCCGCGGGAGACGAGGAAGCGCTGCTCGAGCAGGCCGGGCTTGCGTCGCGCGTAGTGCTCGAGCGCTTGCCGGGCCACCGCCCGCGTGGCCAGGCCCTCTTCCTCCGCCAGCGTGTCCATCACCGCGACGAGCGGCTCGGGGCAGACCCGGTCCAGCACCTCGAGGAGCTCCGGGCGCAGCTGGCGCTCCTCGGAGGGCACGGAACGCAGCAACCGGCGCACCGCCCGCCGGTCACCGCAGGAGTCGAGCAGGTCGTAGACGGCGGCGTGGCGCTGCGGGTCCCACGCCGGGGTGTCCTCGCCCGCCATCTCCCAGAGCAGGACCCCGAAGCGCTTGAGAGCCGGGAGCCGGTCGACGCTCAGCAGGAAGTCGCGCACCTCGCCGAAGAGGTGGCTCACCTCTCCGAAGGGGATGGCCTTCTTCGGGTCCGACAGCTCTCGCCGCAGCCGGCCGAGAAGGGCCAGGCAGTCGCCGGGCAAGGCCGCCTCGCCGGCCTCGTCCCTCAGCGCCTGCAGCCTCTCCGGCGGTACCTCGATCCACGTCGGACCCTTCGGAGGCGGCAGCTCGGGCCGCGGGAGGTCGACGTCGTCGGGAAGGACGAAGGCCCGCGGCGCGGCCGCGGCCGGTCCCTCGTCTTCTCCGCTCGCGCGGAATGAATCCGCGCTCGCTCTTGAGCTGGGGGGACTCTCCGGTCCCCCCAGACCCCCCGCTTCCGTGTCTTCGGGCACGATCCCTTCCACGGTCGCCACGTCGAGGTGGGTGAAGCGCGCCTTCCACAGCAGCGTCACCATGTCCTCTTCGCGCTGGTGCACGCCGGTGTACCGGATCGAGAGGATCTCGAGCAGCCGCGTCAGCTCTTCCGCCTGGAAGCCCTTGCGGAAGTTGAGGGCCCGGACGCCGTCCCGGTAGAGGCGAAACGCGAGGCTGCGCTCCCGGTCCCGGTTCAGGTATACCGTCTGGTCCTCGAGCTTCAGCTCGTAGGGATGGACGGCGAGGGTGAGCTGCCCCTCCGACTGAAGCGTCGCGACCAGGTTGTCGAGCAGGGCGGTGAGGAAGCGGTTGATCGCCTCGTTGCCGACGTCATAGAGGAGGAAGGACCGCGCCGTGGCGGCGAGGCGGGTCAGGAGCGACGCCACCCGCTGGTAGCGCGGGCCGAGCCCCTGCGGCTTCTGCTCGCCGCCCTCCCCCGTTTCGGCCTCGGCCGCTGCGGGGAACGGCGTCTTCGGCTCGCCGGTCTCGTCCGCCCGGTCGATCATGCGCCGCCTGCCGCCTCTGTGGGGCGTCTCTGGCCAGAGGCCGCCAGGATTCTACCAAAGCGCGTTATTCTCGGCGCGTGAGCGCCGAGTCCCCAACGCGCCTGGCCCTCACTGCCGGCGACCCGGCGGGCATCGGGCCCGAGGTCGTCCTCAAGGCCCTGGCCTCCGCGGATCGCCCGGCGGCGACGATCGTCGTCTACGGTCCCATGTCCGTGCTCCTCGCGCGCGCCGTACGGCTCGGTCTTCCGCCGCCGCAGGACCTGAACGCGCGGCTCATCGACGTGCCGCTCGACGGCCCCGTCGAGCCGGGCCGCACGTCGGCTGCCGCCGGACGCGCCGCCGCCCAGGCGGTGCTGAGGGCGGTCGCCGACGCGAAGAGGGGCCAGGTCGACGCGCTCGTGACCGCGCCCCTGAACAAGGAATCCCTCCGCGCCGCCGGTCACCCGTGGCCAGGCCATACCGAGATGCTTGCCGAGGCGGCGGGCACGCCGGACGTGGCCATGATGTTCGTCGGGGGAGGGCTGCGGGTCGCTCTCGTGACCATCCATCGACCGCTGCGGACCGTGCCGGACGCGGTGACTCCGGCCGAGGTGCGGAGGATCACGCGCCTGGTGCATCGCGAGCTGCCGCGCTTCGGCGTGCGTGCCCCGCGCATCGCCCTCTGTGGCCTGAACCCCCACGCGGGCGAGCACGGTCTCCTGGGCCATGAGGAAGAGGAGGTGCTCGAGCCCGCAATCGCGGACCTGCGCCGCGAGGGGCTCGACGTCTCGGGGCCGTTTTCGGCCGACAGCCTCTTCGTGCGGGCCAGTCGCGGCGAGTTCGACGCCGTGATCGCCGGCTATCACGACCAGGGGCTGATCCCGGTGAAGCTGGCCGCCTTCGGCCACGCCGTCAACGTGACCCTGGGCCTGCCGTTCGTGCGCACCTCCGTCGACCACGGCACCGGCTTCGACATCGTGGAAAAGGGCATCGCCGACGCCACCAGCCTCGTGGAAGCGATGAAGGTCGCCGTGGACCTCGCCCGAACTCGATAGTCCCTTTAAACGCAGAGGACGCAGAGGGGAACGGAGAGGACGCGCAGACCACTCATATATGACCACACATATATATATGTCTCTGCGTCCTCGAGCCGTGCTTGCCCTTTTCTCTGCGACCTCTGCGTTAAAAGACCGGCCCAGAACGGCTACCGGCGGTCCTTGACGGCTTGGCGGGTCTCGCGCTCGATGTCCTTTCGGCGGAGGGCGTCGCGCTTGTCGTGGGCCTGCTTGCCGCGCGCGAGGCCGATCTCGAGCTTGACGCGCCCCTTCTTGAAATAGGCCTTCAGGGGCACGATCGTGAAGCCCTTCTCGGTCACCCTCCCCCCGAGCTTGAGGATCTCCCGCTTGTGGAGCAGGAGCTTGCGGTCGCGCTCCTCGGCGTGGTTCTGGATGTTCGCGTGGGAGTAGGGCCCGATGCGGCAGCCGACGAGGTAGAGCTCGCCTCCGCGGAACTCCACGAACGAGTCGCGGAAGTTGAGGCCGCCCTCCCTGATGGACTTCACCTCCGAGCCGAGCAGCGCCACGCCCGCCTCCGCCCGTTCGAGCACGTGGTAGTTGAAGAAGGCCTTGCGGTTGGTGGCGATGACCTTCTCGGCTTCCTCCGCCATCCTGAGATCTTACGCTCGCTCGGGAATGAATCCCTCGCTCGCTCTTTGAGCTGGGGGGACTCTGGTCCCCCCAGACCCCTCGCGCTCGCTCGGGAATGAATCCCTCGCTCGCTCTTTGAGCTGGGGGGACTCTGGTCC
>Ga0210378_10000092_pt1 | contig 38501 bp, 34 predicted proteins | sample PLM1_60_b1redo_FD_155465 | JGI IMG/M metagenome (GOLD analysis project Ga0210378, IMG submission 155465) | Groundwater sediment microbial communities from an aquifer in East River, Colorado, USA - PLM1_60_b1 redo | ecosystem: Environmental > Terrestrial > Soil > Riparian zone | place: USA: East... | reverse complement strand
CGGTGCCGCTCGCCCGGCGAGCGAGGATGGCGAGCGCGAACACGCCCAGGATCGACCCATAGAAGAAGGAGCCGAAGCGGTTCACGATCTCGATCAGCGAGCCGAGGGTGCTCGCGTACACCGCGACCCAGCAGGCGAAGAGGCCCCACAGCCCCGTCGCCACCTTGGACACGTTCAGGTAGTGCGTCTCGGCCGCGGCCGGCCGGTAGTGCCGTTTGTAGAAGTCGATGACCGTGGCCGTGGCGAGGGAGTTCAGCTCCGCGGCGATGCTGTCCATGGCCGCGGTGATGATGGCGACGATCCAGAGCCCCACCAGCCCAACGGGCATGGCGGTGGTGATGAAGGTGGGGAAGATGTAGTTGATGTCGGTGTAGGTGCCCTGGCCGTCCGTGCGCTTCACCAGATCGAGCGCGCGCGCCCGGGTTGCCTTGACCGCGGCCTCCTGCCGCCGGAACTCCTCCGCGGCCTGGTGCCGGACCTCGGGCGTGCCACCCTCGCGCGCCCGCGCGAAATCATCCGCGGCGCGCTTCCGTGCCTCGTGGGCCGCGTCGTAGTCGCGCTCGACCGCCTGGTACTCCGGCGCGTGCACGCCCGCGCGCAGCCGCGCCTCGGCCACGGGATTGAACAGCAGGGGCGGCCGGTGGAAGACGTAGAACACGAAGGTGAAGACGCCCACCGCGAGCACGAGCGCCTGCAGCGGAATCTTCCAGTAGGCGCTCATCAGCAGCGACGAGCGCGCCTCGGTGACCGACCGCGCGGTCAGGTATCGTTGCACCTGGCTCTGATCGCAGCCGAAGTAGGAGAGCATCAGGAACAGCCCGCCCAGGAGCCCGGACCAGAACGTGTAGGTCTCGTCCAGCCGGAATCGGAAGTCGAACGCGTCGAGCCGCCCCGTGGACCCGGCGACGTGGAGCGCGTTGGCCACGCTCACGTTCTCCGGCAGTCCCATCACCAGCACCACGATGGCGGCTACGAGCACGAACACGGTCAGGCCCATCACCTTCACGTCGGTCCAGGTCACGGCCTGGACGCCGCCGAGGATCGTGTACACGATCGCGGGAACGCAGATGGCGAGCGCGGTGAGGGTGACGTTCCAGCCGAGGATCACGGACAGCACCACCGCGGGCGCGGCGACGATCACCGCGCAGGACAGGCCCCGGGAGAGCAGGAAGAGGAGGCTCGTGAGCGCGCGCGTCTTCGGGTCGAAGCGCCGCTCGAGGTACTCGTAGGCGGTGTAGACCCCCGCCCGGTAGAAGAAGGGCACGAGCGTCATCGAGAGGATGATCATCGCGAGGGGCAGGCCGTAGTAGAACTGCAGGAACCGCACGCCGTCCGAGTAGCCCTGGCCCGTGGTGCCGACGAGGGTGATGGCGCTCAGTTGGGTGGCCATCACGGACAGCCCCACGGCCCACCAGGGCAGGCTGCGGTTTGCCAGGAAGTAGCTTTCGGTGGTCCGCTCGACCTTGGTGCGCTTTACGCCGTCCCACACCAGCCACGCGATGTATGCCACGACGATCGCCCAGTCTATGGGATGCATGGAACCGTCGCCGCTCGTCTCAAACCGACCCGAAGTAGCGGCCGGCGGCCCAGAGCGCCAGTAGAACGAGGACCTCGACGGCGAGGACGGTCACATACGTCTTCGTCATGGGCCGCTCCCCGCCTTCTGTTCCTGGCATGCGCTCTTCCAACGGCCATCCTACGCGAGTCCTTGACACGCCGAGCCGGGCCAGCCCAAAATGGCCTGGGGCGAATAAAAAGCGAATCACTCTTCCCTGTGCCATGTACGTCGAGCTGCACGCCCGCTCCGCCTTCAGCTTTCTTCAGGGTGCTTCCCTGCCCGAGGAGCTGGCCCAGATCGCCGCCGACCGCGGCATGGGGGCCCTGGCTCTGCTCGACCGCGACGGGGTCTACGGATCGCCGCGGTTCCATCAGGCGGCGAAGAAGCTCGGGATCCGGGCCCACATCGGGGCCGAGGTGTCGGTGGACGGAGCCGGGCGCTGGCCGCTGCTCGCGCGCGACCGGACCGGCTACCGCAACCTCTGCCGGCTCATCACGCGCTACAAGCTGCGGTCGAAGAAGGGCGAAGGGTCGGCCACCGCCGGCGAGATGGCCGAGCACGCCGAAGGCCTCGTCTGCCTGACCGGCGGCGACGACGGGCCGCTGGCCGAGGCGCTCCGCCGCGGCGGGATGGACGAGGCGCGGCGGGAGGCGGAGCGGCTGGCCGCGACCTTCGGCCGCGAGAACGTCTACGCCGAGCTGCAGCGCCACTACGACCCCGTCGAGGAGGCGCGCAACCAGGCGGTCGTGGAGATCGCCCGCGGCCTGGGCCTGCCGCTCCTTGCCACCAACGGCGTCGCCCACGCCACTGGGGCCCAGCGCGAGGTGCTGGACGTGTTCACCTGCCTGCGCAACCACGCCACTCTGAAGCGGGCCGGCCGCCTGCTCTCCCGCAACGCCGCCCGCCACCTCCGCTCGCCCGCGGCCATGGCGCGCCTCTTCCGCGACCTCCCGGAGGCGGTGGCGCGCACCGAAGAGCTGTCGGCCCGCCTGGGCTTCACGCTCGCCGACCTCGGCTACGAGTTCCCCCGCTACCCGGTGCCTTACGGCGAGACGATGATGTCGTTCCTGCGCCGGCGCGCGGACGAAGGCGCCCGCCAGCGCTACCGGCCCTACCACGAGAAGGCGCAGAAGCAGATCGAGCGCGAGCTGGCCCTCATCGCGAAGCTGGAGCTGGCCGGCTACTTCCTGATCGTATGGGACATCGTCTGCTACTGCCGGGAGGCCGGCATCCTCATCCAGGGTCGCGGCTCCGCCGCCAACAGCGCCGTCTGCTACGCGCTGGGCATCACCGCCGTGGACCCGGTGGGGATGGACCTGCTCTTCGAGCGCTTCCTCTCCGAGGAGCGCGGCGAGTGGCCCGACATCGACCTCGACCTGCCGAGCGGCGATCAGCGCGAGAAGGTGATCCAGCACGTCTACGAGCGCTACGGCCAGCTCGGGGCCGCCATGACCGCCAACGTCATCACCTATCGCGGCCGCTCCGCGGTGCGCGAGGTGGGCAAGGTGCTCGACTTCGAGCCCGCGGACCTCGGCCGGCTCTCGAGCCTCGTCTCCCGCTTCGAATGGAAGGACCCCAAGGACACCGACGTGAAGGCCTTCCGCGAGGCGGGCTTCGAGCTCGCCGATCCGCGTATCGTGAAGTTCCTCCAGCTCTACCGCGCGGTGCAGGACCTGCCCCGCCACCTCGGCCAGCATTCCGGCGGGATGGTGGTCTGCCAGGGCCAGCTCGACGCGGTGGTGCCACTGGAGCCCGCGAGCATGCCGGGCCGGGTGGTCGTGCAGTGGGACAAGGACGACTGCGCGGACGTGGGCATCGTGAAGGTGGACCTGCTGGGCCTGGGCATGATGGCCGTGCTCGAGGAGTCGATCACGCTCATCCGCGACGCGTGGGGTGAGGAGGTGGACCTCGCCCATCTGCCCGCGGACGATCCCGACGTCTACGCCGCGCTGCAGAAGGCGGACACGGTGGGCCTGTTCCAGGTGGAGAGCCGGGCCCAGATGTCGTGCCTGCCCCGGCTGAAGCCGAAGAACTTCTACGACATCGTCGTGGAGGTGGCCATCATCCGCCCCGGCCCCATCGTGGGGAACATGGTCCATCCCTATTTGAAGCGCCGGGCCGGCCGCGAGGATCCGGTCTGCCTTCACCCCTCGCTGGAGCCGGTGCTGCGCCGGACCCTCGGCGTGCCGCTCTTCCAGGAGCAGCTCCTGCGCATGGCCATGATCGCCGCCGGCTTCAGCGGTGGCGAAGCGGAGGAGCTGCGCCGCGCCTTCGGCTTCAAGCGCTCCGAGCGGCGCATGAAGGACGTGGAGGTCAAGCTGCGCCGCGGGATGGAGCGCAACGGGATCACCGGCGAGGCGCAGGACGGCATCGTGAAGTCCATCACGTCCTTCGCGCTCTACGGCTTCCCCGAGTCCCACGCGGCCAGCTTCGCCCTCCTTGCCTACGCCAGCGCGTGGCTGAGGTGCCACTACCCCGCCGCCTTCACCGCCGCTCTCCTCAACAACCAGCCCATGGGCTTCTACCATCCGGCCACACTCGTCAAGGACGCGCAGCGCCACGGCGTGCGCATCCGGCCGGTGGACGTGGCCCGCTCGCAGTGGGACTGCACGATCGAGGTGGAACCCGGGGGGGACGCGCAGCGTCCCCCCGCTCAAAGAGCGAGCGAGGGATTCATTCCCGAGCGAGCGCCCGGGGGGGACGCGGAGCGTCCCCCCGCTCAAAGAGCGAGCGAGGGATTCACTCCCGAGCGAGCGCCCGGGGGGGACGCGGAGCGTCCCCCCGCTCAAAGAGCGAGCGAGGGATTCATTCCCGAGCGAGCGCCCGGGGGGGACGCGGAGCGTCCCCCCGCTCAAAGAGCGAGCGAGGGATTCACTCCCGAGCGAGCGAAAGACACGAGGTACCTGCGCCTCGGACTGCGCTACGTGCGGGGGCTGCGCGCGGACGCCGGACGCGCGATCGTGGCCGAGCGTGCGCGCGGCCCCTACGCCGGGATCGACGACCTCGCGCGCCGCGTGCCCGCGCTGCGCAAGGACGAGATGGCGACGCTGGCGGAGGCCGGCGCCCTGAACTTCATCCGCCCCCAGGCCGCGCCGCTGCACCGCCGCGACGCCCTGTGGCACGCGGCCCGCGCCATGCGCCCGCCCGGCGAGATGTTCAGCGGCATTCCCCAGGACGAAGGCCCTTCGCCGCTGGCGCCCATGACCCCCGACGAGCGCCTCGAGGCCGATTACCGCGACACCGGCCTCACGATCGGCCCCCATCCCATGGCGGCGCGCCGGGAGGAGCTGCGCCGCCGGGGCGTGATGCGGGCGGTCGACCTGCTCCGCCTGCCCAACGGCCTCCGCGTGCAGGTGGCGGGGGCCGTGATCTGCCGCCAGCGCCCCGGCACCGCGAAGGGTTTCCTGTTCCTGAGCCTGGAGGACGAGACGGGCATCGCCAACGGCATCGTCACCCCCGACCTGTTCGATGCGAACCGGGCGGTGCTGGTGGGCGAGCCGTTCATCATCGTGGACGGGATGCTCCAGCACCAGGACGGCGTCGTGTCGGTGAAGGTCCAGCGCGTGGAGCCCTGCCCGCGGGGGGCGGCGGTGCCGTCCCACGATTTCCGCTGAGCCCGGAAGCGCCGCGGATTGACGTTGATCCCGTCGTGGGCGGGGCGTAACATGCTCGCGCAAGCTGAAAAAGCGAGGTGGCCATGAAGTACATCGACCCCCATCTCCTTTCGCGCCGCATCCCGGCGGCAGCGGCGATGGTCGCCCTGCTCGCCGTGCCCCTCACCCGCGCCGATGAAACCTGCAACTCGCCGTACATTGCCAACCTCATCAAGGGGCAGGAGGACTACGTCTACGTCTGGGCCCTCGGCGTCGAGGGCCTCGGCGACGGCTCGGACAAACTGGTGACGGTCGACGTCAATCCGGCATCGAAGACCTACGGCAAGCTCCTGCACCAGGTCCCGGTCGGCACGCGCGGCGAGGCTCATCACATGGGCTTCACCGACGATCGCCGCCGGATCTGGGCGGGCGGGCTGGCGGGCAGCGACGTCTACGTCTTCGACATCGCGACCGACCCCGCAAAGCCGAAGCTCGTGAAGACGATCAAGGACCTCGCCGCGAAGACCGGCTACATCGGGCCCCACACGTATTACGCGCTCCCGGGCCGCATGGTCGTCCAGGCGCTTTCCAACGACAAGGACAAGGGCGGCGTCACCGGCATGGCGGTCTACAACAACAACGGCGATTTCATCACCAGCCATGCGATGCCGGTCGGCAACGGCGGCGACGGCTACGGCTACGACCTGGCCGTGAACCCGAAGAAGAACGTCATGCTCACGTCGAGCTTCACGGGCTACGCCAACTACATGCGGCCGCTTGGAGACCTGATCAAGGACGAAGCAGCGATGAAGCGCTTCGGCGCCACGATGGTGGCGTGGGACCTGAAGGCGATGAAGCCCCAGCAGATCCTGTCGGTCCCCGGCGCCCCCCTCGAGATCCGCTGGTCGCTGAATCCCGGGGAGAACTGGGCGGTGACCGCCGCCGCCCTCACCTCCAAGCTCTGGCTGGTCGACCAGGACGCCACCGGTCGGTGGCAGGCGAAGGAGGTGGCGACCATCGGCGACCCGGCCAAGATCCCCCTGCCCGTGGACATCAGCATCACCCGCAGCGGCAAGGGGCTCTGGGTGAACACGTTCATGGACGGCATGACCCGCTACTTCGATCTGTCGAACCCGCGCGCGCCGAAGCAGACCTATGAGAAGCACACCGGCGCGCAGGTCAACATGATCTCGCAGAGCTGGGACGGCAAGCGCGTCTACATCACCTCTTCGCTGCTCGCCAACTGGGACAAGGGCGGCGCCGACAACGAACAGTTCCTGCGGGGGTTCACCTGGGACGGCAAGGAGCTGAAGCAGGTGTTCGAGGTGGACTTCACCCGGGAGAAGCTGGGGCGCGCCCACCACATGAAGCTGGGGTCGAAGGTCCTGCGGGCCACCTACGTCGCGCCGAGTGGCCGGTAACGCCCGCGGCTGGCCGGTGTGGCTGACGGGCCTGTCCCTGCTCGTCGGGCCCGCGGCCTTGCCGGTCGGCGCGCGCGCACCGGACGAGCCCCGGCCGCCCCTGGACTTCGTGCCGCCGGAGCCCGGAACGTACCAGCTTCACCGCATCATGCGGGCGCCCGACGGTCAGGTGCTGACCGTGGACGGCCGCCGGCAGCCCTTGTCGCGATTCACCCGCGAGAGGATCACGCTGCTCGGTTTCATCTACACGACCTGCGTCGACCCCGAGGGCTGCCCGCTCGCGTATCAGGTCTTCGACCGGCTGAGGGACGAGATCCAAGCGACGCCGGCGGTGGCGGACAAGGTGCAATTCGTGACCTTGAGCTTCGATCCCGCGCGCGACTCCCCCGCGGCCATGAAGCGCTACGCCGGCAGCCTGCTCGAGGAAGAGCGTGGAGTGCGCTGGTACTTTCTCACCACGGGCTCGGTCGGGGATCTCCTCCCGCTCGTCGAGGGCTTCGGGCAGGACGTGCGCTACTCCGTGGACAGATCGACCGGCCGGCCCGTGCGGCAGCTTTCCCACGTCCTCAAGGTCTTCCTGATCGACCGATCCGGGTACGTCCGCGAGATCTACACCTCGACGTTCCTGCATCCGCAAACCATCATGGGCGACATCCAGACGCTGCTGATGGAACGGGGCGACGCGGATCCGCCTCGTTGAACGGCGCGCCGCGCGCGGGCACGTGACGGCGCTATTCGCTGCGTAGCACCGCCACCGGGTCCAGCGCCGCGGCACGCAGGGCGGGCACTAGGCCCGCGAGCAGCGCCGTCGCCAGCAGGCCGCCGGAGAACGCGGCCAGGCTGGACGCTTCCGGCCGCACGACGCCGAAGAGCGCGCTGGCCATCAACCGGCCGAGCGCCAGCGCCGCCGGTACGCCGACCAGGAGTGCGAGCGCCGCCAGCCCCACCGCGCGCCCCAGGACCAGCCGGCGCACTTCGCCCGCGGTAGCTCCGAGCGCCATGCGCACGCCGATCTCTTGCGTCCGCTGGGCGACGTCCTGGGCCATGATGCCGTAGACACCGAGCGCCGAGAGCGCCAGCGCCACGCCGCCCAGGAGCAGCAGCAGGTTCGCCGACAGGCGCAGGATGGCCATGGCGTCGTCCACCACCTGGCGCAGCGTGCGCATCTCGTCGAGGGGCAGCCCCGGATCCAAGGCCGCCACCGCCGCCCGCAGCGCGGGGGCCAGGGCCGCGGCCTCGCCGGCCACGCGTACGAGGACGAACGACGCGGCGCGCGGCACCTGCCGGTGGGGAAGGTAGAGCGTCGATCGGGGCTCGCGGTCGAACCAATACTGCGTGACGTCCTCGACGACGCCCACCACCTCGCGCCACGGGCCGGGGTCGTCCGGACGCCCCTGCTTGACCTGCTGGCCGAGGGCCGTGCCGCCGGGCCACAGGCGGCGGGCCATGCTCTCGCTGACGACGGCCACCGGCGGGGCGTCGGGCCCGTCCTGCGCGCCAAGGGCGCGCCCGGCCACCCGCCGGACCCGGAGCGCGTGAAAGTAATCCGGGCTGACCGACTGGTAATCGGCCACGGGTAGATCGAGGTCACCGGGCGTGGTGCGCCCGCGAATGCTGACCGCCCCTGCCGGCACCGGTCCCATGTCGCCCGGAAGGTGACCCACCGCGGCGGCCGACTCCACTCCCGGAACGGCGGCCAGGCCCTCCAGCATGCGCGCGTAGAAGTCCCCCATCGGGCGGCCCGGCGCGTAGCGCGATTCGGGCAGCCGCATGCGGAAGCTGAGAACGCCCGCGGGGTCGAACCCCTCGTAGCGCTCCATCATTCGGCCGAACCCGCGCACCATCAGCCCCGAACCCACGAGCAGGACCAGCGCCAGCGCCATTTGCGACACGACGATCATCGAGCGCCAACGGTGGCGGCCAGCGCTGGCGCCGCGTCCGCCCTCGCGCAGGACGTCGGTCAGCGCGAGGCGCGCCGCCCCCAGCGCGGGGCTCAGGCCGGTGGCCAGGGCCGTGGCCAGCGCCATCGCCACCGCGAAGGCCAGCACCGATTCGTCGAGCCGGATGTCCCTCCAGCCGGCCACCCATTTCGTGATGCCTATGGGAACGCTGCGGCGAATGGCCTCGACGCCGCGGCGGCCCGGGCCTCCTCCTCTCCGGCTCCGTCGGCCCGTAGCCGATCCGCTTCGAGCTGAAGATGGGATTCGATCTCGGCGTCGAAGTCCCCCTGTGTCCGCTTGCGTCGCCAGCGCATCATCATCCGTCCGCCCCTTCCGGCCCGAGTATGCGGGCGATTGCGGCCACCAGCCGGCGCCATTGGCCGGTCTCGGCCATGAGCTGCTTGCGCCCGGCCTTCGTGAGCGCATAGAAGCGAGCCTTGCGGTTGTTCGCGCTCGTGCCCCACCTTGCGGCAATCCAGCCCTGGGCCTCCAGCCGTTGCAGGGCCGGGTAGAGGGACCCGTGGTCCACGAGCAGGACGTCCTCGCTCTGTTGCAGGATGGCCCGCGCGATGCCTTGTCCGTGCTGCGCCGCGAACAGGAGGGTGTGAAGGATCAGCAGATCGAGGGTGCCCTGGAGCAATGTGGTGCGGTCCTTCTCGGTTCGGGTTGACATTCTACCCGAGCCTAGGCCATCTTCGGGTCGAGTGTCAACCCGAAGGCGGTCGGGCCTCCCGGGCACTCCGTGTTATATTCCTGGAGAATATAGACGCTCGGAGCATAGAGAGGAGCGCGCCCCATGCCCGATCGGCCGCGACGGCCGCTGGCCGAGACGTTCATTCCCTTGAGCCCCGTCGTCTTCGACATCCTGCTCGCGCTTTCCGACGACGAGCGGCACGGTTACGGGATCATGCAGGAGGTCTCGCGGCGCAGCGACGGCGCGACCCGTCTGCGCCCGGGATCCCTCTACCGGGCCCTCGCGCGGCTCGTGCAGGAAGACCTCGTCGAGGAGTCCGACGAGCGGCCCGCCCCCGACCTCGACGACGAGCGCCGGCGCTACTACCGTCTGACCCCGCTCGGCCAGAAGGTCGCCTCCGCGGAGGCGCGCCGCCTGGCGGGCCTCCTGCGGGCCGCCCGCGCCAAGAAGGTCCTCAAGGGAGAGCACGCGTGAGCACGCGCAAGGAACTTTCCGAGCGCGTCTACCGCCTCCTGCTCCTGGCGTACCCGCCGGGCCTCCGGCGGCAGCACGGCGAAGAGATGGCCCGCACCTTCCGCGATCTCTGCCGCGACGAGACGGCTCGGCACCGCCATTCCGGGGCGCTGCGCGCTCTCGCCTCCTCCGCTCTCGACCTGTTGCGTACCGCCCCGGCCGCGTGGCTCGACACCCTGCGGGGTCCCGACCTGCGCTACGCCGCGCGCGGCCTGGGCCAGCAGCCCGGATTCTCGCTCGTCGCCCTTTCCACCCTCGCCCTGGGGATCGGTGCCAACACCGCGCTCTTCAGCGTCGTGGATGCGGTCCTGATCCGCCCGCTTCCCTACGGCGATCCCGAGCGGCTCGTCGCCGTCTTCGACACGCACCGCGCGCAAGGGCGCGATCACGAGCGTCCCTCGCCCGGCAATTTCCTGGATTGGCAGGAGAAGAGCCGCGCGTTCGAATCCATGGCCGCCTGGCAGGACGGCTCGGGCGCCGGAACGCTCCGGGCCGACGACGAGGTGTTCGCCATCGAGACCGTGAAGGTCACCCCCGACTTCTTCCGTGTGCTGGCGGTGCCGCCTGCCCTCGGCCGGACGTTCACCGCCGAAGACCAGCGGGGCGCCGTCTTCAACGTCGCGGATCGCTACTCGGGGGGCGAGCGCGTCCTGGTGATCAACCATCGTCTGTGGAAGACCGGCTTCGGCGGCGACCCGGGCATCGTGAACCGCGACATCGACCTCGACGGCGCTCCCTGGCGCGTGCTGGGCGTGATGCCGGAGAGCTTCGACGCGCCGCGGGAGACCACGCAGGCCTGGGTCCCGTGGGACATCGTCCCCTCCTTCCCGGTCGCCGGCTTCCCCGAGGGTCCTCCCCGCGACTACCGCTTCCTCAACGTCCTTGCCCGGTTGAAGCAGGGCACGAGCGCGGAGCAGGCCGAAGGCGACCTGCAGACCCTGGCGGCGGCGCTGGCGGATCAGTACCCGAAGGCCAACGCGGGCTGGAGCATCCGCGTGGTGTCGCTCCAGGAGGAGACGGTCGGCCACCTGAGGCCGGCGATGACGCTGCTCGCCGGGGCGGTCTCTCTGGTGCTCCTGCTCGCGTGCGCCAACGTCGCGAGCCTGCAGCTCGCCCGCGCATCCACCCGCCGCCGCGAGATGGCGGTGCGCCTGGCTCTCGGCGCCGACCGTGGACGACTCATGCGCCAGCTCCTGACGGAAAGCCTGCTCCTCGGCCTGCTCGGAGGCCTGCTGGGCCTGGCCGTGGCCCAGGCGACACTGGGCGCGATCCTTGCCGCGGAGCCCCAGGGGCTGCCCCGGCTCTCCCAGGTCGCGCTCGACGGCCATGCCCTCGCGTTCAGCCTCGCTCTCTCCCTGATCACGGGGATCCTCTTCGGCCTCGTGCCCGCCCTGGAGGCCTCGCGGACACCGGTCGCGGGCGCGCTGCAGGCCGGGGGCCGCGGGGCGACGGCCGGGCCGGCCCGCACTCGCGCCCGGCGGTTCCTGATCGTGGCGGAGGTGGCGATGGCCCTCGTCCTGCTCACGGGGGCCAGCCTGCTGGCGCGCAGCTTCCTGAAGGTGATCGCGGTCGATCCCGGCTTCGACCCGCGAGACCTCGCCGTCCTGCGCGTGTCGCTCGATCACGCCACCTACAAGACGGGCGCGCACGCGCGCGAGTTCTACCGCGAGCTCATGCGACGCCTCGCCGCGCTACCGGGCATCCAGGCCGTGGGCGCGGTCACCGCCCTGCCCTTGAGCCCGGTGGGGACCGACTTCGCGCGTCCCTGGTGGCGGGAAGGCGAGGCCGATCCCGGCGGCAGCGCGCCGCACGTGGACATCCGGATGGTGACGCCGGGCTACTTCGACGCGATGCGCATGACGGTCCGGCGCGGCCGGCGGCTGACCGAGGCCGACGGCCCCGACACGCCCCGCGTGATCGCGGTGAACGAGACGCTGGCCCAGCAGGCCTGGCCGGGCCGCGAGGCGCTCGGCCAGCGCCTCATGCTGGACTACCGCGGCGGGGCCTACCCGTACGAGGTCGTGGGTATCGTCAACGACACGCACTTCCGCAGCCTGAAAACGGCTCCCCGTCCCGAGGTCTTCATCCCCCACGCCCAGAACCCCTACCTCGACCTGAGCGTGGTGGTGCGCTCCGACCAGGAACCGGCGGCGCTGCTGCGGACGGTCAGGCGCGAGATCCGGGCCCTCGACCCGCGGCAACCGATCCACGGTTTCGTGACGATGGACGATCTCGTGCGGCGCTCGGTCTCCGCGGACCGCCTGGCCACGGTGCTGCTGGGCCTGCTGTCCGGACTCGCGCTCGCGCTCGCGGCCACGGGCATCTACGGCGTGCTCTCGTTCCTGGTGGCGCAGCGCACGCAGGAGATCGGCCTCCGCATGGCGCTCGGGGCGACGCGCACGCAGGTCGTTCGGCTGGTGATGGCGGAGTCGCTCCGCCTCACGCTCGTCGGGTGCGGCGCCGGCCTCCTCGTCGTGCTCGGCTTCGTGCGGCCGATGGGCCGGCTGCTTTACGGCGTCGGCCCGGTCGATCCGGTCGCCCTGGGCGGGGGACTCGCGCTGGTGGCCGCCGTCGCGCTGCTGGCCGGGCTTCAGCCGGCGCGGCGCGCGAGCCGGCTCGATCCCCTCGTGGCGCTGCGCTCGGACTGACGCGGCGGAGGGCCTCGATCGCGAGAGCCCTCCGCCTCGAAGCGGCCTACTTGGGCTGGGGCACGATCCTCAGGTATGGCTTGGGGGCCTTCCAGCCGTTCGGGTACTTCTGCTTCGCCTCGTCGTCCGAGACGGCGGGCACGATGATCACGTCCTCGCCCGGCTTCCAGTTCACCGGCGTCGCGACCTTGTGCTTGGCCGTGAGCTGCATGGAGTCGATCACGCGCAGGACCTCGTCGAAGTTGCGGCCGGTGCTCATCGGGTAGGTCAGCGTGAGCTTGACCTTCTTGTCGGGCCCGACCACGAACACCGAGCGGATCGTGGCGTTGTCCGCGGCGGTCCGCTTCCCGCCGGTGGCGTTGGGATGGATCATGTCGTACATCTTCGCCACGTTGAGGTCGGCGTCGCCGACGATCGGGTAGTTCGGCGCCGTCCCCTGCGTCTCCTCGATGTCCTTGGCCCACCGCTTGTGGTCATCCACCGGGTCGATGCTGAGGCCGAGGACCTTGACGTTCCGCTTCGCGAACTCCGGCTTCAGCTTGGCCATGTAGCCCAGCTCGGTCGTGCAGACCGGAGTGAAGTCCTTGGGGTGCGAGAACAGGATCGCCCAGCCGTCACCGATCCACTCGTGGAAATTGATCTTGCCTTCCGTCGTCTCCGCCGTGAAGTTCGGCGCCTCGTCGCCAATGCGCAGTGCCATGATGTCCTCCTCCGTATCTGGGACCGACGATTCTACATCATCGGCGCGGATCCACGCCGGCGAGGATGCCGTGATACCGTGAGCGGAAGCTGAACCTTGCCTGGTCAACCCCTTGATGTTTAGCCTTCCCCTCCTGGCCGTAATCGTCGCCTATACGTGGATCGTCGCTCCGCTGACGCCGCGCTGGGCCGGCCACGTCGTCACGCTCGTCGTCCTCGGCCTGTCGCTGGTGAAGGCGGCCAAGACCGGCGAGTGGGGCCTCCGGCCCGCCGCCTTCCTGCCCGCTCTCCGAGCGGCCGCGGCCCTGACGCTTCCTGCTCTCGCGGTCATCTACGCCGTGGGTTCCGCGCGGGGAACGCTGCACGCGCGCCCGCACCCGGAGCGCGACCTCGCCTTCCTCGTGGTCTGGGCCGCCGGACAGCAGTTCGCGCTCCAGACGGTGTTGCTGCGGGAAGCGCAAGCCGTCACGTCGCGCCGAACGGGCCTCGTCCTGGCCGCGGCCGTCTTCGGCGCGCTGCACCTGCCCAATCCGTTCCTGGCTCCCGTCACTTTCTTGGCCGCGCTCGGCTGGTGCTGGGTCTACGACCGGCATCCAAACCTGCTGCCCCTCGCGCTGTCCCACGCCGTCTGCACCCTCGCCATCCTCCATGCTTTCGATGATGGGCTGACCGGGAGACTGAGGATCGGCTACGCCTATCTGCAGCTCGACTGACGCCGCGCGCGCCAACGCTCTCAGAAGATCTTGAAAGCCGTGGCGCGGAGGACGTGGGCGCCCTCGTTGCCGTCGCGGTCGCGGGCCTGGAAGCCGTAACCCCACTCGACGGCGAGGAGCAGGCCCCACGGCAGCGACGTCTCCACGCCCGCTCCCGCGCCCAGATACGGCTTCTCTTGCGAGCCGAAGCCGGGGTCACGCACGAAAGCGCCGTCCAGGAAGCCGTCGAGGCGCAGGCGGCTCGACGCGTTCCAGCTCGTGGCCGTGCGCAGCACGGCGCCGCGGTCGTAGCGCAGGCCCGCGCCGGGATAGCCTCGCAAGCGGTTGTCGAAGCCGTCGAAGCTGAAGCGGCTGAAACGGTCGAGGTCGCGGCCGGCCATCCACCCGAGCTCGGCACGGCTGACGACGCGAGGCGAGAAGACGAAGGAGCGGGCGATCTCGACCCCGTAGCGCTGGAAGCCGATTGCGCCGGGGCGGTACTCGGGGTTGTCGAGGAACCCCCACGCTGGCCAGCGCTGCCGGTGGGCGGCGCCCCACCAGAACGACGCCGACCACGGTCCTTGCTGCGCCTCGAGCGCCAGGCGCAGCCCGTGGACCGGCGTGCTGGCCGGCGGCACGAAAGCGGGGTCGGCGAAGCTCGCCGGCCGGTAGCGCGTGTAGCCCAGCTCGTAGTCGGCGCGCGCGCGCCATCGCGGGCCCAGCGGGTGGAGCAGGCCCAGCGCGAAGCGCGCCGGACGCTGGCGCACGTCCTCGTCGTAGATCTCGATTCCGTTCCTGAAGGAGCGGTCGTTGTACTCGGCCACGGTCGCGAACCCGCCGCCGTGGAGCTGAAGGCGGGTCCCCGCGAGGGACGGGACCGCAAAGGCGAGCTGGGCGAAGGCCCCGCCGAAGAAGGCGTTGAGCTGGGTGCCCGTGCGGAGGAAGTTGAAGTCGAGGTAGCTGAGCCCCGCAAAGGGCAGCGGGTGGTCGATGTTGGGATCCACGAGCACGCCCACGGCCACCGTGCGCACCCGCTGGGCCTTGCCCGCCGCCACGCGCAGCGGCTGCCCGGGGTGCCGCGCGGCGTCTGCCCCCTTGCCGGTGCGCTCCAGGTAACGAAAGCCCTCCGGGGTTTCACGAAGCATCACCGACTCGGAGGCATGCGCCGCTTCGAGGCGCGCCCCGAAGTCGGGCGGGTTCGTGTCGTGCCGCGTGAGCGTGAGCACGCGATGGATGGGCGTACGATGGCCGGCCCCCGCGTACACCTGGTGCGTCTCCGAGCGGCCGAGCAGCCACGCGGTCGTGCCCCCGGCCGGGATCGGGAGGAACTCGTCCTCCTGCTGCGACGAGACGATGGCGCCCCTGAGCGCCGTCTGGCTTGCCTCCACCCGGAGCATCGCGAAGACGGACGCGTCGATCCACGCGCGGCCGCGGAAGAGCGACTGCCTTTCCGCCTTCGGCGCGAACCCCACCACGTAGGCGTCGCGGCCCTGCCGCCGCTCCCGGCCTTCGAGCTGGTAGCGGTACACCTCGGTGAGGGAGATCGCCAGGGGCGGCTCGCTCACCCGCTCCGGCTCGATGATGGGCAGGCGCGGCACTCCTCCCTTCCCCATGTCGTAGGCGAGGCCGTTGAGCCGGATGTTCCTCTGCTCCACTTCCGAGACGCCCGGCGCCTGGTAGACGACGGTCTCCGAGCCGATGGTCATCGGCGCGGCGAGGCCCGGGATCTGGAAGATGAGGACCGTCGTTCCAGAGGCGATGAGGCTCTGCACCTGCTGGCGCTGCCGGGCCGTGGCGGCCTGATGGCGCGCGATCACCTCTTCGACGCTCAGCGCGCGCTCGCCCGTCACGTCGACCTCGGAGGCGAAGCGCTCGGCGTCGGTACCGCTCCAGCCCGCGATGCGGAGGAGAAAAGGGGCCTGCGCGTCGTCCCCCGCGAGCGGCCGGCGCTCGACGCGGGCGGTGGCCGGCGCCACCCTGACCGACTTCACCGGCGCTTGCGGCGTGACGAGGGCGATCGCCTCCAGCGTGCGCGGATGGAGGAAGACGGCGCTCGTGCAGGCGTCACCCTCGGCGGGCGGCTCCGGCTCGCACTCGACGCGCACCTGTGGCAGTGGGCTGAGGCCGGAGGGCAGCAGATCGCGCAGCTCGCGCACGGCGAAAACGACCGCCGGGTCGGCGGCTCGAGCCAGGAGGCGCGCGCCGGCCGTCTCGCCCGTTGCTGCGAGCACGGCCGGCAGCGAGGGTGGCCCGGCGTAGCGATGCCACATCGTGACGCCCAAGGCATTCGGCGCGCCGGTGCCACCCTCCATCACGACGAAGTCGAAATACACCTCGAGGCCGCGCGATGCCAGATCGGGAAGCGCAGAGGCGGGGGCTTCCAGCCCGAGGAGGATGTCGGGGTGCTGCGAGCGCAGGTCCGTGGCGCGCGTCTTCAGAAGAAACGCCTGTGCGTCGGGGTCGGACGGTGCTCCCGAGCTCAGCAGCGCCCCGGGGCGCGTGCCTCGCTGCCGCAATCGGTCCCAGAGGCCGGCCGGCGGCGGGCCGTCGCTGCCGATGCTCGTCACCACGTCGAGGCCGCCGAGCTCGCCGCCGGCGGCCAGCAGCGCCTCGGCCTGCTCCGTTGTCACCTCCCAGGCCACGCACTCCGCGCATGGTGGCGCCCGTTTCCCCTCTGCCCCCTGGGGGAGAAGGTAGGGCGAGGGGGATGGCCATCCCTCTCCCCCCTGGGGGAGAGGGTAGGGTGAGGGGGTAGTCGCCTCGGACCGAGCGCCCATGAGCAGAGCGAGCAGCAGCGCTCCCGCCTTCGTCGCGGCCGCCTTCGCCGCCGCTTTCCGCCGGGCCGCGCGGTAGTCGCGCCACCGCACCCACGCCTCGGTTCCCGAGAAGCACACCGCCATCCAGCCGAGCCCCGCGGTGTAGCCGGCCACCACGTCCGTGAAGTAGTGCACGCCGAGGTAGATCCGGCTCGCCCCCATGGCGAGCACGGCCAGCCCGCACGCGAGGACCGCGATGATCCGCCAGACGCGGCGGCGCTCGATCGTGAAGTAGATGACGTAGGCCAGGCTGCCGAAGAAGCACATCGCCCCCATCGAGTGGCCGCTCGGGAAGCTGAAGCCGTGGGACATCACCAGCGGGCTGTCGGGCCGCGCGCGGTGGAAGTAGAGCTTGAGGAGCTGGTTCAGGATGAAGCCGCCGGCATTGGCGGCGACAAAGGCGTAGAGCCGCCGGTGGGACTTGACCTTCAGCAGCCAGGCGATGACGGCCAACGAGAGCGACGTCAGCGCGGGCAGCGTCCCGAACATGGAGATCGTCTGCATGATCAGGGTCAATCGCGGTGAGACGAGCCGGCGCGCGATCAGCTGCGCACGCGCGTCGGCGAGCCTGATTTCCTGGCTCGAGAAGACCTTGTCCTCGATGTAATCGAAGACGACGGCGGCGGCCACGGCCAGGAAAAAACCGACCACGAGGTGCAGGCCGAGATAGCCTTCCGGCGAGAGCCAGCGCCGGTAGAAGGTGGGCCGCTCGGCGGGATGGTGGGGAGTGGTCACGGCACCGGGCACGATGGTCGGTCGGCGATCTCGGCCACCTTGGCCTTGAAGGCCGCGACCCAACCCTCGAGGTCGCGGTTCGAGTCGGGCCCGCGCCGGTACTGCGCGAAGCCGGCCGCATCGAACAGATCGTGCAGCTGCGGTTCGCGCAGCTGCGTCATCTCGGAGGCGAGCAGCTTGCGGCCTCCCTCGGAGATATCCGCATCGCCGAAGGTCGCCCCCTGATACGGCAGCGCCTTCATGCTCACGCGGCAGGCGGCGGGATCCGCCCAAACGGGCACCTTGCGCCATGCTTCCAGGTTCACGGCCAGCGGTCCGAAGGTCGCGCCCAGGTCCTGGAGGTACGCGAACGGCTTCCGGCAGCCCACGTCTTTATCTTCCCCGCCGGGCAGACAGACGAGGCGCTGGTTGGAAGCCTTGTTGTCCCAGTCGGCGAGGAACACCGCGATGAGACGTAGCGCGTCCTTCTCGGCACGGCTCCCACCGCCCCGGCCCGGATCGACGTGGTCCAGCTCGTGCCAGGCCCAACCGTCGGCGCCGGGAGAAGCGATCTTCTTGCCGGGAAAGGGCCTTTCCACTGAGGCGGGCGCCATGTCCACGTACTTGTCCGCGCGGCTGAAGAACGCCTCCAACCACGGGAAGCGGGGCTGGGGATACGGCGGGCATCCGTAGCAGCGGACGCGGGCGACCCTGTACATGCGGTCGGCGCCGAAGCCGAGGGCCGCGAGCAGGCGCGTGGCCGCGACCTCGGCCAACGGCTCGGGGTTGCGGCGCCCATACTTGACCTTGATCAGCTCGCCTCCCGGCAGGACGCAATGGAACTTCGGGGTCCGGCCGCTGGAGTACTTGATCACGAACCGGCAGACGAGCTCGGCGTCCGGCGGGAACGAGTCCTCCCCCGGTGGGTTGCTGCGGAAATCGGCCTCCCCCACTGGCATCGGCGGCTCCTGCCACACCCGGGCGCGGGCGAAGGCGTCGTTGCGCAGCTCGACTGCACGCTCCGGCGGCAGCGGGAGCTCCTCGACCTCCTTGAGCGGCGCGTCATCGCCCGGGGGTAGCGATGCCGGGCCGGGCTCGGGGGTCGCGCACGCGGAGGCCAGAAACGTCACGAGCAACACCGCCCTCACACATCGATCTTATCCGGGTTGCCCGCTCGCGCCTGATGGTGACCCCGGTCCTGCTAGGGGCCGCCCTTGATGGCGCGGATGGCCTCTTCGGCGGCGTGCCGCGTGGAGTCGTAGCGGGAGGCCTGCTCCAGGGCCGGCAGGGCCTCGCGGGCCGCGGGCCCGATGCGGGTCAGCGCCTTGGCCGCCCACAGGCGCACGTTGCCGTCACGGTCCCGCACGGCGCGGGCGAGGGCGGGGACGGCCGGGGCCGCGTCGGGCCCCGTGCTCTCGAGCGCCATCGCCACGTTGAGGCGAACCCCGTCGTCGGCGTCGGCGAGCGCCTCGGCCAGCGCGGGAACCGCCGCTCGCTTCTTCGGCCCGAGCCCCCACAGCGCCGAGGCGGCGGCGCTGCGCACCCGGGGCTCCGGGTCCTTGAGCATCGGGATGAGAATGGGCGTGGCGGGCTCACCCATCATTACGAACTGCCGTACGGCCTGATCGGAGACCGAAGCGTTGGGGCTGCGCAGGTCGGCCATGAGGTCGGCGACCTTGTCCTCGCGCAAGCGGCACGCGAGGAGGGCGGAGACGCAGAATAGAAGGACGGCGGCGGGCCGGAGGGAGGCGCGCACCAGCCAAGTCTACGCCTGGACGGCGCTTATGGCGACGTGTTCTCCGTCACTCCCTGTCGGCGTCGGCCGCGCGGGCCATCTCCTCGATGCGGTAGAGGTGGGAGCGGGTGCGGAGGAACAGGGTCCGGCCCGCCGCGGCCGGGGAGGCCATGAAGCCGTCGTCGAGCCGGTTCTCCGCCAGCAGCTTGAACTGGCGTCCGGCTTCGATCACGGCGGTGTTGCCCTCCTCGCCGAAGATGTAGACGCGCCCGTCGGCCCACAGGGGAGAGGCCGAGTAGTTGCCGCCGAGCCGCGCCGTCCACACGACCTGGCCGGTCTTCGCCTCCAGGCAGCTGGCGATGCCGGAGTCGCCGACCATATAGATGAGATCGCCGACGAGGAGGAGGGACGGCTTCTTGGACACGCTACGGCTGGTTCTCCATACCACGTGGGTGCCGGTGACGTCCCCCTTGCCGGTGGGCCGCACCGCCAGGAGCTCCCCGGTGGAGAAGCCGGAGGGATAGAACACCAGGCCGTGCCCGACGACCGGCCGGGTGCTGCCGGAGAAGTTGGTCGACTCCTCGATCCTCCACAGCTCCTTGCCCGTGAATGGATCGTAGCCATACGTGGCCTTCGAGCCAATGCTGATCAGCATCGGCTTGCCATCGACCGTCGCCACGTGCGGGGTCGCGAACGCCTTGCGGTAGTCCCCCTCCGCCTGCGGCTTGCCGTCGGGACCCAGATCCTTGAAGTCCACGGAGCGCTCGGTCCGCCAGACGGTCTTGCCGGTCCGCTTGTCGAGAGCGACCACGAACTGGTGGTCGCTGCCGTCGAAGTGCATGAGCAGCAGGTCGCCGAAGAGGATCGGCGACGAGCCGGCACCGCGGTAGTGGTTGCACTCGAAGTCGCGCCGCTCCCAGACGACCTTCCCGGTCGTCGTGTCGATGGCGGCCGTTCCCGGCGATCCGAAGGTCACGTAGAGCCGTCCCGGCTCGATCACCGGCGTGGGCGACGCGTAGGTGTTGAACGGGTGGGCGTACTGCGGCTTCTCGACGTGGAACAGCTTCAAGTTGTGTACGATGCGGCCGCTCTCCCGATCGAGGCCCACGGCGAACAACTCGCGGCCATCCGGGGTCGCGGTCGTCACCCACACCTGGCGGCCCAGGACGACGGGCGAGGACCAGGCGCGGCCGTGGATCGCCGTCTTCCACTTGACGTTCCGTGCTTCGCTCCACGTCAGCGGCAGGTTGCGGCTCGGGGAGATCCCGGTGCCGTCGGGTCCGCGGAACTGCGGCCATTCGGCGTGCGCCGGAACCGCTGCGACCAGGAAGGCGAAGACGATGGGTCGGGTCATGGGCCCTGCAGTATAGCTGGCACACGGGACTGCAATCTTCACAGCGTGATCGCGCGGCCAGGGCTACGGCCTGGCAGGCCTGGGCACAGAACGCGCGACGTGTTTCAGTCATGCGCGGCATGCAATGCATGTACTGCCCGCGCCGCCTGGGAGGCAGGGTTCCGGCACCTTAGCTCCGGACCGAGGCCGGAGTCGAGTTTTTGAACGCGTGGGCACGGATCATGCTCAAGAATGGAGCGGCAGTGCCGGAACGGGCCGGCGGCTGGGAACAGGCCAAAGGAAAATGTCTTGAAATGGGCGAGATGTCCTTGGAACAATTGGCGTTGCTAGCGGAGGGCCAGGAAGCGCCCGGGCGCTCGGCGCCGTCACCTAAGGGGCCGTTGTCCCCCATCGTGAACCACGCCGTCAGTGAGGGATGACATGTCGAGAGACCGGCTCCGGCGCAAGAAGCTCGTTGCCGTCCTCGTCATCGCGGCCGTGGCCGCCGTGGCCCTCGCGGCCGGGGTCTCCGCGGTCAGCGCCGACGACGCTCTCACCACCGCCGACGTCGTCCTCTTCCTCCGTTCGGGCATCAGCGAGCGCACCATCCTCACCGAGCTGCACGAGCGGGGGTTCGGCGATCCCCTCGACGCGACCGTTGAGGCCAGGCTGCGCGAGGCCGGCGCCACCGAGACCCTCATCGTGGCCCTGCGCCGCGCCGCTCCCATGCCCGCGCCCGCATCACCGGCGGCGGCCGCGGTGCCGCCGCCCCGCGCAACGGCCCCGACACCCGCGCGCGTCGAGGGCCCCCAGGGACTGACCTTCGGCGCCAGCGCCCGCTCCGTGCGCGTGCCCGTTTCCGTCCTCGACAAGCGCGGCCAGCCGGTGCTGGGTCTGCGCGGGGAGGACTTCCAGATATCGGAGAGCGGGCGGCGGCAGGCGGTCACCTTCTTCAGCGGCGAGCGGAGGCCGCTGCGCATCGCGCTGGCCCTGGACATCAGCACGAGCATGATGAACAAGATGAGCGCAGTGTCGGACGCGCTGCGCCACTTCATCGAGCTGCTGGAGCCGACCGACGAGATCATGGTCATCACCTTCAGCGGCGCGGTGCACGTGGACCAGGACTTCACATCCGATCGTGAGCTCCTCGAGCGCGTCTTCTCCAGGCTACGGCCGGATCAGGGCACGTCCCTCTACGACGCCGCCATCGAGGCGATCCGCCGCGTGGCGCCGGGGCCGGCGGAGAGCAAGGCGGTCGTGCTCGTCACGGACGGCGTGGACACGTCGAGCCGTGCGACCTTCGGCGAGCTGCGTGAGATCGCGCGGCGCTCCGAGGTGCCCATCTTCTCGCTCGGCGTCGGCGACGACGGCAGCTTCATGAGGATCCTGGGCCCCCTGGGTGGGATCGGCACCGGCCGCGGCCCACGCAATCCCCGCGGCTGGCCGGGGCGCGGCCCGAGGGGATGGCCCGGCGGCGGCGGGGGCGGGGGCTGGCCCGGTACCGGCGGCGGCGGCGGCCGATTCCCGCCGTCGTCCACCGCGGAGTTCGACGCGCGCCCGCTGCTCGACCTGGCCGAGGACACCGGTGGACGGGCCGAGATATTGAAGGGCCTCGAGAACGATCACGGGCGTGTCGACCGACTCAAGGAGGCCGTGGAGTCGATCGCGATGACCCTGCGGCACCGGTACCTGGTCGGCTACGAGCCGGAAGCGGGCAAGTCCGGCTGGCGGAAGATCAAGGTCGACGTAGACCGGCCTTCGGTCACGGTCCAGGCGCGCAAGGGATACTACACCGAAGGTTGACGCGCCGCCGCACATCCAATCCCGTTTCCCGGGATTTGTAGACGTTTTCCGGATAAAATTTGCACTTCATGGGCGCACTACGCCCATAGAGGCGAGTCGCAGAGCCATCGGCAACCGGGGATCGAAGGGGAAGGGGATCGGATCCCCGATGCTGATGTCGGTGAACGCGGGGTGCGAGGGGTTCAGCACGTAGTTGAACTCGTTCGGCACCACGACGCTCGGTACTCGCAGCACGAGGCTGCTTCCCTCGGAGACCCACTGATCGCCGATCGCGTTCGTCTCCGGCGGCGGCGGATGATCCCTCCAGTTCGGAGGCAGGTCGACCGGGTCGACGGCGGCGACCATCGACTCGTCGAAGTCCACGCGCACCGCCGAGTAGGCGGGAAGGATCCCGCTCGGAAGATGCACGAGGACCTCGACGAGGGCCAGCGATAGAGTGCCCGACGTGTAGACCACGGCGATCCCGACGCTGTTCCAGCGGCCGCCCGACTTCTTGGCGCCCTCGCCGTCCCAGGCGCCGGTCAGCAGCTTCGTCTTGGTCAACCGCCAGGCCGACAGCATTAGGTCAATACGCCGTGCTCCAGCCGCTCGACCAGAGCCTCTACTTCACGCGCCCCCAGGTCCGTCTTGGCCAGGACCATCGGCCGCTCGCCACCGAGCCCGCCCTGTGGCGTGGCCAGCCACCGGCGGGCCGCCTCCACGTCGCCCTCGAACAGCTCCAGCGCCCGGCCGAAGATCCTCGAGACCCGGAGCAGGCGATCGGATTCCTCCGGGTCGAGCCGGCCCTGCTTCTTGCGCCGGTGCAAGGTGCGCGGCTTGATGGCGACCGCTTCGGCCAGATCGCCCATCGACCAGCCCGTGTTCCGTTGCAGCCGTACGAACGACAGGAAAGCGAGGCCCTTGGCGACTCGCTTGAAGATCCTTATCGGGTTCTGGGGGCGGAGCCCGACGAGCGACACGTACCAGTACGCGTCGGCTCGCCCCCCCTTGGTGGCCTCGCGGTACGCGTCGATCTGCGTTGGTTCCAACGACGGGGTCTCTGCGATCGTGTCTTCCATCATGTGTTGCCTCCGCCATTTGGCATAGTATCTCATGCCAAATGGCTACACGCAAGGCCGACGACCGCGTAGTTCTCGCCTGTGCTACGGCGCGATCCGGCACGCGCCGGGCGGAGGTGCCTCCATGAAACTCGTCCGATCCGTGGCCGTCGGCGCCCTCCTCGTGGCCCGGCCGGTCACTCCGGTGGCGGCCGCCGACGCTCCGGCGACGCTCTCGGTCGACCTCGCGACGACGCGGCCCGCCATTTCGAAGTACGTCTACGGCCAGTTCATCGAGCACCTCGGACGCTCGATCTACGGCGGGCTGTGGGCCGAGATCCTGAGGATCGGAAGTTCTTCTACCCGGTCGACGGCGCGGCCCCGCCCTGGGCCATGTTCCCCCCGGGCAAGTCCACCTGGGAAGGCGAAGGCCATCCCTACGAGCTGCTGGTGCGGTCGCCCTGGATGATCCTCGGCGCGAGGGAAGCGGTGACGATGAGCCGCGAGCGGCCCTGGGTGGGAGAGCACACGCCGGTCATCGCGGCTGACGCGAAGGGCGCCGGCCTCATGCAGGAGCGCCTCGGCCTCGTCGAGGGCGGGCGCTACGTGGGGCGCATCGTCCTCGCCGGGCCGGCCGCGGCCGCGCCCATCCGCATCAGCCTCGTGTGGGGCGGAGGAGCGACGGACCGGGACACCGTGGCCGTCGAGCGCCTGTCCGAGGATTACGCGACCGTTCATCTCGCCTTCACCGCCAAAGGATCCGCCGACAACGGCCGCCTCGAGATCGTGGGTTACGGCCAGGGAACCTTCCGGATCGGCACCATGTCGCTGATGCCTGGGGACAATCTCCACGGCTGGCGCGCCGACACCTTGGCCCGCCTCCGGGAGCTGAACGCGCCCATCTACCGCTGGCCCGGGGGCAACTTCGTGAGCGGCTACGACTGGAAGGACGGCATCGGCGATCCCGACCGGCGGCCGCCGCGCAAGAACCCGGCGTGGAAGGGCATCGAGTCGAACGACGTCGGCGTGGACGAGTTCTTGGCGCTGTGCCGCGAGATCGCCACCGAGCCCTACATCGCGGTCAACACCGGCCTTGGTGGAGCCGAGGCCGCCGCGGAGGAGGTGGAGTACGTCAACGGTGCGCCCACGAGCGCGATGGGCCGGCGGCGAGCGGAGAACGGCCACGCTAAGCCCTACGGCGTGAAGTGGTGGGGGCATCGGCAACGAGATGTAGGGCGACTGGCAGCTCGGACACATGCCCCTGGCGGAGTACCTCAAGAAGCACAACCGCGTGGTCGAGGCCATGCGCGCGGTGGATCCGTCGATCGTGCCGATCGCCGTGGGCGCCGTGGGCGAGCGGAGCCGCGAGATGCTCACGCGCTCCGTCGGGCACATGGGACTGTTGAGCGAGCACACCTACTGGCAGAACAAGCCCGACGTGCCGGCCCATGTGGAGCAGGCGAGCGCCGGCATCCGCCGCATCGCGGAGGCGCACCGCGGCTATCGCCGCGAGCTGCCGTCGCTCGAGGGCAAGGACATCCGCCTCGCCCTCGACGAGTGGAACTACTGGTACGGGCCCAACGAGTACGGCGAGCTGGGCACGCGCTACTTCCTCCAGGACGGCCTGGGCGCGGCGGCCGCGCTCCACGAGCTGTTCCGCAACAGCGACCTGTTCTTCATGGCCAACTACGCCCAGACGGTCAACGTCATCGGCGCGATCAAGACCACCAAGACCGAAGCCGAGATGGAGACCACGGGCCTGGTCTTGAAGCTCTATCGGGAGCGCTTCGGCACCACTCCGGTCGATGTCGGTGCGCCGCCGCGCCCCCTGGACGTGGCCGCCGCGCTCAGCGACGACGGCCGAACGCTCACCGTGGCGGTGGTCAACCCGACCGAGGAAGGACGCCGGCTGCGCCTCCAGCTCGCCGGTGGCCGAGGCTTGTCAGGCACGGGCCAGAAGTGGGTCCTCACGGGCCCGAGCCGCTGGTCCCACAACCGGCCCGGCGCGCCCCGACAGGTGGACACAGGGGTGAGGCCGTTGGGCATGACGCCGAGGTCATCGAGCTCGCTCCGCTGAGCGTGACGCTGTACGCCCTGGGTATGCGCTAATGAGCTCCCGCTAAGCCAACGAGCGAAGCGGGATTCACTCCCGCGAAGCGAGGGGGGGTCTGGGGGGTGCGCCGCTAGCACCCCCCAGCTCATCTCGACCGGCGCATGTACTCCTCCCGGGCGCGGGAGAGCTGCGCCAGCGTCGCCTCGCGCTCGGCGGGCGTGTTCCAGCCCGCATGCGCGCTGGTCGCCGCGATCACGCGATCGACCCAGCGCACGAACCAGGCGGCGTCGGCGGGCGAGCGCACGGGCTGATCGCCGATCCGCACGTATATCGGGCTGGTGCTCGCGAACGGGTAGAGGTCGAGGACGGGAAGGCGCGGGCGTTCGGACCAGGCGCGCAGGACGTACCAGCCGCTGCTCTCGGCCGCGAGCGTCAGGCTCGCCTCCGCCCGGGTGCGGTCGCCGGTGAGAGGCACTTCGGCCACGACCCTGCCGTTCGCCATGACCTGCAGGTGATCGACCGGCACGGCCGACCGCAGTGTCACCCGCGCCTGGAGCGCGCGACCGGCCGCCAGCGCGATCTCCCCGCCCGGTTCGCGCCCTTCCACCTCGAAGCTCAGGAGGGGCGCGTTGGTCACGAAGGTCCGGCCGCGCCGGAGGCCGTCGAGGAAGGCGCGGTGCTCGAGGCGCGGGCCCGCCTTCACGTAGGTGCGCAGCAGGCCCGCCGGTCCGCGGAGCGACGCGAAGTTGGGAAACGCATCCGTGCCCGCGCCGGCGGGGATGCGGAATCCGCAGTTGAGGAGGCGGTACCACACCTCGGAGGTGATGAGGTGGTCGCTGAAGCCCATCACCTCGAGGTAGTCGAGCTTGCCCAGGGCGGCATCCACCGGCAGCGCGTAGCTGAGCGGCTCGTTCGCGTTGTCGGGATCGGGCGCGGTGTCGAAGGGATGCACGTAGCCCATGAGCGCGCCCTGGGCGTGGGCCAGGTCGGCCACCTCGGCGTTGGTCGGCACGAGGCTGGCGGACGCCGTGTTCGCCTGGGCCGAGTAGTCCGGAAGCAGGTAGTGATCGCGCAGCCCGAGCAGCGCCGTGTGGCCCCAGAATCCCGTGTGGAACTCCTGGCCGTGCACGAGCAGGAACCGCGGCGTCGAGACCGGGTCGGGCGTCGTGCGGAAGGCGGCGATGTCGGGGATGCGCTGCTCCTTGTTCACCACCAGGTTCTCGATGAGGTGAAGGCCTTCCGCCCTTCCCTGGAACGCCAGGTGCTCCGGCGTGTTCCGGTAGTGCCCGCCGTAGTTCATGTGGACGTGGAGGTCGCCGCCCCACCACCCCCGTGCCGGCAGGTCGTCGAGCCGCCGCAGGGCCAGGCGGAGGGCCTTCGTTTCGCCCGCGGCCAGGCTCAGCTCCTGGCGCACGGCCGAGTACTCGGGCCCCCGCCACGCTTGAACCACCACGGCTCCGGCCGGCGCCGTGATCGCCGCGCGCCCGCGCGTGTGGAAGTATCCGTGCTCGAAGGCCTGCTCGCCGCGCACGAAGGCCTCGTCGGCGTGACGCCACGCGTCGTCGGGCGCGAAGCTGCGGCCATCGGCGGCGGTGACCGACAGGCGGGCCGGCATCGGTTGGCCGGTGGCCGCATCGACGACCGTCATCTCCAGCCGCGCCGTCGGCTCACGATAGCGGCGGACACGCGCCGCCAAGCGGTGTCGCCGGCCGCCCGGTACGTCGATCACCACCAGCGAGGTGTTCCCGGCTTCGTTCGAGATGGCGGCGATGCGCCGCCCGTCCCGGGACCAGCGTGGGCCGGTGAGGTCGTACTCGCCGTAGGTCAGCGGCAACGGATCGCCGCCGTCCCCGGTCATCACCCAGAGCTGGTTCCACTGCCGGCCGTGGTAGCTGCTGTAGACGACGCGGCGGCCGTCGCTCGCCCAGTCGGGGCGCGCCTTCCACGTCGTCTCCTCGTAGTGGATCTCGCGCATCGGGGCGCCGGGCTCGGCGGCCATGCGCCAGAAGCCTCCCGAGCCCCAGATGCGCCCGCGGTTGCTCACGAGGATCAGCTCCTTGCCGTCCGGTGACCACGCGGGCGAGAGGTAATGATCCCAGGCGCTGTAGTAATAGCGCGGCAAGCCGCGGTCGCGTTCCTCGGTGAGGCGGACCGGCGCTCCGCCTCCCGGCGAGACGACGAAGACATGCCAGCGCCCCTCGTGCTGCGTGGAGACGTAGGCGATCCGCGTCCCGTCCGGCGACCATCGCGGGTCCACGTTCACGTGCCCGTTGCTCACGAGCGGCGCGCTCTCGCCGCGGCCGAGATCGAGCAGCCTCAGCTCCACCGCGTCGCCCCGGTACGAGGCGTAGACGATGCGCCGGCCGTCGGGTGACCAGTCGGGCTGGTGGTCGTAACCCGGTCCCCCGGTCAGCTGTTGCGCCTCGTCGGTGTGCAGCCGCTGGCGCCAGAGCGACCCCTGCATTGAATAGACGACCTCGGTCCCATCCGGCGACCAGGTGACGGCGCTCGGGCCGCTCGTCACCTGCGGCACGTACATCTCGCGCCAGTAGTACGGGTGGGGTACACGGACCTGCCTCAGCACGGGCTCGCGCTGAGGCGCGCGGTTCTGGGTCGAGCCCGAAGGAGCGACGAGAAGGGCGAGGGCGGCGACGCCGGCCGCGACGAGGCGCCTCACTCGCCGTCGTACGAGAACATGAGCGACTGTATCTTCCACTCGCCGCGGTCGGCGACGAGCAGGAGGATCAAATTGCCACGGCTCTTCTCCGCCTCTTCGGTGAGGACGAAATCGGCCCACGCGCTGGCGAGCTTGCCCCGCCGCTCGATCGTCAGGTTCTCCAGCTCCTCCTTGATGCTGCGGCCGCTGGCCAGGTACCGCTGTTGCGCGGTGAAGAACTCGTCGAGCGTGCGCACCCTGACCGTGCCGTCCGCGCGCGTGCTGGTAGCGGTGAACGTCGGCAGGAATAGCGTGCGCCAGCGGTCGAGCGTGTCCCGCTTGTACAGCCCCACGTAGTCGGCCACGGTGCGGCGCAGCGCAGCGTCACCGGCGACGGGCGGAGGCGAGGCCGCCTGGACGATCGCGAGCGCAGCCGCAAGCAGCACGGCGAGACATTATGCGGAGAGGTTGGCGCCGTCAACGCGAACGGTCGCTATCGGTCGCCGAGCGCCTGGGCCAGATCGCCTGTCAGATCGTCAGGGTGCTCCAGGCCGACCGAGACCCGCAAAAGACCCTCCGGCGCCCGCGTCGAGGGACCTTCCACCGAGGCGCGGTGCTCGACGAGGCTCTCCGGGCCGCCGAGGCTGGTGGCGCGCGTGAACAGGCGCAGCCGCGCGGCGAGCGCGAGCGCTTCGGGGCGACCTCCGGGAACGACGAACGACAACATGCCTCCCGGCGCGTCCATCTGCCTCGACGCGATCGCGTAGCCCGAGTCGCTCGGCAGGCCCGGATAGTGGACGCGCTCGACGCGCGGGTGCTTCTCGAGGAATGCGGCGACGGCCGCCGCGTTCGCGCAATGCCCTCGCATTCGATACGGCAAGGTCCGGATGCCGCGGAGGACGAGCCACGAGTCGAACGGTGACGGAACCGCGCCTCCATGGGCTTGCAGCGAGCGGAGGCGGTCGGCCAGGGGGCCGGCCTCGCGCGTGACCGCGACCCCGCCCATGGCATCGGAATGGCCCGACAGGTACTTGGTGGTGGAGTGCACGACGACGTCGTATCCGAGAGCCAGCGGACGCTGCAAGAAGGGAGTGGCCCACGTGTTGTCGCAGGCGAGCAGCGCTCCCGTGCCGCGGACCATGGCCGCGACCGCGCTCAGGTCGGTGACCGCGATCGTGGGGTTCGATGGAGTCTCGGTCCAGACGAGCCGGGTCGTGGGCTTCAGCGCCGCTCGCACGGCCGCCAGGTCCGTCATGTCCACGAAGGAGACCTCGAGCCCCCAGCGGACGAAGTGCTCCTTCAGGAGCTTCGGAGTACCGAAGTAGGCGTCGAGCGGCGCGACGACGTGATCGGCGGGCGCGAGCGACTGCAAGACTGCCATGGTAGCGGCCATGCCGGAGGCGAAGCCGATGGCCGACGCGCCTCCCTCGAGCTGCGCCATGGCCTCCTCGAGCGCGCGCCGGTTCGGGTTCGCGTCCCGGATGTAGGCGAAGCCCGAAGGGAACGAGCCATCCGGCGCCCGCTCGAAGGTGGTCGAGAGGTGGATCGAAGGCGTTACGGCCCCGGTGGTCGGATCCGGTCTGGCGGCGGCATGCACGGCCAGCGTTTCGAATCGCACGGCGCGGCTCGAAGTATATGGCACCGGGGGGCACTTGTGATCTGACTCACCATCCCCTAACTCCGTCACAGCGGCCCGCGAGGCGACGAGGTACCGTTGAATGCAGGGGTGTAATCCATGTTGCTCAAGACCGGACGCTATCTACTCGTGCTGATGGCCACCGCTGCCCTGTGGCGCTGCGGCTCGAGCCCGACGTCTCCCTCCGGCGCCGGGGTGAAGCTCCAGGGCGTCGTGCTCCAGGACGCGACGGCCAGCGCGGCCAGCGCGGGTCTCTCCCCTCAATCCGCCAAAGCCGGCAAGATCGTCGTCACCGTCCAGGAGAACCCTTCCCTCTCGGTCACCGTCTCCGGCAACGGGACGTTCGAGATCCAGGACGTTCCCGCGGGGGGCTTCACCCTCGTCTTCTCCGTCGACGGAATGGTGGTCGGCCAGATCACGATCACCGCTGTCGGGGAAGGAACAACGATCAAGATCGTGGTCAAGATCAAGGACCAGGAGGTCGAGCTGGTCGAGATCGAAACCGACGACGGAGGTGACCAGGACTCCGGGGGCGACGAACCGAAGAGCTGCCTGATCAACGGCGGCAAGGTCAACTCCCACATCGAGCTCGAGGGCAACGTCGACTCGGGCACCAGCAGCCAGTTCAAGCTCCAGGTCAACGGCAATCGCTCCCGCGGGCTCGTCGACGTGGCCGCCTCCGGCGCGAGCTACGTGTGCAACGGGAAGAAGGGCAGCAGCGATTGCAAGTCCAACCTCGTGGCGGGGGCCAAGGTGCACGTGCGCGGCAACCTCACGAGCTGCGACACGCTCGCGGCCAGCGTCACCGCCACCGAGGTCAAGATCCAGAAGTGAGGCTGGCCTGGACGCTCGGCGTCCTGCTGCTGGTGGCGGATTTCGCGGGGGCGAGCGCGGCGGTGCGCGCTCGCCCCCCTATGTGGCCGGGCACCACGAGCCCCGATCTGTCGGGGTCCTACTCCTTCCTCCGCGCCGGCGAGGCCAACCTGCATGGCGCGGGCGCCTCCGCGTCGTTCCATTTCTGGCGCAGCACTCGCCTGGTCGCGGACCTCAGCTTTCACACCGGGTCCTTCGCCGGTGCCGACCTCCGGCAGCTCAGCTTCATGGGTGGGCTCCGTCGGGTCTTCCGCGAGGACGAGAGATGGCAGCCTTTCGGCCAGGTGATGGTGGGAGGCGCGCGCTCCACCAGCAGGTTTGCGGACGTCCTGTCTTCCGGCCAGACGCGCTGGGGCGGCACGGTCGGGATCGGGACCGACTACCGGCTGTCCGATCGCTGGGCCGTGCGCGGCCAGGCCGACTACCTCGTCCTCCATTCGAGTGGCGGTTGGGACGGCGATCCCCGGCTTTCCGCCGGCCTGGCCTACCGCTTCGTCCGCTAGGGCCGTAGCCCGGCGGGTCCACGGGTCCACACCCTGCGCTTGGCCCCGGCGCGATTCAATGCAAGCGGAACGCCACCGCGTTACGGCTTCTCTGGCGCGACCCTCAGCTTGGGAGTCGATGTCCGCATCGCCGTCGAGGTGAGGCCCTCTGCCGGCACGTTTCCAACCACAATCGGATTGGTCGAGCCGGCGGTGTCGATGTTGGGGCCGCAAGTCGGTCCGTAGCCGCCGCCCTGAACGATGTCGTTGAAGAGGATGAAATCGGTGTTCCCCTGGTCCGAGATACCCGCCTGGTAGGATTGGTTGAAGCACTGGTCATCTCAGGACTCCCACCACGAGAATCCCCGCCGAGGCTGAGCCATCACCCGGGAATCCGATGTAGGAGTTTCCGCTGACCACGTTCCCCACTACCTCGGCGGAGCGCGCCCCGTGGCCGATCTGTATGCCGTTCTGGGCGATGAAGCTCACGTGGCCAAGACCGAAGACCTGATTGCCGTCCAGCCGTGCGAGCCTGCGCCCGGGCCGTTCGCGACGTCCCGCCCTTCTGGTAGCCGAATATCACGTTGCCGGTCACCTCGCCGGTGACGGCGCTGGCAAAGAAGGCACGGTAGTACACGCCGATGTTGCAACCCGTTGCGTCGAGCGGACTGGGCACGGTGGTCGGGTCAGCGCTCCCGAAAGCGGCCCGGAGTGGCTTCTCCGCTAACCTCGACCTTCGCCTCGAGGGTCCGGATGAGCTTATCGCCCTTGTACAGCTTCGCCTTGATGAGGTGGTTACCCGGCTCCCAGAACTGGCGCGACTTGGTCCAGGTCCGCTCGTGGTCCTCCTTCTCGGCCGACTCGAAGGGGGGGCAGTCGGACTCCTCGGTGGCGATGGTGTCGTCTTCCCACTCCCACTCGATACGGGGGCAGTAGTAGTTCTCGTCACCGCCGTCCTTGACCGAAAGGCGGAAGCGAATCGTGGCGAAGGCGCGCGGGCCCACCCCGAGCATCGCGAACTGGGGGTTGGCCTTCAGCTCGACCTTGGGTTTGGCCGACGGGGACGCCAGGAACAGGACGAGAGCGAGGGAGGTCATGTGCCACAGTAGCGCCGGCAAGGCGCTCCGGTCAAGAACGCGAGGCAGCGATCCATCCGAACGATCTCCGCCGCTGGTGTGACGGGGAACACGTTTACTCTATCCCCCGTGCATTGAGCCTGTTGTCGTCGTAGCCGACCGCTGACGCGTCAAGTAGTATCCGTAAAACGTTTGACAGTTGTGCAGATGCACCCTACCGTCCGCGCTGGCTACCATGCCGTTCGAGGAACCTCGGAATCGGTTTGCAGGCCGGTAACAATGCGGAGGAATAGTCATGGTGACGAACGTGACGCAGCGGTTCGGGCACATGGTCTATCCCGTGTGGGCGCTAGCGCTGCTGGTGAGTCTGTTCGTGGTCGGCAATGCACACGGCGACGATGGAGAGTTTTGGGACTTCCCGACGCTCACGAACGCGTACGCGGATGGAACTAACCTGTTCATCCTTGGAAAGGACTTCGGAGTGAAGTGGGTGCCGAAGGTGCGGCTCGGGAGCTTCACGCTCACACCCTCCAGCTACACGGCGACCCAGATCGTCGCTCCGCTTCCCGCGTCGATTGCACCCGGCTCCTACTCCCTGTGGGTCCAGACCTCCGCCCGGGAGGAATGGGGAGGGTGGCTCTACATCGCGGTGACGCTGGGCGGTGCGGGTTCGCCCGGGCCGCAGGGCGCCCCGGGGCCGCAAGGACCGCCGGGGCCGCAAGGTGAGCCTGGTCCTAAGGGCGATCCGGGGCCGACGGGGGCGACGGGCGCCGACGGTGCCGGCGTGACGGTAAACGCGCTTCCCGGTGGGACCGGCCAGGTGTGCCCCGCCGCCGGGATAGAGGTGGTCAGCCCGGTGAGCGGAACGTTCGCGATCTGCAACGGAAAGGATGGCCGCGACGGCGTTGGGGGGCCGGGTGGCGGTAACGTCGTGTATCAGAAATCTCAGCACGACAGCTCCCCAATCCGCAGCGACGCTCCGACCGTGTGGACGCTGCTCTTGCCGCAGGGAAGCTGGGTGGTCTTCGCCAAGGCGATGTTGAGCGGCGTCTCCGTGCACATCGATTGCAAGTTGATGCCGCATTCAGACACGATTCCGCAAACCACGGAGATTGACGACATCGAGGTCCGGTTCGAGGTAGGGCCCCTGGGAATTGCGCTCACGGGTACCGCGCTCACGGATGACGACGTAACCGGAGTGGACCTCGCGTGCGGCACCACGGATGGCGCTGCCGGTCTCAGCCGCCTGCAACTCGTCGCAATGCAGGTCGGCGAGGTGATAGTCGCGACGCCATAGGGCGTTCCCGACCGAAGACGTCGGCCGGCACTGAAGGAGCCGCCAGCGCAACCTGCGCTGGCGGCTCGTCTGCCGAGGCATACGGTCGCCTTCGGGGCAAGGCCGGAGCCGCGAGCTCAGAGGTTCGCTTTGTGCTGGCCTCCGTCCACCGCGAGGCACGCTCCCGTGACCCACCTCGCCCGGTCGGAGACCAGGAAGGCGACGACGTCGGCCACCTCCTCCGGCTTCCCCATCCGGCCCGACGGAATGGTCTGGAAAACCTGGTCGTAGAAGGGGCGATTGCCTTGCTTCACCCGGTCCCAGGCCCCGCCCGGAAACTCGATCGATCCCGGCGCGACCGCGTTGACCCGGATTCCTTGCGGCGCGAGCGCTACCGCCAGCGTCTTCGCATGGCTGATCAGCGCGGCCTTGGCCGCCGCGTACGCCGGCGGCGAGCCCGCCTCGAGGCCTGAGATCGACGCGATGTGAACGATCGTTCCTCCCCGGTTGCTGCTCATCCAGGGGACGACCTTCCACGTGGCTCGCACGGCCGCCATCAGGTCCACGTTCAGGCTCGACTGCCAACCGTCTGGATCGTCCGCGAACCCGAAGGCGGACGCATTGTTCACGAGGATGTCGACTTGACCCAGCGATTTGCGCGCGGCCTCCAGGAAGCTGTCCAGCGCTTCGGGATTGCCCACATCGCACACCGTCGCGTGCACCTTGACGCCACGAGACCGCAGATCGGCCTCTGCTTCCCGCAGCGCCGGCTCCCCCCGGGCGCAGATCGCGACGTTGGCGCCTTCCTCGGCAAGACGGAGAGCGGTGGCTCGACCGATGCCTTTGCTCGCTCCCGTCAGGACCGCACTTTTTCCACGCAGACCGAGGTCCATGAGGATCGCCTCCCGCCGTATATTAGGCTTCATTGTCGGCGGTCCCGCGCCAGTATCAGCTAACCGATACTCTCACCTCCTGAAATCCAGACGGCAGCGATAGACGTCGGCCCGAGTCAAGGCATCGGCACCGCGGCGCGGCTGCTGGCGGCGAAGGGCTCCAGTTGCGCGAGCGTGCTCTCCCACTCGCTCCGGCCGTGGTCGCCTCGCCAGTACAAGAAGTGGGTGCCGAAGCGCCGCGCACGACGCACCTGCCGGATCACCTCCGACGACGGCAGCGGCGCATACTCGTTCACCAGTATCGGCTTCGCTCCCGCACGCTGCGCCTGCGGGGCGTGGCGGGTGATGTAATCGAGCTGAGACTCGAGGGCCGCGTCCTGCGTGTTGGTGGCGACCAGGCGGTTGGAGAAGCCGTGCCGGCGCAGCTCGTCCTTGACGAGCTGGTAGACGCCGACCTCCCAGGCCTCGGAGAAGCTCTTGAACCCCTCGTTGCCCACCTGGAAGAGGACGTTCTCGAACTCCCCCAGCTCCGCCACCGCCTTGCGGACCCAGCGCTCGTGGATGGGCGCGGGCGCGGAGCGGAAGATCGCGAGGCCCCCGGCCTCGATCCCCTGGATGTTGTTGCGGGTGGACCAGGGATCGACCTGGGGCAGATCCGACTCCCCGTGCTGGCGGATCCATCGATCGACCAGGTCGAACTCCACGTAGATCCGGAGCTGGCGGGCGCGGTCGGCGACCCCCCGCGCGCGCTCCCAGAAGGCGGGAAACCACTGCTCGAGGTCCACGCGGCCGTCGGCCACCGTGAGGTATCCCACGTAGATCGGGTCGTGCTCGCCCGCGGCGGTGAACGGGCCCAGCCGGCAGTGCGTGTAGTTCAGGCGGTGGCTCGCGAACAGATCGAGAACGTCGAGGTTCACGAGCGGCCAACCGTTAGGCTTCGCGTCCTCGCAGCAGACGATCGCCCCGAGGGGTTTCACCTCGTTGCCGCGCGGGTCCACGAACCGGTTGCCGTCGACCCGCAGGGCCATGCTGCCGGGCGGGGGATTCTTCTGGGCGTACTCCTCGCTGCGGAGCAAGACCTCTCGCAACTCGGCCTCGCTCAGCCCTTCATTCATGCGATCGTTGAAGTGAGCCAACCCGCCGGGATCGGGCGCGCGCTCGAGGATCTCCTGGTAGGCGTCGCTGACGATGCGGGTGAAGTTCGTCATCGCCTCAGCGCGTCGTGGCCGGCTCGGGCCGCCGCTGGGGGCGCATGGCCTTAGCGGGCCGCAGGACCGATTGGAGGAAGAGATAGGCCGGCTTGGGAGTGAAGTCTTCGTTGACGATCCCGAAGCCCCCGTTCCCCTGCCCGGGTCCGTCCCAGTAGTGGAAAAAGAACAGCCGGGTCACCCATGCCTTCTCGCGCAGGGTGGCGACCACGTCCTCGTAGTATTTCTTCTGGTCTGCCTGGTCGGATCGTATCCCGGTCTCCGTGAGCCAGAACGGCTTGTCCTCCGCGCCGAGCTGCCGGATGAGGGTGCGGAGCGAGGGCTGTCCCGCCTGGTCCCGCTCCAGTTCCAGCAGGGCCTCCCGGCCCGAGCGCCCGTAGTTGTGGTGGTTGATGACGTCGATCCCGTCCCGGGCGGTCATCGCCTCCCGGAACCAGTCGCGCCAGTCTCCCAGGTTGGCCAGACCGGGCGCCACCACCTGGAGGCCGGGGTCGATCGACCGGGCCACGCTCGCCGCCGGTTCCAGGATCTGGGTGCGGTACTGCGCCCGCGAGCCCGTCCAGAACTCGCGCACGTTGGGCTCGTTCCAGAATTGCCAATGCTGCACTTGATGGCGATACCGGCCGATGGTCTCCTCGACGAAGGCCGTCCAGAAGCGGGTCTCGGCCGGGGGATCGCCGATGCGGGGGCTGCCGGGGTTGGGCGATGCCCACGGCGGCGTGTAGGCGAGGGTGGCCAGCATCCGTGCGCCGCGCGTGGCGGTGCGCGACATCACCCGGTCCAACTCTTCCCAGTGGAACTCCCCTTGCCGCGGCTCGATGCGGAACCAGTCGAGGTCGAGCCGGACCCAGCGCATGCCCAGACCGCGGGTCACGTCATCGATGATGGGATCGGAAGGAATGTGGACGTTCAAGCCGAGGCGCTCGGTCAGCCCCGCGTCGGGATTTCGCGAGGCGAATTCCGCGCTGCGCAGTAGAGCCTCTCGCATGGCCGCTTCGCTCATGCCGCCGTTCATCTGTCCGTTGTAGCTCGTGAGTCCCCCGGGGTCGGCCTCCCGCTCGAGGATCTCGAGGTACGCGTCACGGATGACGCGCGCGAAGTCGGGCATCGCTCTACCGTTTCTTGCGGGGCTTGACCTTCTTGCTGGCCGGCGCGGGGCGGCGGCCAGCCGCCTTCGCCCCACGGGCGCGGGCGCGCCGGGCGGCCGCGCCCCCGAGACGGGAGGGGTTCTTCGTCGCATATTCAGCGCTGCGCAACAGGGCCTCGCGCATGGCGGCCTCGGTCAGGCCTCCGTTCATCTGTCCGTTGTAGTTCGCGAGCCCGCCGGGATCCGGCTCGCGGTCCAGGATGCGGAGATAGGCCATCCGGATGATCCGTGAGAAATCGGGCATCGGGTGCCTCCGTCCGCCGGGCGGGGCCGCCTCGCTCACTTCCGGTGGCGACGGCAGAACGGGATCCGTCCTGGCCTGCGCTCATCAGCCTACCGATCCGCGCCGCCCTCCCCTGTGATTCCGGTCACGACCGGACGCGAAGCAGCAAGGCGCCCGCGCATCGAGATTTCGTCGGCGTGCCTATGCCTGTCGCTTCGGCGGCTCAAGGGTCTGAACGGCCGCCAGCAGGGCCCGCGCCGCCTGGATCAGATCCGAGAGGAGGCGGTCATCAACCTCGAATGCGCCCTCGTACTCGGAGCGGTTACGCCACGGCAAGTCTCGCCGCCCCGGAGTGCAACAGTCCCTCGAACTCGGTCGACGAAGGCGGCTCGCGCTTGAGCTTGCCGATCCGCGCAAGGTTCTCAAGTTCAGACGAGCTCATCGTTCGATCCGATCACGAACAGGCGGGGCTGCGCGGCAATCCGCGCAGCGAAGGACTCCTTCTTGGCGAGCTTCGCGCGCCATTCGGCGAGGCTCATGACGTTGGGATTGATGGAACGCGCCAGCACTCGCTCAGCAGCCTGCAGGGCCTCGAACAGGTCCTCATAGCACAGCCGGTCAGAAATGACCATCACGTCGACATCGCTGCCGACCTTATCCGTGCCCTTGGCCACCGAGCCGTAAACGAATGCCGCGCGAATGTCCTGCGCCTTCGCCGTCAGCGCTCGCCGCAGGGGCTCCACGATGCCCACAGTCTTCACGATCAGTCCGTGAAGCTCAGCGAACGCTGGGCTTGCCCGGTTCGCTTGATAGTGCTTCTGATTCCCGGTGCGGAGGACGGTGACCCAGCCGGCCTCGGCCAGACGGCTGAGCTGCCGATGGACCGCACCGGTACCGCTGTCGGCCAGGCGGATCAGTTCTGCGCTCTGGAAGCGCCGGGACGGCTGGCCATATAGCAACGCAAGGACCCGCTGCTGCACATGGGGGAACAGCGCGTCAGCCAGGCCGATGGAGGCCCGCTCTGCCTTCCTTCCCATATCGGGAACGATCATACCCGATTTGGGAACCACGACCGCGGTCTCGAGCGGCTGAAATTACGCGCGGTACCCGCGACTCTCCGCGGCGGCCGTCTCCTTGCCGCCCAGCTCGGCCAGGAACTCGTCATGGTTCATCGGACGCGAGAACATCGGGTAGTTCTTCTCTACCGCAAGCCGCTGCTCTTCCTCGCTGAGCGCCGCCGTGCAGTCCTTGAGGGTTACGACGTTGTAGCCCTTCTCGTAGCCGGTGCGCATCGTCGACTCCACGCAGCAGTTGGTCAAAAAGCCGCCGAGCACGACATTCGTGATCCCGCGACTCCTCAAGATGAAATCCAGGTTCGTGCTCGCGAAGCCGCACAGGCCTCGCTTCCCCTCGACGACGATGTCCTGAGGCCCCGGTTTGAGCGCGTCGACGATTTCCGCTCCCCAGGTCCCTTTGCGGAACGACTTGCTGTCGACGACGCCCTTCAGGATTCCGTAGGGCTGGTCACTCAGCTCGCGGTAATCGTCGGTGAAGCTGATCGGGGCATAGATGATCGTGGCCCCCAGCTTTCGGGCCTCCCTCACGGTCTCGACGGTGTTGGCCAGCATGTTGGTGCTCTTCATGACGGGCTTCACGGCGTCGTGGAGGGTGCCTCCCTCGGAGGTGAAGTCGTTCTGGTACTCGATGAGGACCACTGCGGTTTGCTTGGGATCCATACATCCTCCTTTGGTCTCGCACAGTCCATCACAGATTCGCCTTGTG
>Ga0210378_10000091_pt1 | contig 38563 bp, 33 predicted proteins | sample PLM1_60_b1redo_FD_155465 | JGI IMG/M metagenome (GOLD analysis project Ga0210378, IMG submission 155465) | Groundwater sediment microbial communities from an aquifer in East River, Colorado, USA - PLM1_60_b1 redo | ecosystem: Environmental > Terrestrial > Soil > Riparian zone | place: USA: East... | reverse complement strand
CACCTGCCGACCGTACGCGAGGCGACAGGTGAGTGAGCATCGCAGGCGCCCCCAGGGCGCCGAGGAGCGGAGCGAGCCTGGAGGCGAGCCATCGGCGTCGCGAGGGGCCGGACAGTTCCTGCCCGGCAACCGGACTGTCGGACCGGTCGGGGATGCTGGACGGCGTGTTCGCACGGATCGGTCGGTTCTGTGTCCGGCGCCGGTGGCCGGTGCTGGCGGGCTGGGTGCTGCTCGTGGTGGCCGGCGTGGCGGCGGCCGGACCGGTCTTCGCCGGCCTGGAGGGCGGCCGGGGCAGCGGCCGCTTCGAGTCGGTGCAGGCGTACGACGTCATCGGCGAGCACGCGTCGTACGGCGGGCGGGTGCTCGGGCTGGTGGACGACGTGCGGATGGCCGATCCGGCGACCCGGGCGGCGGTGCAGGCCGCGGCGCGCGACATCGCGGCGATGCGCGACGTCGGCCGCGTGGTCGACCCCTACGCCGGAGTCGGCCTCGGCCTGATGGCCACCGACGGGCGGGCCGGCCTGGTGGTGGTGGACCTCGTCCGCGACCTGTCCCGGGACGTGGACGAGGTGGTGGACGAGGTCGCCCTGCGGCTGCGGGAGCTGCCCCGGGCGCTGCCGGGTGCGAGCGTCAAGACCGGCGGCCAGGCGCTGCTCGTCCGCGAGGTGAACGAGCAGGTCCAGGCGGACACCGAGCACGCCGAGGTGGTCTCGCTGCCGATCACCCTGGTCGTGATGATCGTGATCTTCGGCGGGGTGCTCGCCGCCGGGCTGCCGCTGCTCGGCGCGCTCGCCGCGGTCGGTGGCGCGTTCGTCTGCCTGCTCGGCTTCTCGACGTTCCTCGACCTCGACCCGAACACGGTGCCGGTGGTCACGCTGCTCGGGCTCGGCATCTCGATCGACTACTCGCTGCTGATCGTCACCCGGTTCCGGGAGGAGCGGGCGGCCGGGCACGACGTGCCGACCGCGATCGCGCGCACCGCCGCCACCGCCGGCCGGACAATCACCTTCTCCGCGCTGACGGTCGCGGTCTGCCTGTCCGCGCTCTTCCTCTTCGACGACCCGATCTTCCGGGCGATCGGCGCGGCCGGCACCGCGGTCGTGGTGGTCGCGCTGCTGGCCGCGCTGACCCTGGTGCCGGCGCTGCTGGCGCTGGCCGGCGGGCGGATCCGGCCCGGCCGGGCGGTGGCACCGGACCGCGGCTTCTTCTCCCGGCTGGCCGCCGCGGTGCAGCGCCGGCCGTGGTCGGTGGCGGTGGGGGTCGCCGCGTTGCTGCTGGCAGCCGGCGCCCCGCTGCTGTCGGTCAACCTGCAGAACGGCGGCGCGGACCTGCTGCCGGAGTCGTTCCAGAGCGTCCAGGTGCAGCGGAACGTCGCGGTGCGCTTCCCGGGCGGCGGCACCGAGCCGGTCACCCTGCTCGCCGAAGCCACGCCACAGCAGCTCGAGGCGTACGTCGCCGGTCTGGGCGAGCGGGTGGACCGCGCCGACGTCGCGGACGTGGGCCGGGCGGAGCGGCTGGGCACCTCGCCGTACAGCACGGTCGAGCTGGTGCCCACCGGCGAGTCGCAGGGCGAGGCGGCCAAGCGGCTGGTGGAGACGCTGCGGGACAACCGGCCGGACTTCCGCACCTGGGTCACCGGCGACGCCGCCGTGCTGGTCGACTTCTCCTCGTCGATCCTCCGCACGCTGCCGTGGGCCTTCCTGCTGGTCGCAGTGGCCGCCTTCGTGCTGCTGTTCCTGATGACCGGCTCGGTGCTGGTGCCGGTCAAGGCGCTGGCGATGAACACGGTCTCGCTCGGCGCGACCTTCGGCGTGCTGGTCTGGGTCTTCCAGTGGGGCAACCTGGAGGGCCCGCTCGGCTTCACCTCCCCCGGCGCGATCGAGACCTGGGTGCCGGTGCTGGTCTTCGCCTTCGCCTTCGGGCTGTCGATGGACTACGAGGTGTTCCTGCTGGCCCGGATCAAGGAGCTGTACGACGCGGGCCACCGCAACGACGAGGCGGTCCGGCTCGGCCTGCAGCGCAGCGGCCGGGTCATCACCTCGGCGGCGCTGCTCATCGTGATCGTCTTCGCCGGCTTCGCCGCCGGCCGGATGCTCGGCATCAAGGAGATGGGCTTCGCGCTGGCCACCGCGATCGTGGTGGACGCGACCCTGGTCCGCTGCCTGCTGGTGCCGGCGACGATGACGCTGCTCGGCGACGCCAACTGGTGGGCGCCGGCCCCGCTGCGGCGGCTGCATGCCCGCTTCGGGCTGCGGGAGCGGGCCGGCCCGCCCGGGCCGGCGCTACCCGAGCCGCGGGTGGCCGGCGCCCGCGTCAGCGGCGGGGGACGACATAGGGCCGCAAGTCGAAGCGGCTGACCGGCCGGCCGGCGGCGTCCAGGGCCACCACGTCGCCCGCTCCGGTCGGCATCGCGCCGACCCGGACGAGCGCGGCGAAGCCGCCCCCGGCGAACCTCGCTCCGGCGGTGGCCGCGGTGACGGTGACGGTCCGCTCGCGCTGGCCGCGGCGCGGCCCGAGCCGGACCCGGACGGAGGCGGCCGACGCGTCCGCGACCACGTGCACGACCCCGTCCCGCGCGCCGGCCGGCATGCACCGGCGAACCGCCGCCGGCCGCGGGGAGGCCGCGCCGGCGGCGCCGAGCTGGAGCACGTCCACGCAGGCGGGCGCCCCGTCGACGCGGACCACCGTGCCGAGCCAGCTGGTCCCGCCCCGGAGCACCTCGTACGCCCGGACCTCCACCGGTCGCGACCGGCCCTGGACGTCGAGCGACGTGGCGAGCACCGGGCCGATCGGCGCGACGGCCACCGCGCCGCGCAGCTGCCGGCCCAGCTGCCGGCCGTCGTCGTACCAGGCCAGCCGCACGTCGGTGGAGCCGCCGCCGGGCAGCGAGCTGGCGCCGATCTCCACTTCGCCGCCGGGCGCGGTCAGCCGGTCCGCGGTGACCTGCCCGCTGCCGACGACCCCCGGCTCGGGACCGCCGCGGAGCACCACCACCGGCAGTGTGCCGCCGGTGAGCGAGACCGGCTCGCTGACGCCGTCCGCCTCCACGGCGAGCCGGCGCAGCGGGTCGGCGAGCGCGCCGCCGGTGCTCGCGACGAGCAGGCCGCCGTCGCGGTCCGGCGGCCCGAGCAGCCGCACCCGCCGCTCGACCCCCCAGAGGGCGAGCACCGGTGCCGTCCGGCCGAGCGGCTCGGTCCGCACCAGCTCGAGCGGGGTCGCGTCGTCGCTGCCGTCGCCGATCAGCGCGACCCAGGCGAGCCCGGCCGGGTCGGTGCCCTGCAGCAGCACGACCTGGCTGCCGTCCGGACGGCCGGCGTAGAGCACCGACGTGTCGGTGGGGTGCTGCGTCCCGGGCACCGCGTCCTGCCAGGTGCGCAGGGCGGAGCGCAGCAGGTCCTCGTCGCCGGCGAGCGACCCGCGGGCTGGCCAGCCGAGCTGCCCCTCCCTGGCGGAGGTCGTGGCGGGCACCGGAGCGGAGTCGGACCGCACCACCGGGACGAGGATCGCGGCGCCGATGGCGACCGCAGCGGCGGCGCCGCCCCCGGCCACGAGCAGGCCGCGCCGCCGGCGCCGCCGCGCGGGACGGCCCACCGGGGCGGGGCTGGTGGGCACCGGCAGGTCGCGGGCCGGGTCGGCGAGCGCGGCGGGCAGCAGGTCCTCCGGCCGGCCGCGGCGGCGCAGGATGCTGCGCAGGGCGCCGAGCCCGGCCTCGCCGTCGGCGGCCACCGCGGCGGCGCGCACCCCGAGCCGGGCCGCGACCGCCGCGTCGTCCAGCCCCTCGTCGTAGCGCAGCACCAGCACGGCCCGCCGGCGGGGCGGCAGGCTGGCCAGCGCCCGCCACACCGCCTCCCCGTCACCCGCGTCGCCGCCGGTCGCCGCCCCGCCCGACCGCCCGGTGGAGACGGGGCCGGCGGCCGCCAGCGGCTCCCCGGTCGCGGAGCTGGTCCGGTCCTGGATCGTCGCGGCGCCACCCCGGCCGGCCCCGGCCACAGCACGGGCGGCCGGGCCCCCCGCCGCGGAGGGCGGCCCGGTCGCAGAGATCGTCGCGTCGCGGACGGCAGCCGCGGCGCCGCCCCGGCCGGCCGGCTTCCCCGCCGACGCCGGACCCGCGCCCGCAGGCCCGGCCACGGCACCGGCCGGTGAGGCCGGGGCGACGGTCGCGGCGGGTGGGGACCCGGCGAGGGTGAGGGACTTGTGGGAGGTGCGGCGGAGCGCCGCCCGGGCGAGGACGGTCCGGGCGTGCTCCTCGGCGGCGGTGGAGCCGGCGAGACGGTGCCACCGGCGGGCGGTGTCCGTGAGCGCCCGCTCGGCGAGCTCCGCCGCCCGCTGGGGCTCCCCGGTCAGCAGCAGCGCCTGCCGTCGCAGCGCCCCCGCCAGTGCCGATGCGAACCGTCGGAAGCCCTGCTCGTCGCGCATGCTCTCCCGTCCCTGCCCCGGCCGCGTACCTGCGGCCTGCTGAGGGTAGGGGTTCGCCGGCCGCTTTCCGTACCAGACCCCACGATCGGCCTCTACCTCGGCCCGGGCGGCGGACCTGGAGCTCACCGGGGGGTCGCCCGCCTCGACGCCACCGGTTGACCGGCGACTCGAGCCGGACGGCGCGCCGTGCCCGGGCCGTTGACCGCGCGGAGGCGACGTGCCTAACGTCCAGTAACACACCGGCCCGCGGGAGGTCCTGACAGTGGTCGACGGCGTGACGGTGACCGGGCCGCGGGAGGACCGCTTCGACGAGGTCCTCACCCCGGCGGCCGGGCGGCTGCTGGCCCGGCTGCACCGGGAGTTCGACCGGCGCCGGCGGGAGCTGCTCGCCGCCCGCGACCAGCGCTACGCGGAGCTGGCCGCGGGCGGCACCCTCGGCTTCCTGCCGGAGACCAAGGACGTCCGCGAGGACCAATCCTGGCGGGTCGCCGGCCCCGCGCCCGGCCTGGTCGACCGCCGCGTCGAGATCACCGGGCCCACCGACCGGAAGATGACCATCAACGCGCTGAACTCCGGCGCCAAGGTCTGGCTCGCCGACTTCGAGGACGCCAACACCCCGCTCTGGCACAACCTGATCTCCGGCCACCTCAACCTGGGCGACGCGCTCGCCCGCCGGATCGACTTCACCTCGCCGGAGGGCAAGACGTACGCGCTCGGCGACGAGCCGGCGACGATCGTCGTGCGGCCGCGCGGCTGGCACCTGCCGGAGAAGCACGTCCTCGTCGACGGCGAGCCGATGTCCGGCAGCCTGGTCGACTTCGGGCTGCACCTCGCGCACAACGGGCGGGCGCTGCTGGCCGCCGGCCGCGGTCCGTACTTCTACCTGCCGAAGATGGAGTCCCACCTCGAGGCGCGGCTGTGGAACGACGTCTTCGTCGCCGCGCAGGACGAGCTGGGCGTCCCCCGCGGCACCATCCGGGCCACCGTGCTGATCGAGACCTACCCGGCCGCGTTCGAGATGGAGGAGATCCTCCACGAGCTGCGCGAGCACTCCGCCGGCCTGAACGCCGGCCGCTGGGACTACCTCTTCTCGGTGATCAAGAAGTTCCGCACCCGGGGCCGGGACTTCCTGCTGCCCGACCGCAACTCGGTGACGATGACCGCCCCGTTCATGCGGGCGTACACCGAGCTGCTGGTGTCCACCTGCCACCGCCGCGGCGCGCACGCCATCGGCGGCATGGCCGCCTTCATCCCCAACCGGCGCGACCCGGAGGTCACCGAGCGCGCGCTGGCCAAGGTCCGGGAGGACAAGACCCGGGAGGCCGGCGACGGCTTCGACGGCTCCTGGGTGGCGCACCCGGACCTGGTGCCGGTCTGCCGGGAGGTCTTCGACTCGGTGCTCGGGGACCGGCCGAACCAGCTCGACCGGCTCCGGGACGACGTGCACGTCACCGCCGAGCAGCTGCTCGACGTCGCCTCCACGCCGGGCGAGGTGACCGAGGAGGGGCTGCGCAACGACGTGAGCGTCGGCCTGCAGTACCTGCAGGCCTGGCTGAGCGGCACCGGCGCGGTCGCGATCTTCAACCTGATGGAGGACGCGGCGACCGCGGAGATCGCCCGCTCGCAGGTCTGGCAGTGGCTGCACAACGACGTGCGGTTGTCGAACGGCGAGACGGTCACCCGCGAGCTGGTCGAGCGGGTCATCGACGAGGAGCTGGCGAAGATCCGCGGCACGGCCGGCGAGGAGGCGTACCGGACGGGCCGCTGGGACGACGCGCGCGCCCTGTTCACCGAGATGGCGCTGTCCGACGACTTCGCCGAGTTCCTCACCCTGCCCGCGTACGAGCGGATGCCGTAGGGAGCCACCATGGCCGGTCTGGACGCGCTCGCCGCCCGGCTCCGCGCGGAGCTGGGGCGGGAGAAGGTGATCGACGACCGGCAGGAGCTGCGCACGTACGAGTGCGACGGGCTGGCGCACTACAAGGTGACGCCCGGGCTGGTGGTGCTGCCGGAGACGACCGGCGAGGTCGCCGCGGTGGTGCGGGCCTGCGCGGCGGCGGGCGTGCCGTTCGTCGCCCGCGGCTCCGGCACCGGCCTGTCCGGCGGCGCGCTGCCGCACGCCGACGGGGTGCTGGTGGTGACCTCGCGGATGCGCCGGATCCTGGAGATCGACCGCGACGGCCAGCGCGCGGTGGTCGAGCCCGGCGTGATCAACCTGCAGGTCACCAGGGCCGCCGCCCCGCACGGCTACTACTACGCGCCGGACCCGTCCAGCCAGCAGGTCTGCTCGATCGGCGGCAACGTCGCGGAGAACTCCGGCGGCGCGCACTGCCTGAAGTACGGCTTCACCACCAACCACGTGCTCGGCGTCGAGCTGGTGACCCCCGACGGCGAGGTGGTCGAGCTCGGCGGCAAGGCGCCGGACCCGCCCGGCTACGACCTGCTCGGTCCGGTGGTCGGCTCGGAGGGCACGCTCGGCATCGCGACCCGCGTCACCGTGCGGCTGATGCGCGCGCCGGAGACGGTACGGACCCTGCTCGCCGGCTTTCCGGGCACCGACGAGGCCGGGCAGGCGGTGTCGGCGATCATCGGCGCCGGCGTGATCCCGGCGGCCATCGAGATGATGGACGCGCTGGCCATCGAGGCCGCCGAGGCGGCCGTCCACTGTGGATACCCGGGCGGCGCGGGCGCGGTGCTGGTGGTCGAGCTGGACGGGCCGGCCGCCGAGGTGCAGGCGCAGTTCGCCGACGTCGAGCGGCACTGCCGGGACGCCGGCGCGTTCGAGATCCGGCTGGCCGCCGACGACGCCGAGCGGGCGCTGTTCTGGAAGGGCCGCAAGTCCGCCTTCGCCGCGGTGGGCCGGATCAGTCCCGACTACATCGTCCAGGACGGGGTGATCCCGCGGACCGCGCTGCCCGAGGTGCTGCGGGCGATCGACGCGCTGTCGCGGGAGTCGGGCGTCCGGGTGGCGAACGTCTTCCACGCCGGGGACGGCAACCTGCACCCGCTGGTGCTCTTCGACGACTCGGTGCCCGGCGAGGGCGAGGCGGCCGAGGAGGTGTCCGGGCGGATCCTGGACCTGTGCATCGGCCACGGCGGGTCGATCACCGGGGAGCACGGGGTCGGCTCGGACAAGGCCAGGTACATGCCGCGGATGTTCTCCGACGCGGACCTGGACACCATGCAGCTGGTCCGCTGCGCGTTCGACCCGGAGGGGCTGTCCAATCCGGGCAAGGTCTTCCCCACGCCGCGGCTGTGCGGCGAGGTGCCCGGGAAGCGCAGCGGGGTCCACCCGCTGCAGGCCGCCGGCCTCGCCGAGCAGTTCTGATGGAGGCGGCGGCCGTGCTCGACGCGCTGGCGAAGGCGACCGACGGGCACGCGTCGGTCGCGGGCGGCGACGACCGGGTGGACGGCGTGCCGGCGCGGTGGGTGGCGGCCCCTGGCTCCACCGAGGAGGCCGCGGACGTGCTGCGGGTCGCCGCCGAGCACGGCCTGGCCGTGGTCGCCCGCGGCGGCGGCACCAAGCTGGGCTGGGGCGCTCCCCCGCGCCGGCTCGACCTGCTGCTGGACACCCGCCGGCTGGACCGGGTGGTCGAGCACGCCGCCGGGGACCTGGTAGTCGTCGTCCAGGCCGGCGTGCCGCTCGCCACCCTGGCCGCCCGGCTCGCGGTGGCCGGCCAGCGGCTCGCCCTGGACGAGGTGGTGCCCGGCAGCACCGTCGGCGGCGTCGTCGCGACCGGGCTGGCCGGGCCGCGCCGGCTGCTCCAGGGCGGGGTCCGCGACCTGATCCTCGGCGCCACCCTCGTCCGGGCCGACGGGGTGGTGACGAAGTCCGGCGGCAAGGTGGTCAAGAACGTGGCCGGCTACGACGTGGCCAAGCTGGTCTGCGGGTCGTACGGGACGCTCGGCCTGGTCACCCAGGCCGCCTTCCGGCTGCACCCGGTCGCGCCGGCCGCGGCGTACGTGACGGTCGCCGCGCCCGACCCCGCCGCGGTGCACGCCGCCGTGCAGAGCGCCCTGCACGCGCAGTTCGTGCCGACCGCGATCGAGGTCGACCGGCCGGCGGACGGCCCGGCGACCGTGGCGCTGCTGATCGAGGGCACCGGGGCCGGCGTGGCGGGCCGGACCGCGCAGGCGGTCGGGGCGCTCGGTCCGGGCGCGGCGAGCGGGCCGGAGCCGCCGGCCGGCTGGGGCCGGCTGCCCGCCGGCGACGTGCTGGTCAAGGCGACCACCGAGCTGGCCGGCCTCGGCCGGCTGCTGGACGGCATCGCGCTGGCGGCGACGCGGGCGGGTCTGCCGGCAGCGGTCCGCGGCTCCGCCGGCGCCGGGGTGCTCTACGCGGGCCTGCCCGACGACGACCCGGCCGCGGTCGCGTCCTTCGTGGACGCGCTGCGCGGCGCGGCGCCGGCGTGGTCCGGCAGCGTCGTCCTGCTCGCCGCGCCGCCACCGGTCCGCGCCGTCGTCGACGGCTGGGGCCCGGTGGCCGGGCTGGCGCTGATGCGCCGGGTGAAGGACCAGTTCGACCCCGACTCCCGGCTCGCGCCCGGCCGTTTCGTGGGAGGCATCTGATGAGTCCCGTCCCCCGGCCATGCGGCTCGCCCGCTCCCGCCGCGGCCCCGGCGCTGTCGCCGGCCGCCTCCCTGCCGGACCAGGGGGCCGCGGACCGCGGTGGCCGCCGCGGCGGCGCCGGTGGCGCGGGGGATCCGCGAGCCGGCCGACGGCCGGGCTCCACCGGACCGGCGACCGGGCGGTCGGGGGTGCCGCGGTGACCACGCACGCCGCCGGGGGCCAGCCGGTCGACGCCACCCGGGGTGCCGCGGGCGACCGGCCGTCCCTGGTGCCCGGGCCGGCCGGTGAGCCCGCCTTCGACGAGCACCGGCCGCCGCGGCTGGACCTGGTCGAGGACTGCGTGCACTGCGGGTTCTGCCTGCCGGCCTGCCCCACGTACACGCTGTGGGGCGAGGAGATGGACTCGCCGCGCGGCCGGATCTACCTGATGAACCAGGGGCTGGCGGGCGAGCCGCTGACCGACTCGATGGTCCGTCACTTCGACGCCTGCCTCGGCTGCATGGCCTGCGTGCCCGCCTGCCCGTCCGGCGTGCAGTACGACAAGCTGATAGAGGCGACCCGGGCCCAGGTGGAGCGCCGGCACCGGAGGTCCACAAAGGACAGGCTGCTGCGCGGGGCGATCTTCGCGGTCTTCCCGTACCCGCGGCGGCTGCGGCTGCTGCGCGGCCCGCTGGCGGCCTACCAGCGCAGCGGGCTGCAGGCGCTTGTCCGGCGCAGCGGCCTGCTGGCCCGGCTGGCGCCGACGCTGGCCACCATGGAGGAGATCGCGCCGCCGGTCGGCAGGACCCGCCCGCTGCCCGAGCGGGTCGCGGCCCGCGGCGCCCGCCGGGCGACGGTGGGCATGCTCACCGGTTGCGTCCAGGGCGCCTTCTTCCCCGGGGTGAACGCGGCCACCGCCCGGGTGCTGGCGATGGAGGGATGCGACGTGGTCATCCCCCGCCGGCAGGGCTGCTGCGGCGCCCTGAGTGTCCACAACGGACGCGAGCCGGAGGCGCAGGCCTTCGCCCGCCGGCTGATCGACGACTTCGCCCGGGCCGGCGTCGACCGGGTCGTGGTGAACGCCGCCGGCTGCGGCTCGTCCATGAAGGAGTACGCGGAGCTGCTGGCCGACGACCCGGCGTACGCGTCCCGGGCGGCGGACTTCGCCGCGTCCGTCCGGGACGTCAGCGAGATCCTCGCCGAGCTCGGCCCCGTCGCGACCCGGCACCCGTTGCCGGTCACCGTCGCGTACCACGACGCCTGCCACCTCGCCAACGCACAGGGCATCCGGGCGCAGCCGCGCGCGCTGCTCACCGGCATCCCCGGGCTGCAGCTGCGGGAGATCGCCGAGGCGGACATCTGCTGCGGCTCGGCCGGCGTCTACAACCTGCTGCAGCCGCGGCCGGCGGCCGAGCTCGGCGACCGCAAGGCGGCCAACGTGCTGGCCACCGGCGCCGAGCTGCTCGTCACGGCCAACCCGGGCTGCCTGATGCAGGTGGCCTCGGCGCTCCGCCGCGGGGGCGGCGGCGGGTCGGGCATCGCGCTGGCACACACTGTCGAGGTGCTCGACGCGTCACTGCGCGGCCTGCCGGCCGCGCGCCTCACCGGGGCTTGGGCGGGGCCACCGCGGCCAGGACACCGGCTTCCCTGAGCTGCTCCGGGCTGACCGGGGTCGGGGCGCCGGTCAGCGGGTCGGCGCCGGACGCCGTCTTCGGGAAGGCGATCACCTCGCGGATCGAGTCCGAGCCGACCAGCAGCGCGCAAAGCCGGTCCCAGCCGAGCGCCAGCCCGCCGTGCGGGGGCGGACCGTACTGGAAGGCCTCCAGCAGGAAGCCGAACTTCGCCTCCGCCTCCGCCTTGGTCAGCCCGAGCACCTCGAAGACGCGCTGCTGCACGTCGGCGCGGTGGATACGGATCGAGCCGCCGCCGAGCTCGACGCCGTTCGCCACGATGTCGTACGCCCGGGCCAGCGCGTGCTCCGGGTCCTCGGCGAAGCGGTCCGCCCACTCCGGCGTCGGCGCCGTGAACGGGTGGTGCACGGCCGTCCAGCCGGTCTGCCGGCCGTCGTCGTCCCGCACCGGCTCGAACATCGGGAAGTCGACCACCCAGACGAACGCCCAGGAGGACTCGTCGATCAGCCCGCAGCGGCGGCCGATCTCCAGCCGGGCGGCGCCGAGCAGCGTCCGGGCGTCGTCCGGCTCGCCGGCGGCGAAGAAGACCGCGTCGCCGGCGGAGGCGCCGACCGCCTCGGCCAGCCCGGCCAGGTGCTCCGGCGAGAGGTTCTTCGCCACCCCGCCCCGCGGCTCGCCCGTCTCCGGGTCGAGGACCAGGTACGCCAGGCCGCGGGCGCCGCGCGAGCGGGCCCACTCCTGCCAGGCGTCGAACTCCCGGCGCGACTGGGCCGCCCCGCCCGGCATGACCACGGCCCCGACGTGCGGCGCCTGGAAGACCCGGAAGTCGGTGCCCGCGAAGTAGTCGGTCAGCTCCACCAGCTCGAGGCCGAGGCGGAGGTCGGGCCGGTCGGAGCCGAAGCGCGCCATCGCCTCCGCGTACGACATCTTCGGCACCGGCCGGGGCAGGTCGTAGCCGGCCAGCTCCGACCACAGCCGCGCCAGCACCTCCTCGGTCACCTCCATCACGTCGTCGGCGTCGACGAAGGACATCTCCAGGTCGAGCTGGGTGAACTCGGGCTGCCGGTCGGCGCGCAGGTCCTCGTCCCGGAAGCAGCGGACGATCTGGTAGTACCGCTCCATCCCGGCCACCATCAGCAGCTGCTTGAACAGCTGCGGCGACTGCGGCAGCGCGTACCAGTGGCCGGGCTGCAGCCGGACCGGCACCAGGAAGTCGCGGGCGCCCTCGGGTGTGGACCGGGTCAGGTCCGGCGTCTCGATCTCGACGAAGCGGCGCGCCACCATCACCTCGCGGGCGACCCGGTTGGCCTCGGACCGCAGCCGCAGCGCCGAGCCGGGGCCGGACCGGCGCAGGTCGAGGTAGCGCCACTTCAGCCGCGCCTCCTCCCCCACGTCCACCGCGCGCCCGTCGTCGACCGGGAACGGCAGCGGCGCCGCCTCGCTGAGCACCTCCAGCCGGGTCGCGGTCACCTCCACGTCGCCGGTCGGCAGGTCCGGGTTCTCGTTGCCCTCCGGGCGGCGGTCGACCGTGCCGGTCACCGCCACGCAGTACTCGGCGCGCAGGTGGTGCGCGGCGGCGGCCATCTCGCCCTCGCGGAAGACCACCTGGACCCGGCCGGACGCGTCCCGCAGGTCGACGAAGATGACCCCGCCGTGGTCGCGGCGGCGGGCCACCCAGCCGGCGAGTACGACGGTCTCGCCGGCGTCGGCCGCGCGCAGCGTCCCCGCCTCGTGGGTGCGGATCACGTGAGCGGCTCCTTCTGGGCGACGAGCTGGAGGAACGGGTTGGTCGCACGCTCCCGGCCGATGCTGGTGGACGGGCCGTGCCCGGGATGCACGACGGTGGCGTCGTCCAGCGGCAGCACCACCCGGGCGAGCGAGTCGAGCATGTCCGCCTCCGAGCCGCCGGGCAGGTCGACCCGGCCGATCGAGCCGGCGAAGAGCAGGTCCCCGGAGAACAGCAGCGGCGCGTCCGGCGTGGCGAGCGAGAAGGCGACCGAGCCCTGGGTGTGGCCGGGCGCGTGCCGGACGCCCAGCGGCAGACCGGCCAGCTCCAGGGTGTCGCCGTCGGCGAGCGGGCGGACGTCGCCGGGCTCGGCGGTGGGCAGCGCCGGCAGGCCGAACAGCGGCGTACCCGGCGGCAGGCCCAGCCCGGACCACGGGTCGGCCAGCTGCGGGCGGTCGGCGGGGTGGATGTACGCCGGGACGTCGCGGGCGTCGCAGACCGGGACCACCGAGAAGGTGTGGTCGAGGTGGCCGTGGGTCAGCAGCACGGCGACCGGGTGCAGCCGGTGCTCGGCGAGCAGGTCGTCCAGCGGCCCGGTCGCCCCGACGCCGGGGTCGACGACCACGCACCGCTCGCCGGCGCCGGTCGCGACGACCCAGCAGTTGGTGCCGGGCGGGCCGGCCGGGAACCCGGTGACGAGCACGTCGTCCAGCCTACGGGGAGGACTCGACGAGGTTTCGACTCCCGCCGCCCGGAACCGGCCGTCCGGCGGCCGCTGAAGCCGGCGTCCTACACTGCCCGCGCACGCCCGGTCCGTCGCCGCGAAGGAGTCCCGTGCCCACCACGAAACAGCGCCGCGAGACGGCACGCCGGCGCCTCGAGCGCCAGATCCAGCGCCGGCAGGAGGCCGCCCTCAAGCGGCGGCGCCGCAACCTGGTGACGGCGGCGGCGTTCGGCGTGGTGCTGGTGCTGGGCGGGGTGTTCCTGCTGGTGACGCAGCTCGGCGACGAGACCACCACCCCGGCGGCGGCGCCGACGCCGAGCGCGTCGGCGACGCCGGCCCGCGAGCCGAAGAAGACGAACGGGCCGTGCGCGTACACGGAGACCGAGCAGTCGCTGGCCAACCCGAACGCGAAGGACGTGGGCCTGCCGCCCGACCCGGCGAAGACGCCCGCCGCCGGCACCGTCCCGGTCAAGATCACCACCAACCGCGGTCCGATGACGCTCGTCCTCGACCGGTCCAAGGCGCCCTGCGCGGTGCAGAGCTTCCTCTTCCTGACGGGCAAGAAGTTCTTCGACGACAGCCCGTGCCCCCGGGTGGTCGACCAGGGCATCTTCGTCCTGCAATGCGGCGACCCCAGCGGGACCACGGGCGGCGGGCCGACGTACAACTACAAGGAGGAGAACGTCGCGAAGGCCAGCTACGGCGCAGGCGTCGTGGCGATGGCCAACTCCGGCACTCCGGGCAGCACGGGCAGCCAGTTCTTCATCCTCTACAAGGACAGCAGCAAGAGCCTCGGCAAGTCCTACTCGGTGATCGGCACCATCACGCAGGGCCTCGACGTGGTGACCAAGGTCGCCGCGGGTGGCAACGACGGCAGCAACCAGGCCGGGGGCGGGAAGCCGAAGCTGCCGGTCACGCTGACGACGGTGGCCGTCGCGGCATGAGTCGGACGCTGCGCTCGGCGCCTACGGCGGCGGCGGCGCGTGCCCGGCACTGCGCTCGACCACCTCGGCGGGGCTGACCCGCCGGTCGGCCACCGCCGCGTAGAGCTCGTCCAGCTGCCGGAGCCCGAGTTCCAGCGCGACCACCAGCAGCGACCCGTCCTCGACGGCCTCGTCCAGCGACCGCGGCGCTCTGGGCGCCGCTGCGTACGCGACGTCGAGCGCGTGCCGGCCCCGCTCGATCACCACGTCCCGGCTCTGCTCGGCGAACCACTGCTGGATCCGGACATGCGCGTTGGGGGTGCGCACCGAGGCCAGCCAGTCCCGGGACGGGCCCGGGTTCTCCGACTCCGAGGTGAGGATCTCCACGCCGTCGCCGTCCGCGAGCGGGATGGTCAGCGGCACCAGCCGGCCGTTCACCCGGGCGCCGATCGTCCGGTGCCCGACCGGGCCGCCCAGCGCGTACGCCAGGTCCACCGGGGTGGCGCCCTCCGGCAGGCTCACCGCGGACCCGTCCGCGACGAAGACCAGCACCTCCCGACCGCCACCGAGGTCGTCGCGCAGCGTCCGGAAGAACTCGCCGGCGTCGGCGACCTCCCGCTGCCAGGCCAGCAGCCGGCGCAGCCACTCCAGGTCGCGGGTGCCGCCGGGGTTGCGGAAGGTGGTGAGCGTCGCGCCGGGAGCCACCGACTCCCGCAGGTGCGCGGCGATGCCGTACTCCGCCACCCGGTGCATGGCCTCGGTCCGGATCAGCACGTCCACCGGCTCGCCGCCGGGGCCGAGCACGGTCGTGTGCAGCGACTGGTACATGTTGAACTTCGGCAGCGCGATGTGGTCCTTGAACCGGCCCGGCACCGGACGCCAGCGCCCGTGCACCAGACCCAGCGCCGCGTAGCAGTCGCCGGCGTCCCCGCCCTCGCCGACGAGCAGCAGCACCCGGGCCGCGTCGAGCAGATCGCCGCCGCTGCCGCCGCGCTCCCGGCTCGTCCGGTACGCCGAGTACGAGTGCCGGGGCCGCTCGGAGACCGTCGCGGTGATCCGGGCGGCGCGCAGCTCCGGCTCCAGCTCCCCGGCCACCGCCGCGGCCAACGCCGCGCGGTGCCGGGCGCGCTCGGACTCCAGCCGCACCGTGGCCGCCGCCGTCTCCGGCTGCAGCACCGCGAAGCAGAGCCCCTCCAGCTCGCGCTTGAGCACGTGGATGCCGAGCCGGTCGGCCAGCGGGACGAGCACGTCCAGGGTGGCCTGGGCGGTCCGCTGCTGCTTGTCCGGCGGCTGGTAGCGCAGCGTCCGCATGTTGTGCAGCCGGTCGGCCAGCTTGATCACCAGCACCCGCAGGTCCCGTCCGCCGGCGACGATCATCTTGCGGATCGTCTCCACCTCGGCGTCCGCGCCGAACCGGACCCGGTCCAGCTTGGTCACCCCGTCGACGAGGTGGGCCACCTCCAGGCCGAAGGCCGCCTGGCTCTGCGCGATCGTGTAGCCGGTGTCCTCGACGGTGTCGTGCAGCAGCGCGGCGACCAGCGTGGTGGTGTCCAGGCCCAGCTCGGCGAGGATGGTGGCGACGGCGAGCGGGTGCGTGATGAACGGCTCGCCGCTCCTGCGCCGCTGCCCGCGGTGGTGCTCGTCCGCGACCGCGAAGGCGCGCTCCAGGGTGGGCACATCCGCACCGGGGTGCTGCTGGCAGTGCACGCTCACCAGCGGGCCGAGGGCGCCGGCCCCGGACGGCCGCCCGGCGCCGACCGACCGGCCGACCAGGCCCCGCACCAGCCGGTGCAGCGGCGTGTGCTCGTGCTCGGGCTCCGGGCCCCGCGGCGCGGGGACGGCCACCTCCGTGGCCGGCGCCGGCGGCTCAGAACTCACCGGCAGCTCCCGCACGGCGCCGCCGCCATCCCGTCCGACGAGCCGGCCGGGTCGGTGCCGACCACCCACACCGGCAGCCCGAGCGGGACCGTCGCCGTCCGCGTCCCCGGCGCCGTCGCGGCCACCACCACGTCCGTGTCGAAGCCGGCCGCCAGCAGGTCGCCCGCGTCCAGCGCGCCGAGCGCCGCCGCGTCCCGCAGCACCGCGGCCGTCCGGTCCCGGAACGCGACCACGCCGGTGGTGACCCGGCGGACTCGGGCCAGGTGCGGCTCGCCGCCGGGTTGTCCAGCCGCGGCCACCCGCAGCGTCTCCACCGCCCGGTAGAACTCGACCGCGTCCTCGTACGCCTGCCGGCCGAACTGGGCGCGGTCGGTCGCCACCTGGTTGCAGCCGAGGTAGCGGCACGCGTGGTAGAGGTCGCCGGCCTCGGTGACCACCCGGTCCGAGCTGCGGCCGCCGGTGGCGAACGGCATCGCCGGACACAGGTGCGGCGAGTCCATCATCCGCTGCATCTGGTTGCGCGCCGGGTCCTGCACGACCGCCCACCGGCCGCTGTCCGGGTCGTAGTCCGCGAACGCGGCCTCCGAGTCGGGGCTGTGCACGTTGCACAGCGACACGACCCCGTTGCCCGCCTCGCCGTCGTTGGCGTAGACGTACACCTGCGGGACGTCCATCGCGGGGCAGGCGTGGAACGGCTTGGTGGACGGGACCCCCTCCTCGAGCGCCGCCACGTGCGTCAGGTACGCGTCGGCAAGCTCCTCGTCGCCGATCACGCTGCTGCGCAGCTCACGTTCGGTGAAGTAGAGGAGCGGGAAGTTGAAGAGGACGAGCTCGTCGCGATGCGTGTCCCGGAACTCGTACAGCCGCTCACAGAGCGTGCGCCACGCGAGCGGGTCCAGGTGATCCAGACCGCGGCCGAGAAAATCGGGCACGCCCTCCACCGAGCCGCAATGGAACGCGAACCCGCGCACCCCGATCTCCCACAGCCGGTCGACGGTCCGGAGAACTGTCGGGTAATTCCGCGGCCACACGGTGATCTGAACCTTCACCGGGACGCCGTCGGCCACGGCCCGCTCGATCGTGGCCATCGTGCGGTCGAAGGCGACCGGGCTGCCGCGCAGCGCGTTGTTCACCTCGGGGTCGATCGAGTCCAGGCTGACGATCAGCTTGTAGAGGTCTCCGGTCTCCAGCGCCGGGCCGAAGGTGCGGTCGAAGCGGGCCGGGGAGACCGCCCCGTTGGTGATCGACATGACCGACAGCCCGGCTTCCGCCGCCCACGCCAGCTTCCGCGCCGACCCCTCCGGGTCCATCGTCGGCTCCGCCCCGAGCAGGTAGAAGTCCTGCAGCCCCGGCCCGAGTCCGCGCAGGTGGCCGGTGAAGTCGTCCCACGGCACCCGCAGCCGGGCGCCGGGCACGGCCGGTGCGATCGAGGGTCGGTCCAGCCGCTCGCCGGTGTAGCAGCCGGGGCACCGCAGTTGGCAGCGGTCGTCGCCCTGGTAGGTGGCGCGGAGGATCTCCCGCTCGTCCAGGAACGCCGGCTCGTACGGGTCCGGCCGCTGCCGCACCCGGCGGTCGATGGGCGGCAGCGCGCCGGGGACCGGGTCCACCACCCCGACCCGATCCTGCACCGGACTGTAACGATCGGTCGACGACCAGGTGATCCGTCGGCCCGCGGCCATTCTGCTCCCTCTCCGGTGCATCAGTCCGAACACGCAGCGTGCTCGTGATCTTTTGAGCGCATTCATTCAGACATTGATTGCGAAGTAATGCAATAACGACTTTGGGTTGCGTTATAAATGCAGCGAGTGAGCGGTTTGGCCGACGTACTCGGCGTCCGACTGGCGGTACTCACAGTGACACACTCGTGTCACCGCAGTCGATCCTCGTACACGCTGCGTGATGATAGACGGTCGCGGATGTGCGACGGTCACGTGCCCGACGTGATGCGGTACACGTCGTACACGCCCTCGACCCCGCGGATCGCGCGGAGCAGGTGGCCGAGATGTTTCGGGTCGCCGAGCTCGAAGGTGAAGCGGCTGACCGCGACCCGGTCCCGGCTGGTGGTGACCGAGGCGGAGAGGATGCTGACCCGCTCGTCGGACAGCACCCGGGTGACGTCCGAGAGCAGCCGGTGCCGGTCGAGGGCCTCCACCTGGATCGCCACCAGGAAGACCGAGTCCGTCGACGGCGCCCACTCCACCTCGACCAGCCGGTCGGGCTCGGCGGTCAGCGCGTCCGCGTTCGTGCAGTTCCGGCGGTGCACGGACACGCCGCCGCCCCGGGTGACGAAGCCCAGGATGTCGTCACCCGGCACGGGCGTGCAGCACTTGGCCAGCTTGACCCAGACGTCCGAGGCGCCCTTGACCACGACCCCGGGGTCGCCGGCGGGCCGGCGGCGGGCGGTCCGGGCCGGGACCGCGGTCTCCGCGATGTCCTCGACCGCGCCCTCGGAGCCGCCGAGCGAGGCGACGACCTTCTGCACCACCGACTGGGCGGAGACGTGGTGCTCCCCCACCGCCGCGTAGAGCGCGGTGACGTCCGCGTAGCGCAGGTCGCGGGCCATGGTGACCAGCGCGTCGCCGCCGAGCAGCCGCTGCAGCGGCAGGCCGGCCTTGCGCATCGCCCGGCTGATCGCCTCCTTGCCGGCGTCGATCGCGTCCTCGCGCCGCTCCTTGGCGAACCACTGCCGGATCTTCGTCTTCGCCCGGGGGCTCGCCACGAAGGACAGCCAGTCGCGGGACGGGCCGGCGCCCTCGGACCTGGAGGTGAAGACCTCGACCGTGTCGCCGTTCTCCAGTGGGCTCTCCAGCGCCACCAGCCGCCCGTTCACCCGGGCGCCGATACAGCGGTGGCCGACCTCGGTGTGCACCGCGTACGCGAAGTCGACCGGGGTCGATCCGGACGGCAGCGCGATCACGTCGCCCTTCGGGGTGAAGACGAAGACCTCGCGGGAGCCGAGGTCGAAGCGCAGCGACTCCAGGAACTCGCCCGGCTCCTGCGTCTCGCGCTGCCAGTCGAGCAGCTGGCGCAGCCAGAGCAGGTCCTCGTTGCCCGGGTGCGAGACGTCGTCCTTGGTCTCCTTGTACTTCCAGTGCGCGGCGATGCCGTACTCCGCCGTCCGGTGCATCGCCAGCGTCCGGATCTGCAGCTCCACCGGCTTGCCCTCCGGGCCGATCACCGTCGTGTGGAGCGACTGGTACATGTTGAACTTGGGCATCGCGATGTAGTCCTTGAACCGGCCCGGCACCGGCTGCCAGGTCGCGTGCACCACGCCGAGGGTCGCGTAGCAGTCACGGACCGAGTCGACCAGGACCCGGATGCCCACCAGGTCGTAGATGTCGGTGAAGTCGCGGCCGCGGACGATCATCTTCTGGTAGATCGAGTAGTAGTGCTTCGGCCGGCCGGTCACCGTCGCCTTCACCCGGGCCGCGCGCAGGTCGGCCGAGACCCGCTCGACCACGCGGGCCAGGTAGGTGTCCCGGGACGGGGCGCGCTCGGCCACCAACCGGACGATCTCGTCGTACCGCTTCGGGTAGAGCGTCGCGAACGCGAGGTCCTCCAGCTCCCACTTCACCGTGTTCATGCCGAGCCGGTGGGCGAGCGGGGCGAGCACCTCCAGGGTCTGCCGGGCGATCCGCTCCTGCTTGTGCGGCGGGAGGAAGCGCAGGGTGCGCATGTTGTGCAGCCGGTCGGCCAGCTTGATGACCAGCACCCGGGGGTCGCGGGCCATGGCCACGATCATCTTGCGGATCGTCTCGGCCTCGGCGGCGTCGCCGTACTTGACCTTGTCCAGCTTGGTCACGCCGTCGACGAGGTGCGCGACCTCGGCGTCGAAGTCGTTTTTCAGGTCCTCGAGCGTGTAGCGGGTGTCCTCGACGGTGTCGTGCAGCAGCGCGGACACCAGCGTGGTGGTGTCCATGCCCAGCTCGGCCAGGATGGTGGCCACCGCGAGCGGGTGCGTGATGTACGGGTCGCCGCTCTTGCGCAGCTGGCCGCGGTGGTGCTCCTCGGCGATGTCGTACGCCCGCTGGAGGATCTTCAGGTCGGCCTTGGGGTGCGCCGCGCGGTGGGTGGCGACCAGCGGCTCGAGGACGGCCTGGATGCCGGACGGGCGCTGGCCGCCGGACGCGAGGCGGCGGGCCAGCCGGGCCCGGACGCGGCGGCGGTACGTCGTCGGGTCGACCTCGTCCGGCCTCGCCTCGCTGCGGCCGTCGGTGCCGTCCTCGTCGTCGAGCAGCAGCGGGAGGCCGGGCAGCGGCTGGGTCGGGTACGGGTCCTCGTCCAGCGAGGGGCCCGGCGTGGCAGGGGCGGCGGCCGGGGCCGAGCCGTTGGGACCGGCGGGACGGTGCGCACCCGGGACGTCCGGCGCCGCGGGGGTGGGGCGCGCCTCAGTGCCGGCCGGTGTGGAGGCTTCGGCCGGCGCCGGCTTGGTGGCCGGTGGGGCGACGTCCTGGCTCAGAGCCCGCTCCCTCTGCTCGCGGGTCGACCTCAGCCAGTGTACGGGCGTCACCGGAAAGCCGGCGGCGGCCACACCGACGTCCCCCGAACGGAGCAGTGTCGGGGCCGGGCGGCTACCCGGTGAGCACGGTGTGCACGTCGAGTGAGCCGAGCCGGTCCCGGCCGCCGAGCGCGGCCAGCTCCAGCACCACCGACGTCCCGGCCAGCTCGCCGCCCGCCCGGCCGACCAGGTCGGCCGCGGCCGCCAGCGTGCCGCCGGTGGCGAGCACGTCGTCGACCAGCAGCACCCGCCGGTGCTCGGCGAAGGCGTCGGCGTGCACCTCGATCGTCGCCTCGCCGTACTCCAGCGTGTACGACCGGGCCACGGTCTTCCAGGGCAGCTTGCCGGCCTTCCGGACGGGCACCACGCCGGTGCCGGCGGTGATCGCCACCGCCGCCGCGATCAGGAACCCGCGGGCCTCCACGCCGGCCACCACGTCGAAGCCGGCCGCGTCGTGCTCGGCCGCGATCGCCCGCGCCACGTCCGCGAGCAGCGGCCCGTCGGCGAGCATCGGGGTCAGGTCCTTGAACAGCACGCCCGGCAGCGGGAAGTCGGGCACGTCCCGGACCCGTGCGGCCACCCGCCGCGCCAGCTCTCCCGGGTCACCTCCGCCAGCCGCGCCGCCGGGCTGCCCCGCACCCGCCGGACCGCCGGCACCCGCTAGTCTGCCGGCGCCCGCCTGACCAGCCGCACCCGCGAGACCGCCGGCGCCCGCCCGACCAGCCGCGCCGCCGGGCAGCCCCGCACCCGCCGGGGAGGCCCCACCGGCCTGGCCGCCGGCGGCCGGCGGGGCGGCCGGCGCTTCGGAGCCGGCCCCGCCCGGGTCGGCGGAGCTCACCGACGCTTCTTGGCCGACGGCCGGCCACCGCCGCCGCGGCGCTGCTGCGGCCGCTTCGGCCGGGCGCCCGGCCGCGGCGAGCTGCCGGCCCGGGCCGCCGCCGGCCGGCGGTCGGCCGCCGCGGTGGCCGGCTCCGGCTCGTTCTCGCCGTCCACCGGCTCACCGTCGGCCGGCTCGTCCGGGTCGACCACGTCCCGCTCGGCCGGCGTCGGCGCCGGCACCCCCGTCGCCGCTGTGGGCCGTGCCCCGCGCCGACCCGCCGGCTGCGCCACCGCGGGCGCCGCCTGCGCCACCGCGGGCGCCGCCTGCGCCGCCTTCCTCGCCGCCACCCGCTTGCGCAGCGCGGCGTACTTCGGCTCGCGCTCCTTCAGGTCGCACACGATCGGCGTGGCCAGGAAGATCGACGAGTACGCCCCCGCGGCGAGGCCGACGAAGAGCACCAGCGCCAGGTCCTTGATGGTGCCGACCCCGAGCAGGCCGGCGCCGACGAACAGCAGCCCGGCCACCGGCAGCAGCGCGATCAACGACGTGTTGATCGACCGCATCAGGGTCTGGTTGACGGCCAGGTTCGCCGCCCCCGAGTAGGTGATCCGGGAGCCGCCCAGGATGCCCTTCGCGTTCTCGTCCACCTTGTCGAAGACGACGACGGTGTCGTACAGCGAGAAGCCGAGGATGGTGAGCAGGCCGACGACGGTGGACGGCGTGACCTCGAAGCCGACGATCGAGTAGACCCCCGCGGTGAGCAGGAGGTCGTGGAAGAGCGCCGCGATCGCGCCGACCGCCATCTTCCACTCGAACCGGATCGCGATGAAGATGCAGACCGCGATCAGGAAGAGCACCAGGGCGCGGATCGCGGCGTTGGTGATGTCGCCGCCCCACGAGGAGCTGACCGCCTGGACGGTCACCTCCTGGCCGAAGCGGGACTGCAGCGCGTCCTTCACCCTCGTCTGCTCGGCCGGCGTCAGCTCCCCGGTCTTGACCAGGATCGACCGGGTGCCGCCGCTGCCGACGACCTGCGGCGCCGTGGCCACCTCGGCGCCGGCCTGCTCGGTCGCCTCCTGCACCTGCGCCGGCTGCGCCGCGGCGGCCCGGAACTGGAACGACGTGCCGCCGGAGAACTCGATGCCGAAGTTGAAGCCGCGGAAGACGAAGCTGCCGACGCAGATCAGCAGCAGGGCGACGGAGACCCAGTACCACCGCTTGCGGGAGCCGATGAAGTCGAAGACGGCCTCGCCCGCGTTGAGCCTGCGGAACAGCGTGAGCATCGTCTCAGGACTCCTTGGCCGGGACGCGGCCGCGGCGGGCGGTGGCCCGGGCGGGGGTGGAGGAGGTGGCCGCCGCGGCGGCAGCAGCAGCCTTCCTGGCCGCGACCCGCTGTACGGAGCCGAGACCGGAGATCCGCGGCGACATGAAGGTCTTGCTCCGGGCGACCAGCGCGAGGATCGGGTGGGTGAACAGGAAGACGATCACCAGGTCCAGGACGGTCGACATGCCGAGGGTGAACGCGAAGCCCTTCACCGACCCGGCGGCGAGGTAGTAGAGGATCGCCGCGGCCAGGAAAGAGACGGCGTCCGCGGACAGGATCGTGCGGCGTGCCCGGACCCAGGCCCGGGGCACCGCCGATCTCGGTGACCTGCCGTCCCGGATCTCGTCCTTCAACCGTTCGAAGAACACCACGAACGAGTCCGCCGTGATGCCGATCGCGACGATGAAGCCCGTGACACCGGCCAGCGTGAGGGTGAAGCCGATCTGCCGGCCGAGGATCACCAGCACCGCGTACACCACGGCGCCGGACAGGATCAGGCTGGCGATCATGACCAGGCCGAGCGCCCGGTAGTAGAGCAGGCTGTAGAGGAAGACGAGCGCGACGCCGATGCCGCCGGCGAGCAGGCCGGCCTTGAGCTGGTCGGTGCCGAGCGTCGGGGAGACGGTGAGCGCCTCCTGCTGCTCGAAGGTCAGCGGCAGCGCGCCGTACTTGAGCACGTTCGCCAGGTCGGTGGCGGACGCCTGGGTGAACTGGCCGGTGACCTCGGTCGACCCGTTGATGGTGCCCTGGATCTCCGGCGCCGAGATGACCCGCGCGTCCAGCGCGAACGCCACCCGGTTCGCCGGGTCGTTCGGAGTCACGGTGACGTTGTGCTTCGCGGTGTACTCCGCCCAGATCGCCTGGCCCTGGCCCTTGAAGTCGAGCGACACCCGCCACTGCGCGTTGGTCTGGTCCGGCGCGACGACCGAGGCGCCGGCGATCTGGGTGCCCTCGATGATCGCCTTGTCCAGCAGCCATTTCTGCGTGCCGTCCTGGTCGCAGGCGGCGATGACCTGGTCGGCCCGGTCGGTGGCGCCGCCGGCGCGCTGCTCGGCGCAGTTCAGCGCGGCGAGCTGCGTCGCCTCCTCCGGCGTCGCGCCCGGGTACTGCGCCGGGTCGACCGGGGCTGCGGAACCTGACGGGCGCGGGGTGGCGGCCGGGCTGGTCGGCGCCGGGGCGGCGGCGGCCGGGCGGCCCGCCCAGCCGGCCGGGGACGGGCTGGCGGTGGAGCTGGCCTTCGGCGGTGCCGGCGTCGCGCTCGGCTTCGTCGTCCCGGTGGCGGAGCCGGACGGCGTCGGGGTCGCCGTGCCGGTCGAGACCGGGGTCACCGGGAACGGCCCGGACTTCACCGGGCGGAACCGCAGCTGCGCGGTCTGGCCGAGCTGCTTGGCCTGGTCGCCGTCCTGCCCCGGCACCGAGATGACGATCCGGTCGCTGCCCTGGGTCACCACCTCGGCCTCGGCCACGCCGATGCCGTCCACCCGGCGCTGGATGATCTGCCGGGCCTGGTCGAGCGCCTCCCGGCTGGGCGGGCGCCCGTCCTCGGTGCGGGCCCGCAACGTGACGGTGGTGCCGCCCTGCAGGTCGAGCCCCAGCTTCGGGGTCGCCGAGTCGCCGGTGAAGAACACCAGCGCGTAGAGGACCACGAACAGGCCGGCGAGGGCGCCGAGGTAGCGGCCGACACGCAGCTGTCCGGACGGTGCGGCCACGGGGATCTTCTCTCCTCGGTGCGGGTCCCGCCGCGGCGGGGAACGTTCCTGGCCAGTATGACCGGAGGGCGGGATGGTCCCGGCCGGCGGTCAGGAGGCGCCCTCGCCCTCGGTGCGGCTCGGCTCCGTCGCCGGCGGCGGCTCGGCGCCGGCCGGCGTGGAGCTGCGGACCTCGGCGATCGCCGCCTTCGCCCACCGGACCACCACGCCGGGTGCGATCTCCAGGTCGACCGTGTCGTCGCCGACCGCGGCGACCCGGCCGAAGAGCCCGGAGGTCGTCATCACCTCGACACCCGGGGTGAGACCGGCCTGCATCTGGCGGCTCTGCTGCAGTGCCCGGTTGCGTGACCGCATCGGCAGCACGATCAGCACGACGAACGCCAGCGCGAGCAGCAGCAGGGGCAGCAGTGCCCCGGCGGTCTCACCCATGATGCTCCGGTCTCCTCCTGATCGCGCCTGCTCGTCCGCTTCGGCCACACTGGCCAATCGGCGCAGTGTACACAGCGGGCGGGTGTCTCCCGGGGCAACGTGTCGCCCGCGGGGAGGGTTCCGGGATCCGGACCACGGGACTCACTCGAACAGCGACGGCGGGCCCGCCGGGGCGGCCGGCGCGGCAGGGCGCACGGCGCCGAGATGTCTCCAGGCGGCCGGCGTCGCCACCCGGCCGCGCGGGGTGCGGGCCAGCAGCCCGGCGCGGACCAGGTACGGCTCCGCCACCTCCTCGACGGTCTGCGGCTCCTCCCCCACCGCCACGGCCAGCGTGGAGACCCCGACCGGCCCGCCGCCGAAGCGGCGGACCAGCGCGTCGAGCACGGCCCGGTCGAGCCGGTCCAGGCCGAGGTCGTCCACGTCGTAGACCCGCAGCGCCGCCTGCGCGACCTCCCGGGTGACCACGCCGTCGGCGCGGACCTCGGCGAAGTCGCGGACCCGGCGCAGCAGCCTGTTGGCGATGCGCGGAGTGCCCCGGGAGCGGCCGGCGATCTCGTCCCCACCGTCGGGCCTCAGCCGCACCCCGAGCAGGCCGGCGGACCGGACCAGCACTTGCTCCAGCTCGGCCGGCTCGTAGAACTCCATGTGCCCGACGAAGCCGAAGCGGTCGCGCAGCGGCCCGGTCAGCAGGCCAGCCCGGGTGGTCGCCCCGACCAGCGTGAACGGCGCGACCTCCAGCGGGATCGCGGTCGCGCCCGGACCCTTGCCGACCACCACGTCGACCCGGAAGTCCTCCATCGCGATGTACAGCAGCTCCTCGGCCGGCCGGGCGATCCGGTGGATCTCGTCGATGAAGAGCACGTCGCCCTCGCCGAGCGCGGTGAGCACGGCGGCGAGGTCGCCGGCCCGCTCGATCGCGGGACCGCTGGTCACCCGGATCCCGGCGCCGAGCTCGGCCGCGACGATCATCGCCAGGCTGGTCTTGCCCAGGCCGGGGGCGCCGGACAGCAGCACGTGGTCCGGCGGCCGGCCGCGGCGCAGCGCCGACTCCAGCACCAGACCCAGCTGCTCGCGGACGCGCGGCTGCCCGACGAAATCGGCCAGCTGGCGGGGGCGGAGCGCTGCCTCGACCTCCCGCTCGTCGCCCTCCGCGTACGGCGACACCACGTCCACGTCGGTCACCGGGTGCCTCCGGGTGCCTCACCGCACGCTCGTGTGCCCCTGGGTGTCGCGGTCATCGCGGGCCCAGCACGCGGATCGCGGCGCGCAGCAGGGTGGGCACGTCCGGGGCGGTGTCGCCGTCCGGGGCGACCACCGCCACCGCCTCCTCGGCCTCGCGGGCGGACCAGCCGAGACCGACCAGCGCGTGCCGGACCTGGTCCCGCCACGGGGCGACCGGGGTGAGCGCCGCCGCGTCCGCCGGCCGCGACGGCTCAGCCGGACCGATCCGGTCGCGCAGTTCCAGCACCAGCCGCTCGGCGCCCTTCTTGCCGATGCCGGGCACCCGGGTGAGCGCCGGCACGTCGGCGGTGGCCACCGCCCGGCGGACCTCGGTCGGCGGGTGCACCGCGAGCACGGCCTGGGCCAGCCGCGGTCCGACCCCGCTGGCCGTCTGGAGCAGCTCGAACAGCGACCGCTCGTCGTCGTCGGCGAACCCGTACAGGGTGAGCGAGTCCTCCCGGACCACCAGGCTGGTGGCCAGCCGCGCCGGATGCCCGACCCGGAGCCGGGCCAGCGTGCCGGGCGTGCAGGACACCGCGAGCCCGACCCCGCCGACCTCCACCACCACGCCGTCCGGGCCGAGGGCGGCGACCCGCCCGTTGACGCTGGCGATCATGGCCACTCCCCGGTCATCGGGCCACCCTCCCACCCTGCGCGTCGAGCGCGGCGGCCAGGCGGGCCTGCGCGGAGCCGCGCCAGAGCTGGCAGATCGCCAGCGCGAGGGCGTCGGCGGCGTCCGCGGGACGGGGCCGCTCGGGCAGCCGCAGCAGCCTGGTCACCATGGTCGCCACCTGGGCCTTGTCCGCCCGCCCTGACCCGGTCACCGCAGCCTTGACCTCGCTCGGGGTGTGCAGGGCGACCGGCACGCCGGCGCGGGCCGCGGCCAGGATCGCCACCGCCGCCGCCTGGGCGGTGCCCATCACCGTGCGCACGTTGTGCTGGCTGAAGACCCGCTCGACCGCGACCACGTCCGGCGCGTGCGCGGCCACCCCGGCGTCCAGGGCGGCGGCGAGCGCGAGCAGCCGCTCCCCGACGTCCGCGTCCGGCAGCGTGCGGACCACCTCGAAGGCGACCAGCCGCAGCGGCCGTCCCGGCGAGCCCTCGACAACGCCGACCCCGCACCGGGTCAGCCCCGGGTCGACACCGAGCACCCGCACGCCGCAAATCCTCCTCGCCTGGCCGCCGAACGCGTGTTCGACACGCTAGTCGCGGCGAGCCCACGGTCCGCACGGACACACCGGCATGCAAATTGGGTGCGACACACCCGACCAGCAGGTAGGTTCGGCGCATGAGCAAGACGATCCAGATCCGCAACGTGCCGGACGACGTCCACGCCACCCTTCGCGCCCGGGCCGCGCAGGCCGGCGAATCCCTGTCCGACTACGTGCGGCACGAGGTCGAGCGGCTGGCCCGCCGCCCCGCGATCGCCGACGTCCTGCTCCGGGCGCGCACCAGGACCGAGGGCCCGAGCACCGCCGAAGTCCTCGAGGCGCTGCACGCTGGCCGTGATGAGCGGGACTGAGGCGCTCGTCCTCGACGCGTCGGCCGTCGTCGAGCTGCTGGCGGTCGGGCGTACGGACCCCGCCCTGCTCGACCGCGTCGAGTCGGCTCGGTCCCTGCACGCCCCGCATCTGGTCGACGTCGAGGTGCTGCACGTCCTCCGCCGGCTCGCCCGCGGCGGAGCCCTGGGCACCGATGCGGCGAACGACGCACGACGGGGGCTCGACCAGCTGGGGCTGATCCGCTATCCGCACGTCGGTCTCACCGACCGGATGTGGGACCTGCGGCACTCGATCCCCGCCTACGACGCCGCCTACGTTGCGCTGGCCGAGCTGCTGGCGTGCCCGCTCGCCACCGCCGACGCGCGGCTGGCGAAGGCCGGCGGCCACCGCGCGCAGGTCGAGGTCTACGGCGGGAGTTGATCGATGCCTCCCGACCAGGCCGCGCCGATCGACCCCGCTCCGATCGACCCGGCTCTCCTGGACCCGGTGCTGCGCCCGATCGGCCAGGCGCGGACGCTGCCCGGCACGGCGTACGCCTCGGCCGAGGTCTTCGATTGGGAGCGGCGGCATTTCGTGGACGGCTCGTGGGTCTGCGTCGGCCGCGCCGCGGACGTCGCCGCGGTCGGCGACCAGCGGGCCGTGCCGGTCGGAACGACCAGCATCCTGCTGGTGCGGGACGTGAGCGGCGTGCTGCGCGGCTTCTTCAACGCCTGCCGGCACCGCGGCCACGAGCTGCTGGAGCCTGGCGGGCGGCGGCGCGGCCGCGGGATCAAGTGCCCGTACCACGGCTGGGTCTACGGCCTGGGCGGCGAGTGCCGGGCGACACCCCGGTTCGACAAGGCCGGCGACCCGGCCGGCACCGGCCTCGACCTGGACGAGTTCCCGCTGGTCCCGGCCCGGGTGGCCGAGTGGCACGGCTGGGTCTTCGCCAACGTCTCCGGCAACGCGCCGCCGCTCGCCGAGCACGTCGGCAACCTGGACGTGGCCGTCGCCGACTACCAGCCGGAGCGGCTCGTCACCGGCGCCAGCCACTCGTACGAGGTGGCGGCCAACTGGAAGATCGTGATCGAGAACTACCTGGAGTGCTACCACTGCGCGAGCATCCATCCCGAGCTGTGCGCGGTGACGCCGCCGGACTCCGGGCGGGGCTACCCGGTCGAGCCGGTCGGCGCCTGGGTGGGCGGCCCGCTCCGGCTGGCGGCGCACGCCGAGACGATGTCGCTGACCGGCGCCGGTCTCGGCGTGCCGATCCCGAGCGTGCCCGAGGCCCGGCGCCGCGAGGTCGGCTACGCCGCGCTGCTGCCCAATCTGCTGGTCAGCCCGCACCCGGACTACCTGATGACGCACCGGCTGGAGCTGCTGGCGCACGACCGCACCCGGGTCGAATGCTGCTGGTACTTCCCGCCGGGCGCGGCCGGCCGGTGGGGTCAGTCGACCAGCGCCAGCACGTCGTCGGAGACGTCGAAGTTCGCGTAGACGTCCTGCACGTCGTCGAGGTCCTCGAGCGCCTCGATCAGCCGGAATACCCGGCGCGCGGCGTCCTCCTCCAGCGGCACCGTCACGCTGGGCACGAACTGCGCCTCGGCCGACTCGTAGTCGATCCCGGCGCCCTGCAGCGCGGTCCGCACCGCGACCAGGTCGCCCGGCTCGCTGACCACCTCGAGCGACTCGTCGAGGTCGTTGACCTCCTCGGCGCCGGCCTCCAGCACCGCGGCCAGCACGTCGTCCTCGGTCGTGCCGGCCTTGGGCACGATCACCACGCCCTTGCGGGTGAACAGGTACGCCACCGAGCCCGGGTCGGCCATCGACCCGCCGTTGCGGGTCATCGCGGTCCGCACGTCGGACGCGGCCCGGTTGCGGTTGTCGGTCAGGCACTCGACCAGCACGGCCACGCCGCCGGGGGCGTACCCCTCGTACGTGATCGTCTGGTACTCGGCGCCGCCCGCCTCGGCCCCGGACCCGCGCTTGACCGCGCGGTCGATGTTGTCGTTGGGGACCGAGCTCTTCTTCGCCTTCTGGATCGCGTCGTAGAGCGTCGGGTTGCCGGCCGGGTCGCCGCCGCCGACCCGCGCCGCGACCTCCACGTTCTTGATCAGCTTCGCGAAGAGCTTGCCGCGCCTCGCGTCGACCACGGCCTTCTTGTGCTTCGTCGTCGCCCACTTCGAGTGGCCGCTCATCTCCGCTCCTCCGCCGGTCCGGCAGGCGCAAGCGCCAGCCGCACAGCCGTCGTCGCTCCCCGCTCGCGCTGCGCGCCCTCGCACTCGCTCAATGCCCGCTCGCGCTGCGAGCCCTCGCACTCGCTCATGTGTGCTCCTTCACCATCTGCACGAAGAGCGCGTGCACACGCGCGTCGCCCGCCAGCTCGGGGTGGAACGACGTGGCGAGCAGGGCACCCTGCCGCACCGCGACGATCCTACCGGTGGCCGGTCCGGCCTCCACCGTCCCGAGCACCTCGACGCCCGTCCCCACGGACTCCACCCAGGGGGCCCGGATGAACACCGCGTGGAACGGCTCGCCGGCCACACCCGCGACGTGGATCGGCTCCTCGAACGAGTCGACCTGCCGGCCGAACGCGTTGCGGCGGACCGTCACGTCCAGCCCGCCCAACGTCTGCTGACCGGCGACACCGTCCAGAACGCGGTCCGCGAGCAGGATCATCCCCGCGCACGACCCGTACGCCGGCAGCCCGGAGCCGATCCGCTTGCGCAGCGGCTCGACCAGGTCGAACGCCGCGGCGAGCTTGCCGATGGTGGTGGACTCGCCGCCCGGGATCACCAGCCCGTCCACGTCGTCCAGCTCGCCGGGCCGGCGCACCCCGACCGCGGTGGCGCCGGAGGTCTCCAGCGCTTGCAGGTGCTCGCGGACGTCGCCCTGCAGGGCGAGGACTCCGATGATGGGGCGGTCGGTCACCACCCGCGCCCGGCGTAGCGCTGCCCGGGCGCGAGCTCGCCCAGGCCGATGCCGACCATCGGCTCGCCGAGGCCGCGGGACACCTTCGCGATCACGTCCGGGTCGTCGTGGAACGTGGTCGCCTTCACGATCGCCTCGGCCCGCCGCGCCGGGTCGCCGGACTTGAAGATGCCCGAGCCGACGAAGACGCCCTCGGCACCGAGCTGCATCATCATCGCGGCGTCCGCGGGGGTGGCGATGCCGCCCGCGGTGAACAGCACGACCGGCAGCTTGCCGACCGCCGCGACCTCGGCGACCAGGTCGTACGGCGCGCGCAACTCCTTGGCGGCCGCGTAGAGCTCCTCCGGCGGGAGGGTGGTCAGCCGGCGGATGCCGGCGCGGATGGACCGCATGTGCCGGGTCGCCTCGACCACGTTGCCGGTGCCGGCCTCGCCCTTGGACCGGATCATCGCCGCGCCCTCGGAGATCCGCCGCAGCGCCTCGCCGAGGTCCGTGGCGCCGCAGACGAACGGGACGGTGAACGCCCACTTGTCGATGTGGTGCGCCTCGTCGGCCGGCGTCAGCACCTCGGACTCGTCCACGTAGTCCACGCCGAGCGACTGCAACACCTGCGCCTCGACGAAGTGGCCGATCCGGGCCTTGGCCATCACCGGAATGGAGACCGCGTCGACGATGCCGGAGACCATGTCCGGGTCGGACATCCGGGCCACCCCGCCCTGCGCGCGGATGTCCGCGGGCACCCGCTCGAGCGCCATCACGGCGACGGCGCCCGCGTCCTCGGCGATCTTGGCCTGCTCGGGGGTGACCACGTCCATGATCACGCCGCCCTTGAGCATCTCGGCCATGCCGCGCTTCACCCGGGCGGTGCCGGTCTGCGGGGCGGCGGCGGTCACGGACGCGTCGTGGGTGGGCTCGGACATGCCCCGATTCTACGTCCTGCCGGTGCCGGCGCCCGGGTCAGCGGAAGGCGACCGGCGCCCCGACGGCGGCGAGCAGCACCCAGGCGCCGCCCGGCTGCAGCGTGAGCGGCTTCCGCTTGCCGTCCAGGTAGTGGGTCCGGGTGTACGGGGTCCGCCGCCACCAGGTGCCGGACTGCACCCGGCCGTCCCGGAAGATCAACACCTTGCCGCTGCCGACCGTCGACGTGTAGACGGACGGCGTGCCGAGCACGTCGACGTTCGACCGGTCGAGGCGGGCCCGGCAGAACGGGATGACCACGTTCGGGGTCGCGATCGGGCGGCCGGAGGCGGTCCGGCGGACCGAACCGTCGGCGTTCAGCAGCTGCCAGCGGCGGCTGCGCGGCTCCCAGCGGAAGGTCTTCCGGGTTACGCCGACGGTGACGCTCACCCGGGACACCTTCCGCGCCCGGGTCACCCGCGGGTCGATCCGCGCCCAGCGGAAGCCCACGTCCACCGGCCGGGACACGCCGCGCACCGCCCGGGCCAGCCCGGCCAGGTCGACCACGAGGTTGTACGGCGCGCGCCGGCTGCCGAGCCGGCGGTAGAAGCCGCCGCGGGTCTGCGCGCCGGCGTCGACCACCTTCGAGCGGCGCAGCCGGGCGACCGGGACGCCGGCGCCGCCGGAGTAGGCCAGCGCCGGGCGGCCGTACGAGGCGAGCAGCTCGGGGTCGTTGTTGCGGACGCTCCGGACCGGGCCGACGGTGCCGGGGTGCCGGCTGGCGTAGACGGCGACCAGGCGGGTCGCGCCGCCCTCCACCTGCTCAACGTAGACGACGTCCGCGGCCTCCAGGCCGATCTGCGGCCGCCCGCTGCCGGTGTCGTCGATCTTCACCGCGACGACGGGGCGCTTGGGGACGCCGCGCAGGCCGGTCAGCGGGTTGACCGGCGGAGGCGCCGGTCGCGGCGGCGGCTTGGGCGTGGCGGTCGGCGTGCGGCTCGGCGTCGCGTTCGGGGTCGGCGACGGGGCCGCGGCCGGCGGGTCGGAGCTGCACCCCGCCGCGAACAGGCCCACCGCCGACAGCGCCGCCACGATCCGCCGCATGCCCGCTCCCTCCCTGACCGGGCTACCCGGCCGCGGCCGGCCACCCTACCCGGGCGGTCGCGGGGTGCCGGTGTGGGCCGGGCGGCGCAGCGCCGGCACGGTGTCGTCGATCTCGAAGAACGCCGGCAGTGGACAGCGCCCGCCGAGCCGGAACAGCCGCGGCAGCCGGCGGCGGCGCAGCGACACCGTGTCCCGGACGGCGTCGTTGTAGAAGCGGCGGGCGAGCGCCACCCGGCGCGCGGCGTCGGCGAGGTCGCCGAGCAGCGCGGGGTCGGCGTCGCCGGGGACGTCGTGCAGCGCGCGGGACAGGTCGTTCTCCGCCGCCTCGCGGGTGCTCGCGTCGGCGTCCAGCGAGGCGGCCGCCAGCGCGCGCAGCCGCGCGGCGCGGGCCTGACCCAGCTCGGCCCCCGACCGGTCGACGAGCGCCTGCAGCGCGGCCGCCCGGCGGACCAGCTGGGCGTCCAGGGAGGACCGCGCCGCGGCGGTCCGGTCGTGCAGCCGCCGGACCCGGGTGCCGGTCCAGCCGACCCACGCGGCGAGCAGCACGGCGACCACTCCGAGCGTGAGCATCACTCCCACGGGTGATCAGGGTAGGCCGTTCGGTCAGGGCGTGTCCGGCAACCCCTCGGCGGCGCGGGCCGACGCCCTACTCGGCGACCACGGGGTCGGGATCCGGGGTCACGGCGACCGGGACCGCGGCGATCACGGTCTCGTAGACGTCGAGCACCTGGCGGGCGACGACCCGCCAGTCGTACGCGGCGACCACTTCGGTGCCGACCGCGGCCAGCGCGCGGCGCCGGTCCGGCTCGTCGATCAGCTCCGCGAGCCGGGCGGCCAGCGAGCCGGGGTCGCCGGTCGGGAACAGCGCGCCCGCGCGGCCGTCGTCGAGCACCCGGCGGAAGGCGTCCAGGTCGCTGGCGAGGATCGGGGTCCCGGCCGCCATCGCCTCCAGCAGGATGATGCCGAAGCTCTCGCCGCCGAGGTTCGGGGCGCAGTAGACGTCCACCGAGCGCAGCATCCGCGCCTTGTCCGCCTCGCTCACCTGGCCGAGCAGCTCGACCCGGCCGGCAAGCACCGGCGGCAGGCCGCGGCGGAAGTCGTCGGCGTCCCCGCGGCCGGCGACCACCAGCCGCAGGCCCGGCCGCTGCGGGGCCAGCGCGGCCAGCGCCGCGAGCAGCACCGGCATCCCCTTGCGCGGCTCGTCGTACCGGCCGACGAAGCCGACCGTGCCGCCGGCGCGCGGGTAGCCGGGCAGCGGCTCGGCGGCCGCGTAGTGCGCGACGGCGACCCCGTTCGGGATCTCCACCGCGTCGCCGCCGAGGTGCTCCACCTGCACCTGCCGGGCGGCCGCGGAGACCGCGATCCGGCCGCGGATCTTCTCCAGGAACGGCTGCAGCACGCCGTGCGCGGCCGACAGCGACCTGGACCGGGGGTTGGCGGTGTGGAAGGTGGCCACGATCGGGCCGCGGGCAAGCATGCAGGCCAGCAGCGACAGGCTCGGCGCGACCGGCTCGTGGATGTGCAGCACGTCGAACTCGCCCTCGCGCAGCCAGCGCCGCACCCGGGCGGCGGACACCGGGCCGAACTGCAGTCGCGCGACCGAGCCGTTGTAGCGGACCGGCACCGCCCGCCCGGCGCCCACCACGTACGGCGGGAGCGGGGTGTCGTCGTCGGCCGGCGCCAGCACCGAGACCCGGTGCCCGAGCGCGATCAGCGCCTCGGCCAGGTCCCGGACGTGCGCCTGCACGCCTCCAGGGATGTCCCAGGAGTACGGGCAGACGAGGCCGACGCGCACCGTCTCAGCCCTCGGCCGCGGCCGGTTCGCCGACGGGCGGGGCGCCGGCCGGATCCCGGGTGGGGTCGGCGGCGGGGTCGAGGTCGGCGACCCAGAGGCGCTGCAGCATGTGCCAGTCCTCCGGGTGACCGGCCACCTCGGCCGCGTACACGTCGGCGAGCGCCTGGGTGGCAGCGGTGACCCGGTCACGCAGCCGGCCGTCCCCCGCGGTCGGGACCGCCGGGTGCACGCGCACCGCCCAGCCGTTGCCGGTGAACCACAGGCCGACCGGCAGCAGCGCCGCCCCGGTGGCGGCGGCGAGCAGGGCTGGTCCGGCCGGCATCCGCGCGGTCTCCCCGAAGAACCGGACGTCCACACCTCGCCGGGTCAGGTCGCGGTCGCCGAGCAGGCACACGACACCGCCGGCGCGCAGCCGCTCGGTCAGCACGTCCGACGGCGGCCGGTCGGCACCGGTGAGCGGCACGACCTCCATCCCCAACCCCTCCCGGTAGGCCAGGAAGCGCCGGTAGAGCGACTCCGGCCGCAGCCGCTCGGCGACCGTGGTGAAGCGGGCGCCGTGGTCGACCAGCCAGACCCCGGCGGCGTCCCAGTTGCCCATGTGCGGCAGCGTGCAGACCACCCCGCGGCCGGCGGCGATGGCCGCGTCGAGCACGTCCGCGCCGTGGAAGTCGGTCCGTTCCCGGATCGCGTCCGGCCCGATCACCGGCAGCCGGAAGACCTCCCGCCAGTACCGGGCGTACGAGCGCAGGCCCCGGCGCACCAGCGCGTCCAGCTCGGCCTCCGCGACGGCCGGGCCGACCACCCGGCGCAGGTTCGCCCGCAGCCGGCGGGTGCCCTTGCCGTCCCGCCGGACCGCCACGTCGGCGGCGGCCCGGGAGGCGGCCGCGGCGACCGGGTGCGGCACGGCCTTGACCGCCGCCCAGCCGGCCGCGAAGCCCGCCTCGACCAGCCGGTCCCGCAGCGCCCACCCGCTCACGCCGCCAGCCGTCGCGCTCGGCGGACTCACGGGGTGACCTGGTCGGCGGCGGCCTGCCGGTGCACCTCGACCAGCCGCTGCACCACGGTGACCGCGGACAGCACCACCAGCGCCCAGAGCGCGACGGCCTGCGCGTACGGCACGCCCAGGCCGTCCAGCCCGGTCCCGACGAGAGCGATGGTCAGCCGCTGCGGCCGCTCCACCAGCCCCACGTCGGCGCGCAGCCCGGCCCCCTCCGCGCGCGCCTTCACGTACGAGATCAGCGCACCGAGAATCAGGCAGAGCAGGCAGGCCAGCACCAGCGGGCGGGACTGTCCGGGTCCGGCGAACCACCACAGCAGCGCGCCGAAGACGGCGGCGTCGGCGACCCGGTCCAGGCTGGAGTCGAGCACCGCGCCGAACGGGCTGGAGCCGCCGCGAGCCCGGGCCACCGCGCCGTCGACCATGTCCAGCATCGCGAAGAACCAGATGACCAGCGTGCCGACGAAGAACTCGCCGCGGGTGAAGAAGGCGAGCGCGCCGCCGACCGCGCCGAGCGTGCCCACCACGGTGACGGCGTCGGCGGTCACCCCGCGCCGGGCGAGCGCTTCGCCGAGCGGGGTGATGACCCGCGACCACGCGGTCCGCGAGAAGGGGTTGAACATCTTGCGACTCACCATAGTGGGCGCCGCCGTCCCGGCCGGCCGCGCTCGTCCGGGACGGCGGGGTGGCGAGCGGTTGACCGCGATCGGTCGCCCGGGAGTCTTGTCGCCCGATGCACGGAGGGTGTCGAATCGCTAGACGCGGACGCGCGCAGGGGCGCGGGAGTGGAGGCGGTCATGGCGTCGAAAGGGGCAACCAAGGGCGCTGACCGGGGGGCGGTCGCCGCGATGGCGGCGGTCGACCGCCCGGAACGCATCCGCAACGTCGCGGTCGTCGGCCATTCCGGATCCGGGAAGACGACCCTCGTCGAGGCACTGCTGCACGCCACCGCCACGATCCCCCGCGCCGGCTCGGTCACCGAGGGCACCACGGTGAGCGACTCCGACCCCGCCGAGGCGCGCCAGCAGCGGTCGGTGTCGCTGTCGGTGGCGCCGTTCGAGCACGACGGGGTGAAGGTCAACCTGCTCGACACCCCCGGCTACGCGGACTTCGTCGGCGAGCTGCGTGCCGGCCTGCGGGCCGCGGACGCCGCGCTGTTCGTCGTGTCGGCCGTGGACGGCGTCGACGCGGCGACGATCTCGCTGTGGGAGGAGTGCGCGGCGGTGACCATGCCGCGCGCGGTCGTGGTGACCCGGCTGGACCACCAGCGGGCCGACTTCGACGAGGCCGTCGCGGTCTGCCGGCGGGCCTTCGGCGACAACGTGCTGCCGCTCTACCTGCCGGTGCACGCGGACGACGGCACGGTCGCCGGGGTGATCGGGCTGCTGTCCCGGAAGGTGCAGGACTACTCCGGCGGCTACCCGCCGAAGGAGCGCGACCCGGATCCGGAGCACGTCGAGCTGATCGACACGGCGCGCAACGCGCTGATCGAGGGGATCATCGCCGAGAGCGAGGACGAGACCCTCATGGACCGCTACCTCGGCGGCGAGGACATCGACATGGACATCCTCGTCGACGACCTGGAGACGGCGGTGACGCGGGGGTCCTTCCACCCGGTGCTGGCCGCCTCCGCACCCGCGGGACTCGGGTCGGCCGAGCTGCTCGAGGTGCTGACCAGCGCCTTTCCGTCTCCGCTGGAGCACGACGTGCCGCCGGTGACCGGCATCGACGGCAGTCCGCGGGAACCGCTGTCCTGCGACCCGGCCGGCCCGCTCGTCGCCGAGGTGATCAAGACGACCGTCGACCCGTACGTCGGGCGGGTGTCGCTGGTCCGGGTCTTCTCGGGCACGCTGCGGCCGGACCTGCCGATCCACGTCTCCGGGCACGGCATGGCCGAGCGAGGCCATTCCGACCACGACGTGGACGAGCGGCTCGGGCACCTCTTCTCGCCGCTGGGCGCCACGCTCCGCCCGGTCGAGTCCGCGGTGGCCGGGGACGTGGTCGCGGTGACGAAGCTGACCAGCGCGGAGACCGGCGACACCATCTCCGCCAAGGACGCGCCGCTGCTGATCGCGCCGTGGGAGATGCCGGAGCCGCTGCTGCCGGTGGCGGTCCGGGCGAAGACCCGCAGCGACGAGGACGCGCTGGCCAAGGGCCTGGCCAAGCTGACCGCGGGCGACCCGACGCTGCGGCTGGAGCGCAACCCGGAGACCCACCAGCTGGTGCTGTGGTGCATGGGCGAGGCGCACGCGGACGTGCTGCTCGACCGGCTGCGGGAGCAGGGCGTCGAGCTGGAGACGGTGCCGGTGGTGGTGCCGTTGCGGGAGACCTTCGCCGGCAGGGCGGCGGCGAAGGGTCGGCACGTCAAGCAGTCCGGCGGGCACGGGCAGTACGCCGTGTGCGACATCGAGGTGGAGCCGCTGGACCGCGGCTCCGGCTTCGAGTTCGCGGTCAAGGTGGTCGGCGGAGCGGTGCCCTCGCAGTTCATCCCGTCGGTGGAGAAGGGCGTCCGGACCCAGATGGAGCGCGGGGTCGCGGCCGGTTTCCCGCTGGTCGACTTCAAGGTCACCCTCGTCGACGGCAAGGCGCACAGCGTCGACTCCTCGGACGCGGCGTTCCAGACCGCCGGCGCGCTGGCGTTGCGGGAGGCGGCGAAGGCGACCCGGATCTCGCTGCTCGAGCCGGTGCACTCGGTCGCCGTGACGGTGCCGGACGAGTACGTCGGCGCGGTGATGAGCGACCTGTCCGGGCGCCGCGGCAGGGTGACCGGCACCGAGTCGGCGGGCGGCGAGCGGAGCGTGGTCAGCGCCGAGGTCCCGGAGGTGGAGCTGGTCCGGTACTCGGTCGACCTGCGCTCGCTGACCGCCGGGACCGGCCGCTTCACCCGCCGCTACCTGCGGCACGACCCGATGCCGGAGCAGGAGGCGCAGAGGGCGATCGCCGCCGCCGCCGCACGGAGTTAGGACATCTCGCTCCGCTGTCAACGGGAGCGGGGGTGGGTGCGTCTTCGGTGCATCCCGGCGGCGCGGCCGCCCGGGCCCGAGGGGGTCCACGATGTCCGTCTCCCAGTCCCGCCACCCGTCCCGCCGGTCCCGCCGGATCCTCCTGGTCGCAGCCGTGTCGGCGCTGGCCGCCGGCGTGCTCGGTGCCACCGCCGCGCCCGCCGCGGCCGAGCTGCCCGCCTTCGGCACCGCGCCGGTCGCCGTCGCGCCGGTGCCGCCGCAGACCCAGGTGGCGATCACGTCGGTCGCGGTCGGCCGGCACGCCGGCTTCGACCGGGTGGTCTTCCGGCTCAGCCGCCCGACGCTCGGCTACGAGGTCCGGTACGGGTCGCGGCTGGTCGAGGACCCGACCGGACGGCCGCTGCCGCTGGCCGGCGCCGCGGTGCTGACGATCGCGATGCGGCAGACGGACTGGATCGACGCGCCGTCGCCGCGGACGAACGTCGCCCCGGGCTTCCCGGGGTTGCGCCAGGTGCGCTTCGCCGGCGAGTTCGAGGCCGTCGTCTCGT